>Ga0335071_10001893_pt1 | contig 22568 bp, 19 predicted proteins | sample Lox_Sample_15_FD_206724 | JGI IMG/M metagenome (GOLD analysis project Ga0335071, IMG submission 206724) | Soil microbial communities from Loxahatchee National Wildlife Refuge, Florida, United States - Lox_Sample_1.5 | ecosystem: Environmental > Terrestrial > Soil > Wetlands | place: USA... | reverse complement strand
CCTACTCCAGCCTGAACTACAAGGACGCGCTCGCCGTCACCGGCAAGGGCAAGGTGCTCCGCCGGCTTCCCATGGTTCCCGGGATCGATCTCGCGGGCACGGTGGTCGAGAGCGGGTCGCCCGACGTCGAGCCGGGGGCAGCCGTGCTCGTGACCGGGTGGGGCATCGGCGAGGAGCAGTTTGGGGGCTTTGCCGGGCGCGCCCGGGTGCGGCCGGAATGGGTCGTGCCCATCCCGCTGGGCTACACGCCGCGCCAGGCGATGGCGGTGGGGACGGCCGGGTTCACCGCCATGCTGTGCGCGGCGGCACTGGAGGAGAGCGGCCTCGGGTCCGGCCCGCAGGAGGTGCTGGTGACGGGCGCCGCCGGGGGCGTGGGAAGCCTCGCGGTGGCACTCCTCTCGCGCATGGGCCACCGGGTGGCCGCCGCCACCGGTCGCCCGCAGGAGCGGCCCTACCTCGAGAGGCTCGGTGCCACCCGGGTCCTCGAACGCGCCCTAGTCTCGGCCGACACCGGCCGTCCGCTCGATCGAGAGGCCTGGGCCGGGGCGGTCGACACGGTTGGGGGGAAGGTGCTCGCGAACATCCTGAAGCAGGTCGCCTACGGAGGGGCGGTGGCGGCGTGCGGGCTCGCGGGCGGATCCGACCTCCCCACGAGCGTACTCCCCTTCATCCTGCGCGGCATCTCGCTCCTCGGGATCGACTCGGTGCGGTGCCCGCGGGATCGAAGGCAAGCGGCCTGGGCGCGCATCCGCGAGCTCCTTCCCCCAGCCCTGCTCGAGGAGCTGACGACGGAGATCGCCTTGTCCGAGGTGGTGCCGTGGAGTGAACGGATCCTCGCCGGAGAGGTGCGCGGCCGCGCGGTGGTCGACGTCCGGCGCTGAAGGGAGCCCCTTCGCTCCTAGCGGGCCGTGGGGGACGTGGGGCTGCATGCGATGCCGCTCGTTTCGCTAGCCGAGCACGAGCTTCCGTGAGAGGGCGTCGTGCCGCTCGAGCAAGGGCTCGAGCTCGAAACTCGCGAGCCGGCCCTCTCGGACCCGCACCTTGCCGTCGACGATCGTGAAGGCGGCCGGCGCCGGAGCGCACAACAGGAGGGCGCCGACCGGATCGTGCACCGCCCCCCCCGCGAACGAGGGCGTGCGCAGGTCGAAGATTGCGAGGTCGGCGCACGCACCCGGGGCGAGGTGGCCGATGTCATTGCGCCCGAGGACCTCCGCTCCCCCGCGGGTGGCGAGCGCGAGCGCATCACGCGCCGTCATGGCGGCGGGTCCCCGGTCGCAGCCGAAGGGCTCGAGCGAGGCCTTCACCCGTTGGAGGAGCATGGCGGTCCGCGCCTCGGCGACGAGATGGGCCGCGTCGTTGCTGGCGCTGCCGTCCACCCCCAGGCCGACCGGGACCCCCGCGTCGCGCAAGGCCCGCACCGGCGCGATCCCGCTCGCGAGGCGCATGTTGCTCGAGGGGCAATGGGCCACGCCCGTGCCGGTGGCGGCGAAGCGGGCGATCCCGGAGGCATCGAGCTTCACGCAGTGCGCGTGCCAGACGTCGGGTCCCACCCAACCGAGCTCCTCCGCGTACTCGGCCGGGGTGAGCCCGAAGCGCTCGCGCGAGTAGGCGACGTCGTGGTCGTTCTCCGCGAGGTGAGTGTGGAGCCGCACGCGAAGGGCCCGGGCGAGCCGGGCCGCCTCCCGCATGAGGTCTGGACTCACCGAGAAGGGCGAGCAGGGAGCGATCGCGATCTGGACCATGGCGCCCGGGGAGGGGTCGTGCCAGCGGCGCACCAGCCGCTCGGCGTCCTCGAGGATCGCCTCCTCGTCCTCGACCAGCTCGTCCGGGGGAAGCCCGCCGCGGCTCTCCCCCACGCTCATCGCCCCGCGAGTGGCGACGAAGCGCATCCCGGCGACGGAGGCCGCCTCAATGGAGTCCTCGAGGCGGACCCCGCCGGGGAAGAGATAGAGGTGGTCGCTCGTGGTGGTGCAGCCCGAGAGGAGCAGCTCCGCCATGGCGAGCTGGGTCGAGACCCGGACCATCTCCGGGGTGAGCCTCGCCCAGATCGGGTAGAGGCCGCGCAGCCAGGAGAACAGCTCGACGTCCTGCACCGCGGGCAGGGCGCGGGTGAGCGACTGGTACATGTGGTGGTGCGCGTTCACGAGGCCCGGGACCACGAGGTGCCCCCGGGCATCGATCACCTCGTCGGCGTTGTGCGGCAGCTCCGCGGCCGCCCCCACCGCCTCGATCCGGTTTCCCCGGACGAGGACCGAGGCCCCCCGGAGCTCGCGCCGCCCGCCGTCGAGGGTGGCGACGAGGTCGGCGTCGCGGACGAGCAACGTCTTCGCGGGGGGAGGGGAGAGGGGCATCGCCGCTCGGGCACGATACCAGGAGCGCGGCGGGCGGGGCCGCCGGCTCAGGAGTCGGGGGAGACGTCCAGGGGAGATGGGCCTTAGGCGACGGGGCCTTAAAGACCAGGCGCGGGTGCGGTCGATGCCTCGGGTCGCCGTGTGCGCTTGCCCCCGAAGGTCCCGCGTGCAAGTCTCACGGGCATCGAACGCTCCTCGAGAGCGGGAGGAGCTGGGGTGGCGGTGGAGCCGTACGTCCGCGTCTGCCTGGGCCCCGGAAGACATCTTGGCCTCCATCAAGGACGTAGCCCGGCTCGCCGGCGTCTCGGTCACCACTGTCTCCAGGGTCCTCTCCAGCTCGCCGCGCGTGGACGAGAACACCCGGGCGCGGGTCGAGCGGGCGATCTCCCGGATCCACTACCGGCCCAACCTGCTCGCCCAGGGGCTCCGCTCCAAGAAAGGGAACGTCATCGGGCTCGTGGTGCCGGAGATCCTGCACGAGACCTTCGCCACGTTCATCAAGTGCACCGAGCGATTCTGCGTGGAACGGGGCTACGCCCTCATCATCGGCAGCACCGGCGGGAGGCCGGAGGTGGAGGGGGCGTTCATCGACAACCTCCTCCGCCGCCACGTGGACGGAATCATCTTCTCCCGCGTCTCGGACAAGAGCCGCGTCATCAACATCGTGGAGAAGTGGAACGTGCCGGCGGTGATCGTCGACCGCGCCCTCGACCGGGAGGACATTCCCACGGTCGTGCTCGACAACTACCGGGCCGGGGTGATGGCCGCCGAGCACCTGATCGCCCTCGGCCACCGCTCCCTCGCCGAGGTCACCGGGCCCAAGGACATCGCCCTGGCCCGCGAGCGTCACAAGGGTTTCGCCGCCACGCTCCGCAAGCACGGCGTCTTGTTCCCCGCGGCCAACGTCTTCGAGGGCGACTTCAAGTTCGAGTCGGGCCGGGCCGCGGCCCGGGCCTTCCTCGCCCGGCGGCTGCCCATGACCGCCGTCTGGACCCACAACGACCTCATGGCGGTCGGCGCCATGAACGTCTTCCTCCGCGCCGGGATCCGGATCCCGCAGGAGCTCTCGCTCGTGGGGATGGACAACCTGAGCATCGCCGAGATGACCGTCCCCTCGCTCACCACCGTCACCCAGCCCTTCGAGGAGATGTGCCGCCGGGCGGTCGGGATGGTGGTGGCGATGCGGGCGGAGGAGGACCTCGGGGAGAAGAGGGTGGTTCTCCCCCCCGACATCGTGGTGCGGGAGTCGACCGGGCCGGCGCCGCGTCGGGGCGGGGGGAAGAGGCTCGGTCCCTGACAGAACGCGCCCGTCGGGGCGGGGGCTGAGGATCGGGGCCGGATGGCCCGACCCGGGGACGACCCCCCCGGGTGACGGCGCCCGAGGGTCCTGGATGGAATCGTTTCCATGAGCTAGCATAACCCGGCCCGTCGATCGGCGACCACCGCCTTGCGATGGTCGAGGAGGGACGGGCGTTGGTCCTCCCCCATCCCGGGAGGTCCGAGGGCGAACTCCCCACGCAGAGAGGTCTTGCAATGGCGGGCGAACGACAGAAGGTGGAAGCCGCGATCAACCTGGGACAGGGCATCCTCCGGCTCATGCCGACCTGGGTCCCCCGTTCCTTCTGCATTCCCGGAAAGAGGCTCAAGCTGCACCCGAACGACTATTACGCCTTCGGCGCCCACCGGGGCGGCATCGACGAGCGGTGGTTCGCCTCGACCACCAAGGCGGACAACGGCCCGGAGACCGTCCCGGACGAGGGCCTGAGCTACATCCAGGTGGACGACGCCGGCTCGAAGGTGCTCCTCAAGGACGCCATCGAGGTGGCCGGGAACGAGCTCCTCGGCCCCGAGGTCATGAAGAAGTACGGTGGCTGGGTCATGTACAGCAAGTTCTTCGACAACCAGGAGCCCCTGCCCTTCCACGTGCACCAGACCGACGAGCGGGCCGCGGACGTGGGCCGCAAGGGGAAGCCCGAGGCGTACTACTTCCCCAGGCAGCTCAACAACCACGGCGGTTGGTTCCCCTACACCTTCTTCGGCCTGCATCCCAAGACCGGCCGGGACGACGTGAAGCGCTGCCTCAAGAACTGGGACGAAGGGGACAACGGCATCCTCGACCTCTCCCGGGCCTACCGGCTGCGGCCTGGCACGGGCTGGGACGTGCCCCCGGGCATCCTCCACGCCCCGGGCTCCCTCCTCACCTACGAGCCCCAGCGCGCCTCCGACGTGTTCGCCATGTTCCAGTCCCTGGTCTGGGACGCGTACACGCCCAAGGAGCTCCTCTACAAGGACGTCCCCAAGGAACGCCGCGAGGACCTTGACTACATCGTGAGCCTCCTCGACTGGGAGCTCAACGTCGACCCGCTCTTCTACGAGAACCGCTACATGCCCCCCCGGCCGGTGAAAGCCCTCGAGGCGATGCGCGCGGAGGGGTACGAGGAGAACGACATCGTCTACAAGTCGAAGTGGTTCTCGGCCAAGGAGCTCACCGTCCTCCCCGGCCGGTCGGCCCTGATCCGCGATGAGGGCGCGTACGGCGCCATCGTCGTCCAGGGCAAGGGCAAGCTGGGCTCCCTGGACATCGAGTCCCCGGCGCTCATCCGCTTCGGGCAGACGACCCGCGACGAGGTGTTCGTGACGAGCGGCGCCGCCCGGGCGGGGGTGAAGATCGTGAACGCGAGCGACGCCGACCCCTTGGTGATGCTCAAGCACTTCGGCCCGCGGCCGTAGAATATTCGCCCGTCCTCTTCCGACATCGTGAGAGCGAGAGGCGAAGGACGAGACACGAAGGAGCAACACCCGTTTCGAAGCACTGGAGTAAACGGCTCGACTGCCGCGCCCCGGCACAGCACCCCGGGGATTCCCGGCACACCAAGGAGGGAATGATGTCCAAGAAAGCCCTGTTCGGACTCCTCGTTGCCACCCTCCTGCCGCAGTTCGCGCACGCGGCAGGCCCCCTCAAGATCGGGCTGTCGGTGCCCGGACTCCAGTTCCCGTTCTTCGTCACCATGAAGAACGAGGCGGAGAAGGCGGCCGCCAAGCTGGGCGCCACCATCGTCTTCGCCGACGCGCAGAACGACTCGTCCAAGCAGGCGTCGGACATCGAGAACTTCGTGGCCCAGAAGGTGGACGCCATCCTGGTCTCCCCCATGACCGTCGACTCGCAGGTCCCGGCCATCGAGGCCGCGGTCAAGGCCGGCATCCCGGTCGCCACCGTCGACCGGAAGTCGAACAGCGACATGGTCCTGGTCCACGTGGGAGCGGACAACGTGCAGGGCGGACGGGCCGCCGCCAAGTACGTCATCGACCAGCTCCACAACAAGGGCACGGTCATCGAGCTCGAGGGCACGCCCGGCGCCTCCGCCGCCATCGATCGCAAGAAGGGGTTCGACGAGGTCATCATGAAGTCGGGCGTGAAGCTGCTCGCCAGCCAGACCGCGGAGTTCGGCCGCGCCAAGGGCCAGTCGGTGATGGAGACCCTCATCCAGAAATACCCGAACTTCGACGCGGTGTTCGGGGCCAACGACGAGATGATCATCGGCGCCGTGGAGGCGCTCGCCGCCGCCGGGGTGAAGGGCAAGGTGACCATCGGGTTCGACGCCACCCCCGATGCCTTCCAGTACATGAAGGAGGGGAAGCTCGGCGCCACCATCGACCAGTTCCCGGGCAAGCAGGCGGGGGAAGCCCTGAAGTACCTGGTCGACTACGTGAAGGCGAAGAAGAAGCCGGCTAAGTCCGTCGTCTACATCAACCCGGAGCCGGTCACGAAGGCCCCGTAGAAGGCCGATTCGGGTAGACTAGGGGTCGGTGTCGTCGGCCGGGGGTCGGCGGTGCCGACCCCTCGTCGCACGCCCGGGGAGCCCATGGCCGAGCCTCTCCTGCGGATGGTCGGCATCAGCAAGAGCTTCCCTGGCGTTCGGGCGCTCGATCGCGTCGACCTCGACCTCGCCCCCTCGGAGGTCCACGCCCTGGCGGGCGAGAACGGGGCCGGCAAGTCGACCCTCATGAAGATCCTCTCCGGCGTCTACCGCGCCGACGAGGGGGAGATCTGGCTCCGGGGGAAGAAGGTGGTCCCCAGCCGTCCCCGGGACATGATCGACGCCGGGGTGAGCGTCATCTACCAGGAGTTGAACCTGGTCCCGTACCTGTCCGTGGCCGAGAACATCTTCCTGGGCCGCGAGCCGCGCCGCGCCGGCGGGTTCATCGACTGGAAGACGATGCGCGCCGAGGTGCGGAGGCTGCTCGAGCCGTTCGGCCTCTCCCTCGATCCGCGGGCCCGGGTGAACACCATCGGTCCGGCCTACCAGCAGGTGGTGGAGATCGCCAAGGCGCTCTCCCTCAAGTCGGACATCCTCGTCATGGACGAGCCGACCGCCGCCCTCACCGGCCGCGAGGCGGACCGGCTCTTCGAGGTGATTCGGAACCTCCGCAGGACCGGGGTGTCGGTGATCTACATCTCGCACCGGCTCCAGGAGATCAAGCTCGTGGCCGACCGGGTCTCGGTGCTCCGCGACGGCCGGCACATCGTCACCGCCCGCGTCGACGAGATCTCCATCGACGAGATCATCCGGCACATGGTGGGCCGCACCCTGACGGAGCAGTACCCGAAGGCCGCCTCCAATCCCGGCCAGGAAAGGCTCCGGGTGGAGGGGCTCACCCGGCGCGGCGTCTGCCGCGACGTGTCCTTCTCCGTGCGCCGTGGGGAGATCCTCGGGGTGGCGGGGCTCGTGGGGGCGGGCCGGACCGAGATCATGGAACTCATCTTCGGAAGCCGGCGCCGAGACGGCGGCCGCATCCTCCTGGACGGGAGGGAGGCGGACATCCGCTCCACCCGCGACGCGGTGCGCAACGGCATCGCCCTCATCCCCGAGGAGCGGAAGCGTCAGGGTCTCGTCCTGGGCCTCTCGGTGTTCGACAACGTCTCCTTGACCGTACTCGACCTCCATTCCCTCGCCGGGTTCATCCGCCGGCGCGAGGTGACGGGCCTCATCTCCAAGGTGGCGCAGACGATCCGGGTCCGGACCCCCTCGCTCTCGCAGAAGGTCCGGAATCTCTCCGGCGGCAACCAGCAGAAGGTGGTCCTCTCGAAGTGGTTCATCCGGGACTGCGACGTCTACATCTTCGACGAGCCCACCCGGGGCATCGACGTCGGCGCCAAGGTCGAGATCTACCGGCTCATGCAGGACCTGGCCGCGCGGGGGGCCGCCATCATCATGGTTTCCTCCGACCTGCCCGAGGTGATGGCCATGAGCGACCGGATCGCGGTGGTCTGGAGCGGCCGGATCGTGGGGATGTTCGGGCGCGGGGAGGTCAACGAGGAACAGGTCATGAGCCACGCCCTCGGGCTGCACGAGCAGCGCGCCTCCTGACCGCGGTACAGGGGATGGGACATCGGGAAGGAGCTCCGGGATGAAGGTCGAAGAAGGCATCGCCCCCGCTGCCGAAGCGCGCTCGGGGAGGGGCGTGGAGCTGGCCCGGGTGCTGAAGAACTACGGCATCCTCATCGCCTTCGTCCTGGTCTGCGCCGTCCTCGCCTGGCTCTCGCCCGTCTTCCTGCGCTGGACCAACGTCCTGAACGTCATCCGGCAGAGCTCGATCTACGGGATCATGGCCATCGGGATGACCTTCGTCATCCTCACCGGCGGCATCGACCTGTCGGTGGGCTCGATGCTGGCGTTCTCGGGAGCCATCGCCGCCGGGCTCCTCAAGGCCGGCGCCCCTCTGCCCGCAGTGATCGCCGCCGCCCTGGCCGTGGGGGCCCTCTTGGGCCTCGCCAACGGGTTCGTCATCACCGTGGGGCGGATCACGCCCTTCGTCACCACCCTGGCCATGATGACGGTGGCGCGGAGCCTCACCCTCATCTTCTGCAACGGCTACCCCATCAGCGGTTTCAGCACCCAGTTCCGCTTCATCGGCACCGGCGACTTCCTGGGCCTGCCTGTACCCATCCTCGTGTTCTTGGCGACCGTCCTCGTCGCGGCCGTGATCCTGCGGGACACCCGGCTCGGGCGCTACACCTACGCCATCGGGGGCAACGAGGAGGCCGTCCGCCTCTCCGGCATCCCGAGCGGCTTCTACAAGGCGATGGTCTACGTCTTCTCCGGGGTCGGGGCGGGGCTCTCGGCCGTGATCCTCACCTCGCGGCTCAACTCCGCCGAGACCGTGGCCGGCACCGGGTACGAGCTGGACGTCATCGCCGCCGTGGTCATCGGCGGCACGAGCCTCAACGGCGGACGGGGCAGCGTCTGGGGCACGCTCGTCGGGGCGCTCCTCATCGCGGTCATCAACAACGGGATGGTCCTCCTCGGCATCAACCCCTACTACCAGGGGCTCGTGAAGGGGCTCATCCTCCTCGGCGCCGTGCTCCTCGACCGGCTCCGCGACGAGCAGGGGTGCGGTTGCGGCAAAACCGGCGGGCCGGCCCCGGAATGGGGCGCCGCCCCACGACGATCCAGGGTCCTTCAGTTCTGGAACTTGTCCGGCGTCTGGAGCAGCTTCTGCACCGCCGGGGTCTTCACGTTCTCGGGGGTGATGAGCACCGGCGCCAGCTGCACGTTCTTGTTCTTGATGGGCTGCTTCTTGATGAAGGCGTCGATGGCGGCCACCCCCTGGTAGCCCATCTGATAGGGGTCCTGAGCGATGAGCGCCTGGATGGTGCCGTCGTCGAAGAGCGGCAACACCTCGGGGCTCGGGTCGAAGGCCACGATCTTCACCTTGCCCTTGAGCCCCTTCGACACGACCGCCTGGGCGTCACCCGCCGAGGCGGCGCAGGCGTTGAAGATGCCGGCCAGGTCGGGGTGGGCGGTGAGCTCGTCGGTGGAGATGTTGAGCGACTTGGCGCTGTCGGCGTCGGTCCACTTGGTGGGGAGCGCCTTCATGCCCGGGTGCTTGGCCACGGCCTCCTGGAACCCCTTGCTCCGCCCAGCGCTCACCGAGCCGGCCTGGATGCCGTGGTCGGCCACGAGGCCCTTCCCGCCGAGGAGCTTCGCCATCTGCTCGCCGGCCATGAGTCCGCCCTTCACCTGGTCGGTGAGGATGCTCGCCACCGGGGCGTCGCTGTCGATGCCGGAGTCGACCATGGCCACGGGCACGCCCGCCTTCATGGCTTCCTCCACCGGCGGGATGAGCGCCTTGGAGTCGAGGGCGGCGAGGAGGATGCCGGCCGGCTTTCGCTTGGTGATGGAGCGCACGAAGTCGACCTGGGCGGCGACATCGGCCTCGGTGGGCGGGCCGAGGTACTGGATCTTGTAGCCGAGCTCCTTGGCCTTGTCCGCCGCCCCCTTCACCAGGAAGAGGTAGAACGTTGCCGACGTCGACTTGGGGATGAAGACGATGGTCTTCTCCTGGGCGAAGGCCGTGCCGCAGAGCAAAAGGGAGAGGGTTGCGAGACCGGTGAGCCTCTTCTTCATGGGGTTACCTCCGTCCTCTTCGGGACTTTCGACTTGCGTTGCTTCGACTACCTCCTCCGACGGAACTGGTCGGCGGCGACTGCGCCGATGATCACCAGCCCATTGACGACATACTGCCAGAAGGCATTCACCCCGAGGATGTTCAGGCCGTTCCGGATGGTGGTGACGATGATGGCCCCGATGAGGGTGGCTACCACGCTCCCCTCGCCGCCGAAGGTGCTGGCCCCGCCGATGATGACCGCTCCGATAGCGAGGAGCTCATACCCATTCCCCCCGGCCGGCTGGATGGTGGCCAACCGGCCCGCCTCGATGGTGGAGGCGATGCCGGTCAAGAGGCCGCAGGTCATGTAGATGCCGACCTGGACCCGCTGGACCGGGATTCCAGAGAGGCGTGCCGCCTCGATGTTGCTGCCGATGACGTAGGTGAAGCGGCCAAAGCGGGTGTAGGTGAGGGCGAGGTAGCCGAGGACGAACACCACGAGCACGATGACAGTGGGGACCGGGATCACCTGGAAGAGCTTGCCCTGGCCGATGAACTTGTAGCGCTCGAGACCGTAGATGGGGACGCCGTTCACGAAGATGAGGGCGAAACCGCGCGCGATCCCCATCATCCCGAGTGTGCCGATGAAGGGGGGCACCCTCAGCGCGGTGATGAGGAGCCCGTTCGCGAGGCCGTAGAGCGCCCCGGTGCCGGCGGTGGTGAAGAGCGCCAGACCGAGGCTGTGGGTGTGGGTGAAGACCAGGCCGCCCACGACGGCCGAGGACGCGAACACCGAGCCCACGGAGAGGTCGATGCCGCCCGAGAGGATGACGAAGGTCATCCCCGCCCCGATGATGGCGATGACCGCCGTCTGGAGAGTGATCTCGAAGAGGTTGTCGACGGTGAAGAAGTAGGGGGAGAGGAAGCCGAGCACCGCCCAGAGCAGGATGAGGATGAGGAGCATCGAGACGGCCTGGTTCCGGAACAGGCCCCGCAGCTCCAGGGCCGCGCGCGGCCAGGCCCCCACCCGCGTCTGCTGAAGTTCGTTCATACCGTGTCCATGGCCCGGGAGAGCCGGCTGGCGTGCTGGAGGATCTCCTGCTTGCTCGAGCGCGCGGGGTCGAGCTCCGCCACGACCTCCCGTCGCGCCATGACCAGGATGCGATCGGAGACCTCCAGGATCTCCTCCACGTCGCTGGAGATGAAGACCACCGCCCGACCCTCACTCGCCACGAACCTGCGGATGAGCCCGTAGATGTCCCCCCGCGCCCCCACGTCGATGCCCATGGTGGGCTCGTCGAGGATGAGCAGCCGGCAGCGGGCGGAGAGCCACTTCCCGAACACCACCTTCTGCTTGTTGCCGCCGGAGAGGTACTTCACCTGCTGCGAGAGCCCGGCCACCTTGAGTCCCAGCGAGGTGATGAGGTCGCTCGCCGCCCGCTTCTCCGCCGGGATGCTGAAGAAGAGCCCGCGCGCCTTGGAGAGCGCGACCAGGGAAACGTTCTCCTTCACGCCCAGGTTCAAGCAGAGCCCGTCCACGTCCCGGTCCTCGGACAGGTAGCCGATGCCGACAGAGACCGCGGTGCGGGGAGAGTCGATCCTGACCGGTCGGCCGTGCAGCCGGAACTCGCCCTCCACCGCCGGGTCGATGCCGAAGAGCGAGCGGGCCAACTCGGTCTTCCCCGAGCCCACGAGCCCCGTGACCCCCAGGATCTCCCCCTCCGAAATCGTGAGGTCCACAGGGGCGGCGAAGCTCCGGTTCTTGAGCCCCTTCACCTCGAGGGCCCTGGGGCGGGCCGGCGCGGCGGGGGCGTCGCGCGAGCCCTTGCCCGAGAGGTCCTTCCCGATCATGAGCGAGATCACCTGCCCCAGGTCGGCGTCGCGCGCCTTGAGGGTGGCGATCTTCATCCCATCGCGCAGGACCGAGATCCGGTCCCCCACCTGCTTCACCTCCTCGAGCTTGTGGGAGATGTAGATGACACCGATCCCTTTGGGGGTGATGTCCCGGATGGTCTTGAAGAGGGCCTCCGTCTCCCGCCGGGAGAGCGCGGCGGTGGGCTCGTCCATGATGAGGATCCGCGCCTTCTTCGAGAGGGCGATGGCGATCTCCAGCATCTGCTTCTGCGAGACCGGCAGCCTCGACACCGGGGTCCTTGGATCCACGGCTAGGTCCACCCGGGCGAGAGCTTCGCGGGCGTGGTCGTAGACCTCCCCCCAGCGGATGAGGCCGCGCTGGTGGACGAACCGCCCCAGGGACAGGTTCTCGGCGACGCTCAGATGCGGGACCAGGTGGAAGTTCTGGTAGACCGTCGCCACCCCGGCGTCCTCGGCGGACCTGGGATCGTGGGTGGCGAGGTCCACCGGCTGCCCGGCGATCCTCATCGAGCCTTCGTCGGCCCGGTAGGCGCCGCAGAGGATCTTGATGAGGGTGGACTTCCCCGCCCCGTTCTCGCCGAGGAGCACGTGGACCTCGCCCGTGTCGAGGTCCAGGTCCACGCCCTTCAGCACCCGGACGCCGTAGAACGACTTCGTGATCCCGGACATCTCGAGAAGCTTGTCCAACGGACCGCCTCCGGCAGTATGATGCGGATGAAATCGATTCCACCTCGCCGGGGCAAGGGGAATTTCATCGGTCCCTTCCGGGACGAAGCCTCGCCCGGCCGGGGCGCTGCCACCCCCGGGGCACCGCTTCGCCGGGCTATTCCGGAGGGCCCCGCGACCCGCCGCTCTCGTTCGGGTCGAGAGGGAGGATGGCGTCCAGGGCGTGCCGGCGTCCCCTCGCCTCATGGCCGGTCGCACCGGGATGCGGTAGGGAAGACCGATCGAGAGCTCGCGCCAGGGAAGGCGGCGCGGGATCGCACCAGAAAGGCCCGGGCGACGGGGCCGGGCCCGAACGCAGGGAGAGGCCAATGAAGCCACAGAACTTCGAGGTCAAGAACGAGAAGATCCGCCGCGCCTTCCAGGAGCTCAAGGCGAAAAGGCCCATCACCCGGCGCCTCAACCTCTCCTGGAGCAACTGGGGCTTCGGCCTCGAGCCCCTCGAGCGCTCCTGCGAGCGGCTGTCCAAGGCCGGCATCCGCTACATCGAGCTCCACGGCAATCACTACGGGGCGGACCTGGGTTACGACCCCGGGGAGACGAGGCGGGTCCTCGAGAACCACGGCATGGAGGTGGGCGGGATCTGCGGGATGTTCTCCGCCGAGAACGACATGTCCTCGAACCGGCCCCACCAGCGGCAGGCGGCGATCGACTACCTGAAGCGCGAGGTCCCGTTCGCGGCAGCGGTGGGAGCGAAGTACATCCTCGTCATCCCCACCGCGGTGGGCCGTCCGGGCAAGTACGACGACAGCGAGTGGGAGCGCGGGGTCGAGACCATGGGCCGGGTGGCCGACCTGTTCGTGAAGCACAAGGTCCCGGGCGCGGTCGAGCCCATCCGCTCGGCCGAGGTCAGCTTCCTCCACACCATCGCCGATGCCAAGCGGTTCATCGCCGACGTGAACCACCCCGGCGTCCAGCACATCAACGGCGACCTCTACCACATGCAGGCCGAGGAGGCGCACATCGGCGAGGCCATCCTGGAGGCGGGCGAACGGCTCAAGAACCTGCACCTCGCCGACTCGAACCGGTGCGCCCTGGGCGACGGCTCCCTCGACATCGACACCGTGATCATGGCCCTCTACCTCATCGGCTACAACGCCGAGGGAAAGTTCGTGACCCCCGAGCCGCTCGGCCCCGGCGGCGATCCCTACCCCGCCATGAACGGCAAGCCCGATCCCGCGGCGCTGGACCGCCTGGTGAAGCAGACGGCGACGTACTTCAGGGAGCGGGAGAACGCTCTCCTCGAGTGAAGGTGGCCCTGCGCGTGCCACCCACACGACCACGGGGTGCGTGGGGGAACGGCGGCCCGCCGAGGTAGACTCGCCGGATGAGAAGGATCGCCTGTAGTCTCCTGGCAGCCCTGGCGCTCGCCTGCGAGGGGGGCGCCTCGGGCGGGGGGAGCAAAGCGGGTGGCGGGGGAGCCTCGGGCGGCGGTGCCTGCGCCGGCCACACGCTCCCCGGCCTCGCGCCGGATCACTTGCTCATCGGACTCTCCACCTCGGTCGACGCCATCGCGGCAAGCCCCGGCTTCGACCTCCGCTACCAGTACATCTCCGGAGGGCTCTCCGACGGCCCTGGGCCCTGCACCAGCAAATGCGCCCAGTGCACCTCTGCCGGTGCAAGCTGCGCCAATTCGGCCGGCTGCGTCTGGTGGGGCTGCTGGCAGTCGGACCAGCAGACCCCCGGTCAGTTCGCCTCCAACTTCGTGGGCACGGTCGAGTCGGAGGGCCGGCTCCCGATGTTCACCTACTACATGATCCTGCAGTCCTACCGGCAGGGGCAGGCGCTCGCCGAGGGCACGCCGGAGATCGCCGTCGCGGCGCGGGACCAAGCCTTCATGTCCCGCTACCTGGCGGATTTCCGCTTCCTCCTCGAGCGGATCGGCAATCAGCCGGCGCTCGTGCACGTCGAGCCCGACTTCTGGGGTTATGCAGAGCAGGCGGGGACGGATCCCCACGCCCTTCCGGCCGCCGTGGCGAGCGCCAACCCGACCGACTGCGCCGGCCTCGAGGACAGCATCGCCGGGATGGGGCGGTGCCTCATCGCCATGGTCCGCAAGTACGCGACGAACGCGCGGGTGGGCCTCCACGCCTCGCCCTGGGCAAGCGGTTTCGACATGGCCAGGAACACCAACCCGGCGGTGGATCCGGCCGTAGAGGGGGAGAAGGTCGGCGCCTTCCTCTCCGCCTGCGGGGCGTCCGAGGCCGACGTGGTGATCGCCGACCTCGCCGATCGCGACGCCGACGACGTCGGGGGGTACTGGCTGAACAGCGACGCGACCCTCCCCGACTTCGCCCAGATCCTCGCCTTCGGGAAGGGCGTGGCCGATCGGCTGGGGAAGCCCCTCCTCTGGTGGCAGGTGCCGGTGGGGAACCCGCGGCTCGACGACACGCTCAACCACTACCGCGACAACCGGCTCGACTGGTTCCTCGACCACACCGGACCGGCGGCCGACGACGGCGCCATCGGCGTGGCGTTCGGGGGGGGCCAGGCGAGCTCGACGACGCCGGAGACCGACGGCGGCCACCTTGAGCTCCGGGCCAAGACCCTGGCGGCGGCCGGCGGTCAGCCCCTCTGTCCCTGATCGCCGCACGCCTTTGCCCCGCCACTTTCGTGGTCGGAGGCGCTGCGGTACCTTTCGGCCGATGGCCCCCGACACCGCCCTCCCCGGGGACAGGCCCTTGGGCCTGGACGAGGCCGTGCGGGCCGGCATGGAGGAGGTCCGCTACCAGAACGGGCTCACCCTCGCCTTCATCCGCATCGGGCTGCGGGTGCTCACCCTGACGATCTGGCTCGTCGCCATCTGGCGAACCCCGACCGTGGAGCTAGGGTCCTCCTGGACCGCGATCGCCATGAACGTGGCCCATCTCGTGGTGGGCGGATGGGTCCTCGTGGAGCTCCGGGCGCGGCGGCGCGTGCACGTCGTGCTGGGGGTGGCGGCGGCGGTGGACGTGTTCGTGGTCGCCTTCGCCGGCTTCAACCTCGCTCCCGGGGACGCCGCCTCGGTCGCCTACCTCATGGCCGTGATGCAGCTCATGCTGCTCTTCGCCGCCCTGACCCTTCCGCGGCTCCAGGCGGCGCTGCTCGGGGCGGCGGCCACCGCCTGGCAGCTCGCCCTGGGGTTGCGCGTCGGGCTCCGCGCCGATTTCCTGGCCGCCTCGGTGCTGGTGGCGGGCGCGTTCGCCGTGGCGGTGACCTGGGCAGGCACGCGCATGATGGAGCTCGCGGCGCGGCACGCCCTCGACACCTCCACCGGAGAGCTGGTTCGGGCGCACCGCAACGAGCTGGCGCGGGCCAACCTCGCGATCGCCGCCCAGCGAGACCAGGTGCTCGCCGCCCAGGCCGAGGCGGAGACCCTGGCAAAGCTCGTGGTGCACGATCTCAAGAACCCCCTCGCCGCCCTGATACAGTTCCTCGCCCTGGCCCTGACCCGGATCGAGGAGGCGGCGGCGCGCGGGCTTTCCGGACCGGAGCTGGTCGAGGCCAAAGAGGACCTCCAGCTCGCCACCCTGGAGGCGCAGCGCCTCTCGGAGATGGTGGGGGACCTCCTCCTCATCTCCCGCCTGGAGGCCGCTGCCCTCGAGCCGAAGCGCCAGCCGATCCCGGTCCTGGCACTCCTCGAGCAGGTGGCCCACGGCGCGTCGCTCAGGGCGCAGGACCGGGCGGTGACGGTGCAGCTCTCCGCCGAGCAGGACATGGTGGCCGCGCTCGACTTGGACATGGTGCGCAGGCTCCTCGAGAACCTGCTCAGCAACGCCCTCCGCTTCGTCGATCGCGGCGGACGGGTGGAGCTCTGCGCCCGGCTCGAGGGGGGAGCGCTCGTCCTCGCCGTCCGCAACACCGGGCCCACCGTTCCGGAGGAGGTGCGCTCGCACCTGTTCCAGAAGCACGCCCACGGCGCCGAGCGCCAGTTTCACAACGTGGGGCTGGGACTGTACCTGTGCCGGCTCGTGGCCGAGGCGCACGGCGGGAGCGTGGCCCTCGTCGACACGCCGGGCTGGCCGGTGGCCTTCGAGGCGCGGATCCCGGTGGCGGTGAGCGGTAGGGTGCGCAGCGCGCGCGACCCGGTCGCCTAAACACCTGGCCATAGACCCGATCGGGGATCGTCACGGACCGCGCCGCCGCGCCTCCTCTTGGGCCAAGGCAACAGGCCGCGGCCGTTTGAGGAGTGGGCCGGCTCTTTGAGGCGAGGTTTTTCGCGAAGCACCGTCTGCTGCCCAGTTCCTGGCTGTCTTTCCCGAAGGGAGTCCCCGTATGAGAAGCTCGCTCGTCGCAGTGCTCATGACGCTGGCCGTCGGGTCACCCGGGCTGGCGAAGGCCGCGCCCAAGATCCTCTTCATGCCGGGCGTCGCCGACCCGTTCTACTTCACGATGGAGAAAGGCATCAAGGCGAAGGCCACGGAGCTCGGCGCGGAGCTGACGGTGGCCGAGTACCCGAAGTCGTGGGGTCCGGACGCCCAGGTCCCCATCCTCCAGGCCACCGCGGCCCGGCAGAAGTTCGACCTGCTCCTCATCGCCCCGACCTCGACCGACGCCCTCAAGGCGCCGCTCAAGGCCATCTACGACAAGGGCACCGAGATCATCACCGTCGACACCTTCATCGGCGACGGGGACTACACGAAGAAGAGCGATTACTCGTTCCCCCTCTCCTACATCGGCTCGGATAACGAGCTGGGGGGCATGCAGATGGCCGAGCACCTCGCCAAGATGGTGGGCGAGAAGGGCAAGGTCTTCGTCGCGGCCACGAACCCCGACGCCTCCTCGGTGCAGGGGCGCGTCAAGGGCTTCAAGGCTGGGATCGCGAAGTATTCGAACATGAAGCTCGTCGGGGTGGAGTGGTGCCAGGACGTGCAGCAGAAGGCGCAGGAGCAGACCCTGGCCGCGCTGCAGAAGGACAAGGACGTCGTGGGCATCTTCGGGACGAACGTGTTCTCGGCCCAGGGGTCCTACCAGGCGGTGGTGAACGCCGGGCTCACCGGGGCCGTGAAGATCGCCTCCTGGGACGCCACCCAGGAGCTGATCGGCGCCCTCAAGAAGAGCCAGGTCGACCTCGTGCTGGCGCAGAAGCCGGCCGAGATGGGATCCTTGGCGGTGGAGTGGGGGGTGAAGTACCTGAAGGACAAGAAGGGGGTGAAGATCCCGAAGAAGGTCATCCCCGGCTTCGAGTTCTTCACCAAGGAGAACGTGGACGATCCGAAGATGCAGCCGTTCATCTACCAGTGAGCGAGCCGTACCGGCCCTGACCCCGCTCGTCCCTCCCCCTGCAGTGGGGAACGGGCGAGCGGGGGAACGGGCCCTGCTCGATCGGGCGCTCCTGCGGGCCGGGCGGGTCGGACCCTCGAGCGGGAGCGACGAGGTGTCGGTGGAGTCCATCGGCCGCGGGTGAGAGGTCACCATGAGCACCATCGCCACCCGCGCCGAGGGAGCGACGACGGTCGGTCGCAAGGGGTTCCTGGAGTCGAAGGCGGGGAGGGCGATCGCCCGGAACTGGGCGGCCTGCTTCCTCCTCGCGATGATCGTCACCTTCAGCCTCACCGGCAGGAACTTTCTCTCGGTCGTCAACTTCCAGAACGTCGTTCACCTGCAGACCCTGCCCCTGCTCCTCGCCGCCGCCGAAACGTTCGTCATCATCACCGGCGGGATCGACCTCTCCGTCGGCTTCGTCGCCGGGCTCGCTTCGGTGACTGCGGCCAAGCTGATGCAGGTCTTCATGGACGCCGAGATGGGGGCGGGGGGGGTGATCGCCCTCGGCGCGGCGAGCGCCCTCGTCCTTTCCCTCCTCCCGGGGCTGGTGAACGGGATCGTCGTCACCCGTTTCAAGGTGCCCCCCTTCATCGCCACCCTGGGGATGTGGGGGATCGCGAACGGCGTGGCCCTCAAGATGTGCGAGGGATTCCCGGTCGCCCGCCTGCCCGGGGAGCTGCCCCGCCTGGGGAACGGATTCCTCCTCTACGTCCTGCCGGGCGAGTTCGTGTCCTTCCTGGGCCTGCCGGCGGGATTCCCCGAGGCGCGCATCCGCGAGGTGTGGCGGCTCGTGCCCTTCTCCCTCGTGTTCGTCCTCCTGGTGCTCGGGTCCCTGGCCTTCGTCTTGCGCCGCGGCCGTTTCGGGCGCCACACCTATGCCATCGGCGGGAGCTTGGATGCGGCGATCCGCGCCGGCATCGACGTGGACCGGCACCTCATCGGGACCTACGTGTTGGCCTCGGCCCTGGCTGGCCTGGCCGGCGTGTTCAACGTCTTCCAGACCGGGATCGGCAACTACACCACCTTCAGCTCGATGTACGAGCTCTTCGCGGTGGCGGCGGTGGTCATCGGCGGCGCCAGCCTCTCGGGAGGGAAGGGGACGGTGCTGGGCTCGGCGGTGGGGGTTCTGGTCCTGGCCTTCATGGAGAACGGGCTCGCCATCTCCGGGGTCCAACCCTTCTACCGCTACATCATGGTGGGCGTCTTGCTGGTGCTCGCGGTGGTCATCGACAAGCTGTTCCCCGACCTGTTCTAGGAGGGAGCGACCATGGAGAACGCGCGTGCCATCGGGAGGCCAAAGGGTGCGAGCCGGCTCAGGTCCCTCCTGGGCGGGCGCTGGATCCTCGCCTTCCTCATCCTCGAGACGATCTTCTTCTGCCTCACCGCCCAGGGTTTCGCCCACCCCAGCTCCGCCCAGATGCTGCTCTTCTACGGGACCGAGGTGTTCCTCCTTGCGGTGGCGGAGCTGTTCGTCATCATCACCGGCGGGATCGACCTCTCGGTCGGCTACGTCCTCGGCTTTGCCTCCATCATCAGCACGAAGCTCATCACCGCCCTGGCCAACGCCGGGCTCCCTCCGGTCCTGGCGCTGCTCATGGGAGCGGCCTTCACCCTCCTCGTCGGCGTCCTCCCCGGGCTCGTCAACGGCTGGCTGGTCGCCTACCTGGAGGTGCCGCCCTTCATCGCCACCTTCTCGATGCTGGGGGCGTGCCACGGCGTGTCCGAGCTCATCATCCAGGGGATCTACGCGATGGGGTTGCCGGAGTTCGCGGGAGAGGTGGGGAACGGCCACTTCCTCTACTACGCGCCCGGGGCCGGTTTCTCGTTCTTCTCCCGGCCGGAGGTGGAGCGAGGGACGACGGTCTACGAGATCGTTCCCACGATCGTGGTGCTGGCCGCGGTGGCGATCGGCACCCTGGCCTTCGTGCTGGCCCGCTCCCGCTTCGGCAGGCACGTCTACGCCATCGGCGGCAACCGCGACGCGGCGGTGCGGGCCGGCATTCCGGTGCGGCGGCGGCTCCTCGCGGTCTACGCCCTCTCCTCGGTGCTGGCCTCGCTGGCGGGCATCTCCTACTCCCTCAAGTACGTTTCGGGGAAGGCGGACGCCGGGGCCTCGAGCCTGCTCGACTCCATCGCCGCGGTGATGATCGGCGGCGCTTCCATGTTCGGCGGGTCGGGGACGGTGGGGAGGACGCTGGTCGGCTGCCTGGTCATCGCCGTGCTGGAGCTCGGGCTGCGCATGAGCGGTACCCCCACGTTCGACAAGTACATCCTGGTGGGGGTCATCCTGGTGGCGGCGGTGGTGGTGGAACGCTACCTGCCCGAAGATCGCAAGTGAAGGGAAGCCGATGGAATACCTGCTCGAGACCCGCGACATCACCAAGCGTTTCGGCGGCCTCACCGCGGTGGACGGCGTGTCGGTGGGGGTGCGCCCGGGCGAGGCCCTGGCTCTCCTCGGAGACAACGGCGCCGGAAAGTCCACCCTCATCAAGATGGTCTCCGGCGTCTACCAGCCGGACGGCGGCCAGATCTTCCTCGAGGGGAGGCCGGTGCACATCGCTTCCCCCATGGACGCCCTGGCCGCGGGGATCGAGACCATCTACCAGGACCTGGCCCTGGCCGAGAACCTGGACGTGGGTGCGAATATCTTCCTCGGGCGTGAGCGCATGAAGCGCCGCTTCGGCATCCTGCGCGTCCTGGACGACGGCTGGATGGGGTCGGAGGCGGCGAAGGTGCTCGAGCGGCTCGACATCCACATCCCCTCGCTGCGCAGCACCATCCGCACCCTGTCCGGCGGGCAGCGCCAGGCCGTGGCCATCTCCCGGTCCATCTACTGGAAGGCCAAGATCCTCATCATGGACGAGCCCACCGCCGCCCTGGGCATCGCCGAGCAGCGCAAGGTGCTGAACCTCGTCCGGACCCTCAAGGACCAGGGGCTCGGCATCATCATCATCAGCCACCAGATGTACGACGTCTTCGAGGTGGCCGACCGCCTGGCGGTCCTGCGCCGGGGAGTCAAGGTCGGCGAGCGGCTCATCAAGGAGACGACGCCCGACGAGGTGGTCGGGCTCATCGTCGGCTCCGAGACGGTGGCGTCGGGGGGGGCGAGGTCCGAAGGGTCGATGCGCTGATTCGCCCCGCGCGCCACGCGCGGTCCCCCTGCCCCTGGGCCGATAGGGGGGAAGATCCCCCCAACCGCTCCGGTTCGCGCCCGCCCCGCAAGCCAGGGATGCCAGGGGCTCGAGGGCCTCGTGGGTTCACCTCTGGCACTCGGCGCGAAAAGCCCGCGCCTTTGCCCGAACCGTGCGCCCCCAAGACGCGGGGGCGCCCTTCCCGCCGGCGCCGGCCACCGGGTAGGATGTGCGGCCCTCTTCATAGTCGCACCGGAGTCCCCCCGTGCAGATCGTCTGCCTCGACCTCGAAGGAGTCCTCGTACCGGAGATCTGGATCGCCGTCGCGGAGCGGACCGGGATCCCCGAGCTGCGGCGGACCACCCGCGACGAGCCGGACTACGACAAGCTGATGCGGGGCCGGATAGCCCTCCTGCGCCGACACGGGCTCTTGCTCCCCGACATCCAGCGGGTGATCGCGGGGATGCGGCCGGAGCCGGGAGCGCGCGAGTTCCTCGACGCCCTGCGGGAGAGCTACCAGGTGGCGATCCTGTCGGACACGTTCTACGAGTTCGCCATGCCGCTCATGGCGCAGCTCGGCATGCCCATCCTCCTCTGCCACCGGCTTGAGGCCGACGCCCAGGGCTTCGTGAGCGCCTACCACCTGCGCATGCCCGAGCAGAAGCGGGCGGCGGTCCAGGCCTTCAAGGCCCTCCGCTTCCGGGTCATCGCCGTCGGCGATTCGTACAACGACACGGCCATGCTCCGCGAGGCGCACTCCGGGATCCTGTTCCGCCCTCCGCGGAACGTGATCGCCGAGTTCCCCGAGTTCCCGGCCGTCGACGACTACCCGGCCTTGCGCCTCGCCATCGACGCGGCGGCAAGGCGTCTCGGTGGCTAGACCGGGGCTGCGACACCTCGCCGGCCCGGGGGCGACCGGGGCCTTCGCGCCGGCCCCCGCCGGTGCTATGGGTACCCGCCCATGAAGACTCTCACCGAACTGAGCGGCACCCTGGTGCGCGCCGCCGCCGCCGCCATGCAGGGAGCGCGGCAAGCGGCGGCCCCGGCTCCGTCACCCGCCTCCCCGCCGGCCGCCGGGGAACCGTCCGGGGTCGAGCCGGGGGCGACCGGCGCGGAGGCCTCCGGCGCGGGGGCGCCCCCGGCAGAGCCGGCCGCGGTGGAGCCGGCCACCACCCCCCCCGCCTTGGCCCAAGACCTCCTCGAGGCCGTGGGCAAGGCGACCGGGCTCGAGGGCGATCGGCTGGCCATGCTCTGCGCTGCGGTGGAAGCCGCCGGCGAGCGCGCCACGGACGTGCGCCTGGTCCGCGTCTTCGGGCCGGAGGAGTCCGTGACCGGCGCGAAGGCCATCCGCGGCCACCAGTACCTCGTCGACCTCTTCCCTCCGAGCATGAGGCAGGTGGCGGAGTCCGCGCGCGAGGAGGGAAGGAGGCGAGGCGGTCGCGGCCGGGGTGGGGGGAGAGGGGGCGCTGGCCGAGGCGGAGGCGAGAAGGGGATGGGCCAGGGCGGATTCTCGATGGACTCGCTGCGCGAGGACCGCCGAAAGGAGCGAGGGCCGGGGCGCCCGGGCGGGCGGCGGCCGTCGGGCGGGGGGAGGACGCCGGGCGGCACGCCGCCCGGTCGCTAAACGGCCGATCGTGATTCGTAAACACCAGCCGACTGATCGAAATGACTCATGAATTCGGCAGGCCGCCGGGCACCACCACAAGCGTCAAGTCGCTGGTAGCCGCACAAACCGTCGGGAGCAGCCCTGCGGCCCCCGGCGCGCGCGGTCCGTCCAGAATCGTTCCGATACGGGCGAGTGGGATCGAGGGCGGCGGGCTCATGGGATCGAAATTCCATTGGTTTCGGCTGATCG
>Ga0335071_10001892_pt1 | contig 22573 bp, 16 predicted proteins | sample Lox_Sample_15_FD_206724 | JGI IMG/M metagenome (GOLD analysis project Ga0335071, IMG submission 206724) | Soil microbial communities from Loxahatchee National Wildlife Refuge, Florida, United States - Lox_Sample_1.5 | ecosystem: Environmental > Terrestrial > Soil > Wetlands | place: USA... | reverse complement strand
CCGCGTAGACTGCACGCTTGAGGGAGTTCACGGACTCGCCGCGGTTGAGCACGCGCAGCAGTTCCCGGCGGAAGACCGGCAGGACGAAGTAGTCGCCGAGGAAGACGGTCCTCAGCAGGCGACCGAGGTGGACACCCGCCTCGTAGAGCGGGTCTCCGCGCGAGGCCGAGCCGAAGCGGTTGAGGCAGACCGAGACGCTGGTAGTGGACACGCCGGCTGCGCTGCCACGTCTCCTCGGGCAGGAAGAGCCGCTCGCGGCTGCGGAAGCTCAGGCTGTGCTCCATGGTCCTTCGGGGCCACCAACCGCATACGCGGTCTAAAGTGGGCGAAAGCCCCATCGCAGGCTCGGCGGGAGCTCCATCAACACGCCTTGTAGGTCTGAGGCGTCAGCCTCGTTAGGAGCTAGGTCTCGAAGGCGATCTCCAGGAGCTGCCCGGGGGCCAGGACGGCCGTGCCCACCCTTGGTCGGAGCACGAGGGCTCCATCCTCCGGTGCCACCTCCACCTGCACCGCGGACGCGCCATCGAGCGGGCTCCGAACGCGGGCGCGAAGGCCGGGCCGCGCCGGCAGGAACCGGAGCTCGCGCCAGCGGAAGGAGCCGGTGCGTGCCTCGACCGCGACCGTTTGCCGATCGCCCTCCCTCGCCTGCGAGTACGTGGCCGTCCCGGCGCCGTGCGAGAAGAACAGGCGCATGGAGTCTCCGCCGCCGACGTTCGGGGCAAAAGCGTACCGGCCATCGCGGAACGTCAGTCCGAGGAGGGCGTGGAGCATCGCCCAGGCGGCCATCGGCCTGAAGTAGTGGCCGCCGAACTCCTGGTGGTCGAAGTAGCGGCCGGCCCGGCGGTAGCGGTCGTCCACCGTCTTCAGGACGGCGAGCCCCTCCTCGACCAGCCCCTCGTAGACGAGGAGGGAAGCAAACGCCAGCTCGACCCCGGACCAACAGGTGTTGGCCTGGTCCACCCAGATGTCGGCGGGCACGTCGTGCCAGGTTGCATCCCCGGGCCAGGAGCAGTTGCGCAGGCCGAAGCCCCGGCGGTACGACAGGTCGAGGATCGACTTCAGTGCGGTACGGACTTCGTCGCGAGGGAGGAGCGGGCCGAGGCCGAGCGGGTGCGCAGCCCACACGCCAACCAGCTGGTCGGTCAGGCAGCCCTCGTCCTTTCCGCCGTGCCTCCCACCCTCGTCGTTCCAGAGCCGGAAGTAGCGCCCGTTCCAGAGCCGCTCCTCAGCCCGGGACTTCGCCTTCGCCAGGAGGGCGGCGTAGCGCTCCTCTGACCGAGCATCCCCGAGCGCCCTCGCTCCGAGAACGGCCGCGGCCAGCGCTGCCAGCCACTGCGACACGATGAAGGAGGCCGCCCCGTACATCGGGAAGTTGTCGTAGCTCGACATGATGCCTTCCATGTCGGGCAGGCCGTCTCCGTCGAGGTCCCGCTCGCGCTGGACGTAGTCGAGCGCCTCCTTCACCGAAGGCCACAGGTCCCGCAGGTACGCCTCGTCGGAGGTCCAGAGGAAGTCGCGCAGGACCATGAAGGCGTACTGGGCGTGGAGATCGAGCCGCCGGTCGACACCGGCCACGCCCCGCTTGGGGCGCGCGAAGTCCTTCTCGATCCCGTGCGCCATCTCCCCCGAGTCGGCCTGGAGGCGGCGGTGCGCGCGCATCGAGGCCTTCTGCAGCTCCGGGAAGAGCGCGGCCACCGCTACCCCGCCGTACAGTGAGACGTCCATCGTGGCGATCGGGCCCCACGACTGGTCGGGAGCCATGCCCTCCAGGATGCCGAAATCGCCCGCGGCCGTGAGCCAGGAGCTGGTCGCGAAGGTGTTGAGCTGGGAGTTCACCTGGTCGAGGACGTAGCCGGGCGCCGTCGAGTCGTAGAAGGCGTCCTGAAAGGCGCGGCTGCGGTCGACGAGGTCGGCCCTCCTCGCGACCATGTGAAGCGCGACCGCGGTCGAGTCCGGGAACCGCGCAGCGTAGGCGTGGCCTTCCAGGTGGGTCCCCTGCTCATTCCACAGGTTCGGGAAGTGCCAGGCCGTCGCGAAGGCGTGCTCCAGGACAGCGCCGGGCGCGAGCGTCGTCGAGCGGCCGAGTGTGCTCCACATCCGTTCCATCGCGCGCTTCCTGCCCGTCTGGCGGTCCACGGGGTTCCGGCCGTCAGTGTCGTCGAGATCCGGAAGCCGCTTCTCGCAGAGGAGGCGCTCGTAGTAGGGGTGGCGGTGCTCCCAGCCGAGGTAGAAGCTTGTGTCCTCGGAGAGAGAGACGAGCGTCAGCGTCCCGAGCGAGCTCGCGTGCGCCTCCATGCCAGTGGCGGTCATCGTGCACAGGACGGCGCCCGGGCGCCGCTCGAGGCGCGTGGCGTGGACCTTGTCGGCGGTGTCGTAGCCCACGACGTTCCGCAGCGCGGCCGTGAGCATGACGTCCACCGGCTCGCTCGCCCGCGACCGCACTCGGAAGTCGAGGAGCATCGCGGGCAGGGACGATGCCTCGACGTCGTGGGGGACGAACGGGCTCATCGCTTCGAGCTCGATCTCGAGGGGCATGCGGTCGCCGTCTTCCCGCCCCTCTTTGTCGTCGGCGTAGGCGAGCCAGGCGAACGGGAACCGCGCACGATAGGCGATCGAGTCGACACCGGACAGCCACGGCATCTCGTAGAGGGCCATCTCGACCGCACCCTGCTCGTGTCGGTCACTTTCGATCTGGAGGAGCTTCAGGCGCGGCTCGCGGCCCGGAAGCTGGTAGCGGAGCACGAAGAACAGGATCGAGTCCTGTGGCCAGGTGAGCCGCGCGCCCGTGAACTGCGGCTCGTTGTTGAAGCAGGTCCAGTTGTGGAAGCGCCCGTCCTTGCGCAGCTCCGCCGATCCCGTCCCCAGCCCGCCGAGGGCGATGCCGCTGCGGGCCTGGTGCTCCCGGCGCATCACGTCCGCGCCCGACTGGAGCGAAGCGCGCGGGCCATCCCCCGCCGCCCTCGCACCCGCCTCGAGGCCGTGCCTTCCAAGCACACCGGCAGCGGTGCCCAGGGTGGTCGTCGTCACGAAGCGGCGTCGATCCATGTCCCCTCCGGAGAGCTGATTGAAACAGCCGCCGGACGCTCCCGCTACTGCGGTGGCGTACCGGGATCGCGCGCGGGACCGGCGGCGCCAACTCGGAAGACCCGCAGCGCCGCCCCTCCCCCTCGGCGCTCGCCGCGCACCTTCGTCGCCCAGCTATCGTGGCGCGCCGTCTGCGCCGTCACTGCGCCCGTCAGGATGTCGACCCACTCGAAGCGCCACTCGCCGGGCGGCAGCGCGAGCCTTACCTCGACCGGCCCGGCGCCGGGCAGCCACACCGCGTACGCGTCGCCGGGCGCGGCCAGCGCGCGCCAAGCGTCGGCGCCGCCCACCACGAACCCGTCATCGGTATGCATGTGGACGAAGGGCAGTGAGTCCACGAAGCTTCGGAGGATCGCCAGCTGGCCGCGCAACGCCGGGCTGCCGCCGCTGTCGTAGAGTCCGCTCGAGAAGCGCGGCGTGTCGCTGCCGTCCTCGTGGCCGACCGTGAAACTGAAATCGAGGTTCCCGTAGAGCGAGCCGCCGGAGAGCAGGTAGTTCCAACCCTGGGTCCGGTAGGCGTCGTCCTTCACCCCGTTGAAGCCCGTCTCGTTGAAGCCGATCGAGCGCGCGACCCCGCGGTTCAGCTGCAGCGAGTCGGCGTTTGCGTCGTAGTGGTACGTGAAGACCGAGAGGTTCCTGAAGCTGCCAGCGAGGTCCTCCGGCGTCAGCACGGTGCCCTGGTTCGACACGTCGACGCCGAGCAGGTGCCGGCGGCCGAGTCGGGTCTCCTCGTCCACCATCCACTCCGAGACACGGCCGATCCACTCCTTCACCGCGGCGGGCGGCTGCGACACGAAACCGGGCTTCTCCTGGTTGTAGAACCACGGCTCGTTGCACAGGTTGAAGAAGACGTTGTCGTAGCGGTTGAGCTCGGCCGCCAGCTTGCGGGCGTAGGCCTCCTGGCGCTCCAGCACGCTGCCTCCGCTCACGCTGAGATAGCCTTTCGCGCCGACGTCCGCGGTCCCGCTCACGTTGTTGCGCGGGTTGAGCGGCGCCTGGTCCCAGCCCGGGCCGACGAAGAAGAAGACCGCCTCGACCACGACGTTCCGGCGGGAGGCCTCCTGCATGAAGCCGTGGAGGCGCTCGAAGTAGGCGGGGTCCCAGCGGTCGAGGTCGAACTTGTTCCCGCCCAGCGCGAAGCCGGGCTCTCGACTGCGCGCCCATGGCGCCAGGAACCGCCCGGTCGCAGGCGCCACAGGGTTGTTGACGATGCCGAAGGCGTCCGGTCCTTCGACGTAGTCGCCCAGGAAGAGGCGGGTGAAGTTGAGGCCGGCAGCGCTGATCGTCGCCAGGTAGCGCTTGTAGTCGAAGTCGGGGTTGACGACCGACCCGTAGTGTTCGCCCGAGGCCACGAGCACCGTGGGACGACCCCGCCACTGGAAGTAGTGCGGGTTGTCCGGGTGCAGCGCAAGGGGAGGTCTCGGCTCTTCCGCGGCGGCGAGGGCCGGAAGGACCGCGAGAGCCAGCGCCACGCAGACGGCGTGCCGGATGATCGAGGGTTGCATGGTGGCCTTTCCTTCCGCTACTCGCTCGAGCGCCCGCCGGACAGCACGTCGAGGCCCGCGCGCGACACCTTCACGTCGTCCTCGGAGGGCCCGCCGCTGAACGCGGCGATCAGCAGGCCGGCCCCGCCCTTGCGGACGACCCCGCCCTGCCAGCCGAACTCGCCGGTCAGGGGCTTGCGTGCGGCCGTGCCGCTGTCCACGAGTGTTGCCGCCATCTCGGACGCCTTCGCGTACGCGATGCCCAGCAGGTTGGCGCCGCCGTCGTTGCCCGCCGGCGGCTTCGTCATGTTGCCGACTACCGCCATCCGCGACGACCACGAGCGCACCGCGTCGCCCTCGGTCCACGCCACGACGGCCACTCCCTCGATCTTCAGCGCCTCCGCACGGGCCCTCATCGCCGCGAGCGCGCGCACCGCCAGATCGTCATGCACGCGCACGGCCTCGAAGTCGTCGAGCTCGTAGCTGCCCTGGCCGAACGGGCCGTCGGGCGCGCCTACGTAGAGCGCAAGCTCGTTCACGAACGCGGGCTCGAACGACGTACGCTTGCCGGCGCGGTCGAGCCAGCCCGGCCGCTCGAGCCGCGCGAACGGGATCGTGACGAGCCGCGCCGTCGTGTCGCCCTTCTCGGGCCGATAGCTCGCCTGCCAGAGGTCGTGGATGTTGTCGCCCTTTGCGTCGGCGACGTTGAACTGGATTGTGAGCTCGCGCCCGGAGCCGTCCGGCTTCAGCCAGAAGCGCACGGCGTCGAAGCCGGCGAGGTTCCAGCTCTTGACGATGCAGATCGCGGCGTAGTACTTGCCGTCGCCGGGCTCCGTGCGGTGCTCGAACTTCAGGGCGTGCCCGCCGGTCCCGCCTGGCCTCGCCGCGAGGGTCTGCCGCATCCAGTTGCCATGAGGCGGCTTGTACCAGGCCTTCGCGAGCGCCGCGTCGGAGGCGTACGACTCGAAGTCCTCGATCACGAGGCTCGCGCCCCTTACCGACGGCCCGTCGGCCTGCGCGAAGGCCGAGGTGGCGAGAGCGAGTCCGACGACGACCGTCCAGGGAGCCGTCTGCCTCATGGGGTCCTCACTCGAAGAGTTCCTGTCGCGGAGGGGATCACGTTCATCCAAGGAGCCGATAGCCCCGGGCCGGCACGGTGTCGCCGTCGACCGTGCGCGGCTCGGGAGAGAAGTTGCAGACGATCCCGCGACCGTTCCCGAACCGCGTCTCTTCGACGCTCCAGTCGTCCGCGCGGAAGCGGTGGTCGACCATCTCGGCCAGGCCGATCGCCGCGTGCCAGCGGTCGACGTGGAAGGTGTCGGAGAAGACGCCCAGCGGTTTCCAGCCGGGCGTGATACGGAAGTGCGGCAGGTAGCCCCAGAGCATGTCCTCGAGCCACCCCGGATACGCGGAGCCGCCGGTCACGCCGCCGTAGCGGGTGCAGAAGGCGGCGTCGTGGAAGACGAGGGGCCAGAGCGGGATCGACTCGCCCGGGACGCGCCGGTGGCGGTTCTCGAACCAGTCCACGTGCGGGATGGCGAAATCGGCGGCCTCCTCGCTGCCGAACAGTACGCCCTCGCCCTTGTAGAACGCCATCAGCTCGAGCTTGCGGCGCAGGTCGTCGGCCTTCGTGCTGAGGTGCCCTGGTTCGTACGACTGGTAGAGCTGCATGGCCGTGACGATGTCAACGAACATCGCCTTCGGGTCGAGCGTGCGGATCTTCTCCCAGTTGCGCCGCGCGTAGGCGAGGCTCGCGTCGGAGCGCAGGATGTAGGCCTGCCCGCCCGCCCAGATGCCGCCCGTCATCAGCTCGCCGTTTGCGAGGCGGTTGACCCCGTTCGGGAAGCTGGGCGTGTGCTCGTACATGTCCTGGTTGTTGTCATGCAGGCCCGCCAGCAGGTCACCGTCTCCTTGGAGGAGCTCGCGCAGCTCCTCCAAGGACCCGAGCGCCGGCGGAGGCGGCCACACGTCGGGGTGGGACCAGTCGTAGCCTCCGTCGATCCAGCCCGCGATCTTCAGGAAGCCGCGCGTCAGGCCAGCTGCCTTCATCTGCTCGACGAGCGCCTTCACCTGCGAGTAGCGGAAGTGCACGTCGAGCGACTCGTCGCTCGTCCTGCTGTGCGTTGGCACCAGCAGCTCCTCCGCCGTCCGTCGCCGCTGCCGAGGCCGGGCGAGGTCGATCCAGAAGGAGCGGCCGCCGAGGAGGCTCCGCAGGTTCGGGTTGCACCGCAGCTTCTCGTCGAGCGAGACGAAGAGGCCCTCTTTCTGGAACCAGCGGCGATAGGCCTTCGCGAGGCCCACGTGCCCGCCGCCCGTGAACGCGTAGCGGACGCAGTACGGGTGCCGCCACTTCCCGAGCGTGCGCAGGAAGCCGGGCGACACGCTGCGGCTCGCGAGCAGCGCGAAGGCGTCCTCGAAGCCCTCGTCGAAGATCGCGATCCAGCCGGCGTCGCCCAGGAGGCCTCCGACCCAGCGCATGTTGAGCTGCGTGAAGAAGGTGTGGAGGTGGCGCGGGAAGATCGTCCCGGCCTCGGCCTTGCGGACGATCCGGCCGAGCCCGCTCGGCAGCACGACGGCGTCGGACTCGATCGGCGGCGGGAACGCGAGGCTCGGGACCGTGTCGTCGATCTCGAGCACGCGGTAGACCAACTCGTCCTCGTCGAGCGCGATGTCGCACACGAAGCGGCCGACCGGCCGGCCCTGGCGGGCCAGCAGCGTGAAGCGCAGGTGGTCTCCGGCCGCTTCCCCGGCGAAGCGCCCCGGGTACTGCTCGGCGATCCCGCGCTCGCCGCGCAGCCAGACCTCCCCGACCTCGATCTCGCTCTTGTCCTGCAGCGCGACCGGGCCCATCGCCCAGGCGACACGGCGGGCCTTGTCCTCGATCGAGGCGCTGCCGTCGGCGAAGACGACGACCGCCAGGAAGCGGTTCTCAAGACGGCGCAGGACCGCAGGCGTCGGGCCGGCCGGCCGGTTGCCAGAAGCCTCGGCGGCCGTGGCGGCGACTCCCCGCAGCGCAAGTGAGCCGAGCGCGGTGCGACGGATGAAATGGCGTCGATCCAAGGTGGTCCTCCCCGGCCGGGGCGACAGCCCTCTAGGCCTTTCCCAGGAAGGGCGTGAGCATGCCCAGCTGGTCCTCGTGCACGTCGCACGACTCGAATGCGAAGGAGCGCGCCATCCCCGCGAGCTCGTCCGGTGAGCGGCCCTTCAGGCGACGCAGGACGAAGTCGAGCGCCGGCGCGTCGAAGTCGCGCCGCACCTCGCGCGCCCACTGCTCGCGAGTGTCGCCCTCCACATCCGTGCCCCCGACGAGCGCTCCCACTGCCGCGGTGAACGGTTTCTCGAGCGCGTCGTACTTCGCCAGGAAGTCGACGACGGGCGCGCTGTCGACGAAGCGCCGCCAGGGAGTGTCCTGGCGGGGTGTGAGCAGGCCCATGTCGCGCAGGTCCTTGTAGCACCAGAGCGCCCAGGCCCAGCCCTTCTCCTCGAAGATCGAGACGAGGTCGCGGGTGATCGCGAGCTGAACCGGGAACGCCTGCGCGTGCGAGCGGGTGACACCGAATTCGGCGGCGAAAACCGGGCGTGCGATCCGCAGCTCGTCGTGCTTGCCGTCGAGCGTCCGCTCGAGCGCCGCACGGTCGCACACGCGCCCGTCCACCGTTCCCGGGTACTGCGTGAGGCGCGGGAAGAAGGCGTCGTCGAAGTAGTAGTGGTGGAGCGCCGGGACCACCTGCGGGTCTTCGAAGAGCCGGTCCTGAAGGCTCGAGACGTCCTTCGCCCACCGGTTGGCGTCCAGCACGATTAGGTGGGAGGGGTCGACCGCCCGGATCGCCCGGATCGCCGTGAGGTAGTAGTCGTTGAGCAGGGCGACGTCGTCCGTGACCGGCTCGCCGATCAGGTTGTAGCCCAGGACCGCGGGGTCGTCGCGGTAGCGCCGCGCGATCTCGACCCACAGCGCGGTCGTGCGGTCCATGAACCCGCGCTGCTGCCAGAAGTACGTCTCGCCGTAGGCGCTGCCTGCGTTCTGGTCGCGCGCCTGCGCGCCCGCCGCCGCGTGCAGGTCGAGCATGGCCCACAGACCGTGCGCACGGCAGAGCGACACCGCTCGGTCGAGCAGCCGGAAGCCCTCTTCCCGCCACTTCCCCGGCGCGAGGTCCGACTCGAGCTGGCGGTAGTTGAACGGCAGGCGCACGAAGGTGAAGCCCTGCCGGGCGAGGAACGCCAGGTCGGCGTTGGTGACGTAGGACTCCGCCCAGGCCCCGAAGAAGGCGTCGGCCGCCGCGTCGCCGAGGACGCGCCGGAACTGTTCGCGGATCTTCCACTCGGTCCAGGGCAGGCCGATCATGTAGTCCTCGATCAGCATCCAGCCGCCGAGGTTCACGCCGCGCAGGCGCACCGGGCGGTTTCCTTCGAGGACCTGCCGGCCGGAGGCCCGAAGGATCTTGCGCTCCCGCCCCTGCGGCGCGCCGAGCGCGGGGCGGGCGCCGAGGGCCGCGGCCGTCGCGCCGAGTGTCGTTCCGAGGAAGCTTCGTCTGTCGATCATGGTGTCTCCTGATGGCTTGGCGCCGAGGCTCAGTGGACCGTGTGCGCGGCACGTCCGTCGAGGACGCGCTCGCAGCCGAGGGCACGCAGAGTCTCGCACCAGTGCTCTCGCTCTGTCTCACCGGCTGATGCGAGCGCCGGCAGGGGATCGACCGAGCCGTAGCGCGCGTGCTTGTGGCGGGCCGTGTCGTGGAACGGGAGGACCTCGACTTCGAGGCCCGGGTGGCGACCGGCGAGCGCGGCGATCGCGCGCAGGTGCGCGTCGTCGTCGTTCAGGCCGGGAACGAGCGGGCAGCGCAGGCGCACGGCGGCGCCCCGCTCGAGCAGGCGCTCGAGGTTCGCGAGGATCGGCGCCGCTGCGGCGCCCGTGAGCCGCCGGTGCGCCGCTTCGCCGGTGGCCTTGAGGTCGAACAGGACGAGGTCGACGAGGCCGCGGATCGCCTCGAACGCCGTCCACGGCGCGGCGCCGCAGGTCTCGAGGCAGGTGTGGATCCCCCGCTGCCGTGCGCCTTCGAGCAGGGCACGCGTGAACCCGGCCTGGACGAGCGGCTCCCCGCCGCTGATCGTGAGCCCGCCTCCCGAGCTGGCGTAGTAGGCCCGGTCGCGCTCGGCGAGGGCGAGGACTTCGGCTGCGTCCCACTCCCCACCCACGAGCCGCAGCGCGTCGAAAGCGCAGGCGTCGGCGCATTGGCCGCACGCGTCGCACGACTCGCGGTCGAGCGCGTGGCGTCCCTCGGCCAGCTGGTGCGCGTGCCGCGGGCAGGCCGCTGCGCACTCGCCGCACGCGACGCAGCGCTCGGCGAAGAAGGCCAGCTGCGGCCGCGGCGAGCGGGACTCGGGGTTGTGGCACCAGAGGCAGTGCAGCGGGCAGCCCTTCAGGAAGACGGTGGTCCGGATGCCGGGGCCGTCGTGGAGCGAGAAGCGCTGGATGTCGAAGACCCGCCCGCGCATGGGCTTGCTCAGTACAGCGTCCGGCGCAGCAGCTCGAGCTGGACCTCGCGCGGCAGGTCCACGAAGCGCTCGCTGTAGCCGCCGACACGCACGATCAGCTGACGGTACTTCACCGGCTCGGCCAGCGCCCGCTCGAGCTCGCCGCGGTCGCTGACGCTCACCATCAGCTGCGTGCCCCCGCGCGCGAAGTAGCCGTCCAGCAGCGACGAGGCCGTCCCGCCCCCGGGGCCGAAGAGGCCGCGCGAGAGCCGGACGTTGTGGGTCGCACCCGCGTGCAGCGACGGATCGAGGCGCGCCATGGAGTTCAGAAGCGCCGTGAGGCCGCCGTGGTCGGCCCCTGCGCTCGGCTGGTTGCCGTTCGAGACCGGCTCGCCCGATCGGCGGCCGTCCGCGGACGCACCCGTCCGCTTGCCGAACAGCACCGAGTCGCCGTTGTTCACGAGTACGACCAGGAAGCTGTCAAGTCCCACCCGCGCCGACTGCCTCTTTGCCGCGCCACAGACAACGGCGTTGACCCACGAGGCCATGGCGTCGGCCGCGTCGTCGTCGTTGCCGAACTTCGGGAGGGCCGCGAGGCGCCGTCTCTCTCGCTCGTGGCCGGCGAAGTCGGCGTCGAGGCAGGCGATGAGGCCGTCCGCGGACAGCCACCGCTCCTCGTAGACCGCCCGCCGGATGGCCAGCAGGCTGTCGGCCGCGCTGTTGTTGCCGAAGCTCTCGAGCGTCCCGCCGAGGTGGCGGACGCCGCCCGCGAGCAGCGGGCGGGCGCGCTCGAGGCAGTCCTCGTAGAGCAGGCTCAGCAGCGGGAAGCAGGCCTCGCGCGCGGTCTCCCGGTAGATCGTGGCCTGGGCCTGCGCCAGCAGCGCCACGTGGTGCTCGACCTGGCGCGCGAAGGCGTGCTGCAGCTCCTCGAACGTGGCGAACTCGCGCAGGTGGCCCAGGGCGAGACCGCGACGCTCGCCCGCGAAGCCGTCGCTGCCGTCGCGCAGCGTCACGTCGAGGGCCTTCAGCACGTTGAGCGCGCCGTCGGGCGAGCCGACGCTGCGGCCCTCGAGCACGTACTCGCCGCAGCCGTACGGCACGTAGCGCTCGGCCTCCGCGGTCGAGACGCCGAACGCCGACGCGACCGCGGGGACGTTCACGTCGTCGTTGTAGAGGATCGGGAACGTCGAGCCGAGGGCGACCACCTCGAGCGCCCGCTGCCACAGGCGCTGGGGCATGCCCTCATGCCAGCGCAGTGAGAGCTGGGGGATCGTGTTTCCCGCGCGCGCCTGGGCTTCGAGCGCGATCTCGGCGAAGCGATCGGCGTTCGCCTCGTTTCGCCGGCCGCGGCCGCCGATCACGATCCGGTTGTTGAAGTTGTCGCCCCGGGCCTGCACGAGCCGCCACAGTCCGACGAGAAGCTCGATCGCCTGCTCGTCGTCGAGGACACAGGACTCGAGGTCGCGCACGAGCAGATCGCCGAGCGCGACGTCGAGCCGGCCGTAGTTCTTCGGCAGCGCTACGAGGGCGTACAACCAGACGAGCTGGACGGCCTCGTGCAAGTGCGCAGGCGCCGACTGCGCGATGCGCTCGAGGCTCGAGGCGATCCTCTCGAGGGTGGCGGGCGCGGTCTCGCCTCCCGCGGCGCGCAGCTGCGCCCGCGCCTGGCGCGCGTAGCGCAGGGCGGCCTCGCGAACCAAGTGGAGACCGCCAGCGAGCGCGTCCAGGAACGCGACCTCCTCGTCGGAGGTGGTCTTTTCGCGGCGCGCGCGCAGGTCCTCGGCCAGGCCCGGCAGCCCGAGCCGGACCAGGCGGTCGTAGTCGAGGCAGGGGCCGCCGAGGCCGTACATTGGATAGGCGATCTCGTGGCTCGCGTAGTAGTCGTCGCTCGGCAGGCCTTCTCTCAGGCGGGCGGGGAACGCCTCGCGGCAGTGCCGGTGCGTGACGCGCTCTTGCCAGTACGCGAGCAGGGCACGGGACTCCTGGCGCACGTGCTCGGAGACCCCGGCGTCCGCGGCCGCGGTCTCAAGCAGCCCGGTCCGGCAGAAGTAGGCCGCCTCCGTGAGGTCGCCGCGCTCGGGATCGATCCCGACGGCCATGCGCCACAGGCGGCCGGCGTAGATGTCGCCCGGCCCAATTGGCATGAGCGTCAGCTCCGCCTGGAGGCTCAGGCAGGCCACCTCGCGCTGCCAGGGGTGAGCGCCCTCCAGCCGGCGATGGGTCTCAGTGAACTGCCGTTCGCGCTCCACCGAAACCAGGCGCTCAGTCGACTTGAGCGCGCCGTAGTCCAGTTCGGCGAGGGCGGTCGTCGTGCACTGGGTCATCGCTGGACGGCCTCGAGCGCTGAAGTTCCAGGGGGGCCGCGGGGCGCCCGGCCCGGCGAGCGCCCCGCGGCTGCATCCGACCGATCCGGGAGTCGTCTCCGGAAGGGAAGCTACAGCCCCCGGACCCCGCAGCTCAACGGCAATCTGGGGCCCGCGATTTCGTTAAGATGAGACTTGATATAGCAAGAGGTTCGGTTGGCACGCCATCGCCCCCGCCCTGCCGAAGACCGGGCCGTCGCCGCCGTGCGCGGCTGGATCGCGCGCGACGCCTCGCTCCGGCTGCCCGGCATCCGCGAGATGGCGGCCCGCGCCCACGTCTCACCGGTGACGATGTGGAAGGCGGTCCGCACCCTGAGCCGGGAAGGGCTCCTGCAGACGGTGCCCGAGCGCCGGGTGCTCGTGGCGCGCCCCGACACGCGGGGTCCCGAGCCGGCGGGCGCGCCCCGCCTGCCCCCGCCCGCCTGCCCCCGGTGGCAGGAACTGCGCGACGAGATCGCCCGCGACCTGCTCGCGCTGCGCTTCTCTACGGCCGCGGCCCTGCCCTCCGCCAAGGAACTGTGCGCGAGCTACGGCGTCGGACGACTGACTCTCGGACGGGCCCTGCGCGCGCTCGTCGTGGAGCGGCGCCTGGAGCGCGAAGGGCACGGATTCCGCCCGCGCCTGTCGAGGGCGCGCTCGAGGGAAGCGACGATCGTCTTCCTCGCCGAGCAGCCCGGCGGCGACGTGCTGACCGACCTCGCTCCGCGCTCGCTCGACCTGTGGCGCGCCCTGGAAGAGCGCTGCCACGCCCGCGGGCTGCGTTTTTGGGCCCAGCCCGCGGGAGAGCACCTCGCGGTCGCGCGCCGCGGGACGGCGGGGCCGCCCGAGGTCATCGGCTACGTGGTCCGCAACCTCGACCTCGCGCCTGAGGTCGCCGAGCGGCTGCTGTCTCGCCTGGCGACGCTGGGTCGACCGGTCGCTCTCGTCGACGAGGTGGGCGTGCCGAGCGAGCGCGAGTGGGCGTGCCGCAACAGCCGCTTCCGCACCTTCGCGATCGCCCACAGCGATCGCGCCGGGCGCGACGTCGGGGAGCGACTGCGGGACCTGGGGCACCGGCGCGTGGCGGTCTTCTCGCCGTTCGGTCGCGCCGCCTGGAGCCGCAACCGGCTGCGCGGCGTAACCGATGCACTGCGGGACGCGCGGCCGGGCGGCGCCCTCGAGCTCGTCTCGGATCACTTCCCCGACGACGATGCCTTGCGCGACGCGATCGCGCGCGCGCCGGGGCATCGCTTGCTGCTGGGCCGGACGGACCGCTTCCGGCGCGTGCTCGATCCCGGGCGTCCCGCGGCTCCGAACACGAGCCTGCCCGACCCCACCTTCCAGACCTTCGTCGCCGACGCGGTCACCGGCCGCCTGCGCCCGCTCTTCGAGCGCGCTCTCGCCGAGGGACGCGCGACGGCCTGGGTCGGCGTCAACGACACCGTGGCCCTCGCCGCCCTGCGTTTCCTTCGCGAGGCGGGCCTGCGGGCGCCCCGGGACGTCTCGGTGGTCGGCTTCGACAACACGGACGACGCCCTGCGCAGCGGGCTCGCGAGCTACGACTTCAATCTCGGCGCGCTCGCGGACGCGCTCGTCGAGCACGTGCTCGGCTGGCGGACGCGATCGGGCCGCGACCGGGCGCCAGTCGTCGAGATTCCCGGCTCGCTCATCGAGAGGCTGAGCCTTGCTCCCCCGGCCGGCCGCCCCGCGCGCTGAAGGCGAAGAACGCCGGACGGCCTACTGGCGTGGTTTCTTTGAGACGCTCATGGCGTCGCTTTGCAAGGTCCAGCGTCGGAAAGTGGCTGTCGTCCACGTCAAGGTGCTTCTCGCCAGCGGTGCCGAGAAGGCCCAGACGGTCTCCCTCAACTCAACCCGGAGGGTCCCAAGGGCAACCCGGATCCGCTCGCCGCGGCGAAGGACATCCGCGAGACCTTCGCCCGCATGGCGATGAACGACGAAGAGACCGTCGCACTGATCGCGGGCGGTCACACCTTCGGCAAGACCCACGGCGCCGGCCCCGCGTCCCATGTCGGGCCCGAGCCCGAAGCCGCCAGCATCGAGGAGCAGGGCCTCGGCTGGAAGAGCAGCTTCGGCACGGGGAAGGGCGCCGACGCGATCACCAGCGGCCTGGAGGTCACCTGGACCACGACCCCGACGAAGTGGAGCAACAACTTCTTCTTCTGGAACCTGTTCGGCTACGAGTGGGAGCTGACGAAGAGCCCGGCCGGCGCTCACCAGTGGACGCCGAAGGGCGGCGCGGGCGCGAGCACGGTGCCCCACGCTCACGACAAGTCGAAGCGCCCCGCGCCGTCCATGCTGACCACCGACCTCTCCCTTCGCTTCGACCCCGCCTACGAGAAGATATCGCGGCGTTTCATGGAGAATCCGGACGAGTTCGCGGACGCGTTCGCTCGGGCGTGGTTCAAGCTCACCCACCGCGACATGGGTCCTCGCGCCCGCTATCTCGGCCCGGAGGTCCCGAAGGAGGAGCTGCTCTGGCAGGACCCGATCCCGGCGGTGGATCACGCGCTGATCGACGCGAAGGACGTCGCCTCACTGAAGGCCAAGGTGCTCGCCTCGGGCCTGTGGGTCGGGCAGCTCGTCTCGACCGCGTGGGCGTCGGCGTCCACCTTCCGCGGCTCCGACAAGCGGGGCGGCGCAAACGGGGCCCGAAACCGGCTTGCGCCTCAGAAAGACTGGCCGGTCAACCAGCCGGCGGAGCTGGCGAAGGTCCTCAAGACGCTCGATGGCATCCAGGCCGAGTTCAACCGGGCGGCGGCCGGCGGCAGGAAGGTCTCGCTCGCCGACCTGATCGTCCTGGCAGGTTGTGCGGGCGTCGAGCGGGCGGCGAAGAACGCGGGCCACGACGTGCAGGTGCCTTTCAAGCCTGGAAGGAAGGACGCGTCGCAGGAGCAGACCGACGTGACCTCGTTCGCCGTTCTCGAACCGATCGCGGACGGCTTCCGCAACTGCCTCAAGGCGAAGTACGCCGTTCCCGCTGAGGCGCTGCTGATCGACAAGGCGCAGCTCCTCACTCTCACCGCGCCGGAGATGACGGTTCTCATCGGCGGACTGCGCGTCCTGAACGCCAACGTCGGCGGCTCGGCGCACGGCGTCTTCACGAAGCGGAAGGAGGCGCTGACCAACGATTTCTTCGTGAACCTGCTCGACATCGGCACGGAATGGAAGGCGGTCTCCGATGCCAAGGACGTCTTCGAGGGACGAGATCGCAAGACGGGCCAGGTCAAGTGGACGGGCACGCGTGTCGACCTCGTCTTCGGCTCGAACTCCCAGCTCCGGGCCCTGGCCGAGGTCTATGGCAGCTCGGAAGCGCAGGCGAAGTTCGTCCGGGACTTCGTGGCGGCGTGGAACAAGGTGATGAACCTCGACCGCTTCGACGTCGCCTGAGCCTCGCCGACGACTGACAAGGGAACTCGACCGGCGCCCGCGCGGGTCGGTCGAGTCCGCGCCTCCGTGCGCGGGGCGCTACGGCTTTGCGGGCGGCTCGAAGATCGGAAGAGGCGAGCCTGTCTCGGGACCCAGCGACAGGCCCAGGTAGCCGGCGATCGCCGGAGCGATCTCCGTCATGCGGATGACGCCAAGGTCGCCGCGACGGGCGAGGCCCGGCCCCAAGACGAGGAACGAGGAAGTCATCTCGGGGCGGTCGGGCGCGTAGCCGTGGTAGCCGCGCGATGGTGAGGGGTTCGACCACTCGCCCTCGAGGGAACCCGAAAAATAGAAGCCTGTGGCGGCGTCGAGCACGAACGCGCCTTCCTCGACGCCACCGAGCGACGCTGCCTCGGACGCGCTGAGGATGCGCTGCAGGCCGGAGGCGGGCTCGTGCAGCTTCGCCTCGAAGAGTGAGAGCGCGCGGCTCCGCGCCTCGGCGTCGTCCGGGTCCTTCAGGCGCAGGGTGGCGGTGCCTCCGTTCGCATGGAAGGACGCCCGCCAATCCGTCGGCTTTCCGTCGGCGCCGACCGTGATGAGGCCGGCCGAGCGCAGGAGCACGTTTGGCCGCAGCTGCCGACTCACCGGGAGAAAACCGTGGTCGGACACGACGACGAAGAGTGCGCCGCTCTTCTCCAGAGCGGCCAGCAATCGTCCGAGGTTGGCGTCCGCCTCCTCGACGGCCCGCAGGGCTTCGGGCGTCATCGGGCCGCGCTCGTGCTGCACGCCGTCGAGGTCGAACAGGTGGAGCAGCAGAAGGTCCGGACGATGGACGGCGAGAACGAAGAGCGCGGCGTCCATCCGGTCCTGCTCCGTGACCGGCCAGGCGAGAGGCCGGCCGCGCCAGTGGCCCACGTCGTCGACGAGGTGCGGTGTCGAAACCGCCTTCAGCAGCTTCAGGTCGACCTCGTGCCCCGAGCCGGGCCGCCAGAACTCGGGCAGCAGCCAATCCGCTCCGTTCCCCACGCTCACCGGCTAGGAGATGGTGGCGGTCGTCAACCAGCGGGCGCGCGCCGCCGACACCAGGCTGGGAGCGCGGACGTCGTCCGCGAACCATTGCCAGGCGCCGTTCGAGCGGCCGAGCGGATCGAAGATCTCGTTGCCGGCGATGCCGTGGACACGGGGCGGCACGCCAGTGATGAGTGTGGTGTGAGACGGGTAGGTGACGGACGGGAGGACCCCAACCACGCCGCTCGCGTAGACCCCTTCCCGCATGATCCACCGGAATGTTGGCAGGTGCAGGCCGAGTTCGTCGCAGCGACGGTAGTAGTCGGGCATGAGTCCATCGACCGATACCATCACTACGCTTCGGGCGGCGGGGACACTGTTGCCGAGCGGCTGCGCGGTGAGAGGCCCTCCCACGAGGACGAGGACCAGGACGAGGATCGCGAGTCGCCGCGTCAGCTTCTGCATCTGTGCCACCGTGCCCAACCAAGACCGATGCCGCCCTTCTATCACAGGGGCAACGCGTCCACGCGAAACCTGGCCTGGACGGCCGCTGGTTGGTGTTGTTCCCAGTCGAGGCGTCGTGTCCGTACCGCGTCCCCTCACCCTGAGCGAACGCGCCAGGCTCTGTGCGCTGCCCCGCGCTTCACCGGGTCACGCCAGCTTCGGCGGGGAGAGGAGCCCGACGGGCTCTGTCGAGTCGGTTATCAACCAAGTCATCAGCAAGCGCTTCGTCAAGATTCATCGGCGCGCACCTGCTGCTTTCATTCGTCGACAGCGCGCGAGACGACGTAGACGTAGCGCAAGGTCGAGGTGCCCGTGTTGACGACGTCGTGCTCGGTGTTCGGCGGGCAGTAGAGGGCCATATCCTTCTTGAAGGCCAACGTGTCGGCGCCGCTGAACCGCATCTCGCCCTGTCCCTCCAGGATGACGAGCATCTCCTCGTTGCCCTTGGTGCTGTGCTTCCCCACGGACTTCCCGGGCGCGAGCACGACCAGCCCGGAGCGCATGAACACCGTCTGGGGTGGACCTTGCAGAAGCGGCAGGTAGTCCCGCCCCGCCGCCTCCAGCGGGATCACGCGCGGCTTGGGCGAGTCGATGGGCCCGGCGGCGGCGCCACCGGCGCCGATCAAGAGGAGCAGGACGGCCGCGGAGGCCGTCCACGGCGACGCGATCCGACTCATCGGGAGCCTTTCTGGTCCGAAACGCTGTGGAGCGAGGGACCCTCAGTGGCCTGGCCAATCGTAGGAAAACAGGCGACACCGTAATAACGGAGGATATCACCCGGACGGACGGCCCGGCGCCCTGGATCAAACGGGCCACCGACGAATCCTGGCTGGAGTAATACCGAATGAAAACCGCAATGCGCCGCGCTGCTGTTCCTCGCCAATCGAAGCGCCGCACTCTCCGCCGACACGCCCGCCGCGCCGCCTCCGCCGGAGAGCCCGGGCGCTGCGCAGATGGCGCAGGAGCCCACAGAGGACCAGCGCGTTCGTGTTCACGAGGAGGTCACGGTCACGGCCCCCAAGGCGCCGCAGCAGCCGCGGGACGTCACGCAGACCGTCCGGGGCCTCGACGAGCAGCAGCTCTCGGAGCTGCAGGCGCCGCCCAACCGGAGCATCTCGGAGCTGCTCAGCTACCAGCCGCGTGTCTTCGTGAGCGCCCTCTCGCGAAACGATGCGAACTGGGGCTCGAACGGCGGCCCCGGACCCAAGTGAAGCAGCTACCTCCTCGACGGGGTGCCGATCGACGTGTTCATCGACGGCATGGGACTCGACCCGGCCGCGTTCCGGCGGGTCGAACTGCAGCGGGGGCCGGCCGAGGTGATGTACTCCAACCACCTCGGGATCGACTTCGCCCGGAACCAAACGCGACTCGCGGGGATCACTAGCTCGCGCGGGGGCGTGCGCCGTCCGTGTCATCGTGTTAATATTTCTGTCGCTAAAAACATACTCGTCGGTCGAAGAGGTCGAGGATGATCTTCGGTAGCACTCACCGAATCCGTCCCCAGGTCCGGAGCACCGTACTCGGCTTCCTCGTTCTCGTGGCGGGCCTCACCCCCTCGTGGGCCCAGGAGACTGCCATCAGGGGGCGCGTCAAGGACCAGACTGGGAGTGGCACCCCTGGAGTCACCGTGAGCGTATTCGACGAGGCTGGGCGGCTGGTCGCGCAGGCCGTCAGTGGGGAGGAAGGACGTTATGCCCTTCCCGCCCTACGGCCGGGGAAGTACAGCCTGAGGGTGGGGCTGAAAGGGTTCGAGCCTCTTGAGCGGCCGATGGCCGTCGGGGGGCCGGCGACCCTGGAAGTGGACCTCGACCTCAAGTTGGCGCAGCTCGTCGAGAACGTGGTGGTGACGAGCCGTGAGGACAGCCTTCTCCGCACCGCTGACTCGGCGGGCCAGGGCACGACGGGCGCATCGGATCTCGCAGACAGGCCGCTCCTGCGGAGCGGCGAAGTCCTCGAGACGGTTCCGGGAGTGATCATCACCCAGCACGCCGGAGGTGGGAAGGCCAATCAGTACTTCTTGCGCGGGTTCAACCTCGACCATGGCACCGACTTCGCCGTCTTCCTGGACGACATGCCTCTGAACCTCCCCTCCCACGCCCACGGGGAGGGCTACTCCGACATGAACGTGGTGATCCCCGAGCTCATTCAGACCGTCAACTTCGAGAAAGGCCCCTACTACGCCGACGTGGGCAACTTCGGTTCTGCGGGTGCTGCCCACATCCAGTTCTCCAGGTCTCTCCCGCAGGACTTCGTGAGCTTGCAGGGCGGGCAGTACGGCTTTGCCAGGCTCGTTCTCGGGGCCTCGACCCGCCTGGGGGCGGGCGAACTGACGCTCGGCGGGGAGGCTTCCCACGACGACGGCCCTTGGACTCACCCTGACGGATACTCGAAGTTCAACGGACTGGCCACCTACAGCCAGGGCGACGCCACGTCTGGTTTGAGCGTCACGGCACTCGGGTATCACGGTCGCTGGAACTCGAGCGACCAGATCCCAGCCAGCTTCGGTGCAACGAGCTTCTTCGGGACCCTCAACCCGACAGATGGCGGCGAGTCGGAGCGGTACGGCATCCAGGCGGAATGGCATCGTCAGGACTCCGCCTCCGCCACCCGGATCTCGCTCTATGGCTTCCTCTACGACCTGGACCTGTTCTCCGACTTCACCTACTTCCTCACGGATCCGACCCTGGGCGACCAGTTCGAGCAGCAGGACAGGCGCTCGGTGGCGGGGCTGGACCTGCGACACTCACGCTTCGGTAACTGGGGGGACCGTCCCTCGGAGCTGACCTTTGGATTGCAGGTTCGCAACGACTGGATCACCAACGGGCTCTACCAATCGGCGGACCGCGTCCGCGTTGACAAGGTCGACTCGGACTCGGGCATGATGCTCCCGGCCACGACCCAGGCGCACCGTTTCACTGACACGGTGGCCGGGGCCTACGTCCAGGCGAAGGTCCAGTGGACCCCCACGCTCCGCTCGGTCGCGGCGTTTCGCGCCGACCTCGACTACTTCGACGTCACGTCGCTCAGCAGTCCCGCGAATTCGGGGACTTCGCTCACGGTGCTGCCGAGCCCCAAGCTGAGCCTGATCGCCGGCCCCTGGGCACACACGGAGGTGTACCTGCAGGGTGGATTCGGGTTCCACAGCAACGACGGACGGGGGACCACCCAGACGATTCAGCCGATCTCGGGAGAAAACCCCTACCCCGATACTCCAGCCGAGAAGATCCCCGGGCTCATCCAGACCAAGGGCGCGGAGGTCGGCGTCCGCACGCTCGCCATACCTCACCTGCAGAGCACCGTCTCGCTCTGGTACCTCCACAGCGACTCCGAACTCCAGCAGTCCGGCGACACGGGCGGGACCGTGGCCTCCAAGCAGCCGAGCAACCGCTGGGGCGTGGAATTCGCGAACTTCTTCACCCCGTCGCGGCACGTCGCCCTCGATCTCGACGTGGCCGATTCGCGCGCCCGCTTCACCTCGATCGATGCCGACGATGCTGCGCCCTCGAGCCGAGGGGGGACGCGCGTTCCAGAAGCGGTGGGGTGGGTCGTCGCTGCGGGTGCGACGATTCACGACGTCGGCGGCTTCTCGTCGAGCCTGCGCCTGCGGTACTTCGGCCCACGAGACCTCACCTCCGACGGGCTCTATCGTTCGCGCTCCACGCTGCTGTTGAACGCCCAAGCCGCCTTCCACTTCCACCAGCGGTGGTCGGTGTCGGTCGAGGTCCTGAACCTGCTCAATCGTCGGGACCACGACATCGACTACGCCTACCTGTCCCGCGCGGCACCGACCGCGAGCCCGGCATTCGAAAATGTCTTCCACCCGGTGGAGCCGATCCAGCTTCGCGTCGGCTTCACCGCCCAGTTCGCCCGAAAAGGGAGGTAGTGTACTTACGCGGGTGGAGGAGAGCCGCCACGAGCAAGCCCCCGGAGGCGCCGACACCGGGGACTTCCCCGGTGCAGGACGACCAGCCTGGTCGCGGCGTTCTAGAACGCGAAACCCACTCAGAGCCGGGCGGAGCTGATCACCAGGCGTCCGTGCTTGACGCCCTTCAACCCGAGCAGGTGGTCGGCGAAGTGCCGCAGCTCCGGCGCCTTCCCGTAGGGCGCTAGCACGCCGAACGCGCGCGATGCTTAGCTGAGGTCCAGAGCGGCAGGCTGCACGTGGGCGAGCTCGGCGGCGATGACAGCCTCGTCGAAGTGACAACGGACACGCCGAGAAAGGCCGCCCCCATCGGGGATCCAGGTCCGGGGCGCAGGCGAGCAGGACATCGCCGATCCAGAACCAGCGCAGCACGAGCACGACACCAGCCTCGCTGAGGTTGTGGCCCCTTGGACGGCGAGACGTGAAGGTTTCGCGAGCGTCACGTTCCCGCGCCGCATCGCCGAGAATGGGGGCCGTGAAACGGGAGGAGCCGATGCGGGTCGCGGCCGCGCACCGCCGCCGCATCCTCGGACTGCTCCGCAGCGGCCTGAGCCGCCCGCAGGTCGCCGCCGAGCTCGGGATCGCCAAGCAGCGCCTCAGCACGATCCTGAAAGACGTGCCGCGAGACGAGCTCGAGGTGGCGTCGGGTAAGGTGCGCTGTCCCCACTGCGGTCTGTGGGTGGCGCCGCACGAGGCGGGTCGGCCGCGGCGGCACTGACAGGCGCGTCCACGTCGCGCGAAATCCAAGGTCCTTGCGGCGCGAAGTTCCCTAGACTCACGCCGGTCGAGGCCGAATCATCATGACGGTCGCCCCAGCGCCCGAACCCGGCGTGATGTTCGAGGATCTCGTGGAGGCGCTTTCCCGCCTGCCGTGGAGCCGACTCTCGTTCGCGCTCGTCCGCATTGAGCTCGCCCTGCGTCTGGGCCACGAGCCGCCTCCGCGGGATATCTGGGCCGAGTACGCGCGCCAATACCCCGACGCCGTTCGGGGTGCTCGGGCGATGATTGCCCTCGGCCTCATTGCCTCTTCGAACGCGAAGCCCACCGAGAAATCCCCTGACTGCGAAGCTTCGCTCGAGGAGATGGAGCTCGTTCCCCGCTGGTGGCACCGGCTCGAGCGCATCCGACTCTCGTTGGCCGGCTGATTCGGGTTCGCCATCTGGCCCGGACGGACGTTCGTTGGCGGTGTTCCAGCGAGGCTCGGGGGCCGTGCTGTGACGCTACGCCCTGCGCGGGCGCGCCAGGCCTGACGGCTCCCCTACGCTGCGCTCCGGCTGGACACGAGCCTCTCTCCTTCGCTTGGCTCTCTCCCCTTGCGGGCTCGTGCCCGCCTTGGCGCGCCATCGATTCAGACACCAGCCCGGCCTCCAGCA
>Ga0335071_10001891_pt1 | contig 22590 bp, 23 predicted proteins | sample Lox_Sample_15_FD_206724 | JGI IMG/M metagenome (GOLD analysis project Ga0335071, IMG submission 206724) | Soil microbial communities from Loxahatchee National Wildlife Refuge, Florida, United States - Lox_Sample_1.5 | ecosystem: Environmental > Terrestrial > Soil > Wetlands | place: USA... | reverse complement strand
TGCTCGCCGCCATATTGCCGCCGCTCGGCCTGCTGCTGAACGGCCAGCCCTTTTCGGCGATCTTCAACCTGCTCCTGATCGTGTTTTGCGCGATTTTCGGGCTGTTTTTTCACATCCTGCTGTTGGTGCCGTCGGCCCATGCAATCATCGCGGTGCACATGAAGCGCGAGGAGCGCAGGCATCGCGAAATGGTCGAGGCGGTGCGCCGCTATGGCCCGCCGCCGGGATATCGATACTAGCGGTAAAATCTGTGCATGGCGCTTTGATTCGTCACAGCCCCGTGCTATCGACCAGCGTCAACCCCACCGATGGGCATCGATTCGAGGGCGAAACGGAAGGTTTTGCCGAGGGTCGCACTCATCCCAAAATCCAGTCGCGGTGCCTTGACCCGCGGAAAGGAGTTGACGATGGCTCGGGAATTTCCGGCTATCCGCGAAGCCTATACGTTCGATGATGTGCTTCTGAAGCCAGGCCTGTCGGACGTGCTGCCGTCCGAAGTCGATATCCGCTCCCGCGTCACGCGCGCGATCTCCCTCAACATCCCGATCATGGCCTCGGCCATGGATACCGTCACCGAAGCGCGCATGGCGATCGCGATGGCGCAGGCCGGCGGCGTCGGCGTGATCCACCGCAATTTCGATCCCGAGGGCCAGGCCGCACAGGTGCGGCAGGTGAAGAAATACGAATCCGGAATGGTGGTCAATCCGCTGACCATCCGGCCCGACGCGATGCTGTCCGACGCGCTGGCGCTCATGAACGACCACGGCTTTTCCGGCATTCCCGTGGTGGTCGGCGCCGGCAAGGGTATTCCGGGCAAGCTGGTCGGCATTTTGACCAACCGCGACGTGCGCTTTGCCACCGATCCGCGCCAGAAAATTTCCGAGCTGATGACGCATGAAAACCTCGTCACGGTGCGCGAGGGCGTCAGCCAGGACGAGGCCAAGCGGATGCTGCACAAGCATCGCATCGAAAAGCTCCTGGTGGTCGACGAGCAGTATCGCTGCGTCGGCCTGATCACCGTGAAGGACATGGAGAAGGCGGTGGCGCATCCGCTCGCGTGCAAGGACGGGCAGGGCCGGCTCCGCGTCGCGGCCGCGACCACCGTGGGCGAGGGCGGCTTTGAGCGCACCGAGCGGCTGATCGACGCCGGCGTCGATCTCGTCGTCGTCGACACCGCGCACGGCCATTCGTCGCGGGTGCTGGAGGCGGTCAATCGCATCAAGCGGCTGTCCAACGAGGTGCAGGTCATCGCCGGCAACATCGCGACCAGGGACGGTGCGCAGGCGCTGATCGATGCCGGTGCGGACGCGATCAAGGTCGGCATCGGCCCCGGCTCGATCTGCACCACGCGCATCGTCGCCGGCGTCGGCGTGCCGCAGCTCACCGCCATCATGGATGCGGTGGAGGCGGCGAAGCGGGCCGACACGCCAGTCATTGCCGATGGCGGCATCAAATTCTCCGGCGACCTTGCCAAGGCGCTGGCCGCCGGCGCCGACGTGGCGATGGTCGGTTCGCTGCTAGCCGGCACCGACGAAACGCCCGGCGAAGTGTTCTTGTGGCAGGGCCGCTCCTACAAGGCCTATCGCGGCATGGGCTCGGTCGGCGCGATGGCGCGCGGTTCGGCCGACCGCTACTTTCAGCAGGACATCAAGGATACGCTGAAACTGGTGCCGGAGGGCATCGAGGGCCAGGTGCCCTACAAGGGCCCGGTCGGCAATGTTATGCACCAGCTCGCCGGCGGCCTGCGCGCGGCGATGGGCTATGTCGGGGCGCGCGACCTCGCCGCGTTCCACGAGAAGGCGGAGTTCGTGCGCATCACCGGCGCGGGCCTGCGCGAAAGTCACGTCCACGACGTCACCATCACGCGCGAGGCGCCGAACTATCCGGGCGGGGTGTAGTCGCATGCTCCGGCGGTCATCGTAACCGTCATTGCGAGCGTAAGCGAAGCAATCCAGAATTGTCGCGAGGAGAGACTGGGTTGCTTCGTCGCTTCGCTCCTCGCAATGACGAAAAAAGGAGGAAACCACCATGTCCCAGGCCAAGCGCATCGTTCTCGCATCCCGTCCGGTTGGCGAGCCAAAGCTGTCCGACCTCAGGATCGAAGACTGTGACGTGCCGACGCCGGGCGAGGGGCAGGTGCTGCTGCGCACCATCTGGCTGTCGCTCGATCCCTATATGCGCGGGCGGATGAGCGATGGTCCCTCCTACGCCGCGCCGGTGCCGGTCGGCGGCGTCATGGAGGCCGGCACCGTCAGCGAGGTGATCGCTTCGAACAATCCCGGCTTTGCCAAGGGCGACATCGTGCTGTCGCGCGCCGGCTGGCAGACGCATGCGCTGTCCGACGGCAAGGGCCTTGCGAAGATCGATCCAAAGCTCGCGCCGATCTCGACCGCGGTCGGCGTGCTCGGCATGCCCGGCATGACGGCCTATACCGGCCTGCTCGACATCGGCAAACCGCAGGCGGGCGAGACCGTGGTGGTGGCCGCGGCCTCCGGCGCGGTCGGCTCGGCGGTTGGCCAGATCGCGAAAATCAAGGGGGCGCGCGCCATCGGCATCGCCGGGGGCAAGGACAAGTGCGACTATGTCGTCAAGGAATTCGGCTTCGATGCCTGCCTCGATCATCGCGATCCCGATCTCGCTGCGAAGCTGAAGGACGCCTGTCCGAAGGGCATCGACGTCTATTTCGAAAATGTCGGCGGCGCCGTGTTCGAGGCGGTGTTCCCGCTGCTGAACGCGTTTGCGCGGGTGCCGGTGTGCGGGCTGATCGCGCATTACAACGACACCGAAGCCAAGCCGCCAAAATGGGCAGCTGCAATGATGCGCAATATCCTGACCAAGCGGCTGACCTTCCGCGGCTTCATCGTCAGCGACTTTGCCGCGCGCCACGGCGATTTTGTCAAGGACATGTCGACCTGGGTGCGCGAGGGCAAGGTCAAATACAAGGAGTTCGTGACCGAGGGCCTTTCGAGCGCCCCCGAGGCTTTCATCGGCCTCTTGAAGGGCGCCAACTTCGGCAAGCAGCTCGTTCGCGTCGGGCCGGACAAGTCCTGAAAACTTTCTGCTTACGCGGCCGGCGCGACGAGATCGTCCAGCCAGACGTCGGCCTGGCCGCGCGCACGCACATGGCGTACCTCAAACCCGTCGGGCTGGAAGCGATATTCAACGAGGCCAACTTCCTTGATCCCGATCACGTCCTGCATGCGGTCGGGAATCACAAAACCGGCGGATGGCGCCCAGACATGCCTGACGCCCCGATAGGTGAAGTCGCGCCGCTGGTGGACATGGCCGCTGGCGACCAGCCGCAGATTGACGTGGCGCAGCATCTCGACGAGGCGGCGGCGCGGGGGGATCGGAACGTAGCGGATCGCGCTCGCCGCGAGCTCGGGATCGTCGGGGGCGTCGAGAAACAGCGGCTTGTGCAGGAACAGCGCGACGGGTTTGCCATTGGCGGAGGCGAGCTCGCAGGCGAGCCAGTCGAACTGTTCGGCTTCGCTGACCAGCCCGGAGTTCATGACCAGCGAATTGAGGCCGACAAAGCACCAGCCGGCGGCCTCGAAGCGCCAGCGGTCGTCGCCAAAGACCGAAATGAAGGCCTGGCGGTCCTTCTCGGTGACGGCCTGCTTCGGGCTCGGGCAGACCTGGGTCGGATTGTCGCCGATATCGTGATTGCCGGGCAGATAGCGACAGGGAACCGGCAGGGCCTCGTGCAGCGTGTGGGCAAATTCGAGATCGTCGGGACCGGCCGGGCCATCGAAGGCGACGTCGCCGGTGTTGATGACAAGGTCGGGCCGTGTCGCGTCGATATGGTCGCTCAGTTTTGCAAAATTGTCGGTGAGCAGCGGCAAGCGGCGGGCCAGATGGGTGTCGGAAATTTGCGTGAGGCGAAATTCGGTCATGCGGATCATCCTTCCGGGCAAAATATATCGCGCGCCCATTTCGGGAAAATGTCGGTCAGTTCACAGTGATCGCCCGGGCTTTGCGCTTTGTTGTCATGAGCAGGCGCCGCGGCTAATAGCCTTCGAGGCTGGCCGCTGCGGCGTCCGGGAGGATTCTTGATGTCCATTCAAATGGTTCTGCTGCCGGTTTTCGCCCAGGTCGCCCTGACCTTTGGCCTGCTGCTGTGGATGGCGCAGGAGCGGGGGCGGGCGCTGTCGCGCGGCGAGACGAAGCTCAAGGATATCGCTCTGCACCAGCCGAACTGGCCGGTCCGTGCCACCCAGATCGGCAACTGCTTCAGCAACCAGTTCGAACTCCCCGTCCCGTTCTACGTCCTGATCGCGCTGGCCTTGCCGCTGCGCCATGCCGATTTCCTCATCGTTGTTCTGTCCTGGGTGTTCGTCATCACCCGTTTTGTCCATGCCGGCATTTTCGTGAACTCCAATGACGTGCGGCAACGCTCGCTGGCCTGGTTTGCCGGCGTCATCGTGCTGCTCGTGATGTGGATCTATTTCGCGCTGAAAATCCTGTTGTTGATCTAGGCATTGCCGGCCGGTCCCAAGAAGAAAAGAGCGAGCATGACACCACAAGCGCGCCTGTCCGCGGCGATTGAAATCATCGAGACCATCGAGGCGCAGCGCGCCCCCGCAGCGAAGGCGCTGAAGGACTGGGGCGGGACGCATCGGTTTGCGGGCTCCGGCGATCGGGCGGCGATTGCGGGCCTGGTCTGGGACGTGCTGCGGCGGCGCGCCTCCAGCGCCTGGATCATGGAGAACGAGACCGCACGGGGGCGGGCGCTCGGCATGCTCAAGCGCGAGCGTGGGCTCGATGTCGATGCCATCGCAACGCTCTGCGACGGCGGGCGCTATGCTCCGGAACCGCTGTCCGAGGCGGAACGCACGGCGCTTGCGACCCGCACGACAGAGGGCGCGCCGCCGCCGGTCGCCGGCGACTATCCGGACTGGCTCGATCCCTATCTCGCACAGGTGTTCGGCGAGGACCGCGTCGCCGAGGCCGCCGCCATGGCGTCCCGCGCGCCGCTCGACCTGCGCGTCAATACGCTGAAGGGCCAGCGCGACAAGGTTCTTGCCTCGCTTGCCCATCTCGGTGCGCGGGAGACCCCCTGGTCGCCGCTCGGCCTGCGCATCGAGCTTGGCGCCGATGCCCGCAATCCCGGCATTCACGCCGAGGAAAGTTTCATCAAGGGCGCGATCGAGGTGCAGGACGAGGGCTCGCAGCTCGCCGCGCTGCTGGCCGCGGCAAAGCCGGGCGAGCAGGTGATCGACCTCTGCGCCGGCGCCGGTGGCAAGACGCTGGCGCTCGCCGCCTTCATGCAGGGCAAGGGCCGGCTGATCGCGACCGACCGCGACAAGCGCCAGCTCGCGCCGATCCATGAGCGGCTGTCGCGCGCCGGGGTCCACAATGCCGAGGTGCGCTCGCCTCGGGGCGAGGAGGAGCCGCTGGCCGACATCAAGGCGTCGGCCGATCTCGTCATGATCGACGCGCCCTGCACGGGAACCGGCACCTGGCGGCGCAATCCGGATGCCAAATGGCGGATGCGCCCCGGTGCGCTCGAAATCCGGCTGAAGGAGCAGGCCGAAGTGCTTGATCGCGCTGTCAGGCTGGTGAAACCGGGCGGGCGCATTGCCTACATCACCTGCTCCGTGCTGACCCCCGAGAACGGCGAGCAGGTCAGGGCGTTTCTTGACCGCCACGCCGGATTCTCCATCGTTCAGCCAGACCAGACCGCCGCCGCGCTGGGAGACAAGGCGGATGCCTTTGCCGGCGCGGCGCTCCGCTTGCCGGAGGGCTGGCTGATGACCCCGCGCCGGACCGGCACCGACGGCTTTTTCGTGTCGATCCTGCGCCGGGAACGGTAGGTGGGCAAAGCGAAGCGTGCACACACTTCTCGGCACCGCTCCGGTGGGCACGGCGCAAAGCGCCTTTGCCCACCCTCCAGAATCGTTCCGAGAACGAGCGATTCCAGGTCGATAGGCTGGAAAGGCGTGGACGGCCGGGACAGGCCCACACCTGACCGTTCGTCCGGGGTTGCGACGGTGCCCTCCACGGCGTAATTGCTGTCCATGACAGCCTCCCCCCAAATCGATGAGTCGCCCGCGCCCGCCGCGGCCGCGGCGCATGACAAGATCCTGATCGTCGACTTCGGCAGCCAGGTCACCCAGCTGATCGCCCGGCGCGTGCGCGAAGACGGCGTCTACTGCGAGATCGTGCCGTTCCAGAAGGCGGAGGCCGCCTTCCTTCAGATGAAGCCGAAGGCGGTGATCCTGTCCGGCGGCCCGGAATCGGTGCATGAGGAAGGCTCGCCCCGGGCGCCCCAGCTGATCTTCGCCAGCGGCGTGCCGGTGCTCGGCATCTGCTACGGCCAGATGACCATGGCCGCCCAGCTCGGCGGTGAGGTCGAGGGCGGTCACCACCGCGAGTTCGGCCGCGCCGATGTCGAGGTCAAGAGCGACAGCTGCCTGTTCGACGCGACCTGGAAGCCGGGCGAGCGACATCCGGTGTGGATGAGCCATGGCGACCGCATCACAAAGCTGCCGCCGGGTTTTGCGGTCGCCGGCACCTCGGCCAATGCGCCGTTTGCGATCATCCAGGACGAGACGCGCAAATATTACGGCCTGATGTTCCATCCCGAGGTGGTGCACACGCCCGATGGCGCAAAACTGATCCGTAATTTCGTGCGCAAGATCGCGGGCCTCTCGGGCGACTGGACCATGCGCGCCTTCCGCGAGGAGGCGGTCGCAAAAATCCGCGCGCAGGTCGGGAAGGGCAAAGTGATCTGCGGCCTCTCGGGCGGCGTCGACTCGGCTGTGGCGGCGGTGCTGATCCATGAGGCGATCGGCCACCAGCTCACCTGCGTGTTCGTCGATCACGGCCTGCTCAGGCTCAACGAGGCCGAGACCGTCGTCGACCTGTTCCGGCATCACTACAATATTCCGCTGGTTCACGTTGACGCCTCGAAGCAATTTTTGGGCGAGCTTGCCGGCGTCACCGACCCGGAGCAGAAGCGCAAGACCATCGGGCGCCTGTTCATCGACGTGTTCGAAGACGAGGCCAAGAAGATCGGCGGCGCCGAGTTTTTGGCCCAGGGCACGCTCTATCCCGACGTGATCGAGAGCGTCTCCTTCACCGGCGGCCCGTCGGTGACCATCAAGTCGCACCACAATGTCGGCGGCCTGCCCGAGCGCATGAACATGAAGTTGGTCGAGCCGCTCCGCGAGCTGTTCAAGGACGAGGTGCGTGTGCTCGGCCGCGAACTCGGCCTGCCCGACATTTTTGTCGGCCGGCATCCGTTCCCGGGCCCCGGGCTTGCGATCCGCTGCCCCGGCGACATCACGAAGGACAAGCTCGACATCCTGCGCAAGGCGGACGCCGTCTACATCGACGAGATCCGCAAGGCCGGCCTCTACGACGTGATCTGGCAGGCTTTTGCCGTGCTGCTGCCGGTCAAGACCGTCGGCGTGATGGGCGATGGCCGCACCTACGACTATGTCGTGGGCCTCCGCGCAGTCACCTCGACCGACGGCATGACCGCGGACTTCTATCCCTTCGACATGAAGTTTCTGGGCGCTGCCGCGACGCGCATCATCAACGAGGTCAAGGGCGTCAACCGCGTGGTCTATGATGTGACGAGCAAGCCGCCTGGCACGATCGAGTGGGAATAATTCGCGGCCAATCCGAAGCTATCACATTCTATCCGAAATTGCGCTCCAACCCTTGAATAACAAAATAAATCCCTTCGGCAGCCTTCGCTGACTATCGGAGGACAGAGATCGCGTCTGTCGGACTTGCTGACGGCATCTCCGTCCCTATTGCCGACCCGTTTCTACCGATACCGTCAACTCCGAACTGGGGGGTGACGGTATTCTATTTCGGCTAGCCGTATGAAATGCAGTCACTTTCCTTCGGATTCGAGGCCAAAAATGGCTTGACGGTATTTGAGCGCAGGAAGCTGACGGATGATCACGGACGCGGCGCTTAAGTCTCTGAAACCAAAGGAAAAGTCTTACAAGATTACGGATCGAGACGGGATGTATGTGCTGGTCAGTACAAAGGGCTCGATCTCATTTCGTCTCGACTATCGGATGAACGGACGCCGCGAGACCATTACCCTCGGCAAATACGGTCCCACAGACTTGTCGCTCGCCCGCGCCAGAGAGCTCTGCATCGACGCCAAGCGAGCGATCAAGGAAGGACGTTCTCCAGCCATTGAGAAGCAGCGCGCGAAACGACGCTTCAGTTCGCCAGTGTGGTCGCGCTCACGGTATCGTTTGTGTTGGGGCTGAGCGCCACCATTCATTTCCTCAATCGCCTGCGGCTCGAAGAACTGTTGGGCGACGGCTCCGCTTCCAGCGTTCAAACGTGCCATCATTCTGGTCGGGCCGGCATTGATTCCCACATCGGTCGTCCTCTCATGCGGGCTGATCGTGATGGTGTTCTCTAGCCTGCCGGAGTTGCGGATGTTCGGCTGGCTCAGCACCTTCGCAATGGTTCTGGCACTGGTCGCCGATCTCACGATTCTGCGCCCGATGATTACGTTCTTGCGATCCGCCTTCGAGACGGCCGGTCTTGGCCGCTGACAGGCCGGATGATTCATCTCCGGGAGACTGACGGCGGCGCTTGACATTCGAGCCACATAGAGATGACCGCGGAGATGATTCCCTATGCGGAGATCGAAGCAGATATCGCAGGTTTGACGGGCGTGGGGACAAGCGGTGGCGCTCCTGCGCTAATGGTTTTCCACTCCCATTCCTCTCGCCAGTTCAGAGCATTCGAATGTGGGCCTGCAGAGAGCTCAGGATTGCATCCCGAGCAGATTGCGCACCGCCGGCCGCCATTCGCCGGTCATTGTGTATTCGAGGCCGAGGCGAGCGCCGCAGGCGATCGCCAGCATTGTGATCGGTGCCGACACGGCGAGCGTCGAGAAAGCCGACAGGCCTTGTCCGATCGTGCATCCCATCGACATGATGCCGCCGGTTCCCATCAGGAGGGCACCGATCATGTGACGCTTCAGCTCACGTGCATCGTCGCAGGCTTCCCAGCGAAAGCCCCTGGCAAACAGCGCTGCGACGAACGAGCCGAGGATCACGCCTGCGACCGAGCCGATGGCGAAATCAGCCCGCGTCCCCGAGAACGTCGCGATATAAAGAAGGGTATTGCCGAGCGGGGCCACGAAGGTCAGCGACGCTACGCGGGCCGGATCGAAATCGTCGTTGCCGAGCCATCCGTTGGCAAACCAGCCGAAAGCCACCGCGAGACCGACAGCGACGCCGGACAGAAACAGTCGCGGCGATTTGAGGAGCTTTCCGTCTCCCAGCGACCACGCGGCGAGTCCGATGGCGGCGAATGTCACGGATGCGGGGCGGGACAACGTGCCTAACAGCGGAGAGAGCAGGGAATCGAGTCCCTCGGTGGTTCCGTTAGGCAGCCGCAACGACAGCGGCTCGACGAGCGCAATGCGCAGGAACCCGGTCAGGCCGCGCATCGCCGCCAGCGCCGAGATCCCGAGAACGAGAAAAACCACAACGGCGCGCAGGTCGCCGCCACCGATCCGCACCAGGGTCCCGAAGCCGCAGGTGCCGACAAGGGCCATGCCGACCCCGAACATGAAGCCGCCCAGGATCGCCCCTCCCAACGGAATTGCGGGGGCCAGATAGATCGAACGAGACAGATCGACCAAGCCGAGCCCGGCGAGCAGTTGCGTGACCACGAGCGCGACGGCGGCGGCCAGCGCGAAGGACTTCAGCCGTCGGGTGTCGGAGCCGAAGAACGCATCCTCCAGCATCGCAAGCGTGCAGAACCGCCCGGCGCGACCGGCAATCCCCAGGAGCGCGCCGGCGAAAATGCCGCAAGCGAAGGTGATCGCAGACGGGCTGAGCATTCCTCCACACGGTCCCGGTTTATGTTTGAACGGCAGTCTGCGCCGGGACGAACGCAGAATCCAGTGTCACTTTCCTCAGCGCCGGCGGCGCCGGACAGGCTCGCAATAGACGTCGTAGATCGTGGTCAGGATTTTGCGGACGTCGTCGCTGGCGAGGCTGTAGTAGATCGTCTTGCCGTCGCGTCGCGTGGTCACCAGCCGGTCGAGGCGCAACCGTGCGAGCTGCTGCGACACGGTCGACTGGCGCTCGCCGAGAAACTGTTCGAGCTCGGTGACCGACTTTTCCCCCTCCGCCAGGATGCAGAGCAGCAGAAGCCTGGATTCGTGCGACAGGGCTTTCAGCATTTCGCTCGCCTCGCGCGCCTTTTCCATCATCTGCTCGAGTTCGGCGGAGGTTTCGATCTCCTTCAGTTTGGGCAGCGGCATGGAGCGTCCTGGTTCCTTGGCTTGCCTTACGACGGCGTCTGCGACGCAGCGGCGTTGGCAAGGATACGATCGAGAAGGCCGAAAAAGAAAGCGTCGCCGGGGTACCCGCGGATTCGCCCGATCTCGCGGCCGTTGTCAACGACGATGAAGGTCGGCGTGAAGGCGCCGGGGTCGATGCCCTCAAGATCCGCCGGCAGGGGCTGGTCGCGGTCGACGCGGCGCAGCGGCGCAGCGCGCCCTTCGTCCGTTTTTGGGTAGAGCGGCGCGATGTCCGAATCGAAACGCGCACACCAGGCACAGCCCGTGCGTTCGAACATGACGAGCTCGGCCGCGCGGGCCGGCGTGAGGGCCGACAACGCGGCAAGCGCAGCAAGGGTGACGGCGGAGCGGTTCATGCCGATGTCCTCTGGACTCGGCTTTTACTTATCATTAAATTCGAATATGTACTAGATGGCCCGAAAGCCCAGCCATGACCCTGGACGTCACATTGGGGGCCGCCTTCGTCGCTGGCCTTCTGTCCTTCCTGTCGCCCTGCATTCTGCCGCTGGTGCCTGCCTTCCTCTGCTACATGGCGGGCGTTTCGGCCACGGACATCGCGGCTGATGCGAGCGAGGGCCGGCGCGGGCGGATCATTGTGACGGCGCTGAGCTTCGTTGCGGGCTTCTCGCTGGTGCTCATCGCACTTGGCACCACGGCATCGGTGTTCGGCCGGTTCATTTCCGGACACCTTTCGCAACTCGCACTCCTCGCCGGTTTGCTGATCGTGGCGATGGGGCTGCATTTTCTGGGGCTGTTGCGAATCCCGTTGCTCTATCGCAGCGCCACCGTCGACCTCGGACAGAAGCCGGCCGGGCCATCGGGGGCATTCGTCATGGGGCTTGCCTTCGCCTTTGGCTGGACGCCCTGCGCCGGCCCTGTGCTTGCCGCGGTCCTGTTGATGGCGGGGTCGGAGCAGACGGTAGGGCAGGGCGCGCTGCTGCTTCTCGCCTACTCGGCCGGAACCGGAATTCCCTTCCTGATCGCGGGCGCGTTCACAGGCCATTTCGTCGTGATGCTGAAGAGGCTGCGGCCCCATCTGGGAATGGTGGAAAAAGCCATGGGCGGTTTCCTCGTCGTGACCGGCGTCACTTTTCTGTCGGGTGCGATGCCGCGCATCTCCGAGTGGCTGCTCGACCATATCCCCCAGCTCATGGCGCTCGGGTGATCAGCCGAATCGAAAATCGAGCAGATGGACGAACGATTCCAGCTCGATGAGATAGCGGTGCACGAGAGCCGTATCTCCTGCCGCTGCGGCGCGGCCGATCTCTCTCTGGCGCTCGCTGACCGATGCCTCGTTCGTCAAATTCGAAAGGAGGGTTGACGCGGCGATCCGTCGTCGCGCTCGCACCGGCAATCCTGACGCTGTCGCGTGCGTCGTCGGCTACGGCGGAAGCCGTTCTTGGCGATGACGGCCTCTATCACGAGCCGTGGTTTCTCAACAGCTTTCTCGATCTTTCCGACGATCTCGCGGGCGCCGCCGATTCCGGCAAGCGTTTTGCGATCATGTGGGAACTGAGAGGCTGTCCGTACTGCCGCGAAACGCATCTGGTGAATTTCGCCGACCCGGAGATCGTGAGCTACATACGGGCAAACTTCGAGGTTCTGCAGCTCGACCTGATCGGCTTGCGCAAGGTCGTCGATTTCGATCGCCAGGAGCTCACTGAAAAGGACCTCGCGGAAAAATATGCGATCCGGTTCACGCCGACATTTCAGTTCTTTCCCGGCTTCGCGGAAGGACTGGGGACGAAAGAGCCTGTCGCCCGGGAGGTCGCGCGGGCTCCGGGATATCTCAAGCCTCGGCATTTCCTCGCGATGTTTCGTTTCGTGCGCGAAAGCGCCTATGAGCGCGGGACCTTCCGCGACTTTCTTGCCGGATCGGCCAGGTAACACGCAAATCGCCTTGACACCGTCATATATTCACATATCATGATAAGCAAATTTGATGGATCGTAAGTTCATCGGACAACAGGTGAGGGCAAGCCTCGCCGTCAGGGTGGAAACATGCCGCGCTTGCGGCCGATCATCGTGTCGCTTTGTCTTGGCTTTGCGACTGGCGCCATGGCGCAGGAGCCGATCCGGCTCGATGCCGTCGACGGGGCGCTGCCAAAAGCGCTGACCGATCAGCCTGGAAACGCCGATGCCGGCAAGAAGGTCTTCCTCACCCGCACGCTCGGCAATTGTCTCGCCTGTCATCAGGTGACGAGTCTGAAATCGGAGGAGTTTCACGGCGAATTCGGCCCCTCGCTCGACGGCGTCGCTGACCGCTACAGCGCGGCGCAGCTACGCCTGATCGTCGCCGATCCCAAGCGCCTGTTCACCGATACCGTGATGCCCGCGTTTTTCAAGAACGACGGATTGAGCCGGGTGCGCCCGGAATTTGCCGGCAAGTCCATCCTGACCGCCCAGCAGGTCGAGGATGTCGTTGCCTTTCTCGAAACACTGAAATGACCGTCTCTGAGGGAGAACACATGGTGGCAATCAACCGAAGACAGGCGTTTGCACTCGGCGGCGGTTTCGTCGCGCTGGCGCTGATGCCGATGGCGGCCGATGCGGAGCCGAGCAACGACGCGGCCGCATGGATCAAGAAATTTACCGACGGCAAGGAGCCGGTGAAGGGCAAGATCGCGCTCGATCTTCCGGAGATCGCGGAGAACGGCAACACGGTGCCGTTGTCGGTGACGGTCGATAGCCCGATGACGGCCGATGCCTACGTCAAGGAGGTGATGATCGTCGCCGACGGCAATCCCAATGCCGGCGTCGCGACGCTGATGTTTTCGCCCCTGTCCGGCAAGGCCGAGGCGTCCATCCGCATTCGCCTGGCGCAGACGCAGAACGTGACCGCGATCGCGAAGATGAGCGACGGATCGCTGTTTTCCGAGCAGAAGACAGTCAAGGTCACGATCGGCGGCTGCGGCGGCTGACAAGACACAGTTTCAAGGAGAGCGAGATGGCAGACAGGCCGCGGATCAAGCTTCCGAAGGAAGCAAGCAAAGGCGAGATCATCCAGGTCAAGACCCTGGTGTCGCACGTCATGGAATCGGGGCAGCGCAAGGATGCGCAGGGCAAGACCGTTCCCCGCAAGATCATCAACAGGTTCGCTTGCGAGTTCAACGGCAAGCCGGTGTTCGCCTGCGCGCTGGAGCCGGCCATTTCGGCCAATCCCTACATCCAGTTCAACGCGAGGATCGAGGAGGAGGGCACCTTCAAATTCGCCTGGACCGACGATGACGGCGCGGTGATCACGGCCGAAGAGAAGATCGCGCTCAAGGCTTGAGCATCCTTGGTTTTTGGACGCTGGGAGAGGACGAATGCAGTCCCGCTACATTGGCCTCGTGGTCGCCGTGACCGCAGCCGTGCTTTCGGGTGCGGGCGCCTCCGGCCAGGAGGCGGAGCGCAAGGGCATTCCGGCTCCGCCCGGTCACGTCTTCAAGACGATCTTCTCGGGTTACGAATTCCGCACCAAGGAAACGCGTGCCCTGCAGGACGATGATCTGGAGAATCCAGGATTTCTCGCGATCGAACGCGCCGCGGATCTGTGGGCCAAGGTCGAAGGCAGCGAGGGCAAATCCTGCGCAAGCTGCCATGGCGAGGCGGAAAAGAGCATGAAGGGCGTTGGCGCCGCCATGCCGAAATGGGACGACAAGCTCGATCGGCCGGTCAATCTCGAGCAGCGAATCAATCTTTGCCGCAGCGAACACATGAAGGCCGAGCCGTGGGCGTTCAAGTCGCAGCAGTTGACGGATATGACGACATTCGTGCGCAATCAGTCACGCGGCATGCCGGTCACGATCAGGACCGATGGCCCGATGTCGCCATGGTTCGACAAGGGCAAGGCGATCTACTACACGCGCTACGGCCAGCTCGATCTTGCGTGCGCGTCCTGCCACGAGAAGAAGTTCGGCAAATTCATGCGCGCGGATCTCCTCAGCCAGGGCCAGAGCAATGGATTCCCGACCTACCGGCTGCGCGATCAGCGTGTGATTCCGCTGCACGAGCGGATCGAAGGCTGCATGTTCGACATCCGTGCCCAGCCGTTCAAGCCGCTGTCCGACGAATTCCTGGCGCTCGAAGTCTATCTCGCCTGGCGTGGCATCGGGCTGCCGGTGGAAACGCCATCCGTCAGGAACTAGCCGCCGGCAACAGAGGCAAGCACGCATGATCTCGCGTCGCGAATTCATCCAGGTCGCCTTTGCCACCTCGGCACTTGCGGGCGCGTCGGGCATGACCGGCCTGTCGCGCGCGCTGGCCCAGCAGAAGCTGACCGAGAAGGAGCTGCTGGCGTTCGAGCCGCTCGGCAATGTGACGCTGGTCCACGTTGCCGACATCCACGGCCAGCTGATGCCGCTCTACTTCCGGGAGCCCTCGACCAATCTCGGCGTGGGCGAAGCGAAGGGCCTGCCGCCGCACATCACGGGACACGAATTTCTCAGCCGTTTCGGCATCGCTCCGGGCTCGTCAGCGGCCTATGCCCTGACATCGGAGGATTTCGAGACCCTCGCCAAGACCTACGGCCGCATCGGCGGCCTCGATCGGGCGGCAACCGTGATCAAGGCGATCCGCGCCGAGCGGCCCGGCAGGGTTGCGCTGCTCGACGGCGGCGATACCTGGCAGGGGTCATGGTCGTCGCTCAAGACCCGCGGCCAGGACATGATCGATTGCATGGCGCTTCTGAAGCCCGATGCGATGACCGGGCACTGGGAATTCACCTACGGCACCGAGCGCGTCAAGCAGGCGGTCGCGGGGCTCGGCTTTCCCTTCCTCGGTCTCAACATCCGCGATACCGAGTGGAACGAAGCCGCGTTTGAGCCCTCCACCATGATCGAACGCGGCGGGGTCAGGATTGCGGTCTTGGGCCAGGCCTTCCCTTACACGCCGGTCGCCAATCCACGTTGGATGATCCCAACCTGGTCGTTCGGAATTCGCGAAGACGAGGTCCAGGTCCAGGTCGACAAGGCGCGCAAGGCGGGCGCGGAGCTCGTGGTGCTGCTGTCGCACAACGGCTTCGACGTCGATCGCAAGCTCGCCGGCCGCGTCAAGGGCATTGACGTCATCCTCACCGGGCACACCCATGATGCGCTGCCGGAAGCCGTGAAGGTCGGACGCACGCTGCTGATCGCCTCAGGTTCGAGCGGCAAGTTCGTCTCGCGCCTGGATCTCGACGTCAGGGATGGCGAGGTGAAGGATTTTCGCTACAAGCTGATCCCGCTGTTCTCGGATGCGATCACGCCGGATACCGAGATGGTTGCGAAGATCGCCGAGGTCCGCAAGCCTTTTGCCGGCGACCTCGCAACGCCGCTCGGCAAGACGGAGTCGCTGCTCTACCGGCGCGGCAATTTCAACGGCACCTTCGACGATCTGATCTGCCAGGCGCTGCTGGCCGAGCGCGATGCCGAGATCGCATTGTCGCCGGGCTTCCGCTGGGGCACGAGCGTCTTGTCGGGCCAGGACATCACCTTCGAGGACGTGACCAACGCCACCGCCATCACCTATCCCGCGGTGTACCGCATGGCCATGAGCGGCGCCCGCCTGAAGGAGATCATCGAGGACGTCGCCGACAATCTGTTCAACCCGGATCCCTATTATCAGCAAGGCGGCGACATGGTGCGGATCGGCGGGATGTCCTACGCGATCGACGTGACCCAGCCGCAGGGCGGCCGAATCTCCGACATGCGGCTGATCAAGAGCGGCGCCGCGATCGAGCCCTCCAGGAACTATCAGGTTGCCGGCTGGGCCAGTGTGAACGAGGGAACGCAGGGCCCGCCGATATGGGACGTCGTGTCCGATCACCTGAAACGACAAAAGACCGTTCGTCTCGAGCCCAACAGGGCCGTCAAAGTCACCGGAGTTTGAGGACGATGTCCAAGGACGATTTTCTCGGATCAGCAGCAGCGCCACGACAGTCGCGACGAGGCTTTCTCGCGGCCGCTGGGGGCCTCGCGGCTTCGACGCTGGTGCAGCCGGCGCTGGCTGGCGGAAAGGTGGAGAACCAGCCGCCGAACGTTCCGGAATGGACACGGTCGCTGGGCGAAGGCGCAGGTGTGCGCCCTTACGGTAAGCCTTCGAAATTCGAGAAGGACGTGATCCGGCGCGATGTCGAGTGGCTGACGGTGTCGCGGGAATCCTCGGTCAGCTTCTCGCCCCTGCATGAGCTTGAAGGCATCATCACGCCGAACGGGCTGTGCTTCGAGCGCCACCATGGAGGCATCGCCGAAATCGATCCCGCCGATCATCGCCTGATGATTCACGGCCTGGTCGACCGACCGCTGATCCTGACCCTGGACGAGCTGAAGCGCTATCCCCGCGTCAACCGCATCCACTTCATGGAGTGCGCGGCCAATTCCGGCATGGAATGGCGCGGCTCGCAGCTGAACGGCTGCCAGTTCACGCACGGCATGATTCACTGCGTGCAGTATACCGGCGTTTCACTGCGGACGTTGCTGGAGGAGGCGGGGCTGAAGAGCAGCGGCAAGTGGCTGTTGGTGGAGGGCGCCGATGCGGCTGCAATGGACCGCAGCCTGCCGATCGAGAAGGCGCTCGACGACTGCATCATCGCCTACAAGATGAACGGCGAGGCGCTCTATCCCGAGCAGGGCTATCCGATGCGGCTCGTGGTTCCGGGCTGGCAGGGCAATCTTTGGGTCAAGTGGCTGCGCCGCATCAAGGTCGGCGATCAGCCTTGGCAGACACGCGAGGAGACCTCGAAATATACCGACCTGCTGCCGAGCGGAAAGGCGCGGCGCTTCACCTGGGTGATGGATGCGAAGTCGGTCATCACCAGCCCGAGCCCGCAGGCGCCGATCCGGCATGGCAAGGGCTTCACCATCGTCTCGGGGCTTGCCTGGAGCGGCCACGGCAAGGTCAAGCGGGTCGACGTCTCGCTCGACGGCGGCCGCAACTGGTGGCCGACGCGGCTCGACGGACCCGTCCTCGACAAGGCGCTGACGCGCTTCTATTACGAGTTCGACTGGAACGGCGAACCGCTGCTGCTGCAGTCTCGCGCTCAGGACGAGACCGGCTATGTGCAGCCCACCAAGGCCGAGCTGCGCAACTTGCGCGGTTACAACTCCATCTACCACAACAACGGCATCCAGACGTGGCATGTGCAGGCGAATGGTGAGGTCGAGAATGTCGAAGTCGCGTAGGCTTGCAATCGCGCTGGCGCTCGCTTGCGCGACGATCGCACCAGCGCCGGCACAACAGGGAAAATCCACGCCGCGTTACAATATTGGGCGTGCGCCGACAGCGGAAGAGATCCGCGGCTGGGATATCGACGTGCGTCCCGACGGGCAGGGCCTGCCCGCGGGCAAGGGCACCGCGGCCCAGGGCGAAAGGCTGTTCATGGACAATTGCGCGTCCTGCCACGGCGAATTCGGCGAGGGCAACGGGCGCTGGCCGGTGCTGGCCGGCGGCAAGGGATCGCTGACCAGCGACAATCCAGTCAAGACGATAGGATCCTACTGGCCCTATGCGTCGACCGTGTTCGACTATGTCAGGCACGCGATGCCGTTCGGCAATGCCGAATCGCTCAAGACCGACGACTACTACGCGCTCGTCGCCTATCTGCTGTACCTCAACGACATCGTCACGGATGAGACCTTCGAGCTGAACGACAAAAATCTAGCCTCGATCAAGATGCCGAACGAGCAGGGCTTCGTCATGGATGATCGCGCCAGTACCGAGAAGTCCTTCCGGCAGAAGGAGCTCTGCATGAACGATTGCACCGGTCCGGTGAAGATCACGGGGCGAGCAACCGCAATCGATGTCACGCCCGAGGAAGCCAAGAAAGGCAAGTCCAAGGGCGTTGAGTGAACGTACTTAAGACAAGCCGCCGGCGGGTCTCGTCGGTCGCGCGTTCAGCAATCTTGCTCTCGTTCACATCCGGTTCAATTCTTGCGCCTTGCTCATTCGGCCACGGGTGTTTTGATCTGCGTCATACAGCAACGCTGTAAAATCAGCAAAATTATAAAGTTCCGGTGGGAGCTGAAGCAGCCGTGCTGACCCCAGTCGTCGATTTAATTGGTGAAGACCTGCTTTCGTGGCTGGGCGGCCTTGTCGTCGGCGGCATGTTCGGGTTTTTCGCACAGCGCAGTCGGTTCTGCTTGCGCGCTGCGGTGATTGAGTTCTCACGCGGGGAGGGTGGCGCGCGGCTGGCAGTCTGGCTGCTGACCTTCGCCGCTGCTCTGGTCGGCACCCAGGCATTCGTGGCGACCGGCTTGCTTGACGTCTCCGAGGCGCGCCAGCTCGCGCAGCAAGGCAGCATTTCAGGCGCGCTGATCGGCGGGGCGATGTTCGGTTGCGGGATGATTCTCGCGCGCGGCTGCGCCAGCAGGCTACTCGTGCTTTCCGCCAACGGGAATCTGAGGGCTCTGCTCGCCGGACTCGTTTTCGCCGTGACGGCTCAGGCGTCCTATCGGGGCCTCCTGTCCCCGGCGCGGGAATGGCTCACCAATCTCTGGCTTGTGGATGGCGGACCATCGCGCGATGTCATGAGCCTGCTTGGCGGCGGCACGCCTGAAAAGCTGGCGTTCGGCGTGCTCTGGCTCCTTGCCGGACTGGCTTTTGCGTTTCACAACCGCCTTTCGTCGAGAGCCATGTTTTCCGCGCTTGCCACCGGTGCGGCCGTCGTCGGCGGCTGGATCTTCACCTATCAGCTCGCGCAAGCCTCGTTCGCACCGGTGACGCTAAAGAGCCTCACCTTCAGTGGCCCTTCTGCCGAGCTGCTGATGCTCGTATTGAACAATCCGCACCTGCGTCTCGACTTCGACCTCGGCATCGTGCCGGGCGTCTTTTTCGGCTCGTTTGTCGCAGCTGCGAGCGCCCACGAACTGCGCCTGGAAGGCTTCTCCGATGGCCTCGGTATGCGCCGCTATCTTTTCGGAGCCGTGCTGATGGGATTCGGGGCCATGCTGGCCGGCGGTTGCGCCGTTGGCGCCGGTATCACCGGGGCCTCCGTATTCGCACTAACCGCCTGGATCGTTCTCGGCGGCATGTGGTTGGGCGCGGGTCTGACGGATCTCCTGGTCGACCGCACGACAATATTGGCGACGCGCCGGCCTATTGCCGGAGGAATAGGAAATGGCTGACGACACGTTCATCGAGGGTCCCCTCTATGCCGCGCGAAAGAAGGTCTATCCGCAGTCGGTGCACGGGCGGTTTCGTCGCATCAAATGGACGATCCTCTGCGTAACGCTCGGGATCTATTACCTGCTGCCGTTCGTGCGCTGGAATCGCGGACCTGGATTGCCGAACCAGGCCGTCCTGATCGATTTCCCGCACCGCCGCTTCTACTTCTTCTTCATCGAGCTGTGGCCGCAGGAAGTTTACTACTTCACTGGCCTGCTGATCCTCGCCGCCATGGCGCTGTTTCTCATGAACGCGGTCGCTGGCCGGCTCTGGTGCGGTTACCTGTGTCCGCAGACGGTCTGGACCGACCTGTTCTATGCCGTCGAGCGCTGGGTCGAGGGCGACCGGCGCGAGCGCATGTTGAGCGACAAGCGCGGCTGGACGCTGACCCATATCCGGCAGGCCGCGCTAAAGCACTTCCTCTGGATCATGATCGCGTGGTGGACCGGCGGAGCGTGGGTGCTGTATTTCGATGATGCGCCGACGCTCGTGAAGGAACTCGCCACCTTTCAGGCGCCGTTCGTCGCCTATCTCTGGATCGGCATCCTGACCGCCACGACCTACGTCTTCGCCGGCCATGCGCGCGAGCAGGTCTGCATCTACATGTGCCCATGGCCGCGCATCCAGGCGGCGCTCACCGACGAGTGGGCGCTCAACGTCACCTATCGCCGGGATCGCGGCGAGCCGCGCATGTCAGTCAAGAAGGCCGAGCAGGCGCGCACACATGGCGATATCGCGGGCGACTGCGTCGACTGCCACCAGTGCATCAATGTCTGCCCGACCGGCGTCGACATTCGCAACGGTATCCAGCTCGGCTGCATCCAGTGCGGCCTGTGCATCGATGCCTGCGACAACATCATGCGGGAAATCGGCCGTCCCACCGGCCTGATCGGCTACGACACCGACATCAACATGCAGCGCCGGCGCGAAGGCAAGGCGCCGGTCTATCGGCCGGTTCGTGCGCGCACCATGGTCTATGCTGCAGCCATTGCGACCGTGGGCGGCATCATGCTCTATTCGCTTGCCACGCGAAACACGATGGGAATCAACGTGCTGCACGAACGCAATCCGCTCTTCGTGCGGCTCTCGGATGGCAGCATCCGCAACGATTACACGGTGCGTCTGCTCAACAAGGGCGAGGCGCGCAGCTTCGCGATCGCCGTATCCGGCCTGGCCGGCGTGATCGTTCGCAGCCCCGGCATCACGCCCGCCGTCGATGGCAGGTTGATCGTCGATGTTGGACAGGATCAGACACACGAGCTTCGCGTATCCGTGCAGGTTCCGCCCGCGGCCATCCCAGATGGCGAAGTCAACATCGAGATCACGGCCGTGGATGCGGACACTGGTCGGACTGCGACGGCACGCGACCATTTCGTGCCGCCAACCCGGTGACGTCAAATATCAGAACGTCGATGAACGCCGCAGCGGTTTGGCGGTCGATCGCGGCCGGGTTTTGCGGAAGCCTGGCGCATTCGGGACTCATGCTGCTGAAGTCCTGGATGGGCTGGCTGCCGTCCTTCCATCCGTATGAGGACCTGCAGGAGGCCTTGAGCCAGTTGGTCGGCAGCTCGGTTCATCCTGCGATTCCCTCGGCCTTGTCTTTGGTGAACGGCGCGCTCTTGCTCGGCACCATCTTCAGCTATGTGTACCGGTTGCTGCAGGGCCGCAGCGGGTTAGGGAAGGGACTTGTATTTGGTGCATTCGGCTGGATCGCCATGGGGCTGTTCTTCTTTCCTCTGCTGGGCAGGGGCCTTTTCGCCGCCCAGGTGGGCCTCGGACCGCTTCCCGCGATCTTCTCGCTATTGATGATCCTGACCTACAGCATGGTCATGGGCGCGGCTTATTCCGTCTTTTATCAGGTGCACACCGATGGCCGTCCTGAAGCCAGCCGAAGCGGATCACCGGAATGAGTGCTCTGCGCTGCGTCCCTGCAAAGTGGGCGTGCAAGCAGCGCTTGCTGACAGAGCCGGCTGGTCTCCCACACCCTGGATGGGCTAGAGAGTATTTATCGGCACCTTCAGAAATGTCTTGCCGCTGGCATCCGGCTCTGGAAGGTGACCGGCTCGGATGTTGACCTGAAGCGACGGGATGATCAGGCGCGGCATCCCAAGGGTCTTGTCCCGTGCCTCCCGAAGGTCCACGAACTCATCCTCGCTCATCCCGTCTCGCGCGTGGATGTTACGCTCGCGCTCCTCGCCGACGGTTGTTTCCCATCGGACGTCCCGGCCGTTCGGGGCGTAGTCATGGCACATGAAGAGACGCGTCTGTCGCGGCAAGGTCTCGAGAACCTTCCGGATCGAGCGAAACAGGATGTGGGCGTTGCCCCCCGGGAAATCGGCCCGCGCAGTCCCGCCGTCGGGCATAAACAGGGTGTCACCGACAAAGGCTGCGTCACCCATGACGTGCGTGGTGCATGCCGGAGTGTGCCCCGGAGTGTGCATGACAAGAGCGGTCATTGTACCGATGCCGTAAGTGTCGCCATCCTTGAACAGATGATCAAACTGACTGCCATCGCGACGGAACTCGGTGCCCTCGTTGAACACCTTCCCGAACGTTTCCTGCACCGTCAGGATGTGCTCGCCGATGCCAATCTTTCCTCCGAGCTTTTGGATGTAGGGAGAAGCTGATAGGTGATCGGCATGGGCGTGGGTCTCGATGAGCCATTCGAGTTTGAGCCCATTGAGCTTGACGTAGTCGACGAGAATGTCGGCCGACTTGTAGCTGATGCGGCCGGCAGCGTAATCGATGTCCATCACTGGATCGACGATCGCGCAGGAGGACGAGGGCGGATCCGTCACCACGTAACTGATCGTACTGGTTTCCGGCTCAAAAAAGCCGGCGACCTTGGGCTTCACCGAGATATCGATAGGATAGGGCATGGCATGGGGCTCCTCCAGTTGCGGGGGGCGAGCTGCGGTCGAGCCGAGATAAAGGTTGCGCAGCCGAATACATATGGCGACCGCCGCGGCGGCGGCCAAATCGAGCGGCAACCTGTCGCGGACGGGCGGCGGCAGGGGCCCCGATCCCTTCAGGCTTGATGTCTAGTACCCCCTTTTCATAGAGGGTGAGTCGTGATTCAAGATCGGGATGATACCCGAAGCAAGAGAAGTCCACCTTTCGCGGAAAGATCGCAAGGTGCTTGAGGCGTGCTGTCGCTCCCCTACGAC
>Ga0335071_10001890_pt1 | contig 22591 bp, 11 predicted proteins | sample Lox_Sample_15_FD_206724 | JGI IMG/M metagenome (GOLD analysis project Ga0335071, IMG submission 206724) | Soil microbial communities from Loxahatchee National Wildlife Refuge, Florida, United States - Lox_Sample_1.5 | ecosystem: Environmental > Terrestrial > Soil > Wetlands | place: USA... | reverse complement strand
ACGCAGCCTACGGGCGAGCTGTTCAATTACATCCAGTTTATGCCCACGCTCTTCTTCTTGATCGTCGGCGCATTGCTGATCCTGCGCGACAAAAAAGTGAGTAGCACGGTTAAGATTCTGGGGATCGTTTCCCTCTTACTGGTTCCGATCACGTTCCCCGGGCCGCTCATGCTTGTCAACAAGCTGGCGGGTAACCTGAACCTGGGACGGTTCGAGGAGTATACCTTTATCTTTATCGGATTGATCGCCGCCGTCGGCTTATTATTTTTATTCTATCGATTAAAAAAGGCCGGAAAAGCTATAATGCTGGTCATTTTTATCGTCTGGGTGCTCTTATCGGTGTCGAACGACTGGGTAGCCCTCGATAACCCACTGGTGAAAAGGTCATTCTATACATTCTATTTGAGCGAGGGCGAGACCCAGGGCCTGGACTTCATCTCGCTCGTGAGGGTGGATTATCTGCTCGTGGACTATATCCCGGCGAGGTATTACGAAGCCGTGCCGTGGCAGCCGCATAATTATACGATCTTAAAAGTGTATGCCAATACGAGTATGCCCATCGTTCACAGCCCGAACGATATCATCATACTCCGCGATAAGGAGATCGACCGGCGCGGATTGAGGTTCTATACGGCGAATGAAACGATGTTCTGGTATTATTCGAGCTCCGATTCGTACTATGATTACTATCATAGGGATGACGACTTATATAATAACCTGTACTCCTTCAACAGGATCTTTAGCTCTCCTGACATTAGCGCCTATACCTCGAATGAACTATATAAATATTATCAATATAAACAAATTTAATATAAAAATAAAAAAACTATTTTTAATTTGGTCCAATTGAACAATTCTATTTATTTAATATTAAAGATAGACCAAAAAGTATAATATGACTAATCGTTAACTAAGTTACAGACAGTTTGAAAAAAATACCATTTAAATATTAAAACGGGGGGCATGTGTTAGGTGACTGTCTTGACAAACCGATCCATGAATCCCCAGAGATTATTCGCTAGCTTTATTATAATTGCTTCCTTCTTATTAACACTGTACATATCAACGAACCCGGTCGCGTATGCGGCAACGCCTCCGATACCATCCAGCACGCATCCGTATTTGTTTTTCCATTCGATCTCGGAACTACCCGGCTATCAGAATAATAAGACCGAGCCATGGGCGTCCTGGGAATACCTGATTACCGTGGACGCAAACAAGGCGTCGAGCTACAATTGGGCCGGCAATATCGGTACCTATAACGATATTAATTCGCGCGGCGAGTTGGCGGCCGAATGCGCACTGGCGTATTACATCAAAGGTGACGCGAAATACAAGACGGCGGCTATTAACGCCCTGCTGAACATGAACGTGGGCGATAAGAACAACCACTATACGCTGGGTATGGGCACGGCGAACTGGGCTCTGGCCTATGACCTGATGCAGCCTTATCTCACGTCGGCCCAGGACACGCAGGTCCGGGACCTGCTGGCGAGAAATGCTAACGATGCGTGGGTGGACGCGAACTATCTCTCCAGCAATCCGGGCGTGCTCGATCCCACCTATGTCACCTTCTGGGATGGGCAGGGCCGGTGCTATCCCGGCATCGGAATGGCAGCATTGGTGCTCGCCGATTATACGAACCCGAACAATATCGCGCTCACCGCAGGCCTGGACCGCTGGTGGGCCGCCGGAACGTCTGACTACTTCGTGAAGGATAGCTTCCATACGTGCGAGGGCAGCCGCCCGATCATAGACTACGGCATGGATTCTACCGGCGTCGATTTTACGGGCTCCTACCAGTCCTATGTTCTCGCATCCCAGATCAAGTTCGCGCAGGCTTACTCGCACGCCTATGGCCACAGTATCTACCAGGACTATCCCAAGCTGCAGGCTTACCATTACGCGGACCTATGGCTATCGACGCCAATCGGCAATGGCCCGGGATATAGCACCAGCGGAAGCGAGTTCCCCAACTATTTCGCCTTGACGGCAAACCTCGCGACGGGGACGAATAAGAACGACATGATCTGGTTCTCCAACGTGAAGGGTGTCAACTGGTATAGCCGGGATTCGACAAAAAACCTCTGGCAGGACACGCTCGCGGAGTGCGATATGTCCTATATGTGGCTCTACATGGTCTACGGCAACTATGCGTCCACGGCTTCTACGGCACCGGCCTATACGTCACACTTGAATGACCAGTCCCTCCTCCAGGTTTTCCGCAACAACTGGGATAATACTGCGACCTGGCTGGAACAATTGACCAAGACTAAGTATCTGAATAATAGCGAAAACTCCCGGGAATACAATCACCAGGACCAGATGAGCTTCGAATACATGGACCGGGGCGATTACCTGCTGGGCGATGGCCAGGAGAATAAATACTTCGGCAATGCGCAGTACGGCATAAACAGCCAGTATCATAACGTGCTCGTCTTTGAAAACCCGGGCAGCCCATGGCCGGTCTCCTCGTTCGCCAACAGCCGCGTCCGGGGGGCGGATAAGTCCCATGCTATCACCGACCTTACCACTCTGTCCACGTCATGGATGAACGCGACCATATCCAGAGCGAATGTGTCCGCGGTCGAGGACGACGGTGCCAGCTATCTGGCCCTCTCGAAGAACATCACGTGGGAGCGGGATATCCTGTTCCCCGGCGATTATTTCCTCATCGTCGATCGGGCGAACTCTTCATCGCAGTGGGGCTATGACGCCCAGTTCCGGCCGGTCACTCAGGACATTCCGGTGTACAGCGACGAGAGTAGTAACACCTGCAGCAATGACAATGTGACCCTGTATCTGAACAACGCCCAGTATAACTGGAAGTCGCTCGCCTACAAGACCCCGACGGACACCGGGATCACCGCGAGCAGCATGAACTGGAGCGGCAAGAGCGTCTTCGGGTCGGTCGTCACGGCACATATCTATACAGTCCCTGCATCGAGCGTGACGGTCACAAAATATGTGGGCAGGATCCACGATTATAGCTCCGCAGGCGAAGTCTACTCGCCGGTCGTCCTGTTCAAGCAACCGGCCTCGAATACCCTGTACCGCGTGACGGCACTGTACTCGAACTATGCGAGCGAAACTCAGGGGAGCGCGAGCACGATATCCGTATCCGGTACGGGCAACGCGCTGAGCGTCAGGTATGGCGGGTATGTCGACTATGCTTATACTGGCAGCGGGACCAGCACGTTCGGCCAGTTCACGACGAACGCGGATACGGCGTACGTGAGGACCTATGGCTCGCCGATCCAGTATACGCTCATCAACGGCTCGAGCCTGTCATCCTCGGGTTCCCCGCTGGCCTCCGTATCGAAATCCGTGAACTATCTAGCGGTCCAGCAGAACGGGAACGTCAATCTGAAGGTAAAAGGCACGGGCTCTGGGGATATTAGCATATACCAGGTCGATACGTCGGGCTCAATCCAGGTGTTAAGGGACGGTCAGACGTATACGAACTGGGTCAAGGGTAGTAACTTTATAACGATCACGACGGACCTGGGCGGGCACGAGTTCACGATCATACCCGCGAATGTGTCGCCGATACCGACTCCGACGCCGACTCCGACCGCGACGCCCACGCCAACGGCCACGCCAACGGCCACGGCGACCCCGACGGCGACTCCGAAGCCCTCGACTACGGCGACCCCGACAGCTACGGCGACCCCGTCACCCGGCAATAGCTCGGGCACTTTCTACCTTTCGAAAGGATGGAACCTCATATCCATACCTTATGTTATCCAAAATAACCGGATAACGGATCTAATTCCTGCAAGTGTCCTCAGCCACGTCGAAAATATTTGGGGCTGGGATGAGTCCTCGCAGAACTGGGTATATTATAGTCCTGATTCGAATGACTTCTTCTATAACTATTACCCGGCATTGAACCGGCTCAACACGGGCAAGGCTTACTGGATATCGGTGGATTCGGACCAATCCTTCACGGTCTCCGGGCAGATTCCCGGCTATGCGCCGAACAGCCCTGTTACTCTAGTGAGCGGCTGGAACTTTGTGGGCCCGACGGGGATGTCCGCCGCTACGCCAAATGCGATGTATCCTAATGCAATATGTGTGTGGAGCTGGGATGATTCGACACAGAGCTGGCGATATTACTCGTCGGATACCAACGATGACTTCAACAAATACTTCCCGGCTATCACTTCGATCGAGCCCGGTAGCGGTTATTGGGTAGCTATCCCATAATAATGGAGAGGGATATGAAAATGCAGCCATCAAAAATATTGATAATCGGATTTACAATCGTATTGTTCGCAGGAATAATTTCGTTACCTTCGATAGCGGCGGGCCCGACACCGCCTCCAGTACCAACCCCAACTCCACCGCCCAGTAGTGGCGGAGGCGGCGGCAGTAGCGGTGGTGGCTCGGCGCCGGTCTTCCAATCCTATACGATACCTTTGAAGTCCAGCGACGGCACCATCATCGGTAACATCACGGGGCGGAGCGCCATTACGATCATACTCCGGGCGGTCAACACGACCGTGCTCGATGGAATGAATTACACAGTGACCATGGACGCGGATATGGGCCAGAGGCCGCCCGACGATGCCACGCTTGACATGAACATCCGGGCACCGAACCGGTCGGGACTTCCCCGTGGCATGGACAGCCCGCTCGTCCTGGGCGTGGTGGACATTTCCCGGCATTCTTCTTATGGGTGGAACGTGAAGTCCGATACCGTTAAATTGACCTTCACGGTGCCCGACTCGTCGGCCAGTGATGCGGGAACGATTTATTACATCGTCCGGTATGACGGCTCCAGCTATCACATCCAGGCAGCGACCCTTAAAGCTAGCGATGCGGACACGAAGACCTTTGAGGTATTTCCCTCATCCGAGACAGGCCTGTTCACTGTCATAAAGGTCAGCTCCTCCCCGGCCACGCCGACGCCCGTTGTGACTCCTACGACCCTTCCGACCTCGACCTCGACCCCGACTCCGATCCCCACTACGGAAACGTCGAGCCCCTTAAGCCCATATCTTTTCCTGGTCGGCATTATCGTCTGCGTGATCGTGGCCATCCTGGCGGTCATAGTTATTATTAAGCTGGCGAAATAAGTCAACTTTTCGCTTTTTATACTAAACCTATCGCCTGGCGCTGGAGAATTCATATATAATGGATTCGTTATACCTTACTATCCGGCCGTATCGTCCAGGGTAACTCAAGTGCTCAATTATGAATAACCTCCTAAAGATAATCTTCATTGTAGCAGTCGTCCTTCTGGCCATGATCTTGCTGGGACATTCCTTCCTTTCCACGAATACGGGCCCGTCACCTACGCCTATACCTTCTATATCGCCGTCACTATCCCCTTCGATACCGTCTTCAATATCACAGTCGCCCCTGCCGACTGGCTCGCCATCTTCACGAATACATCCCTATCTCTTCTTTCAAGATATTACGAAGGTTGACGGATATAGTCGACAGGACGAGGCTCCCTATAGCGATTACCTGTATTACATCCGGTTGGAAGCGAATCAAGCGCTTGAATTGGACTTTACAAGAAATATCGGTATATATAACGACTGGAGCAGCCGCGGCCAGTATGCGGCTTCCTGCGCAGTGATGTGGTACGTGACACAGGACCCGCGATATAATGCGAAGGCGCTCTCGATCCTCAAGAACATGGACGTGGGCGATGAGCCCAATCACTATATATGGGCCATGGCCGCCGGCTCGTATGCCATTGCCTATGATCTGATGCAACCTTATCTCGGTTCGGATGATGCCATGGTGCGGGATAAGCTGGCCACGTTGACGGATAAAGCGTACCAGGATACGAACAGCGTCGGCGATGACTACGTATCGTTCTGGGACGCCCACGGCAGGGACTATCCCGCGATCGGGATCGCCGGCCTTGCGCTGGACGGCTATACGAATCCCAACCATCTGCCGCTGAAAAGCAATGTCACCGTCTGGAAAGCATGCGGGGACGTTTATTTCTACGAGTCCGATGCCTCTCATACGAATGGTGGCCGGCCGATATACTCTTATGGCTATACCCTGGATGGTACGGACTTCCTGGGCTCCTATAAGGACTATGTCGTGGGCTGGGAGATCGCCTATGCCCAGGCCTACACGCATTATTACGGCGTGAGCCTGTTCCAGGTATATCCCCAGGCACAGGCATATTTTACGAATGAGCTCTGGAATTCGCTGCCCATAAAGTACGGGACGGACTATTCGACGAGCGGCTGCGAGTATGCGCAATATTACGATTGTATCGCCAACCTGGTCGACCCGGTGAACCGGTCATACGTGCTGAACTTCTACGATGCGGAGCAGGCGAACGTGAAAAAAGACCTATTGCCGAAAGCGCACTGGCTGGGCCAGGTAGACCCTATTACGGCGTTCTTGACCCGGAAAGACTACTCGGATTATCCGCGCTCGCCGCCGCCCTACACCTCGCGTATCGGCGATGATCAATTGTATCAGGTGTTCCGCTCTTCATGGGATGCGAACAGCTCATGGATGGGTGTTGTCACAAAAAGCCCACAGGTAAAGGATTCCGAAGCTTCGCGCGAGTATAACCACCAGGACCAGCTCGCCTTTGAATGGTACTCGCGAGGCGCGATCCTGATGGCTGACGGGGGCGAGAATAAGCGCTGGGGTGAGGCCCAGTATGGTCTCACCGAGTTTTATCATAACGGCATGTCGCTCGAAAATCCCTGGTCGGCATGGCCGAACTCGAAATATGGCAATATGCCGAGCCGTGGCGTGTGGAAGAGCGGAGCCCTCGCAACGACCGCTGTCATCGAGTCCGGCTGGATGAACGCGACGCTGAGCAGAACGAATGTGACGCAGGTTAACAATGATGACCAGTCTCCTCTCAACATAGCCTCGCGGGTTTCATGGGAGCGTGATGTATTGTTCCCGGATGGGGACTATTTCCTCGTCTTCGACCGACTGGATAGTAACGATGCCTGGGGCTTTGATAACATCTTCCGGCCGAGCACTCAGGACACGCAGGACTCGACGAACTCGTGCAAGCCGATCAATATCACATTATACCTCGACGGCCAATTGTACGATTGGGCTTCGCTGGAGTATAAGTCCCCGGTGAATGTCGGGTCGCTGAACGTAGTACAGTGGGATACGAAGAATGTCTTTGGCGAGGAGGTGACTGGCCACCTTTTCACCGTGCCCGAGAGCCCCGTTACGATAATGAAAATGGTGGGTCGGACAGCCGGCTACGATGAGCGTGCCGAGGATTATGTGCCCGTCCTGGTGTTCAGGCCGCAGGCCGGTCAAAGCCTGTATCGGGTGACGGCGCTCTACGCGAATTATCGCGGCGAAGCCCCGTTGAACGCGAGCGACGTGCCGGTTTCAGGTAATGGTAATGCGCTGATGATACTTGGGCCTGATTTTGCCGATCATGCCTATTCGGGAACGGGCACCAGCACATTCGGCCCGTTCACGACGGATGCAGATACGGTATACGTAAAAACAAGCGCCGACCCGATCGAATATACTATGTTAAATGGGAAATATATCGATTATCAAAGCAGTCCGATGGTCGCCTTTACGGATCCGGTCATTTATTTCACATTGAAGAATACCGGGAAAAATATCCTCATCGCGATGGATAGCGAGAATGCGAACACGATGGCTTTACGCTTCCCGAATAAAGGAGATAAATACGTTGTTCGCATCGATGGCCGGGATAGATACGACTGGAAAGCCGATGTTGACATGCTGGAGCTGCAGGTCGATAGCGGAAAGCACACCATCGAAATTAATGAGATCTAATTTACTTTATATGATTTAATGATAATATTTACATCGTTAATCGATGTAAATAATTTGTTCTGTTTGCCTATTCCCTGAATATGGCCATATAATATTAATATAATAAATAATACTGATTTTTATCTCCAAATTAAATCATATATTTAATTAATGTCCATTTATTTGAAATTTAACGAAAAAATATATAGCACATGTTCCATTCATAAAATAATCGGTAAAGTAACGACTTGGGGCATATACAATGGAGATTATATATGTATCGAAAGTTCAATACGGCAATAATTTTGCTGGTTTTATTACTTGGGCAATTCATGACCTTTACTACCGTCGCCTCAAGTATCACGGTTGATGAAAATAATCCAGTAAATTTACTAACGAACAGCACTGATACGGTTAATTCAAATACACTTCAGACTGTATTGGCGAATACCCATCCTTACCTGTACTTCCACAATATTTCTGAAGTCCCAGGCTATAAGAATAATAAGACCGAGCCATGGGCATCCTGGGAGTACCTGATCATCGCCGATGCCAATACGGCGTCCGGCTACAACTGGGCCGGTAACATCAGCGGATCCAATGACATCAACTCCCGGGGAGAACTCGCCGCCGAATGCGCATTGGCGTATTACATCAAAGGTGACGCGAAATACAAGACGGCGGCTATAAACGCCCTGCTGAACATGAACGTGGGCGATAAGAACAACCACTATACGCTGGGAATGGGTGTTCCCGGCTGGGCCTTCGCCTACGATCTGATGCAGCCCTACCTTACGTCTGCCCAGGACACACAGGTCCGGGACCTACTGGCGAAGTACGCGAGCGATGCATGGGTAGATGCCAATTCGGTGTCCGGCACACTCGATAAGACCTATGTCACCTTCTGGGATGGACAAGGCCGCTGCTATCCGGGGATCGGTGTGGCGGGATTGGTGCTCGCCGATTATACAAACCCGAACAATATCACGCTCACCGCCGGGCTGGACCGATGGATCGCCGCAGGCACGACGGATTTCTTCGTGCACGATAGCTACCACACGTGTGAAAACAGCCGGCCCATCATCGACTATGCAATGGACTCGACCGGAGTCGATTTTAGCAATTCCTACCAATCCTATGCGATGGCTACAATGATAAAATACGCACAGGCCTACTCGCATACGTACGGCCATTCGATCTTCGACGACTATCCTAAGCTGAAACAATACTTTATGTATGATCTCTGGTCTTCACTGCCGATCGGCTATACGTCTTCCTATAGCACCGGCGGTAACGAGTTCCCGAACTTCTATGGGGATATCGCGAACCTGGCCTCGGGCACGGACAAGAACAACATGATCTGGTATAATAATACCAAGAGTAACCAGTGGTCCGGAAGGGATGTCCAATCGAACATCTGGGCGGATACCCTCGGGGAGAGCGAGTTATCCTACTTATGGGGCTACCTGTTCTATGGGAACTATAAGAATGTTACTGCAACAGTACCGAATTACACTTCCGTGTTAAACGATCAGTCTCAGCTCCAGGTATTCCGCAATGGGTGGGATAACAATGCCACCTGGTTACTCCAGACGACCAAGACGAAATACCTCAACTCAAGCGAGCTATCCCGGGAGTTCAATCACCAGGATCAGATGAACTTTGAATATTTTGACCGGGGCGAGCAGCTCATTGCCGATGGCCAGGAGAATAAGCACTTCGGTGACGCCCAGTACGGCATCTACAGTCTGTACCATAATGTCCTCGTATTCGAGAATCCGACCCCGTGGCCGGTATCATCCTTCGGAGGCAGCTCGGTGCGGGGCGCCTTCAAGTCGAAGGCCATCGCAGACGTTAATACCATATCGACGGCCTGGATGAACGCGACCCTTTCGAAGGCGCCTATCTCGGCGGTCGAGGATGACAACGTCGGCTCCATTGCGCTCACGACGAACATTACCTGGGAGCGGGACATAATGTTTCCAGGCAGCTATTTCATCATTGCGGACCGGGCCTCCAGCGCGCAGCCCTGGGGCTACGACGCGCAGTTCCGGCCCGTATCACAGGATCGGCCAGAAAGTACCAGTACGGCCGCGAACGATAACGTGACGCTTCTCTTGAACGGGGCCGCCTATGACTGGAACTCCCTGGCATACAAGAGCCCTGCCAATACGGGCGTGACCACCAGTGCCATGGACTGGTACGGTAAGAGCGTCTTCGGTAAGGTCGTCACGGGCCACCTCTATACCGTTCCGGCTTCCCCGGTAACGGTGACCAAGTACGTCGGCCGGCTACACGCCTATGCCGATATGGGCGAGGTATACCAGCCGGTCGTCCAGTTCAAGCAGGCTGCGGCCAACAACCTCTACCGTGTGACCGCCCTATCGTCGACGTACGCGGGCGAGACTCCCCTCAAGACTTCCACCGTGGCAGTCACAGGCACGGGCAACGCCATGTCGATCGTCAACGGCAGCATCACGGATTACGCCTACACAGGAAAGGGCATGAGCAGCTTTGCCGGGATAACCACTGACGCGGATACGCTCTATGTCCATGGCGGCTCTGCCGAATTTACAGCCATCAATGCCACCGCGCTGTCATTTAACGACGTTACGGCCATGGCAAGTAATGCCCGACTGGACTATATGACAATTAAGCAGGATTCCTCGGGCGCATCAGCCGTGATAAAGGCCGGCTCTACCAGCAGCGTAACTATCCGAATGTCCGCGGGGACATATAATGTAAGCATGGATGGAGTAGCCATTCCCTCGACGCAGAGCGGTAACAACGTGACGTTTACGGCAGCGGGCGGAAAGCACCAGTACGTCATATCCGGTCCTGGGACGCCCGTTATAACGGCGACCCCGACACCAACGATCGCTCCGTCCGCCACGCCAATACCCACAGTAACGCCGATACCGACCTCCACGCCGACGCCGACGCCTCAGCCGACCGTTACTCCGACTCTAACACCCGCGCCGACCTCCACGCCGACGCCGACGCCTCGGCCAACTACTACTCCGACTGCGACGCCTGTGCCGACGGCCATCCCGACGGCGACGCCGACGCCCGGAACACCCGGCTATCCAACCGATGGGCTGGTGTTCTACTATAATTTCATGCACGATTCGGGCGACGTCATCGTAGACGAGTCGGCCAACCACTTTAACGCCGTAAACCACGGAAGTACCAGGGTACGCGAAGGAAACGTGTACCGCAGAGATTTCGATGCCGCGAGCTCCAATTATCTCGTGGCCGGCGACAATGGCGTTAATAAGGATTGGACCGCGGTCGTGCTGTTCAAAGTCTCGAACACGAACGGCCGCAAGTTCTTGATATCCGGGAACAGCGGCTCTGGCATCGAGCGCTGCCCCCTGGGCGTTGTCTCGAACAGCCTGGAAGTGTTCGACAGCGACCTCTACGGTAAGGCTACGTTCACCGCCGGCCAGCTGATCCTGGGCTCATCCACGCAGAACGATACGGGTACATACCTGTACGTGAATAAAAGCCTTGATAGCAGCAACGGTAATACGCTAGACGTCAGCGGGCAGCTGGATATCGGGAGTATGGGCGGCACTTTCAACTTCGACGGAAGCATGTACGCCGTATACTTCTATAACCGCTCATTGAGCGCTAAGGAGATCAGCAGTATCTATGAATGGGAAATGAATCGATTGAGTTCGCCTGCGGCAACGCCCACCGTTACCCCTACGGCGACGCCGACCGTAACGCCGACTGCGACGCCCGTGCCAACCGTCACTCCGACGCCGACGCCCGTGCCGACGGCCACGGCGACTCCGACAGCGACGCCTGTGCCGACGGTTACGCCTACGGCGACGCCGACCGTAACGCCGACTGCGACGCCTGTGCCGTCTGTCACGCCGACGCCGACCCCTGTACCGGGATCGAATGCCGGTCTTGTAACGGAAACGATTCCATCGAGCATGGTCCAGGGCGAGAGTTACAATGTCTCCATAACACTGAATAACACAGGGACGACAACATGGTCCTCGAGCGGAGGCTTTGTATTATTGGGCTCGAGCGATGCCGGCTTGTTCGGCACTGCGAAAGTCAACATGTCGCCCGTTATCACGGTGTTGCCCGGACAGAAATACGTCTGGAATCTGACCCTGAAAACCCCATTAACGACGGGTAACTATACCGTCGTATACCGGATGGCGAAGGGCAATACGACCTTCGGCGATGCATTAAGCCAGAAGATTACCGTCACCGGGGCAGCGCCTAACGCAAAGATCGTCTATAGCTCGATGCCACGGTACATGCTCTCAGGCCGCTCTTATACCGTCTCGGTGACGATGCTGAATAATGGCAATTTGCCGTGGTCCGAAAATTCGGGCATCCGGCTGGGCGGTAATGACGATACTGCGTACTTCGGGAACACCCGTTTCACCCTTCCTGCCGGCGTCGTAGTTCTCCCGGGCCAACAATATACCTGGAGTTTTACCATTAAGGCACCGGCTACCGGGGTATACAATCCGGCTTACCGGATGGTCTGGGACGGGCATGCCTGGTTCGGCGAGACACTAAGCAAGACGGTTCTCGTCTTTTAATATAATCGTAAGCCGGGGGTCCCCCCGGCGGCCTTTTTTTAACCTTCTAAGCCGAATTACTCTCCCGATCAGATAATTACATTTATTAATATACCGGATATAATGGACTATTGAAATAGCCCGGGAACTTATGCCATTACGAATCAGGCACTTTTACAGGAAGGCCGTCATTTACGGCATACTACTCGTGGCCAGTTTCGCCCTGATCTTCGCCCTTGCATATGCAGGCGCTGGCTGGGGTGTGATCCTGCTCATTTTCGGCACTATTATCGCGTGCGGGATATGCTTTTACCTATTATTCGATCCAGTCGCGGCCTTGATATTCCATGCGAGCCCGCTGAGCGTTGCGGACGCCCATCGCGTCGTCGAGATCGTTGATAATCTCCGAAAGAACATTGGACTGAAACAGCCCGGGCTCGCCGTGATCCACGACTCGAGCTCGGACATCTTTACCTGCGGCCCGACCCGGGACCATACGACTATATTCTTCACATCGGGATCGATGACGACGTTTAACGATGCGGAGATTGAAACTATCTTAAAGCACGAGATCGAAAAGATCGACGAGGGGGGTTCCATTGTTTACACTCTGGCCATGGCGGCCTATTCCTTGCTGGCGAAGCTTATCGGTCGATCACAGTCCTATCGACGCAAGGCCATTCCACGGGGTATGGCGGAAAATTGCGGAAAGATCAGGATCGCCGATATGATGGACGTGCCCTTCGTGGTCCGGCTCATGATCGCCCACGATATGTATAATTATTTCAACTTGCATGACCTGAGCCGTTTGGCCCGAGAACGGTCTTCCTTCTTCCTTATAGTTTACGATGAGGATGAGCCTGCGGGATTTATCGTCGGCGAGATCGATGGTAAGCTGTTCCGACGTAGAGGGCACATCGCCAAGCTCATCGTCGATGAAGAACATCGAAAAAAAGGCCTGGGTACATGTCTTGTGGAAGCGTTCATAGATCGAACACGGGATTACGGATGTGATCAATGCCACATTGAAGTGAGGATGGATAACCCCGTGGCCATATCCCTTTATGAGCGATCAGGGTTTAAAAAGGAGCGCACTATCACAAAATATTATCCGGATGGGACGGACTGCCTCATTTTGGTGAAAAACCTCGTGATAATATAGGGATCATCTTTTTATAAGATTAATAGAAATACTGGATAGCATCCCGTAGCCGAAATCCGATAATTTGCCGACGGCGTCCAGTTTTTTAACGTGGTAATAGGGCATCAGCTTCGGGTTGAACTTTGACTTGAACACGTTCAGCCGTTTCATATCTCCGCCCCAATTCTCGTAGCACTTATACCCCTCAGATTTCGCCGCTTTTATTTTTTCCCACTCAAGATATTCATTCACTTTTAAATCCCGGTTTATAACGTTATCGCCGCACCATCCCATGTACAATCCCTTATACATACAATCTATTGTCATCCCGAGAACTTCGCTGCCCCGGTAAAGGAAGTATAATTTAATATTGTCGGGGAATAGGGCAATCAATTCCTTTAAAAACCCGGAGTCCTGGCGACGGAAGAACGTTTTACCATGAGCCTTGAGGCTTTCCCCCATGTTAGAGTAAAAAGTGTCCACATCGGAAGTCTGCATGATCGTCAGATCATATTTTTCGCAAGACCGGATATTTTTTTTACAATCCGACTCGAAATCGTTCCACATATCATCGAGAGGCCGGTCCAGGTCAATGAGGTAAGTATAGAGAAGCTGGGTATTATAACCGTCCCAGATCATAGGCCGAATATCGTTCATGTCCGGGACGAAGGTGATCGATACGTAGTTGGGCGCGAGCCTTTTAAGCTCCCGGCTAACGTCGTTCCATGCCAGGTCGAGGTAGGACTCCTTCTTGCGCTGCCTTACGGTCGCGTAAATATCCCCCATGACGAGGCCCATGTAAGGGGTATACGTCAGCGTTCCCGGGGGCGGAGAATAGACAAGCTTTATTCCCCCCTTTTTTTTATAGAATAACGGGAGCACGCCTATTAAAGTACTACCTTTAAAAATACCATATGTCAGGAGATCGTAACCGATATACTTCTCGATGGTCTTCAGATAATCCCAGCGATGGAATAGCATACCATACGGGCTCTCCTCGATGAACCCGTCCCACTGGCCCTTATCGGATATGATCTCGATGGTCATTCGCAATTCACGCCTTTTTAGACATCTTTTCCATGATATAGCTCGTCGTCCTATACAAGATATTTTTCTTAATGATATAAAAATACGGTATAAGGGAAGGGTTGAACTTCGCCTTGAAATCGTTCAATCGTTTCTCGTCCGCGCCCAGGTTCTCATATCTTTTCTTTCCCGCATCCTTGGCGCCCTTGATGATCTCCCAGAGCATGTACTCGTTCGCGTTCAGGTTTTCCTTCATGACCGCCGTGCCCATCCAGGACATGCATAGATCCTTATATTCGCAATTCACGTCGGCGCCTATCAGCTCGTCGCCGCTATAGATGAAATACATCTTAATTTCATCTGGAAAGGTCGATAATAATTCTTTTAGGTACTCAGGCGTTTGCCGGTGGAAGAACGTATCCCCTTGATCCGCAAAGCGTTCCCGCATAATCCGGAAGAGCGTTCCCGAATCGTCCGATCGGATCACGGACGGTCGTAGTTTTTCCGCAGCCTCGATCCTTTTTCGGCAATTCCGGTCGAACTCTTCCCATATGGCCTCCAAAGGCCTTTCCAGATCGATCACATAGGTGTATTGGAGCAGTGCCTCATATCCGTTCCAGATATATGGCCTCGAATCCACATCGCCCGGTACCGTCGCGTAGGAAACGTAATTCGCCGACAGGCCCCGGAGCACCTGGTCCATCTCGCTTATCATGGAGCAAAGCCCGCTCTCCTTTTCATGCTGGTTCAAATGATAATAGGTCGGGCTAAACGCAAAACCCATATACGGTATATAAGATAGTGTCGTCTGCGGGGGAGAATAGACAAAATTCATGCCTTTTCTTTTTTTATGGAAAATAGGCAGGACACTGATTAGTTCATCACGCCGATAAAAGCCATAGGCGTACACCTTATATCCGGTATATTTTTCTGCGATCTTCAGAAAGTCCCATTTATGGAACAGTAGGCTATTGGGGCTCTCGTCGATGAACTTATCCCATAAGGATTTATTCCCTATCGGCTCGATTGAAATGTTATGGTTCATCTTTTATTCCCCATGATCGCTTTAGGTACGTTCGCAACCCGGGAGACCGCATTGTAGCTCAACTCCACTGTCCTGTATAGTCCGTCTTTTTTTACCACATAAAAGCAGGGCTCCAGTGTTGGGTTGAACTTCGACTTAAAGTTATTCAGACGCTTATCGATCGTGCCGTAGTTCTCAAAAGTCCTATATCCCTCTGATTTAGCCTTCTTGATCATTTCCCAATAAAAGAACTCGTTCACGTTCAGGTCTTTTTGCATGGCGACGTTACCTATCCAGGAGATATAGTGCTTCTTATGGCCCGCGTTCATCTTAACGCCGACCACCTCATCGCCGTTATAGAAAAAGTAGAGCTTGATATTATCCGGGAACGCGGCAAGGAGCTCCTTCAAATACGCCGGGTCCTGGCGATGATAGAACGTCGGGCCGTCCCGGGTGAGGTTCTTCTTCAGTATCTCGCAGAATCTGCCCACGTCCTCCGACTCATTGAATGTTAGCGGAAATTTCATGCATTCGTTGATGTTTTTCTTACAATCGCGGTCGAAACCATCCCATATCTCCTTCAAAGGCCGGGTCAGGTCGAGGATGTAGGTATATTGCTGGTCGGTCTCGTAGGCGTCCCATACGAATGGCCGGACATCTTTAAGGCCAGGATTCATTCCAATACAGATATAATTGGTCGCCATTCTCCTCAGGCCGGTATCCACCTCGCGCAGGGCCCGCCCCATCAAATCGGCCCGCTCGGATAGCTTTAGCCTTTCAAATTCCGGGCACATGGAAAATCCCAGATACGGGACGTTCGCCATATTGATCGCCGGGGGGGAAAGCATCATTTTAAGGCCGCCCCGGAGGCTCAGATAAAACGGGATGACACTGAGGAGCTCATTTCCATCGAAAATGCCAAATGGGTAGAGCTTGTAACGCACGTACTTTTCGACGATCTTCAGGAAATCCCAGCGGTGGAAGATCGTGCCATGGGGACTCCTCTCGATGAACGCATCCCAGGTGCTCTTATCGCCTATCAGCTCTATTTTCATCTTATCGCGCCCCCCATGGTTTTAAAATCGAACGAGCTTCTCCAGCTTACGATTGGCATATTTGGCGGTTTTATATATTATATCTTTTTTAGTAATATTAAAACACGGCACAAGGTCCGGGTTGAATTTCGTCTTCGCGAAGTTCAGCCGTTTTTCGTCGGCGCCGGCATTCTCCAACGACTCGTATCCCTCCTGTTTTGCCGCTTTTATGATCTCCCAGAGCATGTAATCGTTCGCGTTAAAGCCGTTATCCGTAGTCGTATTTCCCATCCATCCGATGCACCGCTTTTTAAATCCGCAGACCAGGTTGGCGCCGATCAGCGCGTCTCCGTCATAGAGGAAAAACAGCTTGACGTTATCCGGAAATGCCCTGAGGATCTCCTCGATGTACGCGGGGCTTTGTCGGTCATAGAACGTCCCGCCGAGCTTTTTTAGGCCCTCCCGCATGAGCTCGACGAATTTGTATGCGTCGTACGATCGCCGCATGACCAGGGGATATTTCGCGGCCGCCCTGATGTCCTTCCGGCAATACCTATCGATGCCTTCCCATATACTTATAAGCGGCGGTTTCAGGTCAATGATATACGTATACATGAGATCGGCGTCGCAGTCGTTCCGGAGAAAAGGCCGGACGTCGCGGATCCCGGGCACCAGGCCGATCGTCATGTAATTCGGGGAGATCTTCATGACCTCGTCCCGGAACTCTTTTACGATCTGGCTCCAGCACTCTTCTCTCTCAAACCCTCCCAGCCTCCCGAACAGTGGACTGGTGGCAAAGCCGAGGTAGGGGATATTCACGCTCGACGTCGGCGGCGGGGAATAGATCAATTTAAGCCCGATACTCTTCGTGTAGAAGACGGGTATGACACTGATCAAATCCTCCCCCCGATAAACGCCATAACGGAACAGCTGGTAACCCGTGTATTTCTCGAGGATCCGCAGGAATTCCCACTTATGGAATAGCGTGCCATCCGCGCTCTCATCGATGAACCCGTCCCAGCGGGCCGGATCATCGATCAGTTCCACAGGCATCCGTCTCAACCATCCCGTCGGGCTTTCTTCACGTTTTCACCGAGTTCCGATAAAATTTTTCCGCGATGCCGCCGATTAGATCTTTTTTCGTGATCGAAAAGTTATACACGAGGGAGGCATTGAGTTTTGATCCCAGGATACTGGACATCTTTAGGCTCGCTCCGGGTATTTCCAGCGTACACAGGCCTTTAGCCTTATTCACCTTAATATACTCCCAGGCCATATACCCGCTATACTGCAAGCCGGCACCGGCATTCCATATCCAGAGAACGAATCGGTCCTTATACCGATAGTTTACGGCCATATCCACAATCTGATCGCCGTCGTAAAGGTAGTCTATCCGTATATTATCGGGAAATGCTGCAGCGGCGTCCTTAAGAAACGCGGGGATCGCGATCGGCGGGGCCTCGCCCTGCCTTCCGTACAGGTCACGCATGGTCCGAAATGCGACATCGAAGTCCGGCTCTGGCCGGATCGACAGCCTCCGATTCTCCGCAGCCCGGATCAATTGTTTGAGTTCCCCATCCATTCCTTCCTCGATCATTTCCAGGGGCCGATTCAGGTCGATCGCATACGTATAGTGCATCTGGACGTCGTAGCCGTTCCATTTATAAGGCCGCATATCCACGAAACCGTTGACCGTAGATATGTGCACGAACTTCGCGGGGATCTTTTTTATCTCTGCCTCCATATCATCAAGTATGCTATTGATATAGGTCTCTTTCCGGCGCTGTTTGAGCTTATCATAAACGGGCCCCATGGCGAAGCCCAGATCAGTGACCGGAAGGCCGGGGGGAGGAGAAAAAGCCATTTTTATGCCGAGGGAGCTCTTCACGAATAGAGGAAACTGGCAAGAAAGCTCTTCCTTCCGGTATATCCCATAGGTAAAAAGCTCACATCCGGAGTACTTTTCCATGATCTTAAGGAAATCCCATTTATGGAATAATGTACCATACGGGCTGGTCTCGATGGACCTATCCCACAGATCCTTATCTTCTATCCGCTTAACCTCCATCTTTTTATCCCTCGCAAATAATTTCCCGCGCAAGTATTTATGGATTCGTATTATACCATAGTCATCAATTTTATTTTCGAACGTTCGTTTTAATCGTGATTGGAAAAACCGAGTACTAGCCATTTCCACCGTAAGACCAGGTAAATGATCACGACATCCACGATGGCGAACGTGGCGATCAAGGCTATTCCGACTCCCAGGATACCGTATATCGGGGTGAGCCAGTACGAGAGGCCGAGTAGCAGAACCATGATCAACAGGTTCATCAGGATGAGGGTCTTAACGCGCATATGAATGTTGAGCAGCGGCTGGAATAACGTATAGAGGGCAAATACAAGGCTCGACAGCACGACGGCCCGTAATAGGTCGGTGCCGGCCATATAGCTACTTCCAAAGAAGCCCAGTATCTGCGGGCCGAATATCCAGAAAAAAAGGATCCCGGGCACGAGCAGCAGGACCATGGCCGTTCCCGACCTTTTTATGTTCTTCCGGAGGTTCTCCCCGTAGACACCTTCCACGAAAAATGATACGCTGAGGGCAATGGGGATCTGGAGTATAAAGTTGCCCACGGTGAAAGCGATGTAGAAAATGCCCGCGTCCGCCCTGCCGCACTGGTTTAAGACAATGATGGGCAACGCCTGGAACGAAGCGCTATAGAGGATGTTCGCGATATAGTTACCGAATGAAAAATTGAATGACTTTTTTAGGAATTCTCTATCGATCCTGGGCTTGAAGGGGATGAAATATCTCGTCAGGAGCGTAAATACAATGGCGTACGTTATGAAATAGCCGACGAAATTCGCTCCGATGATGCCCAGGCTGCCGAACATCGCCAGCACCAGGAGGGCGGGTATGGTGGAGACCTGGAGGGCATTCTGTAAAAAGGTATACTTCGCGTGCCTTAGGGCAATGAATGTGTTCGACGTGATCAGGCCGATGGCACTAATGACCGCGAACAGGATAAAAATGATCGCGTAAGGTATCTCCTTTATGAACACGAGCTCGGGTGAAATATACTGGACGAAGATCACGTACAGGAGCGCCAGGGTGAAGGCCGCGCCCATCGTCAGGAAGAGACAAGTATAGAAGGCCTTGGACTTATCGTAGGACCGCAGGAAACGGACGAGGGAGATCTCAAAACCGAACGTGGAAAAGCCTACGATCAGGGTCGCGCCGGAAATGAGTGCCGTCGCTATGCCGATGTCCCGGACATCGTAAAAATGCGCGGCCAGTATCCAGAACACGAAGCCGGTAATGACTACCAGGCCCTTATTTATGAGCATGAAGAACGAGTTCTTGAACAGCGGATCATCCATGTATCGTCTTATGCTTATCATGTCCATCCTGGATGAAAATGCCATTCTTATCACTGTTAGTTATCGTTCGAGATATTTAACAGTTATTTGGCGATAAAAAAACATGTTTTTTTAATCGTCTTATTGGTAAAACAAATGTATTACCTATATATCTTATATGTTTTAGATTTGGATTTAAATACATAAAATAAATTTAATATTAATAAAAAAATTCATAACAATCTGACCGATTAATTTTTAGTGTATGCAAATATACGCCATAATTTTTTCTTATCCATAAATTTATTAATAGTCAGGGATTATAAAGTAAATGACAATATTGTCATCGACTGGCTATCAACCTAAGTGATAAAAATTTTTTATGCCGTAAGGCCATTTGGGTCGATATATCGGACCGTTGCATTATTAATTAATTGGGGGACACATGATAAAATTCAGGCAAGCGAGTATTGTAATCCTTATTCTTATACTGATCATCGCATTTTCGACACCGCCGGGTATTACGGCGAGCGGCCAGTCGAGGGCCGCGGAAGCGCATCATACTTATATTATTACTTTTAAGAATCCCCCAAACATCCAGAATGATCTCCTTGCCGCGACTCAATATTATCTAAAAAACCTGGCTACCGGAAAAAAATACCGTGACGTCGACTCCATGCACGGCCAGCTCAAGTATGATTATAAAGTGATCAATGCCGTTGCCATCGAGCTTCCCGATAGCGAAGCGAATGTGCTCATGGCACGGGATGATATCCAGAGCGTCGTGCCCGACATGGTGGCCTATGCGGACCTTGAGGACGTTGTGGGCAAGATTAATGCCACTGGTGCCTGGTCGACCGGGTCGGGATATACCGGCCGTGGCGTGAACGTTAGCGTCATCGACTCAGGCATCGATATCACCCATCCGGATCTGCAGGGAAAGGTGATCAAGTGGCACGACTTCTTGAATAATCGTTCTACCCCCTATGACGATTGGGGCCATGGGACCCACGTAGCAGGAATTATCGCGGGTTCTGGCGAAGCCTCGAATGGGACCTATACGGGTGTAGCTCCGGGCGCTAACCTCTTCGGGGCGAAGATCCTGGATACGTCGGGCACGGCCGCTTATAGCGATATTATCGCGGCGATCGATTGGTCCGTTCAGAATCATGCCGACGTCATATCGATATCGCTATCGAATCCGACACACTACCAGCCCATGGATGATGCGGTCCATAGTGCCGTCGCGAACGGGGTCATCGTGGTCTGTTCGGCTGGCAACCTGGGGCCGTCGTCGGGGACGATCAAATGTCCATCTGATTCGCCGGACGCCATAACCGTTGGCTCGGTAGATAAGTACGATAGTCTGTCCTCATTTAGCTCCCGGGGTCCGACCTGGGATGGCCGGGTTAAGCCGGACCTTGTCGCCGTCGGAGAAAATGTGATCTCGGCCCGGGCTTCGGGTACAAGCCTGGGGAGCTCGATCGATCAGTATTATACGGCACTGACCGGCACGAGCATGTCCTGCCCTGAAGTGAGTGCCGCCTGCGCCATCCTATTAGAAGCAGACCCGGGCTTAACGCCTATTGAAGTGAAGAACGCTCTCCTGGGCACGACCGATCATATAGACACCTATTATCCGAATAATGAAAGTGGCTGGGGTCGGCTTAATGTCGGTGCGGCATTGGCAGAAGTCCTATCGGGTACGATAAGTGCGCCAGTCCCGCACACGTCGCCTACGCCTACTCCGACTCCGACTCCGACTGCTACGCCTACTCCGACTCCGACTCCGACTGTTACGCCGACTCCGACTGTTACGCCTACTCCGACTGTTACGCCTACTCCGACTGCTACGCCTACTCCGACTCCGACTCCGACTCCGACTGTTACGCCTACGCCTACGCCTTCTCCGTCGCCTGGGGGCTATCCGGTTGATGGGTTAGTGTTTTATTATGATTTTGCGCATGATTCGGGTAGTCTTGTGGTGGATGAGTCGCCGAATCATAATAATGCGGTGAATTTTGGTTCTGATCGGGTGTTCGATGGTAATGTGTATCGGAGGGATTTCAGGGCTGCTGATTCGGATTATTTAGTGGTCGGGGATCTTGGTACTTTTTCGAATTGGACGACGGTCGTGTTGTTTAAGCCGGGGAGTGTGAGTGGTCGTCAGTTCTTGGTCACGGGTAATTCGGGTTCGAGTGTTGAGCGTTGTCCGCTGGATGTGCTTTCGGATAGTTTGGAAGTGTTCGATAGTGGTATTTATGGTAAGGGTGCGTTCAGTGCCAATCAGTTGGTGCTGGGTGCTTCTTCGCGTAATAAGTCGGGCACGTATTTGTATTTGAATAAGAGTTTGGATGGGAGTGCTTCGAGTAAGTTGAATGTTACCGGGCAGATCAATATTGGCAGTATGGGTGGTTCGTTTAACTTTAATGGAAGTATTTATGCGGTGTATTTCTATAGTCGGTCTTTGAATGCTTCGGAGATCAGTAGTATTTATGATTGGGAGGTTGGTAGGTTGAGTGGTGCTGTAGCTACGCCTACTCCGACTCCGACTCCGACTCCGACTCCTACTCCGACTCCGACTCCGACTCCGACTCCTACTCCGACTGCTACGCCTACTCCGACTGCTACGCCTACTCCGACTGCTACGCCTACTCCGACTGCTACGCCTACTCCGACTGCTACGCCTACTCCGACTGCT
>Ga0335071_10001889_pt1 | contig 22592 bp, 20 predicted proteins | sample Lox_Sample_15_FD_206724 | JGI IMG/M metagenome (GOLD analysis project Ga0335071, IMG submission 206724) | Soil microbial communities from Loxahatchee National Wildlife Refuge, Florida, United States - Lox_Sample_1.5 | ecosystem: Environmental > Terrestrial > Soil > Wetlands | place: USA... | reverse complement strand
AATCTGATCGTAACCCCACTTGACTACGTCCAGGCCCGTAGAACACCCAGACGCTAGCGTCATTGATGGACCTTTGATGCCCAGCTCTATTGCAACGTGACTGACGGGCGCGTGTGTTGAGTACTGAAAGCACGTGAGAGGATCTAGACCGGCATATCCGTGCTGCTTGACAGCTTCGTAGGACTCTTCGACCTTCTCAAACCCATTCACGCAAGTCCCAAAACAGGTCGCAATCTGGTGGGTATTGTCTCCGTTGATGACGAGTTTCGCGTCGTCCACCGCCATTTGTGCAGACGCGAGGGCAAACTGGCTGAACCTCCAGAGATCTCGAGCGTTCTTCCGTTCCATGAAGTCTATTGGATTAAAGTCCTTGACTTCGGCAGCTACTCGGCAGGGAAATGGGGTTGCATCAAACGCCCGTATCTCGTCGATCCCGGACTTGCCCGCGACAAGCGCCTGCCAGAACGCGTCCTTGCCGATGCCGTTGGGGGCCACGACACCGAGGCCAGTGATGACGACACGACGGGGTTTTCGCACGGCTTTCCTCCCTCGCGACGCGGGAGATGCAGGCGAAGCAAAAAATACCGTACCATAAGTGCGGGAAAATCCTAAGGGATTGCTCCTTTGGGCATTTGGCGTACAATCGGGTTCGACCATGGCCCACCGCCTTTCCCGCCGGGCATTTCTGATGGCTCCCCTGCCCCTTGCCCTGCTCCCGCGGGAAGCTCCGGCCGCCCCTCCCCTCGGCGAACCCTGGGACTTCACCGTCGATGTGGGCGTTCTCTTCGACCTCATCACGTTTGCCCTCAAGGGCTCGCTCGTGAAGGAAGTCGACTATGGGGCTGGCCGCTATCGCATCACGATGAACGGCGAGGGGGACAAGATCTCCCTCCACACGGATGCCAGCGGGGTGATCCGGCAGGGGCGCTTCGTGCCGATCGACCTGCACAGCACGAGCACCATCAGGGGGCGCCCGAGCCGGCTGGACCTCCGGTACGACCACGACCGCGGCACCGTCGAATACCATGCTGTCTCCCACACCTTCTTCCTCGGCCGCCGGCGCCAGGTGGACGACGTGCTCAAGCTGCCGACGGACCGGCCCGTCGACGACCTGCTCTCGGCCGAGCTCAACTTTGCCGCCAACATGCTCGATAGGGACCCGGACGGAACCTATCGAACGTACATCGTGCGGCGGGTCCGGCCCGAGAACGAAGGTCCCGACGATGTCTCGCCCAGCGGCTACCGGGCGGAGCTCGTCCCGTTGCGCTTCCAGGTTGCGCCCGGCGAGACGCCCGGGCGACTTCGCGCGCTGATCGACATCACGGGGTTTTCCTCCTGGGCGCGTCAGAACCAGCCCGCGCAAGTCATCTTCGGACCTGATCGGCACCTCGAGAGCGTGCAGACCAAGCTGATGCTGGGCACCACCTTCAAGGCTCGCCTCGCGTCGACCGGCTGATGACCTCCTGATGGGGCACGATCTGGTCGGGCTGGGAGAGGTGATGCTTCGCCTGGCTGCCCCGCCCCCGCAGCGGCTCGACCAGGCCGTGGCTCTCGACGTCCAGATCGGCGGCTCCGAGGCGAATGTGCTCGCCGCCGTGTCGCGAATGGGGCTCCGGACCGCCTTCATCTCGGCGCTCCCGGCCGAGCACGCGTGGGGCGACCGAACGGTGCACGAGCTGTCGGGCCATGGCATCGACTGCGCGGGTATCGTCCGCCGGCCGGGTAGCCGCATGGGCCTGTATTTTCTCGAGTACGGAGCTCCCCCGCGACCCGTGCGCGTGCTCTACGACCGGCGCGAGTCCGCGCTGAGCCAGCTCGTTCCTGAGGAAGTCGATTGGGCGCTCATCCGTGGCGCGCGCATGGTGCATCTCTCGGGCATCACCCCCGCGCTGGGCGAGAACCTGCGCGCCGTCGTCCGTCGCGCGCTCCACGAGGCACGGGAGGCCGCCGTCCCCGTCTCGTTCGACGTGAACTACCGCTCGCGGCTGTGGTCTTCGAAGGAAGCGCGCGATTTCCTCGCCGAGATCCTGCCCGGCGTGCGCGTTCTCTTCATCGGCTCGGACGACGCGGAGACGGTGTTCGACCTCGCGGGAGCGGCGGAGCGTGTCCTCGAGGGGCTCGCACGGCTGGCCCCGTCGGCCACGATCGCCCTGACCCTGGGGGAAGCGGGATCCGCCGTGCTGGAGGGCGGCACCGTCCGGCGGCCTTCGCGTCGCTACACCGTGACGACGGTGGATCGGGTGGGAGCCGGCGATGCGTATGCGGCCGGCTTTCTTTGGCGCGTGCTCCAGGGCCGGTCTCTCCAGGAAGCGGTGGACACGGCAACCGCCCTGGCCGCCCTCAAGTGCACCATCTGGGGCGACATCGCGCTCGTGCGGTCCGCGGAGGTCGAGGAGCTGATGGCGTCCACCAACTCCGAGATTCGTCGGTGACGGAGGCTTTCGGCCTGTGAGGACCGTCCTGCTGCGTCTCATCTCGAACACCCGCCTGACGTTCGCGTGGTATGGCCACCTCAAGTGCCGCCATTTCAAAGAAGCGTTCCGCCGGAACTGCGCGGCGTCCGTCGGGTGCATGGTGGCCGCCGTCCCCTTCGCCTTCAGGTTCTGATGGCGGAGGCCTCCCGCGCCGCTTCCGGGGTCCTCGAGGGTCTGAGCCCGGCCCAGCGCGAAGCCGTCACCCACGGCGACGGTCCGCTCCTCATCATCGCGGGCGCAGGGACCGGCAAGACGACCGTCATCACCCACCGCATCGCCCATCTGATCGCCACGCGGCAGGCGCGTCCGTCCGAGGTGCTCGCGCTCACGTTCACGGACAAGGCCGCCGCGGAGATGGAAGAGCGCGTCGATCAGCTCGTGCCGTACGGCTACGCCGACGTGCAGATCTCGACGTTTCACGCCTTCGGCGACCGGCTCATCAAGGAAAACGCCCTGGAGCTCGGGCTCACCCCGGACTTCCGGGTGCTCACGCGGGCGGAGCAGGTGATCTTCATGCGCGATCATCTCTTCGAGTTCCCCCTCGAGCACTACCGGCCGCTCGGCGATCCCACGCGTCACATCCAGGCGATGATCACGCTGTTCAGCCGGCTCAAGGACGAGGACGTGGGTCCCGAGGAGTATCTGGGCCACGCGGAGCGGATGCGGGTGGCGGCCAGCGACGACGCGACGACGCTCGAAGCCGAGGAGCACGTGGAGCTGGCGCGCACCTTCGCGCAGTACCAGACGCTCATGGCGCGGCTCGGGCAGATCGACTTCGGCGATCAGATCGTGGAGGTGCTCCGGCTCCTGCGCACGCGCGCGCACGTGCTCCGGCGCTGCCAGGAGCGCTACCGGTTCATCCTCGTGGACGAGTTTCAGGACACGAACTACGCGCAGTTCGAGGTGGTGAAGCTCCTCGCCGCCCGGCATCGCAACGTCACGGTGGTGGGCGACGACGATCAGGCCATCTTCCGTTTCCGCGGCGCCTCCATGAGCAACATCCTCGACTTCGGCCGGACCTACCCGGACGCCAAGAAGGTGGTGCTGCTGGAGAACCGCCGCTCGCCGCAGGCTGTGCTCGACGCCGCCTACCGGCTCATCCAGTACAACAATCCGGATCGCCTGGAGGTTGCCCAGGGCATCGACAAGGAGCTGCGGTCGACCGGGCCGGACGGCCGGCCCCGCGTCGGCGTGGCGCCGACACATCTCGCTTTCGACACGGTCTCGAGCGAATCGGATCACGTCGCCGGACTGATCGCCGAGCTGCATGCAGCGGGCCGGCCCTATCGCGACTGCGCGATTCTCGTCCGTGCCAACCACGACGCCGACGCGTTTCTGCGCTCGCTCAACCTGCGGGGGATCCCGTGGACCTTCTCCGGCAACGCGGGGCTCTACGGCCGCCCGGAGATCCGGCTCCTCGTCGCGTTCCTTCGCAGCGTCGCGCATCCGGACGACTCCGTGAGTCTCCACTACCTGGCGTCGTCCGACATCTACCAGGTGCCGATCTTCGACCTCACCGAGTGCGCGACGTATGCGGACCGGCGCCACCGCTGGCTCTTCCACGTGCTTCGCGAGGTGCCGCCCGAGGTGCAGGTGGGGGAGGAAGGGGCCGGCGCCATCCGGCGCCTCGTGGCCGATCTCGAGCGCTACATGGAGCTGGCGCGGGAGACCCCCACGGGAGAGCTGCTGTACCAGTTCCTCGTGGATTCCGGCCTCATGACGCGCTATGCGAAGGCGCCCGCCGAGCAGGAGCAGGAGGTGCAGAACGTCAGCAAGTTCTTCGCGCGCATCCGGGAAGCCTCGCGCGTGCTCCAGTACGACAACGTCCGCGAGTTCGTCAACCACCTGGACGCGCTGATCGACGCGGGCGACGATCCCGCGGTGGCCGAGGCGGACACCGATACGCCTGCGGTGCCCGTGCTCACTGTGCACAAGGCCAAGGGGCTCGAGTGGCCCGTGGTGTTCCTCGTGGGCTGCGCCCAGGAGAAGTTTCCCACCCGACGGCGCGGGGACACCCTGGAGATGCCCGCCGGCCTCATCAAGGACACGCTCCCGGCCGGAGACTTCCACCTCCAGGAAGAGCGGCGGCTCTTCTACGTGGGCATGACCCGCGCCAAGGAGCGGCTCTACCTCACGAGCGCCGAGGACATGGGCGGGCGGAAGAAGTGGAAGACGAGCCAGTTCGTGCTGGAGGCGCTCGATCTGCCCAAGGACGCGGCGCGCCCCTTCCGGGCCGAGGCCATCGAAGAGCTCCAGCGCTACGCGCCACCCCCGGCGCCCGAGACCATCGCGGCCGGAGCCATGCCGCCGGACCAGGAGCTCACGGTCAGCCACAACCAGGTGGACGACTACGAGACCTGCCCGCTCAAGTACCAGTACATCCACGTCAAGCGGATCCCGCTGCGCCAGCACCACAGCGTGGTCTACGGCAGCGCGCTCCACAAGGCGGTGGAGTTCTACCTGCGGCGGCGCGCGGTGGGGAACTTCACCTCGCTGGAGGACTTCCTGCACGCGTTCGACGACGCGTGGCGAAACGAGGGCTTCCTCACGCGCGAGCACGAGGAGCAGCGCAAGCGCGCGGGCGTGAAGGCGCTCACGCGCTTCTACCACGAGGAGGAGGTGTCGGGACAGCGGCCCACGGATGTGGAGCGCGAGTTCGGCTTCGCCCTCGGCCCCACGCGCGTGCGGGGCCGCTTCGATCGCATCGACGACACGCTCTTCGGCCCCGTGGTCATCGACTACAAGTCGAGTGATGTCACCGAGCAGAAGGCGGCCGACCGTCGCGCGCGCGAGAGCCTCCAGCTGAAGATGTACGCCCTGGCCCAGAAGGAGATGACGGGACGGCTGCCCGCGCGCGTCGAGCTGCGCTTCCTCGAGTCCGGCCTCACCGGCGGCCACGCGCCCACCGAGGCCGACCTCGCCCAGGCGCGGGAGGCCATCGAGGCGGCGGCAGCCGGGATTCGGGCCCGTCGCTTCGAGGCCACGCCCGGCTACCAGACCTGCCGCTACTGCGCCTACAACCAGATCTGCCCCAGCACGGCCACCCGAGAATAGGAGAGCCCGCATGAAGCTCAAGGCCAACGGCATCGAGGTCAACTACGAGAAGCAGGGTAGCGGCCCGGTCGTGACGCTCAGCCATTCCCTGGGCTGCGATCTGCACATGTGGGACGAGCAGGCGGCCGCCCTGGCGTCGCGGTACACGGTGGTCCGCTTCGACACGCGGGGCCACGGGCAGACGAGCGCGCCCGACGGCGCGTACACGCTCGACCAGATGGCCGACGATCTCAAGGGCCTCCTCGACGGCCTCGGCATCACGGAGACGCACTTCGTCGGCCTCTCCATGGGCGGCATGATCGGTCAGACCTTCGCGCTCAGGCATCCGGCCATGATCAAGAGCCTCGTGCTGTGCGACACCACGAGCCGCTACCCCGCGGCGGCGGCGCCCGTGTGGGAGGACCGCATCAAGACCGTCTCGGCCAAGGGCATGGAGCCGATGGTCGCCGGCACGCTCGAGCGGTGGTTCACGGCGCCCTTCCGCGCGCGCCGGAAGGACGTCATGGAGCGCGTGGGCGGCATGATCCGGCGGACGCCCGCCGCCGGCTACGTCGGCTGTTGCCACGCGATCCCCAAGATCAACGTGACCGACAAGCTCAAGGAGCTGCGCTGCCCGGCGCTGGTCATCGTGGGCGAGGAGGATCCGGGCACGCCGGTCGAGATGGCGCGGGAGATTCATGCGGCTCTGCCAGGTTCGCAGCTGGCCATCCTGCGCTCGGCGTCGCACCTGTCCAACGTCGAGCAGCCGGAAGAGTTCAACCGGGCCCTCCTGAGCTTCCTCGACAAGGCGGCAGGGCAGAGCGTGCTCTAGGGTTCCGGGCGCGCTCGTGGTATCGGCGCGGTCAGGCCAGGCGTGGATTCGTCCGCTCCGGCTGGGGTGCGGGCTCACCCTGCTCGCCTACCTGCTCACGCACTTCAGCAACCACGCCCTCGGCCTGGTCTCGCTGGATGCCATGGCCTCGGGGCGCGTCTGGTTTCTGGCGCTCTGGCGGAACCCGCTGGGGACCGCCGCGCTCTACGGCGCGCTGCTCGCCCACTGGCTCCTCGGCCTCTGGCTCATCTATCGCCGCCGCACGCTGCGCATGCCGGCCTGGGAGGCCGCCCAGATCGTGATGGGCCTGGCGGTTCCGCCGCTGCTCGTCTCCCACATCGTGAGCACGCGCCTGGCCCACAGCATGTTCGGGGCTGACGATCCCTACACGCGCGTCGTGCTCGGGCTCTGGGTGCTGAATCCGTGGGCGGGCTTCCGACAATCCGTGCTGCTGCTCATCGCGTGGGTGCACGGCTGCATCGGGCTGCACTTCTGGCTTCGCCTGAAGCCCTGGTATCGGCGGAGCTTCCCCGTGATGCTGACGGGCTTCGCGCTCGTGCCGGTGCTCGGTTGGCTGGGCTTCGCCGAGGCCGGGCGCGAGGTCGCCGCGCTCGCGCGGCAGCCGGGCTTCGGGCAACAGGTCTTGGCCGAGAGCCGCATGCCGCCGCTTGCGGCCCGGGCTCGTCTCGAGCAGATCGACGTGATGCTCCTTCGCGCGACGTGGTTTGCACTGGGCGCGACGCTCCTCGCTCGCGGCGCTCGGGAGCTCGTGGCGCGCCGGCGGCCCACCATCCGCCTGGCCTACCCGGACGGCCGGAGCGCGCTCGCGCCGCTCGGCTGGACGGTGCTCGAGGCGAGCCGCGTCGCCGGCATTCCCCACGCCTCCGTCTGCGGGGGCCGGGGCCGCTGCTCGACCTGTCGCATCCGCGTCGCCGGCGATCCGGCGCAGCTCCCTCCGCCTGCGCCGCAGGAGCAGCGGGTGCTTCGGCGCGTGGGCGCGCCACCCAACGTGCGGCTGGCCTGCCAGCTGCGTCCAGTGCGCGACCTGACCGTGACCCCGCTGCTCGACGCGGCCGCCGGGGCGAGCCTCGCCCATGCGCCGCTGGGCTCGCGCAACGGAGAGGAGCGGGACATCGTGGTCCTCTTCGCCGACCTTCGCGGCTTCACGAGGTTCGCCGAGCATCGCCTGCCGTATGATGTGGTCTTCTTCCTGAACCGCTACTTCGAGGCGGTGGGGCGCGCCATCGCGGATGCGGGCGGCATCGCCAACCAGTACATGGGGGACGGCGTCATGGCGCTCTTCGGGATCGAGGAGGGATCGGAGGCGGCCTGCCGGCAGGCGCTGCGGGCCTCCGGCGCCATGATCGCCCGCATCGAGGAGATCAGCGAATCGTTTGGCGCCGAGCTGGAGGCGCCCCTCCGCCTCGGCATCGGCATCCACACGGGACCGGCGGTGGTGGGCGAGATGGGGTACGGTGAGACGCGATATCTCACGGCGGTGGGGGACACCGTGCACGTGGCCAGCCGTCTCGAGGCGCTCACCAAGGAGTACGGCTGTGATCTCGTGGTATCGGAGCGGGTGATGACGCGCGCCGGCCTCCACGAGACGGCTCATCCGCGCCACGAGCTGACGGTGCGCAACCGGGAAGCGCCGCTTCGCATCGTCGTCGTCGACGATGCCCGAAGCCTTGCCACGGGCGTTCCCACCGACGCCACGACAGGGAGATCGACATGAGTCGCCATGCCGGACCTGGAGGCGAGGCCGGGCCTCCACCGCTTCCCGAGCCGAGCTATGCGGAGCGCGCGCGGACGCTCGTGCATCTTGCGCGAGCGGGCACGCTCTCGACGCTCTCGCGCCGGCACCCGGGCCATCCCTTCGGCTCGGTGATGCCCTACGCGCCGGACGACCACGGCGCCCCGCTCCTGCTGATCAGCAGCATGGCCATGCACACGCAGAACCTCGAGGGCGATCCGCGCGCGAGCCTCCTCGTCACCCAGCCGGGCTGGGCGGAAGACCCGCTGGCCGGCGGCCGCGTCACCCTCATGGGGCGTGCCGCGCGCGTCGAAGCGCCGGGCCAGCCGCCGGCGCGGGAGGCCTACCTCGCACGCCATCCCAAGGCCGCCTTCTGGGTGGACTTCGAAGACTTCAGCTTCTGGCGACTCGAGGTGTCCGACGTGTACTTCGTGGGCGGCTTCGCCGCGATGGACTGGGTGACGAGCGCCGGCTACGCGGCGGCGCGGCCCGACCCGCTCGCCGGCGTGGGGGAGGACATCCTGGCGCACATGAATCGCGACCACGCCGCTGCCCTGGTGACCCTTGCGCGCGCCCACGCCGACCCGGGCGCGACGGAAGCCACGATGCTCTCGGTGGACCGGCTGGGCTTCCGCGTGCGCATCCGCAGCGGGGAGCGCCTCCACGCCGCGCGCATCAACTTTCCGCGCGAGGTCGCCACGGCAGAGGCATGCCGCGCCACGCTCATCGAGATGCTCGGGCGCGACCGCACCTAGCGAGTCTTACGAAACAAGCTCCCGTCGGGGCACGGGAGCCGGGATGCCCGGGCGCGCCCGGTAGCGCCGCGCTGGCCAGCAGGGAGCGGGCGGGGCGAGCGCGACCCCCCCCATCCCCCGGTGGGGGCGACGCGAGGGCTGTCGATCCGCGATTGCGCGCCCGCCCCGCCCGGTGCGCGAGATGGTTCGCTACAGGGCGCACCCGGGCATCCCGGCTCCCATGCCCCATCTCGCGGGTCAGCGCGAGATTCAACAGGGCCGTCCGCTCAGTAGTCTTTGGGGTCCAGCCAGTCGCGGAGGCCGTCGCCGGCCAGGTTGAAGGACAGGGCGAGCGAGAAGATGGCGAGCCCGGGCCACCACGCCATCCACGGCGCGGACTCGAGAAACTGCTGCGCGGCGTTGAGCATCGTGCCCCAGCTCGGGCGCGGCGGCTGCACGCCGAGGCCGAGGAAGGACAGGATGGCCTCCGCGATGATGGCGCCCGGGATCGACACCGTGGCCTGGACCAGGAGCGCGCTGCTGATGTTCGGCAGGACGTGCCGGATCATCACGCGCAGGTCGCCGGCCCCGAGCGCGCGGGCGCCCTGGACGAACTCCTCCTCGCGCGTGGACAGGACGAGGCCGCGAGTGAGTCGGATGTACGTTGGGGTCGCGCCCACGCCGATGGCCACCGTGGCATTGATCAGCGACGGGCCCAGGATGGTCACGAGCCCGATGGCCAGGATCAGGAACGGGAAGGACAGCCAGGCGTCGGTGAGGCGCATGATCAGCTGATCGAAAGCGCCGCGGTAGAAGCCTGCCACCAAGCCTGCCGGCACCCCGAAGGCCATGGCGAGCAGGATGGAGAAGACCCCCGCCTGCATGGAGATGCGCGTGCCGTAGATGACGCGCGAGAGCACGTCGCGCCCGAGATCGTCCGTGCCGAAGGGATGCGCGGCGCTCGGTCCCTTGCGGATGGCGCCCCAGTCCGTGCGCAGGGGATCGTCGGGAGCGATCCACGGAGCCGCCAGCGCCAGCAGCACGTAGAGGACCACCACGGCGGCGCCGACGAGAGCCGGCGGGCGGCGCGCCGCGCGGCGCCAGGCGCGCGCGAGCGGCGTGACGCCCGCCTCGCCGAGCGCGGCCGCGGGCGCGGCGGCTACCGCGGTGCCGTCAGGCGGCATCGGCCGCGCCCTTGACGCGGATGCGCGGGTTCAGCAGCGAGTAGGAGATGTCGACGAGCAGGTTGATGAGCACGTAGGCGCTGGCCGTGATGAGCACCACACCCTGCACGAGGGGGTAGTCGCGCGTGAACACCGACTCCACGATGAGCCGCCCGAACCCGGGCACCACGAAGATCTGCTCGGTGACCACGGCGCCGCCCATGAGCGCCCCCATCTGCAGGCCCAGGATGGTGACGACGGGGATGAGCCCGTTGCGGATGGCGTGGCGGAAGATCACCGCGCGGCCGTGGAGCCCCTTGCTGTACGCGGTGCGGATGTAGTCCGCGCCCAGGACCTCGATCATGCTGTTGCGCGTCTGCCGCATGAGCACCGCGCCCAGGGTCGCCCCCAGCACGAAGGCGGGCATGAGCATGCGCGTGAGATTGGCCACGGGGTCTTCCCAGATCGGCACGAAGCCGGAGGCGGGCAGCCAGTGCAGGCGCACCGAGAAGAGCAGGATCAGCATGATCCCGAGCCAGAAGCTCGGCACGGAGAGGCCGCACAGCGAGAGGCTGTTGGCCAGGTAGTCCCACAGGCTGTTGCGGCGCGCGGCGGACAGCACGCCGACGGGAATGGCGATGGCGAGGGCCACCAGGATGGAGAGGCAGGCGAGCTCCACGGTGACGGGAAGCTTCTTGGCCACGGTGGCCACGACCGTCTCGCGCGTCCGGATGGACTCGCCCAGATCGCCCCGGAGGGCGAGGCCGATCCAGCGCAGATACTGCACGGGGAGGGGATCGTCGAGGCCGTACTTTGCGCGGATCTCAGCCAGCCCGGCCGCGTCGGCCTCCGTGCCCGCCATCACGCGGGCCGGGTCGCCGGGGATCATGCGGACGCCCGTGAACACGATCACGCTGATCACGGCAAGCGTGACCACGGAGATGGCGAGGCGCTGGACGAAGTACTCGAGCACGGGAGCGTCAGGCGGCCGGGGCCGCGTCCATTCGACGCGAGCCCGGCCGCCTCGCGGTCACGACTGCCAGGACACGCCCTTCAGGCGAATGAGGCCGTCCGGCACCGCCTTGTAGCCCTTGAGGCTCTTGGGGTACGAGACGATGTAGTTCAGGTGGTAGAGGTAGAGGATGTTGCGCCGGGTGAAGGCGAACTTGTCGATGGCCTGCTTGTAGAGCGAGATCCGCTGCGCGATGTCGCTCACCTCGCGCGCCCGGTTCAGGATCACGTCCAGCCCCTCGTCGCACGACTGCGTGGTGTTGAGCGAGGCGCCGCAGGTCTGGAACTGGAAGATGTTGGCGTCGGGATCGACGCGGCCGCTCCAGCCGATGAGGAAGGCCTGGTCCTTGCCGGCGTCGTTCTCGTTGAGCGCGGAGGCGAACTCGGACGGCTTGAGGCTGATGTTGAAGCCCGCCTCCTTGGCCATGCCCTGGATGACCTCGGCGACCCGCCGCTGCTGCGGATCGTTCACGATCATCATCTCGAAGCTGTAGCCGTTGCCCTGTCCGGCGTCGGCCAGGAGCTTCTTCGCTTTGGCCACGTCCCGCGTGGGACATTTGCGGCTCTTGTCTGCGAAGGGGCTCACGGGCGAGATGGGCGTACAGCCCGGCGTGTACTGGCCGTCCCAGGCGACCTGGTTCAACGCCACGCGGTCGATGGAGAGGTCGAGCGCCTCGCGCACGCGCGGATCGTTGGCGAGCGGCGTGCCCAGATCGCCCGGCGCGGCCGGCGGCTTGCCATTCTTGTTGCGCAGGTTGATGGTCAGCCCCGAGTAGCCGATGCCTGTCACGCTCGAGACCTCGTACTTGCCTTCCTTGCGGAGGTTGGCGGCATCGGTCGGACCGACCAGGTGCATCATGTCGATGTCGCCCGAGCGGAGATTCGCCAGGCGCACGTTGTCGTCGGGAATGATGCGGAAGACCACCCGGTCGAACCTGGCCGCGCTCTTGTCGAAGTAGTGCGGGGAGCGCTCCACCACGATCCGGTCCTGCGAGATGCGCTCCACGAACTGCCACGGTCCCACGCAGACCGGCGCGGTACCGAACTTGTCCCCGAGCCTGGTCGCCGCGGCTGGCGACACGGGCATGCCGGCGCGGTCGGCCAGGATGGCGAGGAGCGGCGAGAACGGCACCTTGAGCTTGAGCCGCACGGTGAGGGGGTCGACCACCTCGATGCTGTTGACCGACTCGAGCTCGCTGCGCCGGTTCGAGCCCTTCATGTTGAGGTGACGGTCGAGCGAGTACCGGACGGCCTCGGCGTTCATGGGCGTGCCGTCGTTGAATTTCACGCCCGGCCGGAGCTTGATGGTCACGGTCTTGCCGCCGTCCGCGACGGTGGGCAGGTCGGCGGCGAGCTGGGGGTAGATCTTGAGATTCTCGTCGATCTCGTAGAGCTTCTCGCACATCTGCTCGAAGATGATGCGGCCGACGTACGTTCGGGCCAGCGTGGGGTCGAGGATGTCGGGATCCTGGTTGAGGGCGACCACGAGCTGCTTCTTCTGGGCGAGGGCCGGCTCCACGGCCAGCAGGAGCCCGAGACCGAGCGCTGCGATCGCAACCGCTGCGCGCCGTATGTGCATGGATGCCGCCTCCATCGTCAGGGTGGTTGTCTTCCGGAGGACCGAGCCGCGAAGCCGCGGACATCATACATCTGCTAAGGTGAAGGCGAAAAGGAGGCGTGCATGAGCGAGCGGCCACAGCAGCAGGCGGACCTGGCGGGCATGGCGGGGGCGGTCGAGCGGCTGGCGGGCGATCTGGCAATCGCGGAGGAGCCGGCGCGCTTCGTCGCCGCGCTCGAATCCCCCCAGATTCCCTCGCCCCCGCAGGGGGAGAGGGCAGGGTGAGGGGGGCCAGAGAACAGCCCGCTACAGCACGTGATGCATGACGTAGATGCCGGTGATGGCGCCCGGCTCCGCCCCGTGGGCCTCCAGCGTCTTCGTGTCGAGCGCTTCGCGGCAGGCCCGCCCCACGATCTCCGCGTCGGAGCCCTCGACGAGAACGACCCAGCGCGCGACCTCGTCCGGCTTGTCGCGAATGTCCTTCTCCGTGGTCTTGACCGTGGTGGTCTCCACGTCGGCCTCGCAGAGATGTGCGGCCGAGACGCCGGGGCGCTCGAGGATCTTGGGGAGCGCGTCGGCTGTGAGCCACTGCCGGAGCGCCTGGTCGCGTCCACTGGACGGGCCGAGCCTGATCGTGGCGATGGCGCCGCCGATGCCCCGCCCGATCGATAAGGTCGTCCGGCACGCCGTGCGGTTCGAGTTCCGGAAGAGGGCAAGGCACTTCCGCGTCCACGTCGTCGGGTTGTTCAGCCGTTCCACGTAGGCGGGGCTCGCCAGGGTCGCGAGCGTCTCCGTCTCGTACATCATGAAGTACTTCGGAGTGGCCGCGGCCGCGATGTAGCGGCGCCCGCGCAGGAAGCCCGGCACCGCGCAGCGCTCCGGCATGTGCTCGCGATTGTGCCAGTCGACGTAGTCCGCCTCGCCCGATGCTTCTACATCCGCCCAGAACGCGAGAATGGCCGTGCCGAGGAAGCTCATGGAGTGACCGTACGCGCGCCCCGGACAGGCGTCAAGTGGGCGGGAGAGGGCATCGGCCGGTTGGGATACACTAGCGGCCATGCCGACCCCGGCGCGTCGCACCTGGACCGCCATCGTCCGGCTCCTGGAGCGGGACGAGCGCGTGTTCGCCTTTCTCCTGGCCCTCGTCATGGTCGGCGGCCTGGCGACTCTCGGCCTGGCGCTCCGGCCCCGCCACCGGATCGATCTGCCTCCCCTCGTCTTCTGGTTCGCCATGTACAAGGCGGGCATCCTGGCGCTCGTCAGCGTCAACCCACGCGCGACCCGGGTGGTCTTCAGCGGCGCCCTCGCCGTCGACCTCCTGCTCATCTTCGCGCTGCTCTATCTCACCGGCGGCGGCTCGAGCCTCTTCTACCTGCTCTTCTTTCCCCTCCTCGCCGTCAACGCCTATTACTTCGGCCCCTGGATGGGCGTGGGCGGCGCCATCGGGGCCGGTCTCATCTACGCGGCGTCGGCGTGGCTGGTCGGGGACTGGGTCGGCTGGGGCCCCGTCACCATCCTCATCGGGCTCGTCGGGCTGCCCGCGCTGGCCGTGGGCCTGGCCGCAAATCGCGAGCGGCGCTCGCGCTTGGAGGTGGAGCGGCTCAACGCGGAGCTCACCGGCACGCTGACTCGGCTGCAGGGTGCCCAGGCCGACCTCGTCGTCGCCGAGCGCATGGCCACGGTGGGACGGCTCTCCCTCAAGGTCGCGCACGAGGTGCGCAATCCCATCGCCGCCATCGAGCTCAACGCGGAGCTGGTGGGCGATCTCGTCAAGGAGCGGGGAGGGGAGGACATGGAGGAGGCGGCCACGCTCGTCGCCGCCATCCGCGAGCAGGTGAACGCGCTTGACGCCATCACCGAGGAGTACCTCGCCTTCGCCCGCTTCCCGCGCCCGCAGTACGACGAGGACTCCGTCAACGAGATGGTGGCGGCGCTCGTAGAGTTCGTGCGCCCCGTGGCGAACCGCCAGGGCAGCACCGTCGAGGCGACGACGGACCAGACCGTGCCCCCCATGGCCATCGACCGCACGCTTCTGCGCCAGGCCATCCTCAACCTGGTGAAGAACGGGCTCGAGGCGCTGGGCCGCGGGGGCAAGCTGACCGTGAGCACCCGGCGCCTCGACGACCACGTCGAGATCGCCATCCGGGACACCGGCCCGGGCATCCCGCCGGAGGTCAGCCAGCGCCTCTTCGAGCAGTTCTTCACGACCAAGCCCCAGGGCACTGGTCTCGGTCTCTACATCTCGCGCCAGATCATCGAGGAGCATGGTGGGACGCTCCGCTGGGAGAGCACCCCCGGCGTCGGCACCACGTTCACGGCGACCTTGCCCATCAAGAGGACTCAGGATGAGTGACCAGTCCGTCGTGCTGCTGGTGGCTGACGACGATCCCGCCGTGCGGCAGAGTCTCGAGCGCACGCTCACCCGGGAGGGTTATACGGTAACGCTCGCCGCGGACGGGCAGGCCGCGCTCGATCGGCTCCGCCAGGGCGGCATCCACCTCCTGCTCTCGGACCTCAAGATGCCGGGCCTCACCGGGCTCGAGCTCCTGAAGGAAGCCAAGGCCGTGGCGCCCGACGTGGATGTGATCATCCTCACCGCGTTCGGGACGGTCGAGGAAGCCGTGCGGGCCATGAAGGACGGCGCCATCGACTTCCTCACGAAGCCGCTTCAGCGCGCCCAGCTCCTGCGCGTGGTGCGCCAGGCCCTGGAGCGCCGCTCGCTGATCCAGGAGAACCGGGCCCTCCAGCGCCGCCTCGACGATCTGCTCGGGCAGGGCAACCTGATCGGCGTCAGCCCGACCTGGAAACAGATGATGACGCTGGTGCAGCAGGTGGCCGACAGCTCCGCCACCGTGCTCATCCAGGGGGAGAGCGGCACGGGCAAGGAAGGCGTGGCCCGGGCCATCCATGACGGCTCCCCGCGCCGCAGTGGACCTTTCGTGGCCGTCAACTGCGCCGCCCTGCCCGAGACCTTGCTGGAGTCCGAGCTGTTCGGGTACGAGAAGGGCGCTTTCACCGGAGCGGCGGGCCGCAAGGAGGGCCGGTTCGAGCTGGCCGACGGCGGCACGCTCTTCCTCGACGAGGTGGCGGATCTCTCGCCGGTCACCCAGCCCAAGATCCTCCGCGTCCTGCAGGAAGGCGAATTCGAGCGGGTGGGCGGCACGCGCACCATCCGCGTGGACGTGCGCATCGTGGCCGCCACCAATCAGGATCTGTCGCAGCTCGTGAAGGAGAAGCGATTCCGCGAGGATCTCTACTATCGCCTCAACGTCATCACGGTGACCACGCCGCCGCTCCGCGACCGCCGCGAGGACATCCGTGTGCTCGCCCAGCACTTCCTGCGCCTCTATGCGGCCAAGAACAACCGCGTGCTCGAAGGATTCAGCGACGACGCCATGAGCTGCCTCGAGGCATATCTCTGGCCGGGCAACGTGCGCGAGCTCGAGAACGTGGTGGAGCGGGCGGTGGTGCTGGCGCGCGGCGGCGTCATCGAGGCCTCCAATCTGCCTCCCAACGTCACCGAGCGGCCCGTGACCTTCACCCGAGTGGAGACGGCGCCCGGCGGGGCCCCCGACGGCGTGTTCACGATCCGGGTGGGCACCCCGCTGGCCGAGATCGAGCAGCGCGTCCTCGAGGAGACGCTCAGGTTCGCCAAGGGCAACCGCACGGTCACGGCGAGGCTCCTGGGCGTGGATCCCAAGACGGTCTTCCGCAAGCTCAAGCAGGCCGAGGCGGAAGCGGCGGAGGCCGAATCGGACGAGGGTGCCGCCGAGCCGCTCGAATCCTGAGCCATGAGCTTCGAGCAGATCCGCTACGACGCGGCCGACGGCATCGCCACCATCACGCTCAATCGGCCCGAGAAGCTCAACGCGGTGACCAGCGTGCTCATCCGCGAGCTCCTGGCGGCCCTCGATGCCGCCGATGCCGACGACGCCGTGCGCGTGGTTATCGTGACCGGGGCGGGGCGGGCCTTCTGCGCCGGCGCGGACCTGTCCGGCGGGGCCGAGACCTTCGACGGCGCCCGGCGCGGGCGGGCTGCACCCGACGGTGAGCATCGCGACGGCGGGGGCCTGGTCACCTTGCGGATCTACGATCTGAAGAAGCCGGTCATCGCGGCCATCAACGGTCCCGCCGTGGGCTTCGGCGTGACGATGACCCTGCCCATGGACATCCGCATCGCGTCGTCGGCGGCGCGTCTGGGCTTCGTCTTCGCCCGGCGCGGCGTGGTGCCCGAGGCCTGCAGCACGTGGTTCCTGCCCCGGCTCGTCGGCATGCAGCGTGCCGCCGAGTGGGTGTACACGGGCCGGGTGTTCAGTGCCGACGAGGCGCTGGCCGGCGGGCTCGTGAGCCGCGTGGTCCCGCCCGAGTCCCTTCTTCCCACCGCGCATGCCCTCGCACGGGAGATCGCCGACAACACCTCGGCGGTCTCGGTGGCGCTTGCCAGGCAGATGATGTGGAAGCTTCTGGGGGCCGATCACCCCATGGAGGGGCATCGGCTCGACTCGCGGGGCATGGACTGGACGGGCCGCTCGGCCGACGCCCGCGAAGGCGTCGCGTCGTTTCTCGAGAAGCGGCCGCCGCGCTTCCCGCTCACGCCGGGCCGCGACATGCCGCCGTACTATCCATGGTGGACCGAGCGCTCGTTTAGGTGACGGGCTCGCTCCGCCTCGGCCGGGTCGATCGCCGCACCGGCCTCCTCTTCGTCCTGCTCTTCTGCAATACCTTCGGCATCGGCGCCTTCGGCCCCCTCCTGCCGGAGATCGGCCGGACGCAGGCGCTCCCCGACTGGCAGCTGGGGCTCGTGGCGAGTGCCTTCGGCTTCGCGCGCATGCTCGCCGCGATGCCGGTGGGGGCGCTCGTGGCCCGTCGCCTCTCGGCGACCCTGGTCGCTGCCCCGCTCGTCCTCGCCGCCGGTCTCGGTCTCGTGCTGAGCGCCGGGCCCCTTCCCGTGCTCCTCGCGGGCCGCTTCGTCCTCGGCATCTCGCACACGCTGACCATGGTGGGCGGGCTCACGGCCATTCTCGTGGAGACGAGACGGGCGAGCGCTTCCGTGCGGCTCAACGTCTTCGAGTTCGCCGGCATGCTGGGCATCCTCGGCGGCCTGGGCTTCGTCGCGCTGGTTCCCGCCGCGTGGGGATGGAAGGTCTCGCTGCTGATCGTCTCCACGCCGGCTCTCATCCCGCTGCTCATGATTCCCGCGCTGCGACGCACCTTTCCAGAGGCGGCTCTGACCGCGCAGGACGGGCCGCGCGTCCCCGTCATGTCCCAGAAGCGCGAGGACCGTGCCGTGGTCGCGCTCATGTTCGGCGCCGGTATCATCTTTGCCCTCACATGGTCGGCCGCCAGCGCCTTCGTGGTGCCGATTCGAGGCACGCGCGAGTTCGGACTCACGCGCACGGGCATCTCCTGGCTCCTGGGCATGGCACAGGCCATCGACCTCGCCGCTCTCATTCCGGTGGGACGCCTGGCGGATCGCGTCGGCCACGGCCTCGTCCTGGGATCGGCGAGCATCATGCTCGGGCTGGGTACGCTCGGTGTGGGCCTCGGCCCGTTTCCGTGGTTCGCGCTCGGCGCTGCATGCCTGGGCCTGGGCCTTGCGGCATGGATGCTGCCGCTGGGAGTGATTCGCGATCACACGCCCGTGGAGCGGCTCGCGTGGCGCACGGGGCTCTACCGCGTCGGCGTGGACGCCGCCATCTTCCTGGGACCGCTGATGGTGGGGTTGCTCGGCGCGGGCGGAGAGCCGTTCTTCCTCGCGCTCACCGGCACGGCCGCAATCCTTCTGGGCGCCCGCCTCCTGCTTCGTCACGCGCGCTGATCCGGCGCCGCGGAGCCACACACCACGCGCACGTGAAGGTTCCGCTTCGAGCGCGGGCTGGGCCCGCGCAATCCTGGCTTCGGGGGGAGGTTCGGAAGGGGAACTAACTCGGTACTCGTCTCGCGTCGGCTGAGGGCCGCCGCTCAACTCGAACGGCGGCCCCCCTCCGAGTCATCCTTTGAACTCGACCTTCTTGTGCGAGCCGTCGCAGAAGGGCTTGTTGGCCGAGGCACCGCACCGGCAGAGATAGGCGGCATCGCCCTTGACGGGAAGAGGGTTGCCCTGAGCGTCGAGCACCTCGACCTCGCCCTTCACCATGAGAGGTCCATCGGGGATCGGCTTGACCGTGACCGCCATGCGCGTCTCCTTTTCCTGTCGAGGGTGGGGACCGGCTGCCGGCCGAGTATACTCCATGCCATGCGCACGATGACCGACCGACTCCTCGACGCCATGGAGGGATCCGCCGCGCGACAGTACGGGCGCGAGCAGGTGACCGAGCTGGCCCACGCGCTCCAGTGCGCGGACCTGGCCGCGGGCGACGGCGCCGATGAGGAATTGGTGCTGGCGTGCCTGCTTCACGATGTCGGACGCTACGCCATCGCGCAGGAGGACGTCGCCGACACGATGGAGGCGGTGGCCTCGCGCACCGGCAGCGCTCGCGGCCACCACGAGGCCGGCGCCGATCTTCTCGCCTCCCACGTGCCCGCGCGGGTGGCCTTCCTCGTCCGCGCGCACGCCGACGCCAAGCGCTACCTCTGTGCCACGGAGCCCGATTACTACGACACGCTCTCCAGTGGCTCGAAGCACACGCTGACGCTCCAGGGCGGCATCATGAGCGCGGCCGAGGCGGAGCGCGCCGCCGCGCATCCATGGTGGCCGGACGCGCTCCGCCTCCGGCGCTGGGACGACAAGGCCAAGGTGCTGGGCAAGCTCACCAGCCCGCTCAGTGCCTGGGAGCCACTCCTCCGGAAGTACTTCGACGCGCCCGGCCGGCCCCGGTAGCCCCATGCGCCACGATCCTGCGCTGGCCGCGCCCTTCGAGTCGCTCTTCGCCGCGCTCGAGGAGGTCAAGGTGTCCGTGCCCGGCCAGGCGTTCCACCAGTGCTTTGGCTGCGGGCCGGGCCACGACATCGGTCTCCGCGTGCGAACGTTCCGGAAGGGCAACGAGGTGCTCTCGCCCATCGTGATTCCCCGGCGCTACGCGGGGCCGCCGCAGGGCGCGCACGGCGGCATCGTCGCGGCCTATCTCGACGAGATCCTCGCCGGGGCGGCGGTGGGCCACACGGGGCGACCGCACTGGACCGGGGAACTCTCCGTGCGCTACCTGAAGCCCACGCCGGTCGAGCGGCCTCTCCTCGGCCGCGGCCGCGCGGTCAAGCAGTCGGCGAAGTACCTCGACCTCGAGGGCACGATCGAGGATCTCGAAACAGGCGAGATCGTGGCCCGGGCCACCGGCCGCTTCTTCCCGATGCGCGACGGCTCGGGCTAGGGCACGCGCGCGAACTTCTGCAGGCTGCGCACCTCGCGCGGAGGCTTCTCGTGCTGGCCCAGCTGGGTCCAGGAAACCTCCGAGACGTAGACGTCGCCGCGCGAGTCGGTCACCACGCTGTGCGGCGCGATGAACTCGCCCGGCTTCTCGCTCGCGAACCGCCCGCCGAAGCGCGCGATCTTCTGCCCCTTCGCATCCAGCACGGTAACCCGGGGCCCGAGGTCCGCCACGGACTCGTTCACGGGCAGCGCGTGCCCGAGCTCGCCCACGTAGTAGGTGCCGCCGTTCTGGCTGCGGTCGACGAAGAGCCCGCAGGGGCGGTGGAGGTTGTTCCACTGGCCCTGGTACTGGCCCTTGCCGTCGAAGATCTGCACGCGATGGTTCTCGCGGTCGGCGACGTAGACGAGGCCGTCCCGATCGGTGACGAGGTTGTGCGGCAGGTTGAAGTGCCCGGGGTCGGTGCCAGGCTCGCCCCAGGACATGACGTGCTTGCCGTCGGGCGAGTACTTGTGGACGCGGGAGTTGCCGTAGCCGTCGGAGATGAAGAGATAGCCGCTCTTCGGGCAGATGGCTACGTGGGTCGGCCGATTGAACGGCTTGCCGCTCTGGAGCGTGGCGGGCGTGTCCGGATCGCCGATCACGAGGAGGCACTTGCCGTCGGGGGTGAACTTCCTCACGGTATGGTGGAGGTCGTCGGTCAGCCACACCATGCCGTCGGCGTCGATGGTGATGCCGTGGGCGCGGCGCACCTGGCCTTCGCCCCACGAGCGGAGGAACCGGCCGTCGCGATCGAACACGATCACCGGGTGCTCGCCCCGGGTGAAGCAGAACACGTTGTCCTTGGCGTCCACCGCGACGCCGGCGACCTCGACGAAGCGCCACCCGTCCGGGAGCCTGCCCCAGCCTTCGACGACCTTGAAGTCCATGGTCAACTCAGCCCTCCCCTCATCGCTCTCGTCGCCGTGCGGCTCCGAGAACGCTTCGGCTCGAAAATCAACTCAGCCCTCCCCTCATCGCTCTCGTCGTGCGGCTCCGAGAACGCTTCGGCTCGAAAATCAACTCAGCCCTCCCCTCATCGCTCTCGTCGCCGTGCGGCTCCGAGAACGCTTCGGCTCGAAAATCAACTCGACTCCTCGAAGGCCCGGTCCATGCGCTCGAAGCGTCGGCGCAGGGGCTCGCGAGCCTCCTCGTGGGTGATGACGTAGAGCCGGTTGGCCCTGACCGCGCGCAGGACGCGACCGGCAACGTCCGCGGGCTCGAGGGAGCGGCCGATCAGCTGGAACCAGTCGCTGTCCTCCGGCCCGCTCGGATTCTGCAGATCGGCCGGCCGGTTGCGCTCGCTCGTGCGGATGTTGGTGCTCACGCCCATGGGACAGAGCACGGAGACGCCGATGTTGTACGGCCGAAGGTCTTTCTGCAACGTCTCGCTCAGTCCCACGACCGCGTACTTGCTCGTGTTGTACACGCCGAGGCCCTGGGAGGCGATGAGCCCGGCCATGGACCCCGTGTTGACGATGTGACCGCCCTGCTTCTGCGCGATCATGCGCGGCACGAAGGCCTCGACGCCGTGGATGACGCCCCAGAGATTGACGCCGAGCACCCATTCCCAGTCGCGGTGCGTGGCCGACTCTAGCCCGCCGTGGATCGCGACTCCGGCGTTGTTGCAGAGGACGTGCACGCCGCCCATCTCGGTCCACGCCCGCTCGGCGAGCGCCTGCACGGACGCGAGCTTCGTGACGTCGGTGCGGACGGCCAGGCCCTTGGTCCCGGCCTTCCTGACGCCCGCGACCGTCTCGGCCATGCCGGCTTCGTCGACGTCGGCCGCGACGACGTGCGCGCCCGCGCCCGCGAAGGCGAGACATAGCGCGCGTCCGATGCCGCTGGCCCCGCCGGTGACGACCGCGGTCTTGCCTGCAAGATCTTCCATGGGGTCTCCCTGTGGGCGGACCCGCCGAGTGTCGCGCCGGAAGCGAAGGGATGTCAAGTGTCTGACCGGGGCGACGATGGTATGATCGGCCGCCATGGACCACCGGCTCCCCACCACTGTCGTGCCCAAGCGCTACGACATACGGCTCGAGCCGGATCTCGCGGCCGCGACCTTCGCGGGCGAGGTGGTGATCACGGTGGAGGTGGAGACGACCGTCACCGAGATCGTCTGCAACGCCGCCGATCTCGCCATCCAGAGCGCCGCGCTCACCCGCGACGGCAGCGTGCCCATCCATGGCTCCATCACGCTGGACGCGCCGAGCGAGCGGGCGCGCTTCGTCTTCCCGGCGGCCATCGCGCCGGGCGAGTGGAAGCTGACGCTCCGGTTCACGGGCACCCTCAACGATCGCCTGCACGGCTTTTACCGCAGCACGTACAAGGACGCCGCGGGCACGTCGCACACCCTTGCCTCGACGCAGTTCGAGGCCACGGATGCGCGGCGAGGGTTCCCCTGCTGGGACGAGCCGGCCTTCAAGGCCGTCTTCGGGGTCACGCTGGTGGTGGCCGATCATCTGGCCGCCGTGTCCAACTGCGCGATCGTGCGCGAAGAGCTCCTGGGCGACGGGCGCCGGGCCGTCCACTTCGCGGACTCCATCCGCATGTCCACGTACCTGGTAGCGTTCGTGGTGGGCGAGCTCGAGGCCACGGACCCCGTGATGGTGGGCGCGACGCCGCTCCGCGTGTGGTGCGTGCCCGGCAAGAAGCATCTCGCGCGGTTTGCCCTCGAGACCGGCGCCTTCT
>Ga0335071_10001887_pt1 | contig 22599 bp, 14 predicted proteins | sample Lox_Sample_15_FD_206724 | JGI IMG/M metagenome (GOLD analysis project Ga0335071, IMG submission 206724) | Soil microbial communities from Loxahatchee National Wildlife Refuge, Florida, United States - Lox_Sample_1.5 | ecosystem: Environmental > Terrestrial > Soil > Wetlands | place: USA... | reverse complement strand
GAGTGATGTTATGGCGGCCAGATTCCATTGGACGATGTTCGGGATCGCGGGCGCGATGCTGCTGGCCTCGTGCACGGTCGGGCCGAAATACCAGCGGCCTTCCGCTCCGGTGCCGGCTGCCTATAAGGAGCTGGGAGAGCCCGAAACCGGCGGCGAATGGGAGATCGCCAACCCTCGGGACGAAGCGGCGCGCGGCAAGTGGTGGGAACGATTTCGCGATCCCGAGCTGAACGCGCTCGAAGAAAAGCTCAACAGTTCCAACCAGAGCGTCGCTGCTGCGGCGGCTAACGTGCTGGCAGCCCGGGCCGTGATCCGGCAGGCGCGAGCGCAGTACTTCCCTAATCTGACGGCGAACCCCAGCATCAACAATTCGCGCGTTACCGCCGGATTCGGCGTGCCGCTCGGTATCACGTACACGAGTTATATCTTGCCGCTGGAGGCAAGCTGGGAACCGGATCTTTGGGGCCGTGTTCGAAATACGGTGAAGGCGAACACATTCGCGGCGCAAGCCAGTGCGGCTGATCTGGAAAATGTTCGGTTGGCCGCGCAGGCCGATCTGGCCGCGGCTTATTACGAGTTGCGCAGCCAGGATGACCTGAAAGCATTGTTCGACTCCACGGTGGCTGTCTATCGGGAGTCACTGGAATTGAACAGCGATATGTGCAAGGCCGGAATCGGCAATGATGAAGCCGTTGCGCAGGCCGAGGCGCAGTTGAAAGCGGCGCAGGCGCAGGACACCAACCTCGCCGTTCTTCGGGCCCAATACGAGCACGCCATCGCCGTGCTGGCCGGTCAATCTCCGTCGGAGTTTTCGATTCGTGCGGAAACCGGTAGCGAGGCGCCCCCGGCAATCCCGGTTGGTGTCCCCTCGCAATTATTGGAGCGGCGTCCGGATATCGCCGCGGCCGAGCGGGCCATGGCCCAGGCAAATGCGCAAATCGGCATCGCAAAGGCGGCATTCTACCCCTCACTCACACTGAGCGCCGCCGGGGGATTCCAAAATCTGTCTTTTGCGGATTGGTTCACATGGCCGAGCCGAATTTGGTCGGTGGGTCCAAGCCTCGCCCAAACCATTTTCGACGCCGGCCAACGCAGAGCTAGAGTGCAGCAGTTCCAGGCGTCGTACGATCAAACGGTCGCGAACTACCGGCAAACCGTGCTAATCGCCTTCCAGCAGGTGGAAGATAACCTGGCGGCATTGCGAATCCTCGCGCAGGTGGTCGAAGAGCAGCAAGCGGCGATCCGAGCGGCTCAACGAAGCCTGGGTGAGGCCGAGGTGCGGTATAAGACGGGGCTCGACCCTTACCTGAACGTGATCACTGCTCAGACCGCGTTGCTCACTGCGCAACAAGCCGGCGTCAACTACCGGGAGCAGCAGATGCTCGCCGCAGTCCAGCTCATCAAAGCGCTGGGCGGTGGCTGGGACGTTTCGGAACTGCCTTCCTCCAAGGAACTCAGCGCCCAGGCAGGTAGTCACTAATGGGGCGCCCGGTGGCAGTTGAGCGGACTACTTCGCTTGTGAGGGAATCCTGAAGCTCTCCGGATCCGGCGGCACAACGGCGTGCTCGGAGTGTGGAGTGCCTTCCGGAACCCAGTCGTAAGGCACGGGCTGCGCGCGATACACCTGGTTGGTGAGCGAGCGGCCTCCACCCGCGGTGGCGTGAGTGAAATGCGGGTTGATGTATTCCCACACGATTTCGCCCGTCGGAGTTACCTGAAAGAAACGGCCGTTCATGCCTTCGTCGATGAACGTGTTTCCGTTCGGAAGCCGATCCGCGCTGCTGATGAAGGAGCTGTAAAAGGTCCAGGCCGGGCGATCCGAATCCAATCCCGTATACATCCAGACGATCTCCTTCTTGACGGGATCGATCTCCAGTACACGGGAACCGCCGGTGGTCTGCATGACCGCGGGTGGGTACCCTCCCTCGCCCTGGTTGTCAAAGAGCAACAGGTTGCCTTCGCCCGGCAAGCCAGGCGCGATGAGGTGCGGATTGTGCTGTCCGACGATCTGATCGACAGGCCGCGGCAGCTTTTGCCGCCCGGGTGCGCGCGCCGGATAGTCCGGGCCAAGCTCCCAAACGACGTGGCCGGTTTTCTTGTCGATGAGCGCTACGAAATTGGCATTTCGCGAACTGATGAGGATGTTCTGCGGATCGAAGCGCTGGTCGCCCTGGAGGAACCATTTATTCGGGCCGAGCGGCGTCATGGCGTTCAAGTGCAGATAATCCTGCTCCTTTGTTTCGCGGACCAGTTTGAGCCCGGCGGGCGTGAAGCCAAGCTCCTCCAGATGCTCCGACGCCAGCCATTGCCAGACGATCGCGCCTTTGGCGTTCACTTCATAGATGGCGTCATCGGTCACCTTAGGCAGTGTGAAGCCAGGCACTGCGTGAATCACGTTGGAGAGGATGAGAGTGTCGCCATTTGCAAGGCGGTGCAGGTCATGATGCTGACGGGCCGCGCCGCCGGGCGCTTCGTTCCCCCATTGCCACAGGACACCGCCGTTCCAATCCAGCTCACCGATGGTCTTATTGCGGAAAATGGCGGGTCCAGCCGGCGCGCCTCCGCCGGGCGGATCGATCGCCGACCACTGAACCAACACGTGCCCTCGCGCTCCGCCGGTCAGCGCGGGATTCAGGAGTACCGGCGGAATGCCCCCGTAAGACCAGTGATGGACTTCGTTCCCGTTCATATCGATGAGATAGGACTGGCCCAGGCCGTCGTCCAGGCCGGCATAAAAGACGAAGCTGTTGTACGCGCGGGCGGGATCGTTTACGGTGACGCCCGTTGGGAAGACGCGCGGATAGGCGAGAGCGAGAACCGCTCCGGCCAGCGCGCAGAGCAACCCTAGGCAAAGCCGGGGGGGAGCGGGGCGTGAGGTAGTCACTAAAGACATCCTGGGCTTGCGCCGCGCGGCGCGCTCTGCAGTATATACTACCGGGGTTTGCGGGCTTGTTACTGGGGTCGCTCGACGGCCGCCACGCGCTTGGCGCCGCCTGAAAGTTCATGCGCGCGGTCCAACATCGCTTTGGACGCGGGCAACGAACCGATGCCGCGAGCCACTTCGGGATCGTTCTGGAACACCAGGCGGTCCGACTCTTCCTTGTTGAAAGCGGTGATAAACAGTTCCTCGCGTAGCCGGTCGCGGATCCAGCCGCTGTCGCGCTGAAAATCGGAGGGGGTAAAGACAACGCCGCGCTTGGTGGCGAAATCGCGGAAGCTGGCCAGCACTTCATCGTCGGCCTGCCAGTCCTTGGCGAGCGGCGCCGCATGAGTGGCGAAGAACTCGGGGGAATAGAAGAAAAAGACCATGTTGCCGGTGAGTTGCGCCTCCAATGGGCTAAGGCGCGCGGGACTGTACTTCTCGTCCGGCGTAATTCCATCGCCGCCGTAGACGATGCGGCCGCTGTCGGTCTTCTTCATGTCCTTCAGATTGGCCTTGCCATCCTCGTTGCGGCTCAGATACTCATAGAGACCCTGGTGCTCGTAGTCGCGCTGGATGAGCCGGCCGCTGGGGGTGTAGTACTTGGCGATGGTCAACAGCAGGGCGCTGTTGCCGGAGAGCGGGAAAGGAGCTTGCACAAGCCCTTTGCCGAAAGTGTTTTCGCCCAACACCCAGGCGCGGTCGTGATCCTGCAGCGCGCCGGTGAGAATCTCCGCCGCCGATGCCGTGCCGCGGTTCACCAGCACCACGATGGGGTACTCGCGCCCGCGCTCGCCTTTCTTGGCGACAAACTTGGTTTCGGCCGACGCGCGGCCGTGGTGCGAGACGATCAGTTGGCCCTTGCGCAGAAAGCGGTCGGCCACGTTGGCAGCTTCCTGAACCAGCCCGCCGGGATTATCGCGCAGGTCCAGAATCAGGCCGTCGATCGCGCTCTCCGGGAATTTGGACAGCGCCTGGTCCACTTCGTGGCTGGTGGTTTCGTTAAAGGCCTCCACGCGCATGTAGGCGATGCCGGGGCGGAGCCAGAAAGCATAGTTCACGCTGCCCCTCGGGACGTTCTCGCGGACCAGTGAGAAGCGGAGCGGTTCGGTATGTCCGGCGCGGTGCACTGTAACGGTGACCGGAGTCCCCTTCGGCCCTTTCAGCATTCCGGAAACATCCGTGACGGTGGCGTGTTCGGTGTTCGTGTCGTCGACGGCGATGATCTGGTCGGCCGGGTGCAGGCCGGCGCGGTAAGCCGGCGAACCAAGGAACGGATAGATGACGACCACGTGATTATCCGGAGCGCCGACAAACATTCCCACACCGAAGTAGTGGCCGGCCTGGCCTTCACGCATGAGCGCGTAGGCTTTGGGGTCGAAGAAATTCGAGTGCGGATCCAGGGTGCGGAGCATATTGGGGATCGCACCGCGGAACACGATGTTGTCGGGATCGACCTTGTCGGCGAAATTTGCCTCCACGGCGTCGTAGATCTGCGTGAATTTCTTCAGGCTCGCGGTTACGTCAGCTTCCGATTGAGCCGCCAGATTGGATGGAATCGTGCTGCCGGAAAGGAACAGCAGAGAGAGGAACAGGCGCCAGTGGGGCGATGACATCGTGTCTAGAACCTCAGGTGTCTCTATGGTACACCAACCGTCTTGGCCGGAACGCGCGATGGCCTATCCGCGACTGCGCCGGGCTTACCAGAAGGCCTCCAGCGCCGGGGCGGACACCGTACCTATCGAGTGCGATGCTTGCCTGGGGTGAAACGTTTCCACGAAGATTCTCTGGCCGTCCGTGCGGATGGTGGTGAGCCCTACGGTGTCGGTGCGGAAGACGCTGGCGTGGTGTTCCGCCAGGCGCTCGAGCACCTTCGCGTGCGGATGGCGGAACGAGTTCTCGAAGCCGTCGGAGATGACGGCGAAGCTGGGCGATACCGCGTCCAGGAAAGGCTCGGTGCTGGAAGTGTTGCTTCCGTGGTGGCCGACCTTGAGGACATCGGCGTGCAGGGGGAGGCCCGCAGCCAGCGCTTGGAGCTCCATCGGTCTTTCCATGTCGCCGGTCAGCAGGAACGACCGCCGGCCATAGGTAATGCGCAGCGCCAGCGAGTCGTTGTTGCCGGGCGCCTCCTTCGGCGTGTAGTCGCGCGGGGGCGAGACGACGTCGATGCGGGCGCCGCCGAAATTGAAGCTGCGGGGGGAGCACATCGGCACGATGCGGACGTTTTCGGCCCGGGCTCTTTCGCTGACTGCTTTCCAGGCTTCGCTCGCCGGAGTGGCGCCGGTCCAAAGCTCGGCGGGATGGAAGTTCTCGATGATGGCAGGAAGGCCGCGCGCGTGATCGTCGTGGGCGTGGGTCAGAGCGACGACGTCGATTTTGCGGATCGAGCGGCGCCACAAATAAGGTGAGACGACGTCTTCACCGGTGTCCAGCCGCGGCTTGAGATGGCGGCCGAACGATAAGACGCCACCGCCGTCGATCAGCATCAGTTTGGAGTTGGGAAATGAGACCAGCAGGCTGTCGCCTTGGCCGACGTCGATCGCCGTCAGTTCCAACTGGCCCGGTTGGGTATCCGCGGGAAACGGGTGCCAGAAGATCACACCGAAGAGAGCCACAACGGCAGCCGCGGATGCCCAGGCCCGGCGGCGCGACCGGCCCATCGCGCAGGCCAGGACCAGCAACGCCGCGGAAAACGCGGCCGCCAGCCAGAGCGGGGGATCGGCGACGCGCCATTGAGGCTCCCAACGCAGATGCCAGTCCGCTACTTTTTCGCCCGCAGTGAGCAGCCACCCGGCGATTGTCGCCGGCAGGCGCCATCCCAGAAAAACGGCGACGAAACCGAGAGGGACCACCAGGGCCAGCAGCGGCATAACAAAGATGTTGGCCGAGAAGCCGGTCAGCGAGATGCGATGGAAGTAAAGAGCCATGGGCAAAGCCAGTCCGATCTGGATCGCGGTGGAAGTGACGGCCAGCTCCCAGGCGTAAAGCCCGATGCGGGCGGCCAGCGCCAGGCCGCGTCCCAGCCAGACCTCGGGAATCCGCAAATAATAGTGCAGCGTTTCGGCGAGCAGCCGCAGCTCCAGCCGGAATTGAGCGACCCGGGGCGGAAGGCGCGGGTCCCGGCTGCGTTCGTGAACGCCGCGCAGGCCGCGCACCAGGGGGACGGACGTTGCTTCCAAAATCGGAACGGCCAATGCGCCGATCGCGGCCACTGCCAAAAACGAAAGCTGGAAGCCGGCTTCGAAAAGCTGACCGGGATCGACGACCAAATACACAATTGCCGCGCAGGCGAGCAGGTTCAGAATGCGGCCGCGCCGGTAGAAATAGCGCGCGATGAGGTACAACGTGAATCCGCCGGCGGCCCGCACGGCCGGCGCATTGCAGCCGGAGACCAGAGCGTAAAGCCACGCGCCCGACGCTGTCACGGCGAGAGCGGTCATCTCCGACAGAAAGCAAAGGCGCAGTAGAAAAAGCAAGAACGCCGCGAGCACCGTAATGTGCAGGCCATCGATCACCAGCATGTGATAGGTGCCGGTGCGGCGGAAATCTTCAGTCCAGATACGCTCCAGCTTGCTGGTTTCACCGATGAGCGTGGCTTCCATCATTCCCGTGGCGTAGGGATTGCCGGGATAAAGCTGTTCGATTTGCTGGAGCGCTTTCGTGCGAAGCGCGAAAATCCCGGCGAAGAAACGCGATCCGCATTGGCCGGGCAGCACTGTGACTTTGTTTCCGGGTGCGACGCTCGCGGTCCAATAGATCCGGCTGCGCGCCGAATACGTTTCATAATCGAACGCTCCGGGGTTCTGGAAATTGCGAATGCGCCGGACGCGCGCTTCCAGTTCCACGCGCTGGCCGTAGCGCAACTCAGGTGGATTTTCGCCGTCGCGCACCATCAGGTTGACCTGAGCGCGAGCCCGCGGCGCCAGTTCCAGCACAAACTGGTCGCGGCCTTCATAGAACGCGGGCGGCGCCACCACGCAGCCGTCCAATAGCACTGTTTCCCGCGCGCCGGTGTCGATTTGCGGCGGTGTTCCCGGCCGGTGCAGGGCTTCGAAGAGTGCTCCGCAGAATGTCACCGTGATGAGCGAACACGCCAGAACCGAACGCCGCGACCATCGCCACGCAATGGCCGTCAGCGCTGCCAATAACAGCGACCCCGCCAGCGACTCGGGTGCTGACAAGCCGGCCAGGCGTGAGATCACAATGCCGGCGGCCAAAGCGATGACCGGCGCGACGAGGGGGTTCTTCATGCGGGAACAGGAGGTAGTGGGTTCGCCCGAAGAAAGCTCTCCGCCGAAAAACTGTTACAAGAAAAGCATGCAGAAGAAACGGCTGGGAACAAGTGATTTGGCAATCACGCCGCTGGGCGTCGGCGCGTGGGCCATGGGCGGCAACGGCTGGCAGTTCGGCTGGGGGCCGCAGGATGACAGCGAATCGATCGCAGCGATACAGGCGGCCCTGGATCGCGGGATCAACTGGATCGACACTGCGGCAATCTATGGCTTGGGTCACTCAGAAGAAGTGGTGGCGCGCGCTCTGGAAGGGCGGTCGCCGAAGCCCTACGTTTTCACTAAGTGCGGAATCGTGTGGAACGAGAAGCGCGAAGCGAGCCGCACCATTAACCCGGACTCCATCCGCCGCGAGGTGGAAGCGAGTCTCCAGCGCCTCAAGACCGACGTCATCGACCTGTATCAGATCCACTGGCCGGATCCGGATCGCGAAATTGAAGCGGCCTGGACGATGATGGCCGGGCTAAAAGAAGAGGGCAAGGTCCGCTACATCGGCGTGTCGAATTTCAACGCCGCGCAAATGCAGCGCGCGCAGGCAATCGCCCCCATCACGTCGCTTCAGCCGCCCTATTCGATCATTTCGCCCGAGATTGAGCAATCGATTTTGCCTTACGCGCAGGCCAATGACATCGGCGTGATCGCGTACTCGCCCATGAAGTCGGGGTTACTCACGGGAGCCATGACGCGCGAGCGCATCGCCGCGTTGCCGGATGACGATTTCCGCAAACGCTCGCCGAACTTTAATGAGCCTCTGTTAACGCGGAATCTGAAGATCGCGGACAAGCTGAGCGAGATCGGCAAGCGGCATGGCCGGACCACCGGTGAAGTGGCCATTGCCTGGACGCTGCGGCACCCGGCCGTGACAGCGGCCATTGTCGGAGTCCGTTCGGCAACACAGGTGGACGGCGTCATCGGGGCTGCCGAGTTCCGCCTGACCTCCGAAGAGATCGCCGAGATCGACAATTTCCGCGCTGCGGCCACAGCCCGCGCGTAGCCCGATCAGGCCCGGTTGGCTTTCAGCGCCGCGCGAAGAAGAAGGTCGTGCCAGCGGCTTGGCAACAGCAGACCTGCCGTTGCGGCGGCGGTCATTTGCCAGTTGCGGAGGTCCGTCAGGAACTGCACGGGCGTGGATGCGAACGAGCGTCCCATTCGTCCCAGCGCTTCCGCGTACCGGCCTGCCTGGTAGCTGCGGAATGCGAAGAAGCGCCGCATGTTGGAGCGCGCCAGTTCCTGTACGCGGCTGACCTCGTCCGGTTCGATGGCCCGGAGTTTGTCGATCATCCGCTCGAACGTTCGCTCCATCAGCGGAATGTCGCCGCTCAACTGGCCGGTCCGCGCGCGATAAAACGTCAAGTACTCCGAAATGGCGCACGTGTTGCCCGGCCGCAGCAGGGCCATGCGCAAACAGATGTCCACGTCCTGGCAGCAGGGCATGGTGGTGTCGAAGCCTCCCGCTTCCAGCAGTGCTTTGCGGCGGCATACCAGCGCCGAGCCGTTGCCCATTACGTTGTCGGCCAGCAATTGAGAAAACGAGATGGGGCCGTTCCAGGGCCGGGAGGTCAAACCGGTATCGCGTCCCTGATTGTCGACGATGCGCGACCAGGAAAACGTGAGGTCCACCTCGGGATGCTCCTCCAAAAACCGGACGTGATGTTCCAGCTTCAGCGGGCTCCAATAATCGTCGCCATCCAGAAACGAAAGATATGGCCCCTGCGCCAGCGCGATACCGTCGCAGAATGGAAAGGGCAGGCCGCGATGAGAACCCGTCACCAGGCGTATGCGCGGATCGCGAAAGCCGGCCAGGATCTCCCGCGTGCCGTCGGTGGATCCGTCGTCGACGACAATTAACTCAAAATCCGCGAACGTTTGCGCCAGGACGGACTCCACAGCGGTGGCAACATAGCCGGCGACGTTGTAGGCTGGCATCACTACGCTGACGGCGGGCACCCGGAAATCCTCAGAATTAAGATTATAGTGGTTCGCGCGCATTAAGATTAAGAGAGGGCATGACAACAACCTCGCCCAGCTTGTACCTGGAGCGGCCCGGCCCGTTGCAGAGTTTTTGGGGGCTGTTCCGCCAAACCTGCATCGCCACCTACGAAGACAATTGTTTCGGCACGGCGAAGGGGGCGGCCTATTCGGCGCTCCTGGCGTTCTTCCCGGTGCTGGCATCGCTGGCCGCGATATTCGCCAGCATAAACGCCGCCCCGGTGGCGCGGGTTTTTTCCCGATTGCTGTTCCAGGTGATCCCGCCCGGAACCGAAGAATTGGTACGGTCCCACTTCACAGCGCAAGGGAGCCGGCCGATGGGCCTGATCGTGCTGGCCGTGGTGCTCTCCACCTTCGGTGCCTCGGGCGTCATGATGACGTTGATGGAGGGCTTTCAGGCCGCTTACCGGCTTCCCTCCGGACGGCCTTTTCTGAAACAGCGTGCTGTGGCGCTGCTGCTGGTTTTCATCGCCGAGGTGCCGGCCGTCGGCTCTTCGGCGCTGATCGTGTTCGGCGCGCATATCGAACGCTCGATGCTGGGCTGGGTGGGACTGGTGCCAGGCGACGAAATCCGAGTCTCGGTGGTCCTGCTGTTCGGCTTTCTCCGCTACGTCGCCGCGCTCGGCGCCATCGTTCTAGTCACGGGCCTGCTTTACTATGTCGGCCCGAACCGGCCCATCCGGTTGCGCAGCGTCTGGCCCGGCGCTTTCCTGGCCACCGTGCTCTGGCTGCTGGCCACCATGGGATTTGCGCTCTACGTCCGCAATTTCGCCAATTACAACGTGCTCTACGGCAGCATCGGCGCGGTGATCGCGCTGCTGGTGTGGATGTACCTGCTGGCCGTCATCGCCCTGTTCGGTTGCGAGTACAATGCCGTGCGGGAACGGCTGTTAGACTGAGTACTGCTTGAACGGCAACGGCGGCCCCGTGATCTCCGTCCGCGGTCTGCGAAAACTCTACGGCGATTTCGAAGCCGTGCGAGGCGTGGACTTTGAAGTCTATCCGGGTGAGGTGTTCGGGCTGCTCGGCCCCAACGGAGCGGGCAAAACAACCACCGTCGAGATCCTGGAAGGTTTGCGCCAAAGAAGTGCCGGCGAGGCCGCCGTGCTGGGTTTCGACCCGGGTCTGCAGCCGCGCGAGATCAAAGACCGCATCGGCGTGTGCCTGCAGGCCACCAACCTTCCGGACAAGATCAAGGTCCATGAAGCACTGTCGCTGTTCGCTTCCTTTTATTCACGGAGCACGGATCGCAACAAGCTGCTCGACCGGTTGCAACTGGCCGACAAGCGCAACACCTACTACTCCAAGCTCTCCGGCGGCCAGAAGCAGCGCGTAGCCCTGGCGCTCGCGCTGGTCAACGATCCGCAGCTCGTCTTTCTCGACGAGCCCACCAGCGGCTTAGACCCGCAGGTGCGGCTGGAAATTCACGGCTTGATTCAGGACTTGCGCGGCGCGCAGCGTTCGATTCTGCTGACCACGCATTACATCGAGGAAGCCGAGCGGCTGTGCGATCGCGTGGCCATCATCGATCAGGGGCAAATCATCGAAATGGGTACTCCGCGCGCGATCCAGCAGCGCACGCTGGGCCACAGCCGCATCGAGATTCAATGCGAACAGCCGCTCCCCGCCGGCGCGCTGCCTGATTTTCTCGTCTCCGCCAAGCACTCTTTTTCGGACGACCGCAGGTTCCTGATCCTGCATTCCGAGCATCCGGCACGCTCGATCGTCGAGCTGGTGAAATGGATCGATCAGCTCGGCGCCGGCCTGGCCGACATCCATCTGAAGCACCCGACGCTCGAAGATGTGTTCATCGAGCTGACCGGTAAGAGGCTGCGGGAATAATGAGAGCCTTCCTCGCTCAAGCGGAAATGAACATCAAGCTCACGTTCCGCGACCGGACCGTCATCTTCTTCAATTTCCTTTTTCCGCTCATCTTCTTTTTCATATTTGCCCAGCTCTTCCACGCCGAACAGGGCGGCGCCATCGTTCAAGTGCTCACGATGGTGCTCAGCATCGGAATCCTGGGAATCGGATTTTTCGGCGCCGGCATCCGCGCCGTGCAGGATCGCGAAACCAACATCCTGCGGCGGTTCAAAGTAGCTCCCATCTCCGCCGCCCCGCTGCTGGTGGCTTCGCTGCTGACCGGGTTGCTCAGCTTCCTTCCCTCGGTCGTGTTGATGATTCTGCTCTCGCATTTCATTTACGGCATGCCGTTTCCGGAGCGCTGGCCGTCTCTGCTGATTTTCGTCGCGCTGGGTGTGCTGGCGTTTCGCGGTCTGGGACTCATCATCGCGTCCGTGGTGAACTCCGCTCAGGAGAGCCAGATCCTGATTCAGTTGCTGTACTTCCCCATGCTGTTTCTGAGCGGCACGGCCATCCCGATTACGCTGCTTCCGGACTGGGTGCAGTTGCTGGCGCAGTTCATTCCTTCCACTTACGTGGTCAACGGAATGCAGGCCATTCTGGGCCGCAATGAATCCGTGATCGAAAACGCGGTGGGGTGCGGAGCGCTGATCCTGACCACGCTGCTGGCCACGTTCCTGGGAGTGAAGTTGTTCCGCTGGGAGAAGGAAGAAAAGATCGCAGGTAGCGCCAAATTGTGGCTGGTGGCCGTGCTGGCGCCCTTCCTGGTGTTGGGCGCCTATCAGGCCCGCAACAAAGCCAGCATCGTGCAGGCCAAGCTGCTCACCCGCGACCTCCTGCGCAGCCGGACGCTCCTGATCCGCAACGCTCGCATCTTTGTGGGCGACGGGCGAGTGATGGAATCGGGAGCCGTGTTGATCAAGAACGGCAAGATTGCTCACGTCTATGAAGGCGAGGCGCCGGATGCCAGACAGTTGAAGGCCGAGGACATTGAAGCCGCCGGCAAAACGCTGCTGCCGGGGTTGATTGATGTGCACGTGCATTTGATCGCAACGGGCGGCTTCTCGCAATCGTCCCAAGCTTACCTGGCCGATAAGGCGATGCCGCGTGCGTTGGCCGCGTACCTGTACAGCGGCATCACCGCCGTGAAGAGCGTGGGCGATCCGCTGGACGACGTTCTCCAAGCGCGGAGCCTGGTGAACTCCGGCGAAAGGCTCGGCGCTGAGCTGTTCACTTGCGGCCCGATGTTCACAGCGCCAGGAGGCCATGGCACGGAGTACTTTCAAAGCATCCCCGAGCCGTATCGCAAAGCAGCCGAGGACCAGACCGTTCGCACTCCGGCCTCGCCGCAGGAGGCCCGGCAGCAGGTGGACGCTTTGCAGCAGCGGGGCGTGGATGGCATCAAGGCGATCCTCGAAACGGGCCAGGGCTCCCGGCATTTCAACCGGCTGGACGTTGCCATCCTGCAGGCCGTCGCGGACCAGGCGCGCGTCCGAAAGCTGCCGATCGTGGTCCACACTGGTGATGCGCGCGATGTCGCGGATGCTTTGAACGCAGGCGCCAACGGGATTGAACACGGATCGTCGCGCGAGTTGATTTCCGCCGATCTGTTCCAGCAGATGAAAGCCGCCGGCGTGACCTACGATCCCACGCTGTCGGTGTGGGAGGGATACACCGCGATTGCAAACGGGACTGCCGAAGCGCTGGAACGTCCCCTCGTGTTGCAGGCGGCCCCCGCGGCGCTGATCGCGTCCAGCAAGGAGTTCCTGCAGTCCGCGGATGGTGCGAAAATGCGCGAGGGCGTAGCGCAGTACGGCATCAATTTCGAGATCGCGAAACAGAACCTGCTGGCTGCCTGGCGCGCCGGCGTGACGCTGGTGACCGGCAGCGATGCCGGCAATGCTCTGGTGCTGCACGGGCCCACCATCGAGCGCGAAGTCGAGTTGTGGGTCGAAGCCGGCCTTCCTCCGGAAGTGGCGCTCCAGGCCGCGACCTTCAATGCAGCGCGGCTGTTGGGTGCCGCCGAACGCATCGGAATCATTCAAGAGGGCCGCGACGCGAACTTGCTTCTCGTGAACGGCGACCCGCTCAAGGACATCAAGCAGATCGAAAGCATCGAAATGGTCGTTCTGAAGGGCGAGCGGATCGACCGTTCCGAGCTGTTTCATCAAGAATAGAGCTAGCGGAACTCCATGCCCCGCAGCAGGCCGTCGGCGTGGGGCCGGGCCGCATATTCCACCAGCACCTGGCGCCGCTCCTGCTGTCCGCAAACGAACTCCGGGGGCGCGTTGCGCATCTGGACGCGCGACGGATCGGGAACCGCAAGCATGAGCGGCTTTCCCGCCGCAATCACGCGGATCCGCATCACCGCGCCCGAGCAGTCCACTTCGTCGAGAGTGGCCTCGAGCCGCTTCAAATCGTCACCCGCTTCGACAAACGGATTCCAGTTCTTGCTCTGATGCGGCACGCGCGTGGTCGCCAGTTGCACGCGTCCGTTGGCGTCGCGCGTAAATTGCACGTCCGTGTCGGTTTCGGCGATGTATGCCTGCTGGGCCGCACGTGCTTTTTCCTCGGGAGTGCCGGCGTGAGCGGCCGCCTGGCGGGCCGCGGCCTTCGCTTCCTCGCGTTTGCCGAGTTCGTTGTAGGAATCGGCGATTGCCATCCAGTAAGCGTAAGCACGGATGTCGCCCACGTTCCTCATCGCCAGGAACTGCTGGAGCGCTGCGTCATACCGGCCGGCGTTCTTCTCCAAGAGCGCCAGTTGATAGCGGGCATCGTCGAAGGCCGGCTGGAGCGCAATGGCGCGTTCCAGGGCCGGGCGGATTTCTTCCCGAGTCAGACCGGCCTGATCGGCCAGAATCGCGTAGTGGTAGCAGAGATTCGCATCCTTGACGCCCAGAGCGATCGCCTGTTTCCACTCGCGCCGCGCGCCATCGGAGTCGCCACGCCGCAGAGCGATAGCGCCCAGGGCTGCCGAGGCTTCTGCCGGAGCGGCCGCGGCTACCTCGCGATACATTGCCTCCGCACGATCGAGTTCATTTGCCGTGAACAACACATCCGCCAGAAGCATCCGCGAGGCAGCCGGCGCCACATCGGAGACCGGGACCGCTGTGTCTGCTGCATCCACGCCCGCTAGCCGGATCGGATTGGGCCTGGTCCCTTCCACCCACGCGTGCAGGTCGCGCGTGATCTCATCCAACGAACGCGCGTACACCTTGGCCAGCGCCTCCGAGCCGGATGTTCCCCCGCCCAGTGCCGCCAGCAAGTCCGGGAACCGCGGGCTGTAGGCCGGCGAGCGCAGCAACATCTCCGTCAGCGCCCAGCACTGCGAGTAATAGAGATCCGCGCGTGCGCGATCTCCGCCGAGGCCGGCATCTTCGGACACCGCCAGCACTTCACCCAAAGGAATCCAGCGATGCTGCACCAGGACCTGCAAGCGGCCCGGCAAATCGGCGCCCAACTCCGTCGCTGTTCCTGTGACGCGCACGGTGGAGAATAACTCCGCCAATCCTTCGTTGAGCCAGCGGGGCAATCGCAGCCCGGCCGCGCGCAGCACCAAGTGCGCATACTCATGCGCTGCAATCTTGAACTCGCGGGCCCCCGATCCGGCCATCACGATATAGTTCCGGCTCCCCAAGCCGACGTAGTAGGCGTCGGACAAGGGCCGAAGCTGGTAAGGCCGGTATTCCTCCCGGGATTCGAAGACAACCACGCGCGCCGGTGTGGTGTCTTTCGCTTCGCTCTGTGCGGTGAAGAAGGACCGCAGTTGCTCAAACCACGCCAGGACTGTGCGCGCGCTGTCCTCGCCCGATTGTGCGTAGACTTCGAAATGCTCGCTTTTCGCGAGTTTCCACGTTGGGGCGGTCGCCGCCTGCAAACCACAGACCGCAAGCGCGGAAATCAGCAGCCGGCCTTTTGGTGCGGATGAGTTACTCATGCCGCAGAGCCGTCATCGGATCCACCTGTGTAGCGCGCATCGCGGGCACGAAGCAGGCCAGCAGTGCGACCAAGCAAAGCAAAACAGAGACCGACGCAAACGTGAACACATCGGTGGATGTGACCCCAAACAGCAGGTCTTTCAGGAAGCGCGTGAGCAGAATGGAAACCACCAGGCCGATCGTTACGCCGATCAGCGCCAGGCGAAGGCCCTGCGCCAGCACCAGCCGGAACACCTGGCGGCGCTCGGCGCCGAATGCGAGACGGATGGCCAGCTCATGCGTCCGCTGCCGCGTGCTGTAGGCGATCACGCCATATACACCGACGCCCGCGAGCACCAGGGCCAGTAACCCGAACGTGCCGACAAAGGTACCCGCAATCCGCGTGCCGACGGTCGAAAGCTGGATAGTGCTTTTCAGCATGGTTACATCGTAAAGAGGCAGTTCCGGGTTCAGTTGGTGGATGGTCTTTTCGAGCGTGCCCGCAAAGACCATCGGATCGCCTTTGACACGCACGTGAACGGTCATGGCCGGATGATAGAACTGATAGAAGGGCATGTACAGAACGGGTCCAGGATCGGCCGGCGGCCCGCTGAGGCTCGTGACTCTTACGGCACTGTTCCTGGCCACGCCCACCACGACGAACGCTTTGTCGGAAACGTCGGTCGTGACGCGTTTGCCGAGCGGGTTCTGGTTTGGCCAATAACGCAGCGCGAACGCTTCATTCACCATCGCCACCGGCTGCGCCTTCTCCGTATCCGCCGCCGTAAACTCGCGCCCGCGAGCCAACGGGATCTGCAAAGTGCGCAAATAGCCAGGTCCGGCGATCACGTCGGGGACTTCCATGGACTCGTGCTGTTGCCAGGCGTAACCCTCCGGCTTGACGCTTACCGAGCCTCCGCCGATACCCATCGCAACCCGGTTTGCGACCGTAACTGCCTCGACTCCGGGAATCGCGGAAACCCGCGCCAGAAGCTGCCGGTTGAACTCCATTCCCTGGGCCTCGGCGTAGCCCGCTGAAAAAAGATCGTAAGAGGCCAGGAGAACATGCTCCGGATTGAATCCCGGCTGGAACTGTTGCGCGCTGATGAAGCTGCGAGTGAAAAGGCCCGCGCAAATGAGCAGCAGCAATGAGAGCGAAATCTGCGCCACGACGATGATGCTGGTCAGCCGCGCCTTGGCTTGCCCGCCCGCCGCGGTCCTGGATTCCTCTTTCAACACGGCAGCCGGATCCAGTCGCGCGGTGCGCAGCGCGGGCAGTACCCCGAAAATCACACCGGTGAGGATCGAAATCACCAGAGTGGCCAGCAGCACGGTCCGGTCGATGTGCCCGGCCAGATCGATGGGCACGCTCAACGGCGGCAGGAACAGCATCATGCCTCCTGCGGTCCACAAAGTGACAAGCAGGGCGAGGAACCCGCCCGCCAGCGATAGCATCAGGCTCTCGATCAGAAGCTGCCGTAACAAGCGCCAGCGGCCGGCGCCCATCGACAAGCGAATCGCGATCTCGCGCCGCCGCGCCACCGAGCGGACCAGCAACAGATTCGCCACGTTCGCGCACGCCAGCAGCAGCACCAGGCCGGAGATGGCCATCAGCATCGGCAGGAGCGCGGAGAAGAATGCGTTGGCCCCATACGCGCCGCGCCACAAAGGTGTCAGCGTCACCTCTTCGTGTCCCTTGTGTTCGTCCGGATACTGCTGGGCGATCGGTTGCATCAGCAGAGTCAACTCCTGCTGCGCTTGTTGCACGGATGCCCCGGGTTTCAAGCGCCCCAGGCACATCAGCCAGAAATAGTTGTGACTATGGATCACGTCGTCGTTGTGGGAGACCAGTTGCGAGGACATCATTGCCGGAATCCACAGGTCGGTGCGTAAGCTGGTTTGCGCGCCCTGGAAACCGGCAGGCGCCACTCCGACGACGGTGAAGGTGTGGTGGTTGATGTTAATCTTCTGGCCGAGGATGCCCTCGCTCCCGCCAAAGTGCGTCTGCCAGAAGCGATAGCTCAGCACGGTCACCGGCGCGGCGCCCGGCGTACGGTCCTCTTCCGCTAGAAAAGCGCGGCCCAGCGTGGGCGTCACACCCAGAACATCGAAGTAGTTGGCGGTAACCAGCGTTCCCCAGATGCGCTCCGGTTTGCCATCTTGGGCAAGATTCATGGCTTGCGCCGAAAAACCGGCCAGCCCCGCAAGGCTGCGCGTCTTGCCTCGCAGCTCCTCGAAGTCCGGATACATCAGCGGGAACGCTGTCATGACGCCCTTGCCGGCAGAAACCGTCACCAGTTCGCTGGTGTTGGCGACTCCCGGAATCGGGTTCAGAAGCGTGGAGTTGATCCACGAGAAGATCGTGGTGTTCGCGCCGATGCCCAGCACCAGTGTGAGCAGGGCGATGGAGGTGAAGCCGGGGGTCTTGGCCAGCAGTCGCAGGCTATACCGGACATCCTGCCAGAAAGAGGTCATAAAACACCTCCGCGCGTGAGTTGTCGAGAGGCACGTTTTGTGCCAAGGCTAGATCGCTCTGGTCTCGGGACTTACTGCCGAACGTCGCCTGCCGGGTGTCCGGTTGTGGGATGGCTTCGCCAGAAAAGGACGCATTAGCCGCAGGATTGCACAGCCTGTTCGTAGCGGCCCGAACCCATCTGCCCTTCCGGGAAGATATGATGCTGCGCGATCCACTCGAAGGACTCCTCGTAGACCTCGCGTGTGTACGGTTCGAAAACAAGCCGCTCGCCCGGCCCCCAGCGCCGCGTGTCCATCTGATCGTGGAAGCGCTCGGGCATTTCCTTCTTGTAGTAGTGCGTGTAGAGCTCAGGCCGCAGATCGATGTCGCGCTGCGCGCGTCGCAGCGCGCGGAAGTACTTGCGAACGTCCTCGGGGTCTGGCGCGCCCTGGATCATGGAAGCCATCATGAATGTCGTGTCGATGACCTTGCGAAATCCGAGCTGCTCGACGAAGTAGTACGGGCCGCTGAAGAGCGATGCGGCGGGCACTTTGCGGTCGATCAGCAGCTCCATGCGGCGGAACAGCAGGCCGTCGGAAAACGACAGCTTTAACTCGTCCGGCTCCAGGTACTGCTCCAGAGCCTGAATGGTCGCGTAATGGCTGCCGGACTGGTAGCCGACCGAGATCGGTACTCCGGCCAGGTCCTTCGGCTCCTTGATTGGCGACTCCGGCGGAACAAAAACAGCGGCCGGCGAAACCGAATAAGCGTCGGCATAGAGCTTGCCGTGCCCGTTCGATGCCGCCACGTTGATCGTCCAGTGGCAAGCGCAGCTGACGTTGGTGGTGCGCCCCTGCTCGTAGGTCTGATAGGCGCCGATCTTGTCGCCCAGATCGTGTTTGACGCCGCTCTTGGAAGTGAGCTCGTCGCGGAACTCGTAGTCGAGCCCTTCGGCGGCGAAATATCCTTTCTCTTCCGCCACCCATTCCTGAAGACGCATATGGGGGGCGATGACGAACTTGGGCATGCCGTGCCTCCTTCGGGGGATTGCGGTCCTAAGAGCTACGTTAGCAGGTGCGGGAGGCAGGCGGCGTTAATTCTATGAGCCGATGATTGAACATATTTAACTTCTTATTCATGTAGTTTGCGGAATGGCAGTCTAATCTATCCGTCATGATGCGCCTACTAGTTCTGCTTTCCGCTATGAGCGCCGCACTGTTCGCACAGATCGGCCCAACCCGCTCCACCATGGTTCGTGCCACGGGCGAGGCGGTCGTGCCGGTGGTTCCAGACCGGGCAGTGGTGCGGCTCGCGCTGATGACGACGGCGCGTACGGCAGAACGGGCCCGGGAGAAGAACGCCAAACGAACTACGGCCATGGTAGCCAAGCTTCGGGAAGTTTTGGGCCAAGACGCAACGATCGGAACCGCAAACTACTACCTGAACAAGAACTACGACGGCTTCGTCGCCAACGATACAATCGACGTCCAGGTCGGCGATCCGGCGAATGCAGGCAAGGTAATCGACGTCGCAACGAAAGCGGGTGCGAGCGTTGTCCGTGGCGTCGATGTTTCCACCATGGACGACCAGAGCGCTCGATCGGAAGCGCTACGCCAGGCAACCTCTCGCGCGCAAACAAATGCCGAGGCAATGGCTGCCGCGCTGGGCATGCGGGTCGAGCGAGTTGTGTCGGCAGAGACATCGGCTCAACCGGCCGCGACGCCGCCGGGGCTCGCAGGCCCGAGCCTCCCGAGAAAGAAGAGTGTGCCCACACCGTTACCAGTGGGTCCGATCGAGATTCGAGCTCAGGCGACGGTGACGCTGGAGGCGGTGCCCGGGAAGTAGGCTTTCTCGTCCGCCACGCTTCTGGGTGTCCGATTTTGGGATTGGGTTCGTTTGGAAATTTCGGTGTGCGGGCAATTCGCATCCGGCGCCAACCCTGGGGTCCATCCAATCCAGATTACGTTGTGTGGATGGGACTGGTGCGATGGGAGTGGCGTAAGTGGTTGTGGCGGGAGCACGAATATTCACCGATGGAATGTGAAGGCGAGTATACTGTTCCCAAATGCGCAAGACATGGTTACGCGCGGGATTGTTTTCGTTGGCGCTGCTTGGCGCAGCCCTCGCTCAAGGCGCCGATAAGCCAAAATCGCTCCGGCTCTACATCTTCGATTGCGGCACCATCCACACCAAGACGGTCGAGACCTATTCGCTGAAGAACGAGGAGGTCGGCTCCACGGAGATGGCGATTCCCTGCATCTTGGTGGCTCATCCGAGGGGGACCTTGATGTGGGACAACGGCGACATTCCGGATCGCGCGTTTCCGCCCGGTGGCGGGCCTGCGACGGCCGGTGTCGTGACGCAGGACAAGCCGCTGCTGCCGCAGCTCGCCGCGGTTGGCTACAAGCCCGCTGACATTACGTATCTGGCGATGTCGCACTATCACGGCGATCACATGGCGAATGCCAACTACTTCGCGGGTTCGACGTGGCTGGTGCGGAAGGTGGAGCGCGATCGCATGTTCTCGGGCGAACCGATTCCGCGGTCGGACCCGGCCAACTACAGCGAGCTGAAGAACAGCAAGACAGTGATTATCGAGAAGGACGAATACGACGTGTTTGGCGACGGGACGGTGATCATCAAGTCCGCGCCGGGTCACACACCCGGACACCAGGTGCTGTTTCTGAAGCTCTCCAAGACCGGGCCGGTGCTGCTGAGCGGCGATCTGTATCATTATCCCGAGGAGCGCAAACTCAACCGGCTCCCCATCACCGAGTTCAATAAGGACCAGACCGCCGCATCGCGTGCCGACATCGAGGCATATCTCAAGAAAACCGGCGCCCAGCTCTGGATCCAGCACGACTTTCGGGGCAACGCCAAGCTGAAAAAGGCGCCGGAGTTCTACGAGTAGGTGGTCCGCGAAAACAAAATTTGTAAAAACGAACCCAAGCCTCTGGCTAACTCCTGTATTTGCAATTGGTTACCTGCCATCGACCGAGAACGCCAGGAAGACATTGCCGGGCACGCCGCCCCATTGGTTGTAGCCGGAGTTCACGAAGACCATGCCGTTGGCGATGGCGGGTCCGGCGGCGTCGAGCGAGCCGCCATGCGCAGGCTTGCCGTTGACGGTTTCAAACTCGCGCGCGGTGTCGACGTCCCACACAACTTTGCCCGTCGCCGTGGAATAGCCGCGCAGATGGCCGTCCATGGAACCGGAGAAGACGACGCCGGGAATCGCGGTGACGGCAGCGGATTGCGCGGGCGAGCAGTCGGTCCGGCCGTCGGCGCAGGGGTCGGGCTTCGCGGTCCAAACGATCTTGCCAGTCTTGAGGTCGATGGCGTGCAAACCGCCGCCCTTCTTGGGATCGAGGGTCAGGCGAAAGCCAGCCGGCGATTTTGGATCGGCAACGCCGCCGAGGCCGACATCGGAGATGGCGACGTAGACGTTCTCGCCGTCGGATGCCGAGCCCCATTGGCTGCCGCCGAGCGGGCTCCCTGCGCCGGCGCGGGTCTGCCACAGGACTTTGCCTTTCTGATCGGGGTCCACCGCGTGCACCATGCCGGACTTTTGACCGATCACTAGCGCGCGCTTGCCGGCGCCCAGGCTGACGAGAATCGGCGGTTGGCCGAAGTCGAAATCCGGGCCTTTCTCTTCCGGGCAGTTCGTCTGTTGCGGCGTGATGCAGCCGTTGTTGAAGGCGTCTTTTTCCGTGAGTTGGCTGGACCAAAGCAGCTCGCCGGTCTTGAGGTCCATGGCGAGGATGGCGTCGCTGGTGTTGGTGGGCGGGTCGGAGTAGTTGTCGCCAGTGGCGACGTAGAGCACTCCGCGCTGCTCGTCGATGGTCGGACTGGACCAGACGCTCGCTCCGGAGGGACCGGACTGCTGGACACCCGTGGCGCTCTTGCGCGTGGGCTTGGGCGCGTCCGGAATGGTGAAGGTCTGCCAGAGCTTCTTGCCGGTGGCTGCGTCCAGAGCCACCACGCTTCCACGGAAGGTGCAGCAGCCGAACTTTGGATCCGGCCCAAGCGCTTCCTCGAACGAGGCGTAGGGCTGGTAGACAACGCCCTTGTAGTAGCGCGGCGTGGCGGTCGCCATAGTGGCGAAGTGGTCGGCCGGCTTTACCTTCCAAAGCAATTCTCCGGAGTTAGCGTTGAGGGCATAGGATGTTGCTCCGTCCGCGAAGAACACGGCGGGCGCGCCATTGGCCTCTCCGATCGTCACCCCGGAGCGGATTCCACCGGCGGCAGTGAAACCCCAGTAGGTGCACCCGCTCTTCGCGTCGAGCGCGTATACCGCGCCGGCGCTGGCGATGAAGACACGGCCGCCGATCACGGCCGGCTGCGATCTTGCCGCCGTCAGGTCGCCCAGGTTGAACGCCCATTTGAGCTTGAGCTTCGGAACATCGCTCGAATTCAAACCAGCCGCGGCCGCTTCCTGGAAGCGCGAGTTCGTGACGCTCGGGCTCCAGCCGTTCCACTGCCCCGCTCCTGCGTCTGCACGAAATGGTGCGTCGCCTTTGCAGGTCCGCGCAATCGCAGGCGCAGGCGTTTGCTGAACCGGACCGATGTAGCCGATGAGCGCAAAGATCTCCGTGGTCGACAGCCCCTCCGCCCGGCTTTTCATGACGCCGGTGGTGAGGGCGGCGTAGATCGCTGGCCCACTCATCTCCTTGATCGTGGCGAGAGACGGAACGCGCGCTGCCGGCATATCGTGGCATGACGCACAGCGCTCCTTGTAGATGGCTGCGCCGTCTTGAGCGGACAGCACCGGCAGCATCAAAGCAAACAGACACACGTATCGCATAGCATTTCCTTTCTTCGTCTTCCAACGACCCCGTCTAAATGAAATCGCGCTTTCGCGATTGGAGAAGAACCGTCATGCCCAGAGCCAGCGCGACCACGGCAAACTCCGCGCCAAGCAGCTTCAAGACGAGCGGGCTCCATACGACCGTTGCACTGGCCATGTCATGTTGAATGGCTGGAATTCGCACGAGGAGATACCAACTCAAGCCGTACGACGAGTTGCAGACGATGGTCGCCGCAGTAAACCACCCCTCCGATTCACCGACAATCGTCACTCCGGTCGTCAGAGTAAATGCGACCAGGATCATGCCCCCCAACACCAGCAGTATCGGAATGAACCCGTGTGGAAGGCCGATGGCAGCA
>Ga0335071_10001886_pt1 | contig 22602 bp, 22 predicted proteins | sample Lox_Sample_15_FD_206724 | JGI IMG/M metagenome (GOLD analysis project Ga0335071, IMG submission 206724) | Soil microbial communities from Loxahatchee National Wildlife Refuge, Florida, United States - Lox_Sample_1.5 | ecosystem: Environmental > Terrestrial > Soil > Wetlands | place: USA... | reverse complement strand
CCGGCCTGGCACGGCTCTTCGCCAGCCTTCGTCGCACTTCGACGAAAGGAGTTGCGATGACCACCATCGAGAGCGAGCTGAGGACGGCTGCGCCGACGCGCTGGAGCGTCGACCCGGACGAGACCTCGGTCGAGTTCGCCGTCAAGACGTTCTGGGGACTGGCCACCGTGCACGGCCGCTTCGACCGGTTCGCGGGCACCTACGAGGACGGGCCCGACGGGGCGACGATCGAGCTGACGATCGACGCCGACAGTCTCGACACGGGAAACGCGACCCGCGACAGGCACCTGCGATCCGACGACTTCTTCCACGTCGCCGAGCATCCGCAGCTGCGCTTCACGTCGACCCGCGTCCATCACGTCACCGACGGCATCCTGCACGTCGTCGGCGACCTCGAGGCAGCGGGAAAGGTCGTGCTGCTCGAGTTCGCCGCGCGGGTGAGGCAGGTCGGCGACGCGCTGGAGGTGGAGGCGACCACGAGCGTCGACCAGCGGGAGCTCGGCATGAGCAGCGGCCGGCTCGGGATGATCCGCCCGCCGGCGACGCTCCACGTGAAGGCACATCTGAGCCGATGACGGGTCGTCGTCGGGTCGTGATCGTCGGAGGCGCCCTCGATGCGTAAGCCGGTCGTCTCACAGCGGCGGCTGACGTTCGCCGCCCTGCTGCTCGTGCTGCTGATGGCGTCGCTCGACCAGACGATCGTGTCGACGGCGCTTCCGACGATCGTCGGCGACCTCGGCGGCGTGCAGCACCTGTCGTGGGTGGTGACCGCCTACCTGCTCACCTCGACGGTGGCCGGGCCGCTGTACGGGAAGCTCGGGGATCAGTACGGCCGGAAGCGGGTGCTGCAGGCCGCGATCGTGCTCTTCCTCGTCGGTTCGGCGCTGTGCGGACTGGCGCAGAGCATGTCGCAGCTGATCGTCTTCCGCGCCGTGCAGGGCCTCGGCGGCGGCGGGCTGATGGTCGTCTCGATGGCCGTCGTCGGTGACCTCGTCGCGCCGCGCGACCGCGGCCGCTACCAGGGCCTGTTCGGGGGCGTGTTCGGCGTCGCGACCGTCGCCGGACCGCTGCTCGGAGGGTTCTTCGTCGACAACCTCTCCTGGCGGTGGATCTTCTACATCAACCTTCCGCTCGGCGCCGTCGCGCTGGCCGTGATCTCGAGCGCCTTCCGCTCTCGGCAGACGAGCGAGCGGCATCGGATCGACTGGCTCGGCACGGTCGTCCTCGCCGCCGGGCTGTCGGGGATCATCCTCTACACCAGTCTCGGGGGCACGACGTACGCGTGGGACGCGCCGGGGATGCTCGCGGCGATCGTCGGCGGCGTCGCGCTGCTCGCGCTGTTCCCGCTCGTCGAGTCGCGGGCCGCCGAGCCGATCCTGCCGCCCGAGCTCTTCCGCAACGACACGTTCCGGACGGCGAGCGCGATCGGGTTCGTCGTCGGGTTCGCGCTCTTCGGCTCGGTCACGTTCGTGCCGCTCTACCTCCAGGTCGTCAAGGGCCACAGCGCGACCGAGTCGGGGCTGCTGATGACGCCCATGATGCTCGGCCTGCTCGTGACCGGGATCGCGAGCGGCCTTCTGATCTCACGCTACGGGCGCTACCGCCCGTTCCCGATCGTCGGCACCGCGCTCGCGACGGTCGCCCTGTACCTCCTCGGCGGGCTCGGCGTTGCGACCCCGACGTCGACGGCGGCCGCGGACATGCTCGTTCTCGGCCTCGGGCTCGGCCTCACGATGCAGGTCCTCGTGCTCGCTGCGCAGAACGCGGTCGACCACCGCCTGCTCGGAGTGGCGACGTCCGGGGCGGCGCTCGCGCGCCAGGTCGGCGGCTCGATCGGCGTCTCCGTGTTCGGCGCGATCTTCACCAACCGCCTGGCTCACGAGCTCGCCCGGCGGCTTCCGCCCGGCGTGCACGCGCCGACGCATGGGAGCCCGGCCGCCGTCCAGCACCTCCCGCCCGTGATTCACGCGGCGTACATCGCGGCGTATGCGGCCGCGCTCCACCCCGTCTTCCTCACGGCCGCCGCGGTCATGCTCGGCGCATTCGGCCTCAGCTGGCGGCTGCGCGACGTGCCGCTGCGGGAGACCGCCGGCTCGGCCGGCGGCGGGGAGGCGCCGACGCGTCATCCGGGGCCGGTTGGCACGTCCGAGACTCCGGCGACGCTCGCGCAGTCGTAGACGCTTGCGCCGAGCGCCTGCGCGGCACGGCGTACGTCTGCGACCGACGCTCGATCGACCAGCGCGACCGTGCAGCCGCCGAATCCCGCGCCGGTCAGCCGGCAGCCGTAGCAGCCGGGAATCCCGCGGACCGCCGCCGCCAGCGTGTCGAGAGCCGGCGGGCAGACGTCGAAGTCGTCCCGGAGGCTCGCGTGCGACTCGTTCATGAGGGCTCCGAACGCGCCGAGGTTCCCCGCGCTCAGCTCCGCTGCGCCCTCGAGGACACGGGCGTTCTCGGTCACGACGTGCCGCGCGACTCTGCGGAGGTCCGCCGGCAGCCGTTCGAGTTGCCCGAGACCGGCGTCGCGAAGTGCGGGGACACCCAGCCCGGCCGCCGCCCGGGCGCACGCATCGCGCCGTTCGTTGTACGCGGAGTCCGCGAGCCGACGGTCGACGTGGCTGTCGCAGACCATGATCCTGATCTCCGGCGGGATCGGGATGTGCTCGAACGAGAGATCGCGGCAGTCGAGCAGCAGCGCGTGACCGGCCTTCGCGTTGGCGACGGTGAACTGGTCCATGATCCCGCAGCTCACGCCGACGAACTCGTTCTCGGCGCGCCGGCAGAGCAGTGCCAGCTCGCGCGGCGAGAGGTCCGAGAGCGCGCGGGCGACGGCGGTCTCGAGCGCCGCCGAGGAGGAGAGCCCTGCGCCTCGGGGGAGTTCGCTCGCGATGTGGAGCTCGGCGCCGCTTCTGAGTCGGAGGAGCCGAACGACGCCCCGGACGTAGTCGCGCCAGGTGCCGGTGCGGTCGATCGCGTCGAGTCGGAATGCATCGCGTTCACCGAGGTCGCTCGCCTCGACCGTGACGAGATCGTCGCCGCGCGGACGGAGACGCACGGTCGTGAAGAGGTCGATCGCGACCGGCAGGACGAAGCCGTCGTTGTAGTCGGTGTGCTCGCCGAGGAGGTTGACCCGGCCGGGGGACCGAACCGCGCGTGCGCTCATGCGGTCTGGAGGCGGGCGGCGGCCTCTTCCGGGGTGAAGTCGCGCTGCGGCTCGGCGAGGAGCTCGTAGCCGACCATGAACTTGCGCACGTTCGCCGATCGCAAGAGCGGCGGGTAGAAGTGGAGGTGCAGGTGCCACTCCGGATGCGGGCGGCCGTCGGTGGGCGCCTGGTGAATGCCCATCGTGTACGGGAAGCGGGTCTCGAACAGCCGGTCGTAGCGCTGCACGAGGCTGCGGACGAGCGCCGCGAGCGCCGCGCGCTCCTCGGCGTCGAGCTCGACGAGCGACCCGGCGCGGCGACGCGGCGCGACGAGCGTCTCGTACGGCCACACCGCCCAGTACGGGACCGCCGCGACGGCGTGCTCGTTCGCCTCGACGATGCGTTCCGTCTCCGACGCGAGGTAGTCGGCGAGGAGCGACGGCCGTTCGCGGAGGCGCTCCTGCTCGCGGGCGACGTGCGTCGGGATGTGCTCGGTCGCCCAGATCTGCCCGTGCGGGTGCGGGCTGCTCGCGCCCATCGCCTCGCCGCGGTTCTCGAAGATCTGGACGTGTCCGATGCGCGGATCGGCGCCGAGCTCGGCGTACTGCTCGGCCCAGAGGTCGACGACGCCCTCGACGGCGTCCGGGTGCAGCTCGCCGAGGCCGAGGTCGTGTCGCGGCGAGTAGCAGACGACGCGGCACGTGCCGTACTCGCCTCCGTCCTCGGGTACGAGCGCCGGGAAGTCGTTGGTGAAGACGAAGGTCGAGTCGTAGCGCGGGTTGCGCGTGCCGCCGGCGCGCTCGTTCCCCGGACAGAGGTGGCAGTCGCGGTCGTGGGCCGGCAGCGGCTCGCCCGCGGGCGGCTCGACCTGACCGCGCCACGGGCGCCGGTCTCGCCGCGGAGAGACGAGCACCCACTCGCCCGTGAGCGGGTTGTAGCGTCGGTGCGGATGCGTCCGGGGCGCGTCGGTCACGGCGCGAAACATCATATGATCTGACCGGAGTGGAGTTTCGTCGTGTGAGCCGCGCCGGCCTCCGGCTTTCCGAGCTCTCGCTCGGGTGCGCGCAGCTCGGCAACCTCTACCGGGCGATCGACGACGACGAGGCGCACGCGACCGTCGACGCCGCGTGGGAGCTCGGGATCCGCTACTTCGACACCGCCCCGCACTACGGCCTCGGGCTCTCCGAGCGGCGGCTGGGGCGGGCGCTCGCCTCGCGCCCACGCACCGAGTACGTGCTCTCGACGAAGGTCGGCCGGCTGCTCGAGCCGATCCCGGCCCCGGCCGGAATGGACGACGGGGGATTCGAGGTGCCCGCCACCCACCGGCGCGTCTGGGACTTCAGCCGCGACGGCGTCCTCCGCTCGATCGAGGACAGCCTCGAGCGGCTCGGCCTCGACCGCGTCGACATCGTGTATCTCCACGATCCGGACGATCACTGGCGGGAGGCGGTCGGGGCCGCCTATCCGGCGCTCGAGGAGCTCCGGGCGCAGGGCGTGATCGCCGCGATCGGCGCCGGCATGAACCAGACCGCGATGCTCTCCGCGTTCGCGCGCGAGACCGACATGGACCTGCTCATGGTGGCGGGCCGCTACACGCTGCTGGACCAGTCCGCGCTCGACGATCTCATGCCGGCGTGCGAGGAGCGCGGCGTCGGGATCGTCGCGGCCGGGGTGTTCAACAGCGGCCTGCTCGCACGCTCCGCGCCGGCCCGAGGCGCACGGTACGACTACGCGGCGGCGCCGGACGAGGTGCTGCGCCGCACGGAGCGGATCGACGCGATCTGCTCCCGCCACGGGGTCGAGCTGCCCGCGGCCGCTCTCGCATTCCCGCTCGCGCATCCGCTCGTCGCGAGCGTGTGCGTCGGGGCGCGCTCGCCCGGGCAGATCGAACGGAACGTCTCGCTCCACCGGGCGGGCGTGCCTCCCGCGCTCTGGGCCGAGCTCCGCGCGGCAGGGCTCCTTCGCGCCGACGCTCCGACCGCGCCCGCCGCGATCCCTTGAAAGATCAGACCAATGTGAGGTAGAGTCCCGCCACTGATGGGCTTCCTGGACAGGATTCCCCCGATTTTCGCCGAGACATCAGACCTCTGTTGCCGATGAAGATCGTCGAGATGACCGTCCACGACGTGCGCTTCCCGACCTCCCGGGCGCTCGACGGCTCGGACGCGATGCACACGAGCCCCGACTACTCGGCGGCGTACGTCGTGCTCGAGACGGACGGCGACGCGGCGGGGCACGGCCTGACGTTCACGAACGGACGCGGCACCGAGGTCTGCGTCGCCGCGATCCGGGCCCTCCGGCCGCTCGTCGTCGGGAGGTCGCTCGAGGGGATCACCGGGGACTGGCGCGGCTTCTGGCGCTCGCTCGTCTCGGAGGATCAGATCCGCTGGCTCGGCCCGGAGAAGGGCGTCTTCCATCTCGCCGTCGGCGCGGTCGTGAACGCGGTCTGGGACCTGTGGGCGAAGAGCCGCGGTCTCCCGCTGTGGCAGCTGCTCGCGCACCTGCCCCCGGAGGACGTCGTCGCGGCGATCGACTTCCGGTACATCGCCGACGTGCTCCCGCCCGAGGAGGCGCTCGACCTCCTCCAGTCCGTGCGCGCGGGCAAGGGTGCGCGCGAGCAGCAGATCGTCGCCGAGGGCTATCCGGCCTACACGACGTCCGCGGGCTGGCTCGGCTACGACGACGAGAAGATCGAGACGCTCACGCGCGCGGCGCTGGCCGACGGCTTCCGGCACGTGAAGATGAAGGTCGGGCAGGACCCGGGGTCCGACGCGCGGCGGGCCGCCCTCATCCGCGGCGTGCTCGGCTCGGACGGCGTGCTCATGATGGACGCGAACCAGATCTGGGGAGTCGACGAGGCGATCGCGGCGACGAACGCGCTCGCGGAGTTCGAGCCCTGGTGGATGGAGGAGCCGACGAGCCCGGACGACGTGCTGGGTCACGCCCGGATCCGGCGGGAGATCGCGCCCGTCCGCGTGGCGACCGGCGAGCACGTCGCCAACCGCGTCATGTTCAAGCAGCTCTTCCAGGCCGACGCGATCGACGTCTGCCAGATCGACGCGTGCCGCGTCGCGGGCGTCAACGAGGTGCTCGCGATCATCCTCATGGCCAAGAAGTTCGGGATCCCGGTGTGCCCGCACGCCGGCGGCGTCGGCCTGTGCGAGTACGTGCAGCATCTCGCCGTCTTCGACTTCATCGCGGTGAGCGGCTCGCTCGAGAATCGCCTGATCGAATGGGTCGACCATCTGCACGAGCACTTCCGCGATCCGGCGGTGGTCGAGCGTGGCCGCTATCTCGTGCCGCGCGCGCCGGGCTACAGCGTCGAGATGCTCGAGGCGTCGCTCGAGGAGTACGGCTACCCGAACGGCCCCGTGTGGGCCCCGAGAGCGGCGGTCGTCGACTAGCGATGGCCGGGACCGCCGAGGCGATGGAGCAAGCGGAGCCTCGCGAGGTCGAGGGGCCGAGCTACCGGTTGCTCCAACTGGCCCTGCTGCTCCTGCGGGGCGGGCCGGCGCTGATCCTGCTGATCCTCGTGATCGTCGTCAGCCTGACCACCCCCGTGTTCTTCACGAGCCGGAACATCGGGAACGTCTTCTCGCAGACCGCGGTGATCGCCGTGCTCGCGCTCGGCCAGCTGCTCGTGATCGTCAGCCGTGGGATCGATCTCTCCGTCGGCTCGACGGTCGCGCTGTCCGGGGTGCTCGGCGCGATCGTGTACGAGCACAACGGCTCGACCGTGCTCGTCGTGCTCGTGATCCTCGGGACCGGGCTCGCGGTCGGCCTCGCGAACGGGCTGATCTTCGTCCTCGGCCGGATCCCGCATCCGTTCATCGTCACCCTCGCGAGCCTCAGCATCGTGCGCGGGCTCGCGCTCTGGGCGGCGAGCGGGACGCTCATCGCCGGGATGCCGCCGGCGGTCGACAAGATCGGCGGCGAGAGCATCGGCGCCGGCGCCGGCTGGTTGCCGTACTCCTTCTTCGTCCTCGTCGGCCTCGCCGTGCTCGCGCTCGTCGGGACCACGTATCTCGTCTGGGGCCGGTGGCTCTATGCGGTCGGCGGCAATCCGGTGGCCGCGCGCCGCGTCGGCATTCCCGTCGGCCGCGTCCTCGTCTCGGTCTACGCGCTCAGCGGCCTCGCGGCCGGCGTCGGCGGCCTGCTGACGGCGGGGCTGCTCGACGGCGGCTCGCCGACGGCGGGCGATCTCGCCGAGCTCGACTCCATCGCCGCCGTGATCATCGGGGGTGCGGCATTCGCCGGCGGCCGCGGCAACGTCGGCAACGCACTCGTCGGCGCGTTCACGATCGGCGTGATCCGGAACGCGCTCAACCTGCACAGCGTCAACGCCTTCTACCAGCTGATCGCGATCGGCGTCATCGTGCTGCTCGCCGTCGAGGGCGACGTGATCCGCGGCAGCGTCGAGAGCCGCGTCCGCCTCGCGCGGGCGGTGAGGGAAGCATGACGCCCGTCCTCGCGATCAGGGGAGCGGAGAAGCGGTTCGGCGCCGTCGTCGGCCTCGACCGTGTGGATCTCGAGGTCTCCGGCGGCGAGGTCCTCGCCCTGCTCGGCGACAACGGCGCGGGCAAGTCGACGATGGTGAAGGCCCTCAGCGGCGCGCTCTCGCTCGACCGCGGCGTGATCGAGATGGACGGCCGCGTGGTGGCGATCCACTCGCCGGCCGACGCGCGCAGGCTCGGCATCGAGACGGTCTACCAGGATCTGGCGCTCTTCGACAACCTGCGGCCGAGCGACAACTTCTACGCCGGCCGGGAGGCTGCGGGGCCGCGGTGGCTGCCGCGCTCGATTCGCGCGCTCAAGCGGCGCGAGATGGCCGACGCGACGAAGCGGACCCTCGAGCGGCTTCAGGTCCGGCTCGACGACCACGGCGCCGTGGGGCTCCTGTCCGGGGGCCAGCGGCAGGGGGTGGCGGTCTGCCGCGCTGCCGCCTTCGCCTCGCGCGTCGTGATCCTCGACGAGCCGACGGCGGCCCTCGGTGTGCGGGAGTCGCGAAACGTCCTCGACCTGATCCTGCGGCTGCGCGAGGAGGGGAAGGCCCTGATCGTCGTCTCGCACGCGCTCGACCACGTGATGGAGGTCGCCGACCGTGCGGTTGTGATGCGGCGCGGGCGAAAGGTGGGCGAGCTCGTTCCGAGCGCCGACACCCACGCCGAGATCGTTTCGCTGATCGTGGGAGGTGGTGGATAGACGAACGCGCGGTCGGCGAACGCCGGCGTCTTGCGCTACTGCAGAGCGCGAGGCGCCGGAACGACCGACCAGGACCACATCGGCCACGGCCCGACGGGCCGCGTCACTCGAATCGAAAGGGAGTCGTATGTCGTACAAGAGGTTGCCGACAGTGGGCGTCCTCGTCCTCATCCTGGCGAGCGCTGCTGCAGTCGCGTCCACCGCGAGCGCCAAGCCCCGTGCGGCTCAGGCGTCGGTGAAGCTCGGGTTCATCACGAAGTTCCCCGTCGACTTCTACTTCACGCTCGTCGGCGGTGCGAAGGGATGGCAGAAGTCGCACAAGAACGTCACGGTCATGTACGCGCAGGGCAAGTCCGCTACGGACGACGCCGGCGAGATCGCCGCGATTCAGGACATGGTCGCCGCCGGCGTCAAGGGCATCGCGATCACGCCGACGAGCCCGGCGGTCATCCCCGCGCTCACGAAGGCGGTCAAGGCCGGCGTCAAGGTCGTGCTCATGGACAACGACCTGCCGACGTGGAAGCTCAAGACGTCCGTCGTCGCGACGAACAATCTCAAGGGCGGCGTCCTCGCCGGCCAGTGGCTGGCGCAACACCTGAAGGCCGGCGACTCGCTCGGGATCCTCGAGGGCGTGCCCGGCGTCCCGGCGCTCGACGACCGGGTCACCGGGATGCTCAACGGGCTCGGCTCGCTGAAGAGCCAGGTCAAGATCGTCTCGAAGCTCGAGACCGACTGCGACCAGACGAAAGGCGCCCAGGCCGCGCAGACGATGCTGACCGCGAACGCCGGCCTCACCGCGATCTACTCGGCCTGCGGTCCGCCCGCCCTCGGTGCCATCCAGTCGATCAAGAACGCGGGCATCAAGCCGGGCGGGATCATCCTCGTCGGCTTCGACGGGCTTCCGGACGAGGTGGCGGCGATCAAGGCCGGCACGGAGAGCGCGTCCGTCGCCCAGCATCCGGCGAAGATCGGCTCGCTCGGGGTCGCGACGCTCTATGCCGCCGTGAGCGGCAAGAAGGTCGCGAAGAACGTCGACACGGGGACGTCGCTGATCACGCCCCAGAACGCCAAGTAGGCATGACACGAGGAGGCGGGGTCCCGCGCAGGGCGACGCTCACGCGGGACCCCCGGCCTCTCGGCGCAGGTGTGTACCGTGCGCCACGGGTCCCATGAGCAGCGACACGACCGGACGCGCCACCGACCAGGCGATCGCAAGGATCAAGGAGCTGATCAGCTCCCGCGAGTTCACGGCCGGCGCCCGGCTTCCGACGGAGCGGGAGCTGACGCAGCGGTTCGGCGTCTCGCGCAGCTCGCTCCGGGAAGCGGTGCGGGCGCTCGCGATGGTCGGCGTGCTCGAGTCGCGGGTGGGGGACGGGACGTACGTGACGACGCTCGAGCCGGACCTGTTGCTGACGGGGATCGGGTTCGTGAGCGACCTCGTCGACGCGGGCTCGCTCCTCGAGCTCCACCAGGTACGGCGCATCCTCGAGCCCGAGGCGACGCGCCTCGCGATTCGCCATCTCGGCGACGACGACTTCGAGAAGCTCCGGGACTGCCTGCTCAGGATGGAGACGGCGGACAGCGAGCCGGCGTTCATCGAGGCCGACTCCGCCTTCCATCGCGTGATCCTCGACGCATGCGGAAACGCGACGCTCGCGTCGCTGATCCAGAACCTCTCGAGTGGAACGCTGCGCGCGCGTCTCTGGCAATCCGTCGTGGCCGAGGGCGCCGTCGAGGCGACGCTCGAGAGCCACCGGAGGATCTACGACGCGCTCGTCGCAGGCGACGAGGAGCTGGCCGCCGCGGCGGACCTGATGCACCTCGCGATCGCCGAGGACTGGCTGCGCCGTTTCGTCCGTCGAAGCGCGGACGATGCGCCCGGCGACGCCGTGTAGCCGATACCTGCCGCGCTCCCGCGAAACATCATATGATCGTATTAGAGGAGTCTTGGTGATCGTCGACGCCCACGTACATCTCTGGGACGAGGCTCACACGCCGCAGCCGTGGATGACGCCCGAGCACGATCCCATCGCGCGCCCGTTCGGCGCCGACGACCTGAAGCCGCTGCTCGACCGGAACGGCGTCGACGCGGTCGTCGTCGTCCAGGGTGCGTGCCTCGACTCCGACACCGACGTCATCTGCACCGAGGCCGCGCGCACGCCGTGGATCGCCGCCGTCACCGCCTGGCTCTCGCTCGACGACCCGGTCCGCGCGCGCTCCCGGCTCGACGAGCTGCTCTCCCGGCCGAAGGTGCGCGGCGTCAGGCACCTGATCCACGGCGAGAGCGACCCTCACTGGATCATGCAGGAGCGCGTGCTCGAGTCGCTCGCGCTGCTCGAGCGGGAGGGGCTCGTGCTCGAGCTTCCGGTCGAGTACCCGCGACACTTCGACGACGTCGTCGAGCTCGCCGCGCGCTTTCCCGGCCTCGTCCTCGTGATCGACCACCTCGGAAAGCCTCCGCTCGGCGGCGATCTCGATGCGTGGGAGCGCAAGCTGCGCGCCTGCGCCGAGGCGCCGAACGTCGTCGCGAAGCTGTCCGGCCTCAACACCGCGCTCGACCGCCGCGACTGGTCGGCCGAGGACTTCGTCGGCGCGGCGGCGACCGCGGTCGACGCCTTCGGCGCGGAGCGGCTGATGTGCGGGAGCGACTGGCCCGTCGCCCTCCTGAACGGCGACTACGACCGGGTCTGGGAGGCGAATCGCCGCATCGCGTCCCGCGTCGCGCCGGGGGCCGAGGACGTTCTCCTCGGCGGCACCGCCGCGCGCATCTATCACCTGTCGGAGGAGGGAGCATGAGTGCGGTCTACTACGAAGGCGCCGGCGCGTTCTCGGTCGGGGAGTGCGTCGTCGAGGCTCCCGGACCGGGGGAGGTGCGGCTCGACGTCGCCTACTGCGGTGTGTGCGGCACCGACCTCCACATCGCGCACGGAGCGATGGACGGTCGCGTGCGCGCACCGCAGGTGATCGGGCACGAGATGTCCGGCACCGTCGCCGAGGTCGGCGCCGGCGTCGAGGGATTCGCGGCGGGCGATCCCGTCGTCGTTCGCCCGCTCGACAGCCGCGGCGAGACGCCGGCCGACCGTGGCTTCAGCCACATCAGCCGGAACCTCAGGTTCCTCGGCATCGACGCGCCGGGCGCGCTGCAGGTCTCGTGGACCGTGCCGGCCTTCACGCTGCACGCGCTGCCGCCGACGCTCGAGCTCCGCCTCGGGGCGCTCGCCGAGCCGCTCGCGGTCGCGTGCCACGACGTCCGCCGAGGCGCGGTGGCGCCGGGGGACACGGTGGTGGTGATCGGCGGCGGCCCGATCGGGATCCTGATCGCGCTCGTCGCGCGGGCGCGCGGCGCGACGACGCTCGTCGTCGAGCCGGACGAGAGCCGGCGCGCGCTTGCCGCCGGGCTCGGCTTCGCGGCCTACGACCCGGCGGCGGACGACGTCGCGGCTGCGGTCGTCGACGCGACCGCGGGAGCCGGCGCGGACGTCGTGTTCGAGGTCTCCGGGTCGGCCGCCGGGATCCTCGCGGCGACGCAGTATGCGGGGCTCCGGTGTCGCGTCGTCGTGGTCGCGATCTTCCCGGAGCCGAGACCCGTGGCCCTCTTCGACCTGTTCTGGAAGGAGCTCGAGCTCTTCGGCGCCCGCGTGTACGAGCCCGAGGACTTCGACGCTGCGATCGAGCTCCTCGCCGACGGCTCGTTCGACGTCGCGCGGCTGATCACCGCCGTCGAGCCTCTCGCCCGCGTGCCGGCGGTGTTCGACGAGCTCGTCTCCGGCCGTCCGGCGATGAAGATCCTCGTGGACTGCCGCGCGTGAGCGGCTCGCCGTTCGACCTCTCCGGTCGCACCGCCCTCGTCACGGGCTGCAGGCGCGGGATCGGGCGTGCGGCTGCGGTCGCGCTCGCGGCCGCGGGCGCCGACGTGGTCGGGGTGAGCGCGTCGCTCGAGGCGGGGAGCGAGGTCGGTGCGGCCGTCGAGGCTCACGGCCGGAGCTTCCGCGCGTACCGCTGCGACTTCGCGGATCGCGCCGCGGTGTACGAGCTCGTCGCGGAGACGCGCCGTGACGTGGCGCGCATCGACATCCTCGTCAACAACGCCGGCACGATCGCGCGCGCGCCCGCGGCCGAGCACCCCGACGAGCTCTGGGACCGTGTGCTCGAGGTGAATCTCACCGCGCAGTTCGTGCTGACGCGCGAGCTCGGGCGCGACATGGTCGAGCGCGGCGGCGGGAAGATCGTGTTCGTCGCGTCGCTGCTCTCGTTCCAGGGCGGCATCACGGTGCCCGGCTACGCCGCGAGCAAGTCCGGCGTCGCGGGTCTGACGAAGGCGCTCGCGAACGAGTGGGCCGCGAGCAACGTCAACGTGAACGCGGTCGCTCCCGGCTACGTTCGCACCGACAACACGCAGGCACTGCAGGAGGATCCCGAGCGGTACGCGCAGATCCTCGCGCGCATTCCCGCGGGACGCTGGGCCGATCCGGAGGACGTCGCCGGCGCGATCGTCTTCCTCAGCTCGGCTGCAGCCGACTACGTGCACGGCACGGTGCTGCCCGTCGACGGAGGGTGGCTGGGCCGGTGAGCGCGCTCGTGTCGGCAGATGAGCGGGCCGTGTGCGCGGCGCTCGCGCGGGCGCGCGTGCTTCCGGTCGTCACCGTCGACGACGCAGCGGTCGTCGGCGATCTGTGCAAGGCGCTCCTCGACGGCGGCATCGGCTGCATCGAGATCACGTTCCGCACCGACGCGGCGCTGTCGGCGCTCTCGCGGGCGCGCGAGACCGACGGGATGCTCGTCGGCGCCGGCACGGTCCTCACCGTCGAGCAGGCGCGCGCGGCCGCCGGGGCGGGGGCCGCGTTCGCGGTCGCACCGGGGAGCGACGACGAGGTCGTCGCCGCGTGCGCGGAGCTCTCGCTGCCGTTCTTCCCGGGGATCGCGACCCCGTCCGAGCTCGGTCGTGCGGTGCGGCTCGGACGCACGACCGTGAAGGTGTTCCCGGCCGCGACGCTCGGCGGCCCCGCGTTCCTGCGCGCGGTGTCGGCGACCTTCCCGCAGGCGCGCTTCATCCCGACGGGGGGCATCGACGGAGACTCGCTTGCGTCCTACCTCGCGGTCCCGTCGGTGATCGCGTGCGGCGGGAGCTGGGTCTGCGACGCCGCGCTCCTCCGCGAGCGGCGTTTCGAGGAGATCACGCGGCGGGCGCGGCAGGCGGCGGAGGCGGCGCGGTGACCGGGCTGCTCGCGCTGCGTCCGCGCGAGGAGTGCCGCTACGACCTCGTCGCGCTCGGCGAGGTGATGCTCCGCCTCGACCCGGGTGACGCGCGCATCGCGACCGCCCGCACGTTCAGCGCGTGGGAAGGAGGAGGCGAGTACAACGTCGCCCGCGGCCTGCGGCGCTGCTTCGGCCTCCGGACCGGCGTCGTCACGGCTCTGGCCGACAACCCGGTCGGCCGGCTCATCGAGGATCTCATCCTCCAGGGCGGAGTCGACCAGGCCCAGCTCGTCTGGCGACCGTACGACGGCATCGGCCGCGAGGTGCGCAACGGCGTGAACTTCACGGAGCGCGGCTTCGGAGTGCGCGGCGCCGTCGGGTGCTCCGACCGCGCGAACTCGGCCGCGTCGCAGCTGCGCCCCGGCGACGTCGAGTGGGATCGCATCTTCGGCGTCGAGGGCGCCCGGTGGTTCCACACCGGCGGCATCTTCTGCGGTCTCTCCGAGACGACCGCGGCGCTCGCGCTCGAGGCGGTCGAGGCGGCGCGCCGGCACGGCGTCGTCGTCTCCTACGACCTGAACTTCCGTCCGTCGCTCTGGAAGTCGCACGGAGGCACGGAGGCGGCGGCGCGTGTCAACCGCGCGCTCGTCGATCACGTGGACGTCCTCTTCGGCAACGAGGAGGACTTCTCGGCCGCGCTGGGCTATCCGCTCGAGGGGGCCGACGACAGCCTGCTCGACCTCGACGTGTCGGCGTACGACCGTCTCCTCGGACACGTGCTCGACGACCGCCCGCAGCTCGCGCTCGTCGCGTCGACGCTGCGCCAGGCGCGCACCGCGACGGTCAACGACTGGTCCGCGGTCTGTCGCACGCGGAGCGGATTCCACGTCGGCCCGTCGTTCGCGTCGCTCGAGATCTACGACCGGGTCGGCGGCGGCGACTCCTTCGCCTCGGGCCTGATCTACGGTCTGCTCGAAGGGCTCGACCTCGACGAGGCACTGGCGTACGGCGTCGCCCACGGGGCCCTTGCGATGACGACCCCCGGGGACACGTCGATGGCGACGCACGCCGAGGTCGAGCGTCTCGTCGCCGGACGGGCGCCGCGCGTCGAGCGGTAGTCCTGCGCCCGCCGCGTTCGGACGTATGATGTTTCGCGTGGAAGCAAGCAGTCGCCCCAGCGCCGGCCATGGACTGCTCGCGCGGGACGGCAAGGGATCACGGCGGCCGGGGCGGCTCGCCTCGGTCGTCGTCGAGGAGCTTACGAACGAGATCATCGGCGGCACGCTGCGCGAGGGCGAGGTGCTGCCGACCGAGCCGGCGCTGTGCGAGGAGTTCGGCTTCAGCCGAACCGTCGTCCGCGAGGCGCTGAAGCTGCTCGAGGAGCGCGGGCTCGTTCGCGTCGAGCAGGGGCGCGGAACGACCGTGCAGCCGCGGGATGCGTGGAACCTGCTCGATCCCGTCGTGCTCAGGATCGCGCTCGCGTACGACGCGGATCTCTCGCTCCTCGACAACATGATCGCCGTCCGTCAGGTGATGGAGCGCGAGATGGCGCGCGCGGCCGCGGGCAGGCTCACCGACGCCGAGCTCGCCGCGCTCGCGGACAGCGTCGACCGGATGGAGGCGTCCTACGACGACTACGAGCGTTTCCGCTCGTGCGACAACGAGTTCCACTCGATCGTGATGAAGGCATCCGGGAACGAGGTCGGGGTCACGATCGTGCGCGCGATCCATCGCCACGGCGGAGTGACTCCGCCGTTGTCCGCCGGCGCCTCGCGCACCGCGCTCGCCCGGACCGTCGCGGCGCACCGCGCGATCCACGCCGCGCTCACCGCGCGCGACGGCGAGCTCGCCGGCCAGCTGATCTCCGACCACATCCACAGCGCGTGGGCCGAGCGGAAGCGGCGTCGTCCCGCCCGCCGCACGGCGACCGCCGCGCGGTAGCCCGTCCCGCCTCCGTCGCCGGCCGCGGCTCCGTCGCGCCGTGCCTTGACAAGTGCTGATCATTCGTATGATGATCACCTGGATGCGCATCGCGGCAATCGACGTCGAGTTGATCCCACGCCCCGCGGTCACCCCGTCGTACTCGTGGCGGCGGGGTCTCCGCGGCTCCGCGCCGGCCCGCACCACCGCGGTGCTGCGGATCACGACCGACGAGGGCCACGTCGGCCAGGCCTACCACGAGTGGAGCGGCCCGATGCTCGCCGACATCGCCGAGCGCGTGCTGCGGCCCGAGCTGGTCGGGGAGCGGGCGGACCGGCGGGAGTGGCTGTGGCACCGGCTCTGGGAGCTCGACCGGACGGAGGAGTTCCCGATCTGGGTCTTCGGCGCCGTCGACGTCGCGCTCTGGGACCTCGAGGGGAAGATCTTCGGCGTTCCCGTCCATCGCCTGCTCGGCACGTACCGGGACTCGATCCCGGCCTACGCGTCGACGACGACGTTCGCGTCCGTCGAGGAGTACCTCGAGGTCGCGGACCAGTGCCTCGAGCTCGGCTTCCGGGCGATCAAGCTCCACGCCTGGGGAGAGGTGAAGGCGGATGCCGAGCTGTGTCAGCGTCTGCGGGCACACGTCGGCCCCGACATCGACCTCATGTACGACGGCTCGGCCGGCTTCGACCTGCCGAGCGCCGTGTATCTCGGCGACGCGCTCGCCGAAGCCGACTACCGCTGGTACGAGGAGCCGATGCGCGAGTTCAGCGTCACCGCGTATCGCTGGCTCGCCGAGCGCGTCGAGGTGCCGCTGCTCGTCGGCGAGACCTCGGACGGAAGCCACCTCAACACCGCCGATTTCATCGCGTCCGGTTGCGCGACCTACGTCCGGACGAGCGCAAACCATCGAGGCGGGATCACGGGTGCGATGCGCATCGCGCATCTCGCCGACTCATACCGCTTGCGCGCCGAAGTGCACGGTCCGACGGAGCCTGCAGTGCATCTCTGCATGGCCGTTCCGAACTGCACCTACTACGAGTCGCTCGTGACGTCTAACCCCGTGGTCCGCGAGCCGAGGGTGTTGTCCGACGGGGTCGTACGAGCGCCTGCCACGCCGGGAATCGAACTCCCGGAATTCGTCTACGAGACGCACGCGGCGTCGCTCAGCTGAACCACGACATGCCGGAAGGCAAAACGAAGGGAAAGGGAGGGTCGATGAAGTTCAACCGTCGGTGGCTGGCATTCGTGGCGCTCGTCGTCTTCGCCACGACAGCCTTGGCCACAGCTGCCGCCGGGAGCGCTCGCTCCAAGGCGGCCTCGGGTTCCCTCACCGTCTGGGTGGACTCGGTCCGCCTGCCGGCGGCCAAGCTCTACCAGAAGACGCATCCGAATGTGCACCTGAACATCGTCACGTTCGACGGCGACTCGAACGGCGCGACGACGTTGCAGGCGAAGATCCAGCTGTGGAACCGCACGGGCCACGGCTGGCCGGACGTCATCTTCAGCGAGCAGGTCAACGATCCGGTGTGGATGGCGCAGAAGCCGTTCGACTACGCCGCCGACCTCGAGAACAACGTCTTCCCGACGAAGATCGTCAAGCAGATCCCGGCGCCGTCGATCGCGCAGTGCACCGTGAACGGGCACCTCGTCTGCATCCAGGACAACCTCGCGCCGGAAGTCCTGTACTACAACAAGAAGCTCATGTCCCAGTTCGGCTACCAGGTCCCGACCACGTGGCAGCAGTGGGCGCAGATCGGCGCCGACGTGGCGAAGAAGCACCCGGGCTACATCATCGGGACGGTCGGCGACTCCTACGGCCACTGGCTCTACCTCTGGGCCGACCAGTGCCCGCTCTCGACGCTGAAGGGGCCGAACACCGTCCTCATCAACGCGGCCGACTCGCACTGCACCCGGATGGCGAACCTGCTCGACCCGCTGCTCGCGGACAAGTCGGTCTCGGACGTGACCGTGTTCTCCCCCGACTTCGCCAAGCAGTACGGCGGCGACGCCGACAAGGTCTTGATGATGCCGGGCCCGGCGTGGTATGCGCTCGCGGTGTTCCGCGACACGCTGAAGCTGCCGGCCGGCGAGTGGACGACGTCGACGCCCCTGCGCTGGGGAACCGAGCCGGTCGTCACCGGGCAGGTCGGCGGCGGCCCGTGGATCATCTCCAAGCACACGAAGAACATGGCCGCGGCCGTCGACTTCGTGCAGTGGAACGTGGCCGCGGCGAAGCTGAACACGAAGGTGGCGAACTACAGCGCCATCGCCCCGGGGCTTCCGTCCTACGGCCCCGCCGCGAAGGCGTGGCTCGCCTGGCTCGGCAAGGATCCGTTCTTCGCGGCGCCTCCCGGCGCGGCGATCGGAAAGGCGTCGAACCAGATCTGGAAGGGCTGGGGGCTCGTGACCTACCCGGACCAGCCGGTCTGGTCGAACAGCGTCGTCACGCAGCTCGTTGCCGGCAAGTCGCTCAGCTCGCTCCTCCCGGCGCTCGGGCAGGGGCTGTCGCAGGCGGCGCAGGCTGCGGGATACAAGGTCGTATCACACTGACGGCGTGAGCTCGTCAGCCCTTTCCGGGGAGCACGCGGTGGCCGCGCGGGTGCGCGGCCTCCGCGTCCCCCGGGGGCTTCCATTCGTTCTGCCGTATCTGCCGTTCCTGATCGCGTTCGGGATCGCGCCGACGATCTATGCGCTCGACCTCGCGTTCACGAACGTCGGCGGCGGCTGGGTCGGGTTCCACAACTTCGTCAGGACCTACCACGACTACCGGTTCGTCCCCGCGTTCAAGCACATCCTCCTCTACACCACGGTGTGGCTTGCCGCGCTCGTCGTGCTCGTCGTCGGGCTGGTGCTCCTCCTGCACGGACGCGTCGGGCGGACGGCCTCCACGTTCCGGTTCCTCTATTACATCCCGGGCGCGCTCGCGGGCGCCGCGTCGGTTCTCGTCTGGCTCTTCATGCTCGACCCGGTCGTGAGCCCCGGCTCGTTCATTCTCCATCACGTCTTCGGGGCGACCCTCTTCGCGCAGGCGATCGCGCCCGCACGCCTGCCGTACGTCTTCGCGATGATCGCGTTCTGGACCGGCGCGGGCGGCTGGATCGTCGTCATGTACGGAGCGCTGAACACGATCCCGCCCGACCTCGAGGAGGCGGCGCGCATCGACGGCGCCGGTCCATTCACGATCGCGTTCCGGCTGAAGCTTCCGCTGATCCGGAAGTGGATCGCCTACATGGTGATCCTCTCGTTCGCGACCGGCACCCAGCTCTTCGTGGAGCCGCAGCTCGTGAACCAGGCAAGTCTCGGCCTCGTCCCGGACACCTGGTCGCCGAACCAGCTCGCGTACCAGCTCGCGTTCCGGTACGCGGACTTCAACGCCGCCGCCGCGATCGCCGCCGACCTGCTGCTGATCGGGCTCGTCGCGGCCGCGGTGATCGTCACGTGGACGGGGCTCTTCAGGACGGACGACTGATGCGGCACACGGCTCTCGGCGTTCGCCTGCTCGTGCTGATCACCTTCGCGGCGTTCTTCATCGTGCCCGTCGTCTGGCTCGTCCTCGCCCCGACGAAGAGCGACGGCGCGCTCGTCAGTCATAGCCCGCTCTCCTTCGGCAGCTTCCATCAGGTCTGGCTCGCGTGGAAGCACCTCGACGCCTTCAGCGACCACATCTACAGGCGCTGGATCCTCAACTCGCTCTTCTATGCCCTGACTGCCACCGCGATCACGGTCGCGGTCGGCGTTCCGGCCGGATACGGTCTCGCGCTCGGGAACTTTCCGGGCCGCAAGGTGATTCTGACGCTGACGCTCGTGGCGATGATCATGCCGGGCGCGGCCCTCGTGCTCCCGATCTTCCTCGAGCTCGACGCGCTCCATCTGATCGGCAGCGTCTTCTCGGTGATCCTGCCGTTCTCGTTCTTCCCGTTCGGGGTGTATCTCGCGTACATCTACTACGCCACCGCGCTTCCGAAGGATCTGCTCGACGCGTCGCGCGTCGACGGTTGCAGCGAGTGGCAGACCTTTCAGCGCATCGCGCTGCCGCTCGCGAAGCCCGTCGTCGCGCTCGTGTTCTTCTTCAGCTTCGTCGCCGACTGGAACAACTTCTTCCTGCCGCTCACGGTCCTCGCGGACTCGAAGCAGTACCCGATCCAGGTCGGTCTGTCCGATCTCCTCTCGTCGACGCCGTCCTTCAACCCCGCGCAGGGCGGCGGTGGGCAGACGGTGAACATCTTCCGCCCCGAGCTCGCGCTCGCGACGCTCCTCGCCGTCGTCCCCGTCGCGATCGTCTTCCTCCTGTCGCAGCGGTCACTCGTCCGCGGCATGCTCGGCGGAGCGGTCAAGCAGTGAAGGAGTGATGCAATGGCCCGGGTTGCCTTCGAACGCGTGACGAAGATCTACGGCGACGGAATCCGCGCGGTCGACGAGCTCGACCTCGAGGTCGCGGACGGCGAGTTCATGGTCCTCGTCGGGCCGTCGGGATGCGGAAAGACGACGGCCCTGCGGATGGTCGCGGGGCTCGAGGAGATCACGGACGGCATCGTCCGGATCGGCGACAAGGTCGTCAACGAGCTCACGCCGAAGAGCCGCGACATCGCGATGGTGTTCCAGAGCTACGCGCTCTACCCGCACCTCAGCGTCTACGACAACATCGCGTTCGCGTTGAAGATCAAGCGGACGCCGAAGACCGAGATCGAGCGGCGCGTCGACGGTGCGGCGCGAATCCTCGATCTGGAGGCGCTGCTGAAGCGCAAGCCCCGCGCGCTCTCGGGAGGGCAGCGGCAGCGGGTCGCGATGGGACGTGCAATCGTGCGGGAGCCGGCCGCGTTCCTGATGGACGAGCCGCTCTCGAACCTCGACGCGAAGCTGCGGGTGCAGATGCGCGCCGACATCAAGAAGCTGCAGAGCGACCTTGGCGTGACGACGATCTACGTCACCCACGACCAGGTCGAGGCGATGACGATGGGACATCGCGTCGCCGTGATGCGGAAGGGGAAGCTCCAGCAGGTCGCCGCGCCGCAGGAGATGTACGACAACCCTGCGAACGTCTTCGTCGGGGGCTTCATCGGCAGCCCGGCGATGAACATGCTCGAGGCGCGGATCGAGCGACGGGACGGCAACCTCGTCGCCGCGCTCGGCGATGCGGCGGTGCCGCTCGACGACGAGACACTCGACCGGCGGCCGGCGCTCGTCGGCTACGAGGGCCGGGACATCGTCCTCGGTATCCGGCCGGAGGACCTCGAGGACGCCTCGCTCGCAAACGGCGACGGGAGACCCCGGCTGACCGGGCGCGTCGAGATCCGCGAGGCGCTCGGATCGGAGATGCTCGTCCACTTCGAGGTCGCCGCCCGTCAGGCGATGACGGACGAGGTGCGCGAGCTCGCAGAAGACGTCGGGGACGACCGGATGCTCGAGCAGTACGTGTCGGGGACGCAGCCCGCGGTGGCGACGCTCGTCGGCCGCTTCGGCCCCCGTTCCCGCGTCGTCGAGGGGGAGACGGTCGAGGTGTCGATCGACCGCCGCGCGCTTCACTTCTTCGACTCCGGAACCGGCCTCTCGATCGCGTGAAGCCGTTCGGCGAGCTCGAGCTCTGGTTCGTCGCCGGCACGCAGGACCTGTACGGCGCCGCAGTTGTCGCGATCGTGGAGGAGCACGCACGCGCGGTCGCCGCCTCGCTCGACGCCGAACCGGAGATCCCCGTGCGCGTGCGTGACCGCGGCGCCGTTCTCTCGCCCGACTCGATCCGCCGTCTCTGTCTCGAGGCGAACGCCGACGACGGGTGTGTCGGCGTCGTGATCTGGATGCACACGTTCTCGCCGGCGAAGATGTGGATCGCAGGTCTCGCCGCGCTGCGCAAGCCGCTGCTCCACCTGCACACGCAGTTCGATCGCGAGCTGCCGTGGGCGGAGATCGACATGGAGTTCATGAACCTGAACCAGTCGGCGCACGGCGACCGCGAGCTCGGGTTCATGCAGACGCGGATGGGCCTGCGTCGCAAGACGGTCGTCGGGCACTGGTCGGATCCCGTCGTCGCACGGCGGATCGGCACGTGGGCGAGAGCGGCATGCGGCGAGCGTGAGCTCCGGCAGCTCCAGGTCGTGCGATTCGGCGACAACATGCGACAGGTCGCGGTGACCGACGGCGACAGGGTCGAGGCGCAGTTGCGCCTCGGCACCGCCGTTCACGGCCACGGCGTGGACGACCTCGCGAACGCCGTGCGCGAGACCTCGGAAGCCGAGGTCGACGATCTGCTCCGCGAGTACGAGGAGCGATACGACCTCGTCCCTGTGCTGCGCGAGGGAGGCGAGCGCCGCACGTCCCTGCGCGAGGCCGCGCGGATCGAGGCGGGACTCCGCACGTTTCTCGGCGCGCGCGGCTTCGCCGCCTTCACCGACACGTTCGAGGACCTCGGCGCCCTGCCGCAGCTCCCGGGGATCGCGGTGCAACGGCTGATGGCCGACGGCTACGGGTTCGGCGCGGAAGGCGACTGGAAGACCGCCGCCCTCGTGCGCGCGGTCAAGGTCATGGGGAACGGGCTCGCCGGCGGCAGCTCGTTCATGGAGGACTACACGTACGACCTCACCCCCGGCCGCGAGCTGGTGCTCGGCGCGCACATGCTCGAGGTCTGTCCCTCGATCACGGACGAGCGTCCCTCGTGCGAGATCCACCCGCTGTCGATCGGCGGCCGCGGCGATCCCGTACGGCTCGTGTTCACCGCCCGAAGCGGCCCCGCCGTCGTCGCGGCTCTCGTCGATCTCGGAGACCGCTTCCGGCTGCTCGTGAACGAGGTGGATCTCGTCGCCCAGGAGCGGCCGCTGCCGAGGCTGCCCGTCGCGCGTGCGCTGTGGCGGCCGAAGCCCGATCTCTCGACGGCCGCCGAGGCGTGGCTCGTCGCCGGCGGGTCGCACCATACGGTCTTGACGGATCAGGTCGGGAGCGACGCCCTCGCCGACCTCGCCGAGATGCTCGGAATCGAGCTGGTGCTCATCGACGGCGAGACGCGGATGCGCGACCTCACGCGCGAGCTCCGCTGGAACCACGCGTTCCACGCGGTCGCCGGAAACGCCTGACAGGGCTCCGCCGGTCCCGCGCACGGCACAGGACGGCGGCCCGGTGGCAGCGCCGTGGCAGAGGCCGAGGCGATGCT
>Ga0335071_10001883_pt1 | contig 22612 bp, 16 predicted proteins | sample Lox_Sample_15_FD_206724 | JGI IMG/M metagenome (GOLD analysis project Ga0335071, IMG submission 206724) | Soil microbial communities from Loxahatchee National Wildlife Refuge, Florida, United States - Lox_Sample_1.5 | ecosystem: Environmental > Terrestrial > Soil > Wetlands | place: USA... | reverse complement strand
AAGCACACTATGCCAAGAAGGGGCCGGCTCTGGTTCCTGATTCGTCGGTTACCACCGGAGCGGTACGAATTCGCAGTAAACAGACCGTTTGCTCCGTCAAATGGGGCAAAGACGAGCGGCATGTCACTGACAAAATGAAGGATGACGTTTTTGCGGCATACGGGACTAAGCAGGGTGACGGTGTATGCGCGTTCAAGACGCACACCGGCAAAAAGGGACAGCCCGTGAAGGAGGGATGCGAAATCGATCATCTGATCAGCCGCGAACTAGGTGGCGATGACAAGATTGAGAATTTGTGGCCACAACCCTATACGCAGCATCCCGGCGCGCACGAAAAAGACTGGCTAGAGAACCAGCTTCACAAAGAAGTTTGCGACGGGACCATCACGTTGGCGGAGGCGCAGAAGGAGATCAAGAAAAATTGGTACGCGGCCTATAAGAAACGCAAGCCTTCCAACTGACGCGAACCAGTATTCCGTGGTTGCGTTCAACTTCTGCTACCAGTGAAAACGAGTTCTATAATCATCCGCCATGGCGAGTTCCTTCCCGTTGCCGGCCGCCCAGGCGACGCGTCCCGAGGGTTGGCGCAATCCCTACCTCCGCGTGCACGCCGTCAACGTCTACGTACGCGATCAGGAACGAAGCCTCCGCTTCTATCTCGATCAATTGGGATTCAGTCTCGCCTTCGACGTGTGCCTACAATCGGGACAGCGATGGGTGGGCGTATCTCCGCCAGACGGCACTGCTGTACTGACCCTGATCGCGCCGGATCCGGAGTCGGAAGAGTACAAGCTGATCGGCCAGCCGACGTCGGTGGTATTTGTCGCCGAGGACGTTATCGCCACCTACACAGAATGGGTCAGACGGGGAGTGCGATTCCGCCACACGCCACGTCTTCGCCGTGTGAAATACCGGCAGAAGGCGGTCGACGGCGCCGAAAACGCACGCTCTCTCTTGCTTGGCAAGCAGTCTCCGATCTGGGGCGGAGTTTTCACGCGGTTCGAAGATCCGGACAGGAACTCCTTTGCGCTGGTCAGTTTCGACGAAATGACGCAGGCTGTTGAGGCCCAGCGTCGTGCCACCGCTGAGAAGCAGGAGGCGGAACGCCGTGCTGCTCACGAGATGGAGATTGCCAAGCAGGTACAGGCGCGCCTCTTCCCGCAGGTCCTGCCGCCCCTGAAAACCCTAGACTATGCCGGAGTGTGTATCCAAGCCCGCCAGGTCGGAGGGGACTACTACGACTTTCTCCATCTCGGGCAAGGGCGGCTCGGCCTGGTGCTGGGAGACATTTCGGGCAAGGGCATTGCCGGAGCACTGCTGATGGCGAATCTGCAGGCTAACCTGCGGAGCCAGTGCACGGTCGCATGGGACGAGCCGGAACGTTTGCTGAAATCCGTCAACCAGCTGTTTTGTGACAATACGCCGGACAATGCCTATGCCACGCTCTTCTTTGCCGAATACGACGATCAGATGCGACGACTGCGCTACGCGAATTGCGGTCACCCATCGGCATTTCTGCTCCGGGACGGTGCGGTTGTTGAACTCGAGTCGACGTGCACGGTCCTTGGGCTTTTCGCAGAATGGAAGTGCGCCGTCCGGGAATGCAGCCTGCGAGAAAGCGATACGCTCGTGCTGTACACAGACGGCGTCACAGAGTCGTTCAATGCGGCTGGAGAAGAATTCGGAGAGAATCGCCTGCTCGATGCTCTGCACAAGAATCGAAATCTACCACCGGGCGATTTGCTCGCTGCCGTCGTCCAGGAAATACAGAGATTCAGTTCCGGCGAGCAACATGACGATATCACGCTGATCGTGGCGAGTTGCCGGGGTTGAATCGGGTGGCATCGCAAGCTAGAACGCGCTGCCCCCACCTCCGCCGAAGCCGCCACCGCTGAATCCGCCGCCGCTGAACCCTCCACCACTCCCGAAACCTGAACCGCTGGAACTGGCCCGCGGAGCTGAGACGAAGACCTGGTGCATATCCGACGCCATGCTGTGCATCGAACTGGAGAAGAAGATCGGATTGAAGCCGGAATATGGTGTCGAGCCGACATACCAGCTCGGCGGATCTTTCACGATTCCGGCAAAGGCTTGCGCCCAGTGCTGTTCGACCCCGAAGGCCATCGCGTAGGGAAGATACTTCTCGAACGTATCCGGCGGCAAGCGCTTGATGCGGTCTGCGTCCACCCGGTTCATGAATTCCTGGAAGCCAAGAATAGCGACCGCGGTGCGGACGCCCGACACTGTCTTTGCGGTCATCTGGCGCGCGAAGAGCCACCAGATCCCAGCGGAGATCAATCCACTCGCGATCAATAGAGCGACCGAGTTGAAAAGGTTCGCCCATCCCAGATACTGGATGCCCGCGAGCAGCAGAGCGATCGCGACCGCCGCAGCGAGACTGTATCCGTTGGCGGATCCGGGATCGAGGGCATACATCCCTTTGCGTTTCAGCGACGACATGATGTCTTCACGGATCACGGGGATTGCGGTATAGAAGCGATTCTTCAGACTGGAAAGCCGGGTCTCAGCTCCGCCGGCGAAGATGTTCTCCAGCATTACACGTTCGTGCGGAACCAAATCGTTGCCCCACTGCTCGCGCGCCTTTACCAGATGCAGAATGTAGTCCTTGCTCTTAAAGACAAGCAGAGTGGTATCGGTTGTTTCCTCGATCTTGATATAGCCTCGGACGGCAAGGTCGACGATAGTCGAGGTAATATCGCGTGGGTCGGTTGAATCGTCGATCAGTGTCCCAGCTTCGGCAGGAGTCATTCCCTTCGGTGGCTCGTACATGGGCGCCACAGATATGCCGGGATCGGGATCTTTCCCTACCGTGTGCCAGAGTCCGAACATCACGATGAAGGTCAGAAACGGAAGGAAGACAATTGGATTGCTGCCGAGAAACCACGCCAGCCTCGTGAATGCACCAGGTTCTTTCAAAACACCTTTCGGGATATAGACGTCAATGGTCAGGCCGCCGCGCATGGGAAGCGGATTGGTCGTCTCGAACATCACGTCGGAGCCTTTGACTTCGGAAGTGGCCTGGCCTTCGGTCGAGCCATAAACGCCCGTAAAGGCTTGGGCGCGAAGTGTACCGGCTGCGCCTTCAGGAAAGGTGACGAAAGCGGAGACATGGTCGATCGGCACCGGCCAGTCGTTGCCGGTGACGTTCCAATAGAACTCATCGTGTGAGTCGAAGTAGCGGAGGCCATTGCGGACGGTGTAGTCGATGTTGACGACCCGGGTCGCGTCTTCTGCGTCGGGGATGTAGATCTTCAGATCACGATACGCGCCGGAACGGCTGGCCTCGTATTTCAGCGGCCGGTTCTCTTCATCAGTTACGCTTTTCACGTCGACGTACAGCGTGTAGTTCGACCCGTGCGGCCCGGGATACTCGACGGGAATCGTTCGATGAATGCCGTGCCACTGCCCGGCAAAGACAAGCGTGATTTTTTCGCTGACGAGTGCGCTGCCGTCACTGCTGATGGCAATCGTGTCTTTGAAGTCGGCAATCCGCCAGTTCCGGGCTTGAGCGCGGGCGGGAGCGACTGCCAACAACACCGCGCCGAGAGCACCCAGGACGGAGAACAGGCGCGCCCACGAAGGAATCCAGCGAAAGCGCAGCATGATCAGAATTTCACTGCCACCGGTTCGCGATCGGCGGCCGCCGTTTCGAAGAATTGCCTCTGTTGGAAACCGAACATGCCAGCCAGGATGTTGGTCGGGAACGACTGGATCTTGGTATTCAGATCGCGCACCACGGCGTTGTAGTAGCGTCGCGAATTCTGAATGGCGTCCTCGGTCTGGCTCAGCGAATTCTGGAGCTGGGTGAACTCCTGCGAAGCCTGCAGCTGGGGATAATTTTCGGCCACCGCAAACAGGCTCTTGAGAGCGCCGGTAAGTTGATTTTCAGCAGCGGCTTTGTCGGCGGGGCCAGTCGCCTGCATGGCCATGGAACGGTACTTGGCGATGTTCTCGAATGTACCCTTTTCGTGCGCCGCGTATCCCTTTACGGTCTCGACTAGGTTGGGAATCAGGTCGTGACGGCGCTTAAGCTGCACGTCAATGTCGGACCAGGCCGAGTCCGCCCGGACGCGCAGCTGCACCAGGCTGTTGTACATCGCGATGAGGAAAAATCCGACCAGGATTACAACTGCCACAAGGGCCAAGAGCATGACGGTTTCACCTCGACACGGATTCAAGGCGACGGTAGCATACGGGCCCTTCGTGCGCAATGTGGTTCCGCGCCTCGAACACTCGCTCGGCGAGGCAGCCAAAAAATTCAGCAGCCGCGTTCCGCCGAGTTCATCCAAGCAAGAAGCAGGGAGGTTTGTCATGCAAGAACGCATTCAAGGGGCGAGGGTGGCGCCGGGCGGCTACAAGGCGATGCTCGGCCTGGAACAGTATTTGCACGAGTCAGGCCTGGAACAGAATCTGATCGACCTGATCAAGTTGCGAGCGTCGCAGATCAACGGTTGCGCTTATTGTATTGACATGCACTGGAAGGATCTGCGAGCCCTAGGCGAGACCGAACAACGTCTGTACGGCCTGAACGCCTGGCGCGAGAGCGACTACTACTCGCAGCGGGAGCAGGCTGCCCTGGAATGGACGGAAGCGGTCACGCTTGTCCGCGAAGGCCATGTTCCGGATGAGATCTACGAGAAGGTCCGAACCCATTTCTCAGAGAAGGAACTGGCCGACGTGACACTGACGATCGCGACTATCAACGCGTGGAACCGGATCGCCATCGCTTCGCGGGCGGTTCCCGGCCGGTACCGGGCCACGGCTCGTCCGGTCACGAAGACTGCTTGAAGCCGGCAGTCGAAAACGGGAAGGGCGGCGATTGCCGCCTTCCCGATTCTGCGCTCGGAAATCCCGGCAAGTGCAGGGAATTGCGTACGAACGAGTTGGCGAAATCCCGCGTCCAGCGCCGTTTCTCTTGACAAACTCGCAAACCTGGCTGAAACTCTCCACACGATTTTGAGAGCCGTGCTGTTCCGTCTTGGGGCTCTCCCGCGCTGCTGCGTTACCTTTCACCGATAGAGGATCTCCAATGTTTCGTCGCCTGTGTGTACCGACGTTGTCCGTAATCTTGTCCCTGGGCTGCGCCGCCCTCGCCCAGGTTGCCGTCACCACCCAGCACAACGACAACTACCGTACCGGACAGAATACGAACGAGACGATCCTGACCCCGGCCAAGGTGAACAAGACGCAGTTCGGCCGGCTCTTTGTTCAGACCGTGGACGGATACGTCTACGCGCAGCCGCTCTACGTGCCGAGTGTCAACGTCACTGGAAAAGGGACGCACAACGTCGTCTATGTGGCGACAGAACATGACAGTGTCTATGCGTTCGACGCAGACAACAATACCGGCTCGAATGCGAGTCCGCTATGGCAGAAGAGTTTCATCAATCCGGGTGCGGGTATTAACGTGGTGACGAGCGGCGACGTGAGCTGCAACGACCTGGTTCCGGAAATCGGGATTACAGGAACGCCGGCCATTGATTTATCGACCGGGACCATGTATCTGATCGCGAAGACGAAAGAGAATGGCAATTTCGTACAGCGGCTGCATGCGCTCGACATCACGAGCGGCGTAGAGAAATTCGGTGGACCGATTACCATTCAGGCGCAATTCAACGGCACCGCCGATGGCGGCAAGAAGGTGGCATTCAATCCTCTTCGCGAGGCGCAGCGTGCAGGGCTAGTCGTACAAAACGGAGCGGTCTACATTGCGTGGGCGTCCCATTGTGATATTGGTCCTTATCACGGCTGGGTTATGGCTTACGACGCGCTTACGTTGCAGCAAAAGAGCGTCTGGAACTCGACGCCGAACGGCGGGCTGGGCGGATTCTGGCAGGCGGGGGCGGGCCTGGCGATGGATTCGCGTGACTTGCTGTACATCGCCAGCGGCAACGGAACCTTCGACAAAGATGTAAAAGGCAAGGATTTCGGCGACAGTATCGTTAAGATGGGCTTCAACACAGCCGGGAAACTCATTGTCAAAGATTACTTCACGCCACACGATCAAGCATTTCTGGAATCCACCGACCTCGACCTGGGTTCCGGTGGGGTGTTATTGATTCCCGATCGTCCTGGGAAAGCTCACCCGTATCTGCTGGTGCAGGTAGGAAAAGAAGGGACCATCTACCTCACGAACCGCAATCGAATGGGGAAATACAATCCTGACAATGACGACCAGATCATCCAAAACCTGCCGGGGGCGGTCGGTGGAACGTGGGGTATGCCGGCATTCTGGAACAACAACGTTTACTTTGGCGGAATTGGCGACAACATCAAGATGTTCAGCTTCGATCCGGTGAAGGGATTGCTTTCGAATACACCGGTTTCGAACACCAGCACATTCTTCAACTATCCGGGCACGACACCGTCGGTTTCTTCGAATGGAACGAGCAATGGAATCGTCTGGGCCCTGCAGACGGATCACAATCCTTTAACGCTGCATGCGTACAGTGCGACCAACCTGAGCACGGAACTGTACAACACGAACCAGAACGCGACGCGGGACAATCCGGGAAACTCAGTGAAGTTCACGGTGCCGACCGTAGCAAATGGGAAAGTGTATGTACCGGCGCAGAAGCAGATCAGTGTTTTCGGGCTGCTGTGAGCAGCGATCAGGCGCGAGGCGAAACGTTTACTGCCGCGGGGCGTAATAGCCGCGGCGGGCGCGGACCTGAAGGTCCTTCTTGATGGAAGTGATTTCGATGGAGCGATATCGGCCGTCGGCATCGAAGTCGGAAGGCTTGTAGGACACGGCGTACTGGCTACGCAACTCTTCTTCGATCGCCGCAAAGGACCGCGTAATGTCCTTCATTTTGAAGGGAAAGAAGGCGCGCCCGCCCGTGGCCGAGGCGAGATCCTCCAGCACCTTGTCGCCACGAAGGATGAGTCCGCTATCGTCGGTGGAAATCGCATAAATCAGAACTTCCGAGCGCTGGGCCATTTCAATCGCTTGCGCGCGTGTCACTTCGCTCTGGTTGTCTTCTCCGTCACTGAGAATGACGATGGCCTTGCGAACGGGACGTTCTCCGCGATCCTGCAGCTTCTCCTTGCAGGCTTTGTAGATCGCATCATAAAGCGCCGTGCCACCGCCATCGTTGAGCTCACGGACTCCTGCGGCCAGCCGCCTTGTGTCATCGGTGAAGTCCTGTGTAAGGTGGCTATTCTTGTTGAAGCCGATTACAAACGCCCTGTCATAGCCGGGACGAAGAATGTGCTCGAGGAATCCGGTAGCAGCCTGCTTTTCGAAATCGAAACGGCTGTGGACCGAGGCGCTCACGTCGACGAGCAAACCGAGTTCGATGGACAGATCGGTCTCGCGGCGGAAATTCACAATCGATTGGACAGGCTTGTGGTCGTCGAGGATGGAAAAGTCATTCTGATTCAGATTGCGGACAAACTTGCCGTGCCGGTCAGTTGCGATGAAGAGCACATTCACTTCGTCGACGCGCTTCTTGATCGTGAGAACCGGTTCGTCCGGAGCGTCGGCAGCAACAGAAGCCACGGAAGCCGCATACGCGGCAGGAGTGCCATACATGCTGCTTTGACCGAAAGCAGTCGAGGCAAGGGCAACTATTGCCAGGACCCCAAATCCGAATTGGCGATACGTAATCATCAACCTTAGGCTCAGCCTTGGCGATCGAATCGCGGACCCTTCAAACCATTCGATGCACGCGAGGGGCCGAAGATCCCACCCCGGCCGCTTCGACCGACTCTAGGCTGTTTCCTATCCCAACTCCAAGTTACAAAAGGAGTACGCAGCCAGTGTCTGGATTAACCGCCGACTGGTCAATAAGTTGTACAGTCCAGTTTTTCACGAGACAACATCCAGAGCGAGCTCCAGAGGGGGTGAACTGGAAAGGCACGTGCACAACTGATCTCATCGGGTACTCTGATGAGGAGTCACAGGACATTTTTTCCCTGATTGCGGAGGTTTCATGCAAAAACTTCTGGCCGTATTTTTCTCTCTTTTCGTGACCGTCTTGCCGCTGTCCGCTGACAGCGAGAAAGAAAGCGACCGCGTTCAAGAGTCCGGTCAAGTGGTGAAAGAGATTCTGGACATTCCAGACGACATTCCGAAAGACCTGCTCGATCGAGCGGAGTGTGTGATCGTACTGCCGTCGGTGAAGAAAGTTGCGATCGGGATTGGCGGCAGCTTTGGCCGTGGCGTGATGACGTGCAGGACGGGCCAGCACTTCACGGGCCCGTGGAGCGCGCCGGCTCTTTTTGCACTCGAAGGCGGCAACATCGGATTCCAACTCGGCGGGCAGGCTACGGATTTTGTTCTGCTGGTCATGAATCCGGGCGGCGCAAACAGTCTGATGGGAAGTAAGGTGAAACTCGGCGCTGATGCCTCGGCAGCGGCGGGTCCGAAGGGCCGCTCAGCGACCGGTGCAACGGACGTGGTGATGAAGGCGGAGATCCTGTCGTATTCGCGCTCGCGGGGATTGTTTGCCGGCGTCTCGCTGGAAGGATCGACTTTGCGTCCAGACAACCGTGCCAACGAAAAGCTGTATGGAAGGAAAGCCAGTGCCCGCGAAATTGTCCGGCAGGGGAAAGTGCCCGTTCCCGAATCAGCTCGGGAGTTGCTCTCCCTGTTGAATACCAAATCGCCAAAGAACCGGTCTGAGGCGAAATCGCTGAAATAGGCAGCGGGCGGGGATTCGCGCCCCGGGGAAGCGCTTTCCAGCGGAGACGTGCATCAGTGATAACCTAGGAGCCGCTCGGATGCTCTGTCGCTGTGTGGGGGGGGCGAACTTGTATTTCGAACAGTTCTATTTGAATTGTCTGGCGCATGCCTCGTACATGATTGGATCGGGAGGCGAGGCCGCGGTCATTGATCCGCAACGCGACGTCGATCTGTATCTGGAAGCTGCCGAAGAGCAAGGTCTTCGAATCCGCCACGTCTTTGAGACCCACCTGCATGCCGACTTCGTCTCCGGACACAAGGAACTGGCGGCCCGTACGGGCGCGAGGATCTACATCGGAGCAGAGGCCCATGCGGCCTTCCCGCATGTGCCGCTGCGTGACGGCTTCGAGATCAAGATGGGGTCGCTAGGAATTCGTACCCTGGAAACGCCGGGCCACACGGCGGAGAGCATCTGCCTGGTCGTGACCGATGAGCAGAAATCGCCAGAGCCGTTGGCAGTCATGACCGGCGACACGTTGTTCATCGGCGATGTCGGCCGCCCCGATCTCTCGACAACTCACACGCCTCAGGAACTGGCGGGCCTCCTTTACGACAGCTTGCACCAGAAGCTCATGCGTCTGCCAGATGGGGTGCTGGTGTACCCGGCGCACGGTGCGGGTTCGTTGTGCGGACGCAGCATGCGGGCGGAGCGATGGTCCACCATCGGAACCGAGCGGCTGACGAATTACGCTCTGCAGATATCGAGCCGGGACGAGTTTGTGCGGCAGCTAACGACGAATCTCCCAACACGTCCGGGGTACTTTTTCCAGGACGCGGAGATTAACCGATCGGGCGCCGACCCGCTGACGGATCGGCCCCCGCTTCCAGCATTCACACCCGCTGAAGTGGAAGGCTTGTTAAGCAAGAAGGTGAACGTACTGGATGTGCGGCCCCCTGATCAATTTGCCGCAGGCCACCTGCCAGGTTCGATCAACATCGCGTTGGCTGGGCAGTTCGCTTCGTGGGCGGGAACAATTCTTGGCCTGGGTGCGAAGCCCTTGCTGGTGGCTGAGAGCGATGCCCAGGTGGAAGAAGCGAAGATGCGATTGGCGCGCGTCGGGATCGAGGACGTCCGCGGATACCTGGCGGGTGGTGTAATGGCGTGGCAAAAGGCAGGACTGCCGCTGTTGACCACACCACAGGTCACGGCACAGGAACTGGCCGCGAACCTGCGCGAGGGACGTGTGCACGTCTTCGATGTGCGCCGCGACAGCGAATGGCGTGCCGGACACATTGCGGAGGCGCAGAACAGACCTTTGGACAATTTCTCCCAGGCCTTGCCGCCGCTGGATCCGACGTTGCCGGTGGCCGTGCACTGCAAGAGCGGTTATCGAAGCATGATTGCGTGCAGCCTGTTGGAGCGCGCAGGCCACCGCAACGTAGTCAACGTCACCGGTGGATTTGACGCGTGGCATTCTGCTGGATTGCCGGAAGCCTCGGACCAACTGGCGAGGGCTTGAGCGGGCACGGTCGCGGGGAGCAGGTTCGTCCCGAAAACGTGTGAGATTGACGATTCCGTCTCTTCAACTTTTCCAGGCGCTGAAGCTGCCTTTTAGGAAACAATTAAGAACGCGCTCCGTCGCGGCTGGTTTGCCGAAGACGAAACGCGTTCTTTTCTTTCCGAGAAATCGATCTTGTCTCAGGCTCCTGATCGGGCAGCCCTAGCCAGAGCAAAACTGGCAGGCTCTGCCACCTTGGCGAAGTAGAGCCGATACGAGCGATAGATCCCGACCATGATGGGCAGCACTGCCAGGGCGGCCAACCAACCCACAGAGTGGCCGACCGATTCCACCATCGAAGTTAAACCTGCACTTAGGACGTAGTACGGAAAAGACATTTGAGCGATGCTCATCCAGATCCTGTGGAACCCACCACCATCCGTCAGCGCGACAATGGCGGACACAGGCAACGTTTGTCCCAGGAAGAAGGCGGCAGTCGCTCCGGCCAGCAGTAATTGAGCTGACATCCAGTTCAACTTCCCTGCCATTTGCTGGTGGAAGAGAAGCCCGGCGGCACCGCTGGAAAACGCCATCATGCTGAGGTTGAACAGGATCCGCACTGGCTTCAGCCTGGTCCCGTCTTTCGGCAGTGTTTGGATAATGCTCGAGGCACAGGCAATGAGGATGGACTCGGTGGCGCTGAGCAGGATGATCGACAGCATCAGAAACGGCAGATTGACCGACATGTTGCCGTTGATGCCGGGGATCGTCACCTTCATCCGCGATGTCGCCATTGCGATCGCCAACAACGTCAATGCGAGATACGGATGCCAGCTTTGGCCGCGAATGGCCGCATTCGCGATCATTGCCGCAGCAGCAATCGCCATCAGGGCGATGAATGCCTTCGTCAACCGTGTGTATTGCATCAGGGTTCCCTCCTTTCCTCGGAATTCACACGTGTTGACTATTGTTCGCCTTCAATATCGACAGAGAGGGCATCGACGCCGTCAAAATCGGAGCACCCCCACACAACGCTGGAGCCGGAATCGGAACTGGTATTCGTGCCCCAGACGACGCTAAAGCCGCTCATGACCGAGCTGCCCCACACGACGGACGTGCCCCAGACAACGGAGTTGCCCGAGACGTTTGTGCCCCAGACAACGGAATTGCCCCACACGACCGAGGTGCCCCAGACCACGGACGTACCCCACACGACGGAGCTGCCATTAACGATCGAGACTGTCCCGGTACTGGGGTTATAGACCGCGCTGGGCGAGACCGCCGAACCAGCGGCGGCCGGAGCCAGGTCGGTACTGTTCAGCGCGGCGGCGATATCCAGATAGCCAGCGCCGACTGTAAAAAGATCATAGTATTCGGTGAAGGTCTGACCCGTCGTCGCGTCGACTGCTACCGTTACCGTCGGGAAGGTCTTATAGGCCGTCTTCATCAACCGGGCCTTGATTTGGTCCGGCGTAAGCGCGGGATTCTGGTCCAACAAGAGCGCGATGGCGCCGCTCACGACGGGAGTTGCCATGCTGGTGCCACTCAGTACGAAATACGGACGTGGCCCGTAGCCGTTGCTCGCCCCGCTCGCTGTGCGCTTGTTCCCCGGATACTGACTTTCCAGCGTGCTGCCATGATCGATCGTCGAGACGATCGTGTTGCCAGGAGCAACGATGTCAGGTTTCACCACATGATCGTAGGTGGTGGGCCCTTTCGAACTATAGCTCGCAATCTGGTCGTCGGATCGGGCGGCCGTATTCATGGTCTTCATCGCGCCGACCGTGAGCACCATGGGATCGTTCCCCGGTGCGGTGACAGTGCCATAGCCGTTGCTGCCGTTCAAGCTCAAACGGCCGTAGTTGCCGGCCGCCACGACGACCACGATGCCTGCGCGCCACGCAGACTCCACAGCCTGGCACAGCGGATCACTGGCGTATCCAGTCGCGATGCCACGGCCCAGCGACAGGTTGATCACGCGGATGTTGTAAGTGTCCTTGAGCTGGATCGCGCGCTGAATCGCGGCGATCACCATGCTGTCGGAACCGGAACCGTTCTTGTCGAGTACGCGAAGGTCAATGAGGGTAACGTTCGGGGCCACTCCAGCGAATTGTCCGCCGGACCACGTGCCGTTGCCGCCGACGATGCCGGCCACGTGAGTGCCATGGCCATACAGGTCCCACTTCGCTCCGTTGCTGTTGCTGGTCGCTGTTCCAGTGAAATCCTGGTGATACACGACGCGCGAAACCGTGCCGGTGGAATCTTCCAGGTCGGTATGGTTGTCGTTGACACCGCTGTCGATGATGGCAACGCCAATGCCAGAGCCGTCATAACCAGCGCTCCACGCGGCACTGACGCCAACCGCCGCATCGGTGAGGTCGTCCATGGCTTTCAGCGGATGGTCCGGCGAAATGAAGGCGACGTTCGGATCAGATGCCAGCCTGCGAAGGGCGGCGGGCGACATGGTGAACGTTCCGGCCTTGATCAGCGACAAGTGCGAGTGAAACTTCGCGCCCATGCCCTGGGCCTTCGAAAACTGGCTCGCCGTCGGGGCATTCTTGTACTGCACAATGACGCGCTGACTCGCGGCCCCATTCGCCTTCATCATCTTGGCGAGGTCAGGTGAGAACTTATGGCTGACTGCAGAGTCGCCATTGTCGCTCAGCTGCATCACCTGCCGTGTTTGAGCGAAGGCTACGGTGGTGCTGAGGACCAGAATCAGGAGCGCTACCGGTTTTCCACCCCAGACCGCGCTATGACGCTCATTGCGTTGGTTTGACGTCTTTTTCTTGTCACTGCGCATTTCAATCGTCCTTGGTGACGTAAAGATGCCAATCGCCGTCAGGACTCCTGTTGCACGGCTTGGGCCATGCGAGACTTGTTATGTTATTGATTCTACAGCGGGATAGATGTCTTGTGAGGGGTGAGATCAGGACACATTGTCCCCGTCGGTTGGCACTGAGACAGTTTGTCCCGGAGTTCCGAGACACGTAGTTACTCAAGTACTCAGTCCGCATGCGCGAGAAGAACCTAGCGGTGTTTTCCGCCGAGAAGAGCCCCATCCGTGTTGCCGGCGGCCGCCGCCAGCGCACTCGAAGACGGCGACTTGAATCCAGCAGGCACCTGCGGGAGAGACGACATCAGACGCTGGGTGTATGGGTGATTGGGGCGCGAGAAGATTTGCTCGGTTGAACCACACTCGACGATCTCACCCTCATGAAGAATGGCGATGCGGTGACAGATTCCGGCAACGGACGGCAGGTCGTGAGAGATGTAAAGGATCGACATGCCGGTCTCGCGATGCAGCCTGGCAAACAGGTCGAGGATTTCCGACTGCGTGATGACATCGAGAGCACTGGTCGCCTCGTCGGCAAGCAAGAGCGCGGGACGATGGATGACAGCCATGGCAATCAACACCCGCTGTGCCTGCCCGACGCTGAGTTGGGACGGATACTTCTTCAGAAAGTCCGCATCGGCAGGCAGGCTGACGCTCGCCATGGCCGACTGGATAGCGGCGTCGGACGCGGCGCGGGAGCCGCTGGCATGAGCGCGCCATGCTTCTGCTAACTGGGTACGAACCCGCAGCGCCGGGTTCAGAGACGAAAGTGGACTTTGCAGCACCAGGCTCATCGCGCGTCCGCGGAGATTGCGCAGGTCGCGCTCAGACATTTTGAGAACGTCACCACCCTGAAAGAGAATGCTGCCTTCTGCTGTGGCGCGCTTCCGGCCGAGCAATCCGAGAATTGCCAGCGCGAGTGTGCTCTTACCTGAGCCGCTCTGTCCCACCAGTCCGACAATCTCACCGTGGCCGATGTCGAGATTGACATCCTTGAGGACGGGCGCCTTGCCCGGATAACGGACCGTGACATGCGCCGAAAGCAGCTTGGTAGAGGAGTCAGTCATCGGCTCGCTTGGGTGGTGGAGTGGATCGTGAGTCGCTCGGCGTTCCAATATGTTTGGGGATGCAGGATGACCGGACTCGCTCCCGCCACCGATGGCGAGATCGCAGAGAGCGCGTCTTTGTTGATCAAATAGATAAAGGGCGCTTGTTCGACGACAATCTCCTGCACCCGATCGAAGGCCGCTTTGCGCTTCTTTGCGTCGGTAGCGGAGGCCTGTTCACGCATCAGGCGGTCGATTTCCCCTTCCCATGCGGTCGCGGGAGTCTGTTGCTGCGGGTTCCAGGCGTGGTTCTCGGCGGAACTCAGCCAGATGTTCATCTGCCCGTTGGGGTCGAGATCGACGTTCTGAAATCCGAGGATGGCCGCTTCGTAGTTGAACTTCTGCGCGATACGCTCGATCAGCGAGGGGAAGTCAAGCGTAACCACATTCATCTTGATGCCGATCTTCGACAGGTCTTCTTGAATGAGGACAGCCATGCGCTCGCGATACTTGTTGCCGGCGTTGGTGACGATCGAGAACTCGACTGCGTTGCCGTCCTTATCGCGCAGCGTGCCGTCCTGCAAACGGAATCCGTCACCCTGCAGGCGCTGCAGCGCTGCTTCCGGCTTGTAAAGTTCGGAGTGCAGCCGGCTGTTGAACCAGAACTTGTTTGCCGGGGAAACAGGACCAAACGCCGGTTGAGCGTGGCCGTTGAAGACCACGCGGCTCAGATCGTCGCGGTTGATGGCTCCGGAGACGGCTCGGCGGAAGCTGGCCGAACGGAACCAGCTGCGCTTATAGGCGGGAATGGGAGCGTTTGCCACCTGGTTGAACCACAGGAACTCGGAGTCAAGCGAAGCTCCGGCGTCATGCACAACCGCCGGCTGGCTCGCGGCGAGGCGGTCGTAATATTCGGTGTCAATTGAATTGATCAAGTCGAGCTCGCCACGGCGGAACCGGAGAACTTCCACATCGCGGTTGGGCTGGATGTCGAGACGGATGGAGTCGAGATAGGGCAGGGGACGTCCCTGCGCGTCTCTCTTCCAATAGTTTGGGTTGCGCTTCAGCAGGATATTTGCGCCCGGCTTGTATTCGGCGACCATGAATGGTCCAAGGACAGTCGCTTCTTTTTTGGCCGAGTGCGCCGAAAGAATGGCCACCTGGTCGAAAAGACGGTCAAGTCCGACGACCGGCGCGGAGAAAGCCACAGCAATCTGATCGGGTGCGAGGATCTTTGTGGTTACCGTGCCGTTGCCGGAGCGGAACGCGTCTCCCGTGGAGGAGTGGAGCTCAGGGTCCATCAGGCGCGTAACGGTGTAAGCAACGTCTTCGGCAGAGAATGGACTGCCATCAGAGAAGCGGACCCCGTGGCGCAGCTTGAAGGTGATCTGGCGAGCGTCTTTCGAGATCTTCCACGATTCGGCAAGTTCCGGTTCGAGTGCCTGGGTTTGGCGATTCGCACGTACCAGCACGCCACCGGTCAGGTAGCGAATGGTGAGTGAGGAATCGTCATCGACCTTCAGCGGATCGAAGGTCTTGGGCTCGGCACGAAGACAGAAGCGGAGCACGGTTCCGTCCTGTGCGGCGGTTATCCCGGTCAGGAGCGAAAGGCAGAGAAGCAGTCTCGAGAACATGCGGCGGCTCATGCGGCCACCTCCTCAGTTTCATTCGACAGGAGAGTCTGGAACGAAGTCATGACTACAATCAGCAGAATCAGCGGGACCAAACGCCAGGGTTCATCGCGAAAGGAGATCATGCCCTCCAGTTCGCGAAGCAGGCCGCCCCACGAGGGCAAAGGTTCAGCGACACCAAGGCCGAGAATTCCCAAGTTGGCCTCGCTCAGGATGAACACCGGAATGGAAATCCAGAACTGCGCGTAGAGGATCGGCTTCAGATTAGGCAGAACATGAACGGCAAAAAGGCGAAACCCACGCACCCCTGACGCGCGCGCCTGAAGCACGAAGTCGGAACTGCGCAGGGTATGAGCGCCGGTTGCCAGCACGCGTGCGGAGGCCGCCCAGCCAAGCAATCCGAGGATGAGAAACGTGATCAGAACCGACACGAACGGCGAAGCGTTAAGCGGCAACAGGGCACGGACTGTGATCAGCAGGAACAGCCAGGGCAATGAGAGGAACAGATCCGTGAAACCTGTTGCCAGGCGCAGCCATATTCCGCCAACGTAACCGGCGAGCCCGCCGAGCGCTGCGGCCAGCAGTGTGGAGACCAGAGCCGCGGCCGGCGCCAGCAGCAGGGAAATTCTCGTACCGTACAGCACGCGGGCGAAGCGGTCGCGGCCAAGCTCGTCGGTGCCGAGCCAGTGCTGCGTCGACGGTGGAGCGCCGGGGGCTTCGCGAAATTGCTTCGCGTAGCCGGCGGGCGCTATCCAGTTCGCGGCCAAAGACAAGACGCACACTACGAGCAAGATGACACACGCCAGCGTGCGGGCCGACCTCATGCCTGCCGGGACCTCGTCATGTGGACGATTACATCGGCCCCGGAATTCGCCAGCAAGGTAACCAGCGTAACGAGAATCGTGACATTCACCAGCAAAGGCAGATCGCGCGCCAGAGCCGCCTGCCATGCCAGTTGCCCGATGCCTGGGAGCCCGCAGAGCGATTCGACTGGAATGCTCGCGCCGACGGCAATACTGACGGTGATACCTGCCAGGGTGAGCAACTGCGGCGCAACAACCGGGAGGGCGTGCCAGAGCAGAATGCGCAATTCTCCCAACCCCCGCGCACGCGCTGCAGTGATGTGCGGCATGGCATAAGCCTTCGCAAGCAGGTTGCGTGAATACCGATAAACTTTGGGGAAGACGATCAGCGAAATCGCGAGATAGCCGGGCGAGTTTAGGATCACGGAAAGCAATGCCAGAACAGCAGCAGGAATACACAGAAAGGCTCCGCTGATCGCGGTGCCAACTAATTCACAACCTGAGGAGCGAGCCAGAGAGACGGAAAAGGCAAGACTGACGGCCAGCAGCCACCCAAGCAAGAGGCCGAAACCTGCGACTCGCGCGGTGACGCGCCAACGGTCGCGGAGCAGGCTTTGGATGGGTTGTTCGAGAGCGTGGGAAATCCCGAGATCGCCGTGCAGCGCGCCACGCAGATAGCTGATGTAGAACTTTACGACGTTATGTTCGCTGTTGCGCGCGTCATGAAGGACACGGACGCTCTCCGCGTTCAGATTCGGATTGAGCTGGCGTTCGTCGGTATCAAAGCCAGGAGCCAGGCGAATTAAAGTTGCCGAGATGAGTCCACCCACAAGGACAAGTCCGACGATTGCCAACAGGTGGCGTGCAATTCTCCACAACATTGTGCAGTCCTAGTTCACCGAAGCGCCGCGACTACGAGTCGTACCAGCCGACTCCCGCTCGATGTCGGCATGATGGATCTGTTTCATCGAGTACATGCGGCGATCGGCTTCGGCGAGCAATCGTTCGGCGTCGTAACCGTCTTCCGGGCAGAACGCGGTTCCGACGCTGAGCGAAATCAGGTTCCGGCCCGCGATCTTGTGGCCGGCCAGGATGGCCAATTGATTCAGCCGGCTGGCCTTTTCGTCCGCCGCTTCGCGGTTCAGGCCAGGCGCGACAATCACGAACTCGTCGCCGCCCATGCGAGCCACGTAGTCGTAGCCACGGCAGATTTCCTTGAGGTGGTCGGCAAACTCCTTCAGCAGCTTGTCTCCTTCCAAGTGTCCAAAGAGGTCATTGACCTGCTTGAAGTTGTCCATGTCGCAGACCATCAGTGCCAGGGTCGTACCGGTTCGACGGCAGCGTGCCAGTTCCCGCGCCAAATGGACGAAGAGGGACCGGGCGTTGGGCAACCCTGTCAGAAAATCCGTGGTAGCCGAGTTCTCGGCCTGCTGATACTTAAGGGCATTCTCGACGGAGAGGGAGATCTTTGAACTGATTGCTAGTAGAACTCGAAGGTGATCGGCAGTGAAAGCATCGCGCTCGGCGCGGTACATCGCGAGCACACCGACGATTCCGCTCAGGCCTTCGAGGGGAACGGCCAGTGTGGAGCGCAATGTCGTGTATTTCTCCGGATCACTCACATAGCCCGACTCTTTCTGCGGATCGGCATTCATGACCGGCTTGCGGTTCTGAGCAACCCAGCCGCACAGGCCTTCGCCCATTCGGATGTTGAGCGAGGAAAGCAGGCGGAAGTTGTCGCCGCTGACCAGTTCTGGAATCAGCCTTCCGTTCTTGCAGAGAAATACCGCCATCGAATCGTAGGGAATCAGCTTGCGCAGGCGCATCGACAAGACGGAAAGGGTTTCTCCAAGGCTGAGCGAATTTCCCAGATCCTGACTGAGTTCGAACATCGTCTGGGCTTCCTGGCGGGCCGCGGCGATCGAGGCAAGGAAGTCGGAGTCGCCGCCGGCCACGGAAATGACGGCAGGATCCTCAAAGCCTTCGATGGGAGTCCCTCCATTGTCGATGCGGATCTCAGCACCTAGCCCGGATGCCAAGGTTACGGACTGCGACTGAAGCCGTTGCGCCAGTTCGTGGAAGTGACGTCTCAAGATACGCACAACCCGCGGGTCAAACGCCGTTCCGGCCATCTCGGCGACTTTCTCGACCGCAGCCTCGAGGGTCATGCCGCTCCGGTACTGCCGGTCTGAGGCCAGCGCATCCATGACGTCGACGGCGGCCAGAATGCGGGCCCCAATGGGGATCTCCTCTCCCTTCAAGCCATCGGGATAGCCGCTTCCGTCCCATTTCTCGTGATGGGATCGGACGATCGGCGCCACAGGATAAGGAAACGCGACACGCTCCAGAATTTCCGCCCCAACCACGGGGTGGATTTTCATCTTTTCGAATTCTTCCGGCGTTAGCTTGCCAGGCTTGTTGATGATGTGTTCTGGAACCGCCAATTTGCCGACGTCGTGCAGCAGGGCCGCAGCCCGAATCGCCTCAGTTTCATTTTCCGAAAGTCCCAGTTCCTGTGCGATTCCGGTTGCGAATACTCGGACCCGATGGAGGTGCTTGTGCGCGGTGTGATCCTTGGCCTCAATGGCGAGAGCGAGCGCCTCAATCGTCCGCAACTGCAAGGCAGCTACCTCTTCGACGTGCTTCTTCTCGATCTCGACCTGCTTCTTCTCTGCTTCGAGACGCCCCAGATAGAGCCGGTAGGAGCGATAGAACCAGAAGATCATGGGAAGAACCAACAGCGAGACTTGCCATCCCGCATGTTTGTTGATGAGGCCTATCAGGAACACTACCGCGGCGCCGGCCAGGTAGTAGGGGAACGACCAGAAGTAGCACTCCGACCATACTCTGCGGGTTGACTTGCCCTCGGTCAGCGAGATGATCACCGAGACCGGCAGGGTATTGGCTAGGAAGAAAATCAGCGCCGTCACAACCAGCAGGACGGGTGTGTTTTCTCCAAGGAGGGAGGTCAAGTGATGGTAGGCAAAATACGAGAGGCCGATGGCATTCGCCATCATGCCGAGATTGAAGATGACCTTCGCGGGAACAACCTTCTGACGCGTCTGCCAGATGCATTGAACAAGGCTCGCCGCGCACCCAATGGCCAGGGTCTCCAGCAGGCTCATTTCCTGGACGCCCAGGAGAATGAACAGGAAGTTGACGGACATGGTGCCGTCGATCCCAGGCAATTGGATCTTGAGGCCCGATGACAGCAGAGCGATAGTCAGGTAGCAGGCAAACCGTTCGAGGCCGGTAGTCTGCCAATGCGAAAAGGCATAGGCCAGCACCGACGTGCCGATCGCCGCCGTTGTACCGATGAACAGGATTGCCCGTTTCGACATACTGCGACACGACCGCACTTACCTGTTTCGCAAGCGGTCCGCCACCTCCGTCGCTGACATTACTGGGGTTACGGCGCCAAATGAAACGACGTGGGTTACGCCCCGCAACCCGCTCTGATCCCCGCTCCTCGTGGGCAGCACATCACTACAGCCGCGCCAATTTGGCCCGGTTTCCGGCATCTTGTGACAAATCGTAACCGCCGCTTTTCAGGATGGTAGAGCAGAGAGTGAACTGGCACATCTTACTGAGGTAACTCGCCGTTGCAGAGCGCCGCTTGGGTGTGAGTTCTAAGGCGATGAACGCAAACACGGAGTGAGCGATGGACTTATTGGAATGCTTCTGGTGAGGACTCGCAACTCGCCAGGTTAGGGACTACTTCCGGAACGTTACCTTGGTTTCTACCCCTGAGCGCAACGGAGTGAGGATATTCGCCGGACCGTGTCAGGATCGTTGGATAAGTGCGCCCTGTGGAACTGACGAGACGGGAAGACAGATTCGGCAGATCCGGCGGATCCGGGAGTGAGGTGAAGGCCCAGGTCGACAGCGGGCTTGGTCAGCCTCCATTCATGACTACGGCTGCAGAGAAAGACCAAAAAACGGGGCGTGACCGAAGCCGCCAGACCCGAGCCTGGGCGGAGTGGGCAGTGTTGCCGTCCGGCGTCCTCGACCAGCTCCAGGACGCGGTTGTCACTACCGATCTTGAAGGCAACATCACCGGCTGCAATCGGGGTGTGAGTCTCTACGGTTATACGCCCAACGAGGTCACAGGGCGGAATATTGCGATCTTCTATCGTCCTGAGGAACAAGCGCTGCTGAGACGGCAGATTATCCCCGCGGTACTCGAGAAGGGGCGTTTCGAAGGCGAGATCCGATCGCGAGCAAAATCGGGCCAGGACGTCTACGTTCATATTTGCATGACTCTGCTTCGGGATCCCGATCAGGTCCCGGCCGGTATCATCGCGCTCGCCATCGACATCACAGACAAGCAGCTGTTAGAAGCCGCACTGAACGGCGCTTCTGTCGCCGGATTCGAGGGGAGCAACGGAAGCCGCGAAGTAATCCGGCGCGTCGTTGACGGCACCTCGTTCATCATGGCCAGTCCCTTGATGCACAAGTTCATGGGCATGGTCGACCGGGTCGCGGGGCACACCGAGACAGTGCTGATCGTAGGGGAAACCGGAACCGGCAAAGAACTCGTCGCGCGCACGATTCATGAATCTTCGCACCGGGCGAAGAAGCCTCTGGTCGACATCAATTGCGCAGCCCTTCCTGAACATCTGGTGGAGAGTGAACTGTTCGGTTATGAGAAAGGGGCATTCAGCGGCGCCGAATCGTCAAAGCCGGGACTCTTCGAACTGGCAGACAAGGGAACCATCTTTCTGGATGAAATCGGCGAATTGCAGACGCAGATCCAGGTGAAGCTGCTGCGGATTCTGGACGGAGCGCCATATTACCGGCTCGGCGGTCACCGAAAGATCACGGTGGACGTTCGAGTTGTTGCTGCGACGAACCAGGATCTCGAATTGGCGGTCAAAGAAGGACGGTTCCGCAAGGACCTGTTTCACCGCCTGAGCCAGTTTCAATTGCGCGTGCCGCCACTGCGGGAACGGGTGGAAGACATTGCCGTGCTCGCGCAACACTTCCTGTCTCTGAAGGCTCAGGAGAAGACGTTCTCGGCGGATGCGTTGACTGCACTTCAATCGCACGACTGGCCGGGAAACGTCCGCGAGTTACGGAACCTTGTGGCGAAGGTGGCCATGGCGAGCACCAGTCCGCAGATCTCGGGAGCAGAAGTGTCGGCCGAGTTCTCTGGCGAGAAGCCGGTGGCGACATTGGGCGGGATGACATTTCCCCTCGGAAATCTCGAGAACATGGAAGAGCAGATGATTATCAGCGCCCTGGAGCGAACGTGCGGGCACCGCGCCCAGGCGGCGGAGCAACTCGGAATTTCGAGGCGGACCCTTAGCCGCAAGTTGCGCGAATACGGTATCGACGTACCCACGGGAGAGAAGAAAGGGAATCTTGGAGTTATCAGTCAGGATCAACAGAAGTTCTTCCGCGCCAAGGTGAACCTTTCCGTGACGCTGAGGAATGGCAGCGGAAAGGAATGTCAGGCGCAAGCTGTCAACCTGAGCACCGGAGGCATGGGCCTGGATAACATTGCCGAGCCCGGGGCATTTTCAGGATTGCTCGACGTGAGTTTCCTTTTGCCTGACAGCGAGATCGAGATTCAGGGCAAAGGGCGTCTGGTGTGGGCCGATGCCGGAGGACGGGCCGGTTTGCGATTTATCGTGATCGAGCCGTCTGTCTTCGAACAGTTGCAACATTGGACGAACCGGAAGATGAAGGAAGAGGGCTGGGAGTTTCCAGCGTAGTGTCCCCGACGTTCCCCCGAAGTGAATCATCGCAGCATCGGTTTGTCATGGATCGTCTTCAGGATGGGCATGCTTGAGTAAGGAATTTGTGGTGTCGCAGGCGGTGGCCGGCTCGCTCATCGGCAGCAATCGGATTGTCCCTCGCTATCCGTTTGAGGCTCGGTTCAAGATCCGCATCGACCGCTCAGGAAACATCGTCGAGACCGAGGGCTGGGCCCGGGACCTGAGCGAAAGTGGGCTCGGCGCCTTCGTTGCCGCAACCATCGAGGTGGGAGAATCGGCGACGCTGAGGATCCCACTTTCCGTCGGCCAAGAACTCGTGATCCCGGCGAAGGTCGCCCGACGATCGGGGACGGAGTGCGGCTTCCGCTTCACGGCGTTAAGTTCCGGACAGCGCGGCCAGATTCTCAGCGCCATCGCCGGCAAAAAGGCC
>Ga0335071_10001881_pt1 | contig 22613 bp, 21 predicted proteins | sample Lox_Sample_15_FD_206724 | JGI IMG/M metagenome (GOLD analysis project Ga0335071, IMG submission 206724) | Soil microbial communities from Loxahatchee National Wildlife Refuge, Florida, United States - Lox_Sample_1.5 | ecosystem: Environmental > Terrestrial > Soil > Wetlands | place: USA... | reverse complement strand
CACTTCCACGTCGGCTCGCAGCTCACCGAGATCCGGGTGGTCAAGGACGCGGTCAACGAGGGGGCTCGCGTCTACGCCAAGTTGCGCAAGATGGGGCTGCCCATCGAGTACTTCGACGTGGGCGGGGGGATGGGGGTGGACTACGTCGGCACCTCGCAGCCCAGCGGCTCGAGTTCCACCGTCAACTACACCATGGACGAGTACGTGGGCGACGTCGTCTACAACGTCCAGCGCATCTGCATGAACGAGGGAGTGCCCGAGCCGCACATCGTCTCCGAGTCGGGGCGGGCGGTGGTGGCCCACCACTCCTGCATCATCATGAACGTCTTCGGCTGCATCGAGATCGGCTCGGCCGAGGAGATCGCCGCCGCCGCCGTCGCGCAGCCGGAGGAGCCCAAGGTGGTCCGGGAGATGCGGGAGATCGTGGCCTCGATGACGCCGCGCAACCGGGCCGAGGCCTATCACGACGCCGCCGCCAAGAAGGAGGAGGCCCTGCAGATGTTCAAGCTGGGCATCCTGGGGCTGGAGGAACGGGCGGTGGTGGAGAGCCTGTTCTGGACGCTGGTGCGGGGGATCGCCGCCCTGAACCGGGGCAAGAAGCGGCTGCCCCGCGAGACCCGCGACTTGGGCGACAAGATCGCCGACCAGTACATGGGCAACTTCTCGCTCTTCCAGAGCGCCCCCGACCACTGGGCCTTCGACCAGCTCTTCCCCATCGTCCCGCTGCACCGCCTGGGCGAGGCGCCGACCCGCGACGCCACCATCGTGGACATCACCTGCGACTCCGACGGGAAGATCGACCGGTTCATCGAGGGGGACGGGGTCGACGAGACGCTCTCGCTCCACCCGCTCCGCCCCGGCGAGCCGTACTACCTGGCCATGTTCATGACCGGCGCCTACCAGGACATCATGGGCGACATGCACAACCTGTTCGGCCGGGTGAACGAGATCCACCTCTTCGTGGATGACGAGGACCCGGAGGACTTCTACATCGAGGAGACCATCCCGGGCGATACCGTGGCCAAGGTGCTCTCTCGCGTGCAGTACGAGCCCAACGACCTCTTCCGCAGGGTGAAGAACGCCCTCGACCAGAAGATCAAGGAAGGGGTCATCCGGCCGAAGGAGGGGGTCTCCCTCCAGGACTTCTACGAGTCGGTGATGCGGGGGTATACCTACCTCGGCGTGTAGAGGAAGCCCGAGCGCGGCGGGGCAAGCTCCGCTAACATGGCGCCGATGACCCGACCCACCGTTCTCGTCGTGGCCCCGCCCCGCCAACTGGTCCAGTGGGAGGAGCCGCTAAGGGCCCAGGGCCTGGAGGTGGTCTCCGCCTCCTCTCGCGCCGAGGCCCGCGCCGCCAGCACCAGCCGATCGCCCTCGGTGATCGTCATCTCGGAGAAGCTGCCCATGGCCGGCGCCCTGCGTGTCACCCGGGAGCTGCGCCGCGATCCCGGCACCCGGGAGGCGCCGGTGGTCCTCGTGGGAGTCGCCCCCTTCACCACCGCCCAGCGACTGCGACTGGGCGCGGGGGCCCCCGACGCCACCGTCCCGCCGGGCGCCACCCCGGAGGCTCTGGCGGCGGTGGTGGCCGAGGCCCTGCGCAAGGGGAAGCTCCCTCCGGTCGAGCTCTCCCCGGCCCAGCAGACGGGGATGCGGTACTCACGCATCGGCACGATGCTCATGCTCTTCGGAGTGGTCTTCACCATGCCCTTGGGGGGGGGGAAGAGCTCCGAGGCCCGCGCCTGGTGGATCCTGCTCATCCCGGTGGGTGGGCTGGTCTCCGACTGGGCGACCGGCAAGGTCGATGGCCGCAAGAAGTTGCTCAGCTGGCAAGGATGGGCGGCCCTGGCGATAGCGGCGGCGATGTCGGTCGCCATCCTGCTATGGCCGGGGTGGTTCCGCTGGCCCTCGCTGCGCTGAAGAGCGGCTCCGGCTAGAGCTTGTCCAGGCGGGTGCGGGCAGCCTGCTGCATCCGGCGTTCCTCGGGCGCGTCGTAGCGGCCGGGCGGGTCTTGCAGCGCCCGCTCCAGCTCCTCTCGGGCCCGGTCCTTGTGCCCCTCCTTGGCGTAGACGTCGGAGAGGTAGACACGGGCGCGGACGTTGTCCGGGTTCTTCTCCAGCGCCACCTTGAGCGCCCGTTCCGACTTCTTGGCGTCGTACTTGGGCCAGGGAAGGCGAAACCAGAAGCGACCCCAGGCCGTCTGGATCGCTCCGCTCTCGAAGTCGGGGTCGATCTTCTCCGCCCGGGCGAGGCGCTCCTTGAACTTGGCCTCGATGCCCTCGCCCATCGCCCGGAGGAGGCCGATCCCCAGGGCGTAGTTCCCGACGCCCGAGGCGGCGAAGTTCCAGCCCTCCACCCGGTCGGGGTCGATCTGGGTGGCCCGATCGCCGTGTTCCCAGGCGAGCTTGCCGAGCCGGCTCCGCTCCTTGGTGGGGATGGAGGGGTCGTCCGCCATCCAGAACTCCATGCGGGCCTCCCGCCACAGCACCTCGTAGTTGTCGGGGGAGAGGCGGGAGGCCTCCTCCAGCTTGGCCCGCAGCTCCTCGAGGGCGCCCGGCTGGTCGCGCCGCGCGTAAGCGGCATCGGCCTGCTCGAGAAGCGCCTCCACTTCGGGGCGCGGTCCGGCGTTCTCGCCGGGCGAGGAGTTGGTGGATGCGAGCAGGAGGGGGCAGAGGAGGGTGGCGAGGCGCAGGCGCATGGCGGGGCTCCTCGGTCGAAGACCGGGGTCGTCGGACGTATACCGCAGGCGTCTTGCGCCGCCCGAGGTTTCCGCCGCCGGCACGGGCCGTGCGGGCGACTGGCGAGCGGGGGGACCGTTGAACTCCGCCCAGGATGGGTTAAGGTCTCTCGCTCCACCATGGCCCATCCCCCTGGTTCCCGCTCGAGCCCATGATCGACTACGACGCACGCTGTGCGCGAGCCCTGGACCAGGCGCTGGCCCATGTGCCCGCCTATCGCTCCTGGCGCACCTTCGATCCCGGGATGACGGCTCCTATCGAGCAGCGCTTCCGGGCCCTGCCCGCGCTCACCAAGGAGCTCATGAACCTGCACGCGCCGGCGGCATTCGTTCCGGCCGGGCAGGCGGTGGAGCACGGCCTGGCCGAAGGGGAGGTCGAGATCGTCACCACGAGTGGCAGCACCGAGGACAAGGTCGAGAACCTCTGGTACCAGCCCTGGTGGGACCGATCGGAGCGGGCCTCGTGGCAGCTCAACGCCCAGGCGCGGAGGGTGGCCACCGGTACCCACCGGGAGGCGATCCTGGTGAGCCCGCTCAACGTCGGCATCCGCAGCGAGCGGGCCCTACCCATGGAGGCGCGGCGGCTGGGTCGGTTTCTGTACCTGAACGAGTTCGTGGACCCGCTCGCCTGGCCGGAGAGCCACTTTCGCCGGATGCTCGAGGAACTTGCCATCTTCCGGCCGGCGGTGTTGGAGGCGAATCCCTCCTTCCTTGCCCGGGTCTGTCGATTTGCGACCCGTGCTGGCGTGCGCCCGTTCCAGCCGGCGCTCATCACCCTGACCTACGAGTTCCCCTCGCTTCTCCACCGGCGGCAGATCCGGGAGGTGTTCGACGCACCGGTGGTGAGCTCCTACGGCACCACCGAGGCCGGCTACGTGTTCATGGAGTGCGAGCGTGGCCAGATGCACCAGAACACCGAGTGCTGCCGGGTGGATTTCCTGCCCCTCGCGGCCGAGTACGCCTCGAGGGGCCTGGGCAAGCTGCTCATCACCACCTTCGACAACCCTTGGCGTTCCCTCATCCGATTCGACGGCGGCGACCTCGGGCGGCTGGCCGAGGGGCTTTGCCCCTGCGGGCGCGGGGAGGGGCTGACCTTGTCCTCGGTCGAGGGCCGGACGGTGAACCTCACCACCACGCCGGCGGGGAAGCTGATCACCCAGGCGGAGGTGGACCGCTTCCTGGCGGGCGTGGAGGGGCTCGACGAATACCAGCTGCGCCAGGCCGACGAGCGGAGTTACACGCTGAAGGTGGTGACCGAGGATGAGGGCCGGGTGATGCCGCAGGCCGAGCGGGCGTTGCGCGAGTGCTACGGTCCGGAGGCGCGCATCGAGGTCTCGCCGGTCGGGGCGCTGGGCCCGGAGGCCTCGGGCAAGTTCCGGCTGGTGCGGGCCTCCTCCGTTCTCGATTCGATGTCCTACGTGGAGCCAGGTTTCCGACCGCCGCTGCCGCCGGAGCTGAGGCCCCGGGACGAGTAAGATGGGCGCGCAGCCGATCCCCGTCCACCTGTTGGCCGGCGGTCCCGGGGCGCGCCGGAATGCCTACCGGGCCCTGGTGCAAGACATCCTGTCGCTCTCGGGCAAGCGGAGGCCGGTCGTCGCCTACCTGGGAGCGGCCACGGACGACGATCCCCGGTTTGGGGGATGGATGAAGGACCTCGTCGCCTCGGCCGGCCCGTGTGCGTTCCGTCTGGCGCCGGTATCCGGGGGAAGGGCATCCACCGCCCGCCAGATCATCGAGGAGGCCGACGTGGTGTTCGTCGGCGGCGGGGACGTGGAGCTCGGGATGCAGCGCATCGGGGAGCGCGACCTGGCCGGAGCGCTGCGCAGGAAGCATGCTGGCGGCGTGCCGTTCTTCGGCATCTCCGCCGGGGCGATCATGCTGGCGCGGCGATGGGTGCGCTGGCCCGACCCGGACGACGAGCATTCGGTGGAGGCGTTCGACTGCCTGGGCCTGGCCCCGGTGCTCTGCGACTGTCATGGGGAGGAGGACGGCTGGGGGGAGCTGAAGGCGCTGCTCCGGCTGTCGGGAGCGGCCGCGGTGGGCTACGGCCTGCGCTCGGGCGCCGCGGTGCGGGTGGGGCCTGGTGATGCGGTCGAGACCGTCTGCGGCGCAGTGGATCGCTTTGCCGTGCGGGGCGGGAAGGTGCTCGCGGGGTGAGGATCCGTTCTAGGCGCGCTGGGGCGGGTGGGCCTTCTGCCCGGGCGGCTAATGGAAGCCGTAGGCTTCGCGGACGCCGGCTGCCCAGGCCTCGGCCTGGGATGGATACTGATTGGGCAGCTCCCGGCCATCGATCGAGACGATCCACTGCCAGCGCGTGGTGCAGGTGAGCGCCAGCGTGCGGTCGCCGACGCGATAGGTGACCGCCGGCTCCGGTTCGTGCCGCGGCCCGCTGCTCGGGGTGTTCGTCATGCCCGATCCATACACCGCACCGAGCAGGTCGTACAATCCGCATTTCGCCGCGAGTGTAGGGAGCGCGAACACAGCCCCGGCCCGGTGTGGTGCGGATCGGCCCCCGGCCGTCCTGGGGGCGGTCCGCTGGCCCGCCGTCCGGTGGGGCGATGGAGGAGCGGCTGTCCCCTTGGAGATCGGCAGGTGATCGCGCGGGCCCGGCGGTGGGCTGGCCCGCGAAGGCGCATTCTGGATGGGGGCACCTTCGGTCGGGAGACCGGGCGCGGCTTCGTGGGGGTCCGCTTGCTCCACCTCGCAGCGTCTGGCGGTCGTCGGCGCCAGGTCGGATGGAGGTGTGCATGGCCAGGCTCGCAGCACTGCTCGTACTCTCGGGCACCTTTGCTTCCGGTACGGGGTGCGTCTGGGCGGCCCGGGAACCGCCTCGGTATCGGTACCACGAGGAGGCGCGGGAACGAAACCGTCCGTACGCGCCGGAAGACTCTTACTACTACTCGCACCGCGAGCATCACCGAGGGGACCACGACGCCGACGACGATCATGATCGCGACTAGGGTGCGCCTGGGCTCGCGCCGCTCGGGCACCGCCTGACCGTGGCCGTCCTCGCGCGGCGCGCGAGCTTCATCGAAGGGAACGGGTTTTACACGAGCCGGGCGGGTCGGCAGGCTCTTCGGCACCGACCGGATCGCGAGCGCGGAGCTAGGCGGCGTTGCGTCGCGCTTCGAAGGCCTGCGTCGAGCCGAACGCCGCCAGGCCGTGAAATGCTGGATGGCACTCGAGCGGCGGCAGGAGAGCCGGCCCCACCGCCAAAGGGCAGTCCGGTGACGGCGCTCGGGGCGGGCGGGAAGTCCAAGGACAGGAGGCTAAGGGGCGTCCGCTCCCCACCGAGGAATGGACCCGGTATCGGACTCACCGTGGTCGCGGCGAATACGCGTTGCCCTGGAACAGGGCGGCCCAGCCGGCGGCGCGGCCGGGGATGGCAGGGCCCAGCAGGCGGGCGGTCGTGCGCCACGTCGCCTGCGCAGGAACGCGCGCGATCGGCATCCGCCCGCTAGTGATCGACCAACGTGCAACCCGAGGGCGAGGCGACCAGCGGGCGAGGAGAAGCGGAGGCGGGAGCGGGCGGCGCTCCCCGGGCTGGTGGAATGATGGGGCGGTTCCTGCCCGCCGGGATGCCGACCGCCCGATACCTCGGAGAGGTTGCTCTTCTCGCCGCACTCTACGCGATCGTCGGCAAGCTCGGCCTCATGGCCGACGCGGTGAGCGGCTACGCAACACTCCTCTGGCCGCCGAGCGGGATTGCCTTGGCCGCCTTGCTCCTTCGGGGCAAGGGGCTGTGGCCGGGGGTCATGGTGGGTGCCTTCGTCGCGAACGCCTGGAGCGGCGCTCCGGTGGTCGCGGCCGGCGCCATCGCGGTGGGGAACACCCTGGAAGCGCTGATCGGGACGTTGGGGTTGCGGCGTCTCGGCTTCTGCAACTCGCTGACTCGGGTCAGGGACGTCCTCGCTCTGGCCGGCGTCGCGGCCTTGTTGAGCACGCTGCTCAGCTCGACCATCGGGGTCATGAGCCTCTCCGGGGCCGGGCTCGTGCCGGCCGGGTCGGCCGCGCTGACCTGGCGGGCCTGGTGGCTCGGTGACATGGCGAGTGATCTGCTCGTCGCCCCGCTGCTTCTCACGCAGTGGACGAAGCCTCTCGCCGTTTTGGACCTCGGGAGAATTGCCGAGGCCGCCTTGCTGGCCCTGGCCATCGCGGTCACCTGCCTGGTCGTCTTCGGGGGCCTGCCGATCGGGGTGCCGGCCTTCGAGAGCGCCTACTTCTTCTTCCCGCCAGCGATCTGGGCGGCGCTCCGGTTCGATCAGCGTGGCGTGGCCGCGGCCACGCTCCTCGCCACCGCGGGAGCGGTGATCGGTACGTCGCTGGGTCTCGGGCCTTTTGCCGGCGGGGCCCTTCACGACAGCCTGATGAGCCTTCAGGTCTTCCTGGTGGTCCTCGCGGTCACGGCCCTGGTGCTCGGGGCTGCCAGCGCCGAGCGAGGTCAGGCGGCCCGGGATTCCCGGGAGAGCGATGCGCGCTTGCGGCTCGCCCAGCAAGCTGCCCGGATCGGCTCCTTCGACTGGAACATCCGGACGGGTCTCAACCTGTGGACGGCGGAACTGGAGGCGATTCACGGGCTCGCGCCTGGCGCCTTCGCACGCAGCCGGCAGGCCTGGGAGGAGCTCGTCCACCCAGAGGATCGAGGCGACTTCCTGCACCTCGTTCGCCACGCGCTCGCGACCGGTGCGCCGGTCGAGGGCGAGTGGCGCATCGTTCGGCCGGACGGGACCATTCGCTGGGTGGCCGGGCGTTGGGGGGTCTATCGGGACGAGTCCGGCCAGCCCTTGCGGATGACGGGCATCAACATCGACATCACCGAGCGAAAGCGGGCCGAGGAGACCCAGGAACGGCTCGCGGCGATCGTGGAGAGCACCGACGACGCCATCATCGCCAAGGACCTGGATGGGGTGATACGGACTTGGAACAGCGGAGCGGTGCGGCTGCTCGGCTACTCCGCCCAGGAGGCCATCGGGCGCTCGGTGCGCATGCTCCTTCCCCCCGAACGGCAGCAGGAAGAGGACGAAATCCTGTCACGACTGCGGGCCGGCCAGCGTATCGAGCACCTCGACTCGGTTCGACAAGCGAAGGACGGTCGCCTCATCGACGTATCGGTCACCGTGTCGCCGCTTCACGACGCGAGCGGCAAGGTCATCGGCGCCGCGAAGATCGTCCACGACATCACCGAGCGTAAGCGAGCAGAGGAGGCGCTCCGGGAGGCCGACCGTCGCAAGGACGAGTTCCTGGGCATCCTCTCCCACGAGCTCCGCAATCCGCTCGCCCCCATTCGCAACTCGCTGTTCATCCTGGACCACGCCGACCCGTCCAGCGCGCAGGCCCGACACGCCCGGGAGGTGGTGAACCGCCAGGTTCTGCATCTGTCGCGGCTGGTCGACGACCTGCTCGACGTGACGCGGATCGCCCGTGGGAAGATCCAGCTGCAGCGGACCGAGCTCGACCTCGCCGCCCTTGTCGGCCGGGCCGCCGAGGACAACCGCGGCCTGCTCGCGGATCGGGGCCTGGAACTCGTCGTGCACGTGCCGCAGGCACCCGTTCTCGTGAACGGTGACGACACGAGGCTCGCCCAGGTTCTCGGCAACCTGCTCCAGAACGCAGCCAAGTTCACGCCCGAGGGCGGTCGCGTCACCGTCTGGCTGGAGGGTGCCGGCGGCCACGCCGAACTGCACGTCCGCGACACCGGGGTGGGCATCGAGCCGGCCCTGTTGAAGGCCGTCTTCGAGCCGTTCACGCAGGCGGAGCAGAACCTGGCGCGGACCAGCGGCGGCCTCGGCTTGGGGCTGGCGCTGGTCCGGGGGCTCGTCGAGTTGCACGGGGGGAGCGTGGTGGCCTACAGCGAGGGCCAGAGCCGTGGAACGGAGATCGTGGTCCGGTTACCGCTCGCCCGGGAGTCCCCGGCTCGACAGCGCCGTGCCGGCGCGGTGGGGACCGGCACCGTCCGGCGGCAGCGCGTCCTCGTGGTGGACGACAACCGCGACGCGGCGGACAGCCTGGCCGCGCTGGTGGAGGTGTTGGGGCACGACGCCGAGGTCGTCTACGACGCCACGACGGCGCTCGCCAGGGCACGCGCCCACCCGCCGGACGTGATCCTCTGTGACATCGGGCTGCCGGGAATGGACGGGTACGGGGTCGCGCGGGAGCTCCGTCGGAGCGGCCTCGGCCGCATACGTCTCGTCGCGGTCACGGGATACGCGCGGCCGGAGGACATCCAGCGGGCCGCCGAGGCCGGCTTCGAGGGACACGTCGCCAAGCCACCCGACCCCGAGAACATCCAGCGCGTCCTGCAGTGAGGCCGACGGTCGCGCCCCAGGCGGGGTGGGGCGCCCGGCGATGGCGTCTCGTCCGCGCCGGAGACCAGGCAGAGGGACGCGGTGTGGGGCTTTGCTCGGCCGGGTTCAGGGATTCCTGCAGCATCATCTCGAGCGGCAGGCCTCGTTGCCGTCAAGGGGACGGCCCGCTCCCGGCAGGGCTGATCGCCGAAGATCACAGGAGAATTCGCGAGCGGCGATGGCCAGCCGAGGGGGAGGCTCGCCCAGCTGGCGTCCGTGCTCGCCGGGGCGATACCATGCTCGCGCTGATGAGCCTCGGCGCGCTGCACCGGGCTGAGCGAGGACATCATGGCCTACGACCGCGGAGGGGTTTCCTCCGACGAGGCGAGGCGACCGGTGGGATCGCCTTACGGGACCGCCTCCCAGCGCGATCTCGATGATGTCCCCATCATCGAGGCGCGCGAGCGGCGGCAGTATTGGGCGCTCATCGCCGAGCAGCTCGGGGCGGTCCGGGCGGGTCTCACGGACCGGGTCGACTTCGATGCTGTCCGCCGAGAAGCGACGCGACGTGCCCGTGCGGAGTCAGGCCCCGACGAGGAGAGCGACTGGAAGTGAAGCAGGTAGCAGCGCTCAGGGCTGTTGAGCTTGGGGGGTAGGCCGAGCGGCGGATCGCAAGCGCCAGCGCGCCGAGCACCGGAGGAGCTCGGCAGGGCGTCTCCCGCAGGGCGAGGTGCGTGGCAGGCGCGGAGCTGCCCGGATCGGTTCCCCGAGGGTGCCGCCTCTCTACTTCTCGCCCCGGGCGATGGGGCCGAGGTGGTCTTGTGCCACGCCCTCGGCGTCCATGAGCTGTGAAGGTCGATCGACCCGCAGCCGTCCCAGGATCCTCGTTCCCTCTGGTGTCAGCCCGCCGTCGACGAGTTGCTGCTGCAGCTTGTTGAGGTCCTCGCGAATCTCCACGATGCTCCCGCGGACCAGAACGACGGCGAGCGCTTGCTTGGGCAAGTGGATGGTGGCGGCGGTCTGCGCCTCCACCAACTCCGCGTCGAGCGGCCCGGTGGAGTCGGCGATACTGCGCAGTCGCTGGCCGAGGAGCTGCTGCAGGGATCGCAGGTCCGGTTCGCCGATCCGTCCCGGTACCGCGGCGAGGTAGGCCTCGGCAGCCACTTCGGCGGTCAAGCATGCAGCGCGCAGGCCAGAACAGACGCGGATCACCGCCCGTAGCGCGGTCTCGGCCGTCTTGGCCCTCGTCTGCCACACCTGTTGGCGCTTGAGCTCGTTGATCTTGCGCACGGAGACAATGGCCCCGGTCACGGCCGTGAGGGCCGTCAGGCCGCTCAGGATGTCTCCGACATAGCTCAAGGCGCTCCGCCGAATCGGGAGGTGTTTACCGCCCGCGTCTGACAACCGCGGCGGGCGCTGGCCCGTGGCGGGGGAGGGGGTCAGGCCGACAAGGCGAGGGACCTAGATCCTGATTAGCTGAACGATGAGGCGCCATGTTATTGAAATTCCATGAAGGCAAAGCAACCCAAGGCTGCTCAGGCCCGCCGCCTCGTCGGGATCCGTCTCGAGCCCAAGCACATCGCGGCGCTGCGTGCAGAGGCGCTCCGCCGCGTCGAGCGCCGCGGAAAGGGTCGCATCGACGTGTCGGAGGTCGTTCGCGACCTGGTGAAGGCCTGGATGAAGGACCGCCGGTAGCGGTTCTGGACCTGCGTGCGGGTGTGGAACGCCGCCGTGGGACCCTGCCCGGCTCACTCGCGCGGGTGGCGGCATGGCCCGGAGCGCGAGTTTGTGGCCTGGTGCGCGCTACCACCCGGCGGATCGAACTCCGCCCGCCCCCTGGCCTGGCTTGCTCCGGGTGGTCACGTGTGTTGGCCAAGCCGCGAGCAAGGGGCCAGGGAGAAGCTCCGGAGGACCTCCGCACGCTTATGAGGACCTTGCCAACCGGCAGGGCACGGGGATCGAACCCGCCAGCGGCGCCTCTCGGCGCCGTTCACCGGTTTTGAAGACCGGGCCCGGCACCAGCCTGGGAAGCCCTGCCGTGGTCCGATCTACGGAGCCGCGAGGATGTGGTCAAGCGGCTCGATGGCGCCCGGTTCGGCGAGTCCCGTCTCCTCACCGCACCGCCTTGGAAGCCTTCGACGGCCGGTCGCCGCCGAGGGGGGCGGCGTGAGCGTCGCCCCAGGGGGAGATGCGCGCCGGGGCGGCCCGTTCGTGTGGCATGACCGCCCGGGGAGAGCGGAAGTACTGCATGGGCGAGTAGTAGACGAAGTTGGAGGCGCGACTCGTGTACAGGCAGGCGTAGACCTCGACCTGCTCGCCGAAGCGGGAGTTCTCGTTCCCTTCCTTGAAGGTGAGCCCCCAGTACGGGTTGAGGCCCTCCTCGACGGCGCGTTCCAGCTCGGCGATGCGGAGGTCGGCCTCGCGCAAGGCGCGGCGCAACGCCTCCAGTTCACCCTTTGCCTGCCGACGCTCCGACTCCCATGCCTCTCGCCCCGGCCCCTCCGGCGTCCGCTCCACCCGCCGATCGAGCACGTTGAGGGCGGCGCGGTGGCCGGCCAGTTCGTCCTCCATCCGCACCCGCAGCCCCTCGAGGCGCGACAGCTCGGTGAGGGGATCGCTGTTCCGCTCGAGCCAGGCCAGCTCGTCCTCGATCTCCTGTACCACCATGCAGGTGCGCCAGAGCGAGCTCTTCTTGGAGCGGAGGATGTCGCCGTAGATGTGGTCGCCGACGTAGAGCACCCGCTCGCCGCCGATCCCCAAGAGCCGCTCCAGGGTGGGCAGGTCGCCGCCTTCGTAGCTCCGGCCGCGCTCGATGCTCTGGGCTTCGCCCAGCCGCTCCCCGCCCGGCCCGAGCAACCACAGGGGTCGCGGCTCGGAGAAGAAGGCAGGCTTGGCGGCACCGGTGAAGAGCGCGTCGAAGTAGTTCCGCCAGCTGGGGTACTCGGGCAGGACCCCGTCGAGGAGGAACGACATGACCGCGTCGGTGTAGTCCCAGAGGGAGTTGGTGAGGAGGAAGAGCTTCTTTCCGCCGGAGCGGAGCTTGTGCAGGGCCGGACCCAGGTCGGGGTCTCGCAGGATGTAGCGGGAGAGATCCTTGCCCACCACGGCCTTGAGCGTTCCGTCGCGGTGCACGGTGTCGATGGCCTCGCGGATATCGTCATAGAGCCGGGTGTAGTCGACCGGCCTGCCTTGCCCCTCCAGAACCTCGATGACCAGGGCGAACAGACACGCCTCGGGCAGTGCGAAGAGGGTGTCGATCCAGGCGAAGCGCGGCGAGGAGAGGTGGATCTTCTCGCCGCGGTAGAGCCGGTGCAGATCCTCCTCGGGAAGGGGCTGGCGTCCGTGGTAGCAGCGGCCGACGTGATTGTGCCGGTCCATCTTGAAGATGTTGCCGTGGAGCTTGTCGACCACGAGCCCGCGGATGACGAACTCGGGGTCGTAGCGGAGGGAGCCGAGCTGTGCCGGGTAGCCCTTCACCTCGATCATCCGCGCCAGGGTCATCCCGAAGGCCAGGGTCTCGAGACGCTGGAGGTGGTACACCGCCAGCGTATAGTCCATGTCGAACCCGACCAGGTCGATCCGGTCCATGCGCAGGTTTCGATTGACGAAGATCTGCCGGCCGCGCGGCACCTCTCGGTGCCCGGCGTGCCCGAGCAGCAGGGACTGTATCTCCTTGCTTTCGTAGCTCGGAGAGCGGTCGTGCTCGCGGGCGGCCGCTGCCTCGACGGGGGCAAGGGGGCTCGGCCGTCCTCTCGGGTTCTCCACCGGTCGGAGATAACACGGTCCCGCCGAGCCCTCAACGCACCGGCTGCGGGCGGGCGTCTGCCGGCCAGAACGTTGATCTCTGTGCGGCGCGTGGCACGCTCGGCGTGGTGACCAAGCGGAGCTCATCAGGACGGCGGCAGGGCAGTCGGCGGGGCGCCGGGGGCGCGTCTCGCGCGCTCGCCGCAAGGCTGGCGGCGCTCGAGGACCGGGTGACCCGGCTGGAGTCGGGCCGGCCCCCTCCGGGCGATGGACGTGGGGCCACCGTTCGCCGCCAGCGCATCCGGCGATGTCCTGGCTGCGGCCTGCCGCTGCGCCGGGTGAGGGGCCGCTGCGCGAGCTGTGGCCGGCCGGTGGACGCGGGCCCAGCGTAGACGATCAGTCGTCGGTGACGATCTTGGCCGGTGGCACCCCCAGGGCGCGGGCGATGGCCAGCACCGTGGTGTACGGCGGGTTGCGCCCGCCCCTCTCGATGAGGCTCACGTAGGCCACCGACAGGTCGAGTGCCTGGGCAAGGCTCTCCTGGGTGAGCCCCTTGGTGCGCCGGTGCTCGCGGATGCGCTCACCCAGGCGGCGCAGGTCGTCTCGCCTTGGATCCCTCTGCGTCCTCGTTCTCGTGGCCATGTCTCGCGCTCCGAGCCTCCGCGGGTAGATGTCGCGCGGTGTGCCCCAGGCGAAACCGCGGACGATCAGTTGAATAAGCCCTTGGTCAACGAACCGCCCGTGCTCGTGGGAGGATTCCCGGGGGGGCGGGTGTCGTGCTCCCGGGGTAGCACCCGGGCTGCCGGATGGACGCCCTGCCGGGCGGGGGCTATGTTCGGCGCCCATGGGGAAGGGCTCGACGGAAGGTGCGTCCTCGACCGCCCGCGTCATCGACCTTGACCGGGTGCACACCCGGGAACTCCCGAACGGGCTCCGCCTCCGCGTGCTCCCCGATCCGGGCACCCCCACGGTCAGCTACTACACCTTCTTTCATGTCGGCTCGCGGAACGAGCGGTTGGGGCTCACCGGCATCAGCCACCTCTTCGAGCACATGATGTTCAACGGCGCGGCCAAGTACGGCCCCAAGGAGTTCGACCGCGTCCTGGAGTCCCGGGGCGGTCACTCGAACGCCTACACCTCGAACGATGTCACTGCCTATTACGAGGACTTCGCCGCCGAGGCCCTGGAGACGGTGGTCGACCTCGAGTCCGACCGGATGCGCTCGTTGCGGCTCAATGACGAATCGCTGGAGCAGGAGCGGGAGGTGGTGAAGGAGGAGCGGCGGCTCCGTACCGAGAACTCCGTTTTCGGGCTGATGGAGGAGCAGCTCGAGGCACTGATCTTCCTCTCCCATCCCTACCGCTGGCCCGTGATCGGCTGGATGGAGGACATCCAGCGCATCAGCCGAACCGATTGCGAGGCCTTCTTCGCGACCTACTACGCCCCCAGCAATGCCGCCGTCTATTGCGTGGGCGACGTCGAGGCCGAGGCCACCCTCGACCTCATCAGCCGCGCGTACGGGGACATCCCGCGTGGTCCGGCCCCGGCAAAGGTGGCCGGTGGTGAGCCGGGGCAGCGCGGCCCGCGGTGCGCCTCGATCCGCTACCCGGCGCAAGCGCCGGCGATCCTGGCTGGCTGGCGCGGGCCGGCGGCGCAAAGCCCGGATGCGGCGGTGCTGGACGTTCTCCAGGTGTGTCTGGGCGTGGGCGAGGCCTCGCGCCTGCGCCGGCGCCTGGTCCTCCAGGAAGAGCTGGCCGTCTCGGTCACGCTCTCCTGGGGCTGGCGCATCGATCCCGGGGTGTTCTTCGTCTTCGCCGAGCTGGTGCCGGGTGCCGGCCGGGCGCGAGCCGAGGCGCTGCTCTCGGAGGAGATCCTGGGGGTCATCCGGCACGGCGTGACGGCGCGCGAGGTGGATCGGGCGCGTGCCCTCCTGCGCAGCACCGTCTTGCACGAGCTGGGTACGCACCACGGGGTGGCCCATGCCCTGGGCCAGGCGGAGGCCCTCCTCGGCGATTGGCGCGAGGCTGGGCGGGTGCTGGAGCACTACGCCCGGGTGACCCCGGCCGACGTTCGCCGGGTGGCCGCGGAGTTCCTCGATCCGGCCCGGCGCTGCCTGGTGGACCTCGTTCCCGAGGGCGAGCGCCCTGGCGAGCGCGTTCGGAGGCGGCGGTGAGCGCTCCCATCCGCCTGCCGCCACTGCGGCGCGAGCGGCTCGACAACGGGCTGGAGGTGGTGGTGGCGACCCGCCCGGGCGTGCCGCTGGTGGCGGCCCGGATCGTCCTCCGGGGAGGGGCCTCGCTCGATCCGCCCGAGCGCTTCGGGCTCTCCCACCTCGTGGCCCTGGCTGCCCGCCGCGGCACCGTCCGGCGCTCGGGCGAGGAGATCGACCTCCTCGTGGAGTCTCTGGGCGCCGACCTGGGGACGGGCGTCGACGAGGACGCCTCGTATCTCGGCCTGTCGGCCCCGCTGGAAGCTCTGGCGCGGTGCCTGGAGGTATTGGCCGAGGTGGCCATCTCCCCGACCTTTCCGGCGGCGGAGGTGGCTCGCCTGCGGCGCCGGGAGGTGGCCTCGCTGGCCCACGACCTGGATGAGCCGGCGGTCGTGGCCGACCGGGCCATGCTCGAGGCCGCCTACGGGAGCCACCCCTACGGCCACCCGCCGGAGGGGCGGGCCCGCCACCTGCTTCGGCTCCGCCGGGCCGAGGTGCTGGGCTTTCACGGCCAGCACTACCGGCCGGAAGCCGCCATCCTCCTCGTGGTCGGCCCGGTCTCGGCCGACGAGGTGCTGGCGGCGGTGCGTCGCCGCTTCGGCCGCTGGGAACGCGGAGGCGCCGCAAGGTTGGAGCTGCGGGCGCCGGAGGCTCCCCACCCGGCGGTGGTGGTGGTCGACAAGCCCGACCTCACCCAGACCCAGATCCGCATCGTGAGCGCTGGGTTCCCGCGCCGCAGCCCGGACTACTATCCGGGCATGGTGGCGAGCGCGGTGCTGGGGGGCGGGTTCACCTCGCGACTCATGGAGGCCATCCGGGTGAATCGGGGCCTGTCCTACGGCGTGCGGAGCCGGTTCGCCACGAGCCTCGTCGGCGGGCTGTTCTACGTCTCGAGCTTCACCAAACAGGAGACGACCGCCGAGCTGGTGGAGGTGGCGCTCGGGGAGATGGCTCGCTTCGCCGATGGCGGTCCGTCGCCCGAGGAGCTGTCGCGCATGCAGAACTACCTGTGCGGTCTGTTCCCGCTCTCGCTCGAGACCCACGACCAGGTGGCCGAGCGGCTCGCCGATCTGGCCTTCTACGGCCTGGACGAGACGGAAGTGACCGGGTTTCGCGAGCGGGTGCGGGCCGTCGATCGGGAGGACTGCCGCCGCATCGCGCAGCGCTACTTTCCCGGGCCCCGTCCGCTCGTGGTGGTGGTCGGGCCGGCTCGCCACATCGCCGGCCCCCTGGAGCGGTTCGGTCCGGTGCGGGTCCTCCCGGCCCGGAAGGTGACGTGATCCCGGTCCTGTACCAGGACGGGCAGCTGCTGGTCGTGGACAAGCCCGCCGGCCGGCTGGTCATCCCCGGCCGAGGGCGCGACGAGCTGAGCCTGGTGGAGGAGCTGTCGAAGGAGCACGGGCGGCTATGGGTGGTGCACCGGCTCGATCGAGGCACGAGTGGTGCGCTTTTGTTCGCGCGGTCCGCCGAGGCACACCGGCTCCTCAACCTGGCCTTCGATCGGGGGGAGCCCAAGAAGCGCTACCTGGCGCTGGTGACCGGGAAGCCGCCTCCCGAGCTGCTGGTGGACGTGGGCCTGGCCCCGGCTCGGCGGGGCAGGATGCGCCCAGCGCGGCCGGGGGATCCGCGGGCGAAGGCCTCGCGCACGGTCATCCGGTTGCTGGAGGCATTTCCGGCCGGATCCGGGGCGGGCCGGGCGCTGGCCCTCGTCGAGGCGTTGCCCGAGACCGGCCGGACGCACCAGATCCGCGTCCATCTGGCCCAGGCCGGGCACCCGCTGGCGTTCGATCCCGACTACGGGGTGGCCGAGCCGCCCCTCGGTCCTGGGGGGCGACCCCTCCTCGATCGCACCCCGCTCCACGCCGAGGGCGTGGAGGTCCGCCACCCGGGCACCGGGCGCCCTCTGCTCTTCCACGCGCCCCTGGCCGCGGACCTCGTGGCGGCGCTGGCAGCGCTCCGGGCTGGCGGGTAGGGGATGGGGTTACTGCGGCCCGCTCGCGTCGGGGGAGAGGGGGTCGGTGGTGGGTGCGGCGGAGGCCGGGGTGGGCGGCTCGACGGGTGCCTCCCCGAGCTCGGCGGCGAGGACGTTGACGAGTGCGGCCCCGTCGAAGCGCTCGCGGGCCAAGGCGAGCAGCTTGAGCGCCTCGTCCTTCTTGTTGTTGCGAAGGAGATAGCGCGCCTGCTCCGCCAGCTTGGCGACCGAGACCTCCTTGTCCGAGGTGTTGAGCCGATCGGTCAATACCCAGGCGTTCTGGCCGCCGGAGACGTTCACCTCGCTGAACGGAGGGCGAGAGCGGACCACGAGCACCAGCGTTCCGGCCTCGACCCGACGTCTGGCGTTGGCCGCGAGGAGGTCGGGGCGATCGAACACGTCGGCGGGGGCGAGGACGGTGGCCTCGGAGAGCCCCTGGGACTCGATGAGCGAGGACCGCTTGATCCACCCCTCGCTGTCGTCGGAGGAGCGGACCTTGGCCCAGTCCTCGCGCGTCTCCAGCACCGCCACCTTCTCCCCGCGGTGCAGCTGGGCGAGGAAGTTGGCGAGCTCCTTGCCGCCCCTCTTCACCTTGGCAGCCTCGCTGGCCTCGCGCCGGAGGACGGCCACGGAGCTCACGTAGGCAGTGGGAACCTGGGGCCTGGGCGGTTCGGCCTCCGCCACTGGGCCGGATGGGTCCGCCGAAGGCGCGGCCGGGGGAGCAGGGCTGGACGGGCGGCTGCACCCGCCCAGGGCAAGCGCCGACAGGGTGAGAGCTCGGAGGAGGCGCATGATCGGTCCTCGGAAAGACCGTACCCGAAGGTGAACTCCCAGGGAAGCGGGCCGGGGCGGGCGGAGGTGGCGGCTCAGCTGCGCCCGTGAACGAGGACCTTCACGTCGCTGCGGAAGGTGATCTCGACCTTGTCTCCGTCCCTGAGCGCGGAGACGTACCCACGTCCGAACACACCGTGGTCGACGACGTCCCCCACGGCGAAGCGGGCCTTGGGCGAGTAGGGGCGGGGGGGCGCGGCGCCCTTGCTGGCGAGCAGTTCCTCGAACCCGGCCACCGCTGGCCGCGTTCGGGGCGCGGAGCGCGCGCCGGGGTGGCCGGCGGTGCCTGGCGGGGGCGAGCGGAAGCGGTGGACGGCGTGGCAGGTGTTGCACTCCACCTTGACCGGGCGACCCGCCAGGAGCGCGTGGACAGTGTGAGCCAGCACCAGCTCGCACCGGCTGCAGAAGGCATCGACCTCGCCACCGACCTTGAACATGGGCGCGGCAGTATAGCGGCCCTGCGGCGCCGATGCGCCCTCATCCGAAGGCCACGGAGGAAACGAGCGCCCGCCGCGCCCCCGTGCGAGAATGTAGGCCATGAGGAAGCTGCAGGCCGCGCTGGAGGACTTCGGCCAGATGCTGTTTTTCGCTGGCGAGGTGGTGGCTTGGGCGTTCCGGCCTCCGTTCCGCCTGGACCAGCTCCTCGCCCAGATGGCCTTCATCGGGGCCGGGTCGTCCTTCATCGTGGGGGTGACCGGGACCTTCGCAGGGATGGTCTTCGGCTTGCAGATGAACTACGCCATGAAGCAATTTGCGGCCGAGGGCTACGTCGGCGGCTCGACGGCCTTCGCCCTCTCGCGCGAGCTGTCCCCGGTCTTCACGGCGCTCATGATCACCGGGAGGGCGGGCAGTGCCATTGCCACCGAGCTCGGCACCATGCGCGTGACGGAGCAGCTCGACGCCATGGAGAGCATGGCCGTCTCGCCCATCCAGTATCTGGTCGTCCCCCGGGTGGTAGCCGCGCTGGTCATGTTCCCGGTCCTGACCATGCTCTTCAACGCCCTCGGCTACGCCGGTGCCTACGTGATGGGCATCTACGTGGCCCACATCCCGGTCGGCCCCTTCATCGAGCACACCCGGGAGTTCCTGAAGATGGGAGACATCTTCCACGGGCTCGGGAAGGCGGTGGTCTTCGGGGCGCTCGTGGCGATCATCACCACCTGGCGCGGCTACTCGGCGAGTGGCGGCGCCCGCGGGGTGGGGGAGGGCACCACCCGGGCGGTGGTGGCGAGCTCCATCGCCATCCTCGTGGCGGACTACGCTGCCACCGTCATCTTCGTGGGGGGCTAGGGCGTGATCGAGGTCATCGACCTCTGGAAGTCATTCAGGGACAACCATGTCCTCAAGGGGATCAGCCTTTCCATCGCCGAGGGAGAGACCTTCGTGGTGCTGGGCGGGTCCGGCTCGGGGAAGACCGTGCTCATGAAGCACGTCATCGGCCTTCTCAAGCCCGACCGCGGCCGGGTGGCGGTCGACGGCGTGGAGATCTCCGCCCTGGGGGGGAAGGAGCTGACCGAGGCGCGGCAGCGGTTCGGGATGGTGTTCCAGGGCGCGGCTCTCTTCGACTCCATGACGGTCTTGGAGAACGTGGCCTTCCCGCTGCGCGAGCGCCGGGGGCGGCGCTTCTCCGGGGGGGAGGTGCGCCGGCGGGTGGTCGAGAAGCTCAAGGTGGTGGACCTGTCCGAGGAGGTGCTCGATCGGTGGCCGGCCGAGCTCTCCGGGGGCATGCGCAAGCGGGTGGCCCTGGCCCGGGCCCTGGTGAGCGAGCCGCGCATCGTCCTCTACGACGAGCCCACCACCGGCCTCGACCCCATCACCACGGAATACGTGGACGAGATGATCGTGCACGCGCGGGAGCGGCTCGGCATCACCAGCATGGTCATCTCCCACGACATCGCGAGCGCTTTCCGGGTGGCCGATCGGGTCGGTGTGCTCTACGATGGTCACCTGGCCGCGGTGGGGACGCCGGCGCAGGTCCGGGATAGCTCCGATCCCTTCGTGCAACGCTTCCTATCCACCTGGTTCGCCAAGCAATGAACGCCGGAGACGAACAGTGAAGGCTGGGGTGAGCAAGGCGCTGGCGGTCGGGGCCCTGGTGGCGGTGACCGGGACGGCCTTCCTGGTGGCCTTCACCTTCTTCAAGAAGGGTGGCTACTCCAAGTCGGAGAGCTATCTCGCCCACGCTCTGTTCACGGACGCCACCGGCCTGACCTGGAAGAGCCGGGTGCAGATCGCCGGCATCCAGGTGGGCGAGGTGGAGACCATCGCCCTCGAGGGGGACAAGGCGCTGCTCACCTTCCGCATCAAGAACGACGTGTTGCTGCACGACGACGCCTGCCTCTACAAGACCTTCCCCTCGGCGCTGCTCCCCGACGCCCTCCTGGAGGTCACCCCCGGGACCAGCGGCCGGCCCATCCTCAAGGACCTGCCCGTGGAACGGCGCGAGATCACCTGCATCCGCGAGGCCACCAGCGTCCAGCAGTTGCTCGACTCCATGTCCAAGATCGCTGCCGACGTCCAGGTGGTCACCGGCGACCTGGCCGAGACCGTCCGCGGCAACCACGGCAGCCTGCGCAACATCATCGAGAACCTGGCCGCCACCACCGATCGGCTGAAGACGCTCCTCGAGGAGAACGACCAGAACGTCTCCTCCATCCTGCGCAACACCCGGGACTTCACCCGCGACCTGCGCGACATCTCCGGGCGCGACAAGGAGCGGGTTCACGACATCCTGGTGAACGTGGAGGCGCTCACCCGCGAGCTCCGCACCAGTGCCGCCAGCCTGCAGACCATCCTGGCCGGGGTGAAGCCGCCCGGTGCCCCGGGGGGCTCCGGGCCCTCGGCGGAGGGGGGTGGCGCAGCTCCGGGGACGGCCGGATCGCTGGCCGTGTCCCCCGATGGCTCGGGTGGTCCGAGCGTCCCCCCGAGTCCTGGCGGCGCTGCTGCGGGGGCGGCGCCGACGCCGGAGCAGGCCCAGGCGCAGGCCCAGGCCAAGGGCGTGCAGCAGGCGGTGGAGAAGCTGAACGACAATCTGGCCAAGCTGGACGAGATCCTGGAGACGGTGCGCGAGGGCAAGAGCACGGCCGGCAAGCTGCTCGTCGACGAGCGGATGGGGCGCCAGGTCGGGGGGGCGGTGGAGGGGATCTCCGACTACGTCGATCGGCTGAGCCGGCTGCAGATCCAGATGCACCTGCGCGGGGAATGGCTCCTGAACCAGAGCGTCAGCGAGGGGCGACCCGGTGCCAAGGTCTACTTCGGTGCCCGGCTCATCCCCCGGCCGGACAAGTTCTACGAGCTGGAGCTGGTCAGCGATCCGCGCGGCGTGGACACGGTCAAGAACACCACCACCATCACCAGCATCAACAACCGCCCCTCGACCACCACGGTCACGAACAGCACCACCAACGATCCGCAGGCGCTGGCCTACACCCTGCAAATGGGCAAGCGCTACGGGCTCGTCACCCTGCGGGGAGGGATCATCGAGAGCTCCGGCGGCGTGGGGGCGGACCTGCACCTGCTCAACGAGTCGCTGCAGCTCTCTCTATCCATCTTCCAGTTCAACCGGCCCCAGAACAACGCCTTCCCCCGGGCCAAGCTGTGGGCCGACTACATCTTCATGCGCCACTTCTACGTCACCACCGGCGTGGACGACTTCTTGAACCGCTGGAGGTCGCTGACGCGTCCGGGCGGACGGCCGTTCAACATCGGTACCGATGTGTTCTTCGGGGCCGGGCTGCGCTTCACCGACGACGACATCAAGACCCTGCTCATCTCCGGCGCGGCCGGCGCGGCGGCGGGTGCGGCCAAGTGAGACCGGGCCGCGGCCGGGCGGAGGCCCGGATCGGTTCCTTCCCCGCCCGGCTCCCACCTGCCTGCCCGGGTGGCGGTATAGTCACGGCATGAGGCGTTGGTTGCAGCTCGCGTTCTTGGCGGTGGCAGCGGTGATCGTGGCCGAGATGCTCTTGCACGACCACTCCGCCCCACCCCCTCCGGCGGCGCCTCCCACCCCCAACGTCGACGCGCTCACGGCACCGCCCGCGCCCGAGCTCTCGCTGAAGCGCTTGGACGGCACGCCGGTTGACCTCCACAGCCTGCGCGGGAAGGTCGTGGCGGTGAACTTCTGGGCGACCTGGTGCGCACCCTGCCGCACCGAGATGCCCGAGTTGGTCGAGGTGTGGCGTACCCGCAAGGACCGCTGCTTCGAGCTTCTGGGGGTGGCGGCCATGTCCGGCCGAGCGGATACCGAGCAGATGGCCAAGAGCATCCCCTATCCGGTGCTCTACGACGAGGGCAACGAAGCGAGCGATGCCTGGGCGGTGACCTCTCTGCCCCGGACCTTCGTGCTCGACACCGAGGGACGGGTGCGACAGGTCTTCCGGGGGATGATCGACGGGCAGAAGCTGGCCGGGGTGGTCGATCCGCTCCTTCCCAAGAGCTGTCCGTCGGGAAGCGGGTAGGCCGGCTCGCGGCACCGGGTGTGCGCCGCGGGAGGTGCGAGGGTAGATCTTGGGCGTGGCCAGCCTGTCACCGTGTCCCATGTGCGGCCGCCCCGCTGCGCCGCGCTCTCGCAACCGGTCCTTCCCGTTCTGCTCCGACCGTTGCCGGCTCGTCGATCTGTCCAAGTGGCTCGGTGGCGAGTACCGGATCTCCGGACCGGGCATCGGCGACGGCGAGGAGTCGATCGCGGTGCGGCCGGAGAGCGAGGACGAGGGGTGACCCGGCGGCGGGAGGGGCCGCGCTGAGTCGCCGTACTCGCCTGTATCGCCGTTTCGCCGGTGGTCCGCCCTCGACGCGCTGCTCGCCCGGCTCGACCGGCCGTGGTAGAAGCGCGGTTCTCCA
>Ga0335071_10001880_pt1 | contig 22614 bp, 18 predicted proteins | sample Lox_Sample_15_FD_206724 | JGI IMG/M metagenome (GOLD analysis project Ga0335071, IMG submission 206724) | Soil microbial communities from Loxahatchee National Wildlife Refuge, Florida, United States - Lox_Sample_1.5 | ecosystem: Environmental > Terrestrial > Soil > Wetlands | place: USA... | reverse complement strand
CGCGATCGCGGCTACGCAGTTGCGATCGGGGGCGCAAGCACCGGCCGACAGCTTCGACGTTGTCGTTGCCGGCGCCGGTCACAACAGTCTGATTTCGGCTGCTTACCTGGCTAAAGCCGGATACAAGGTTCTGGTTTTGGAGGGTCGGCCGACCATCGGTGGCGGCTGCAAGACGGCGGAAGTTTGCTTGCGCGGTTTCAAAGAGGACCTGTGCTCGTCGGTCCACACCGGCTTCCAGTCCAATCCCGCGCTCCGTAATAACGAGCTCAATCTTCGCGATTACGGACTCGAATACATTGATCCAGATCCGATTATGCACACGCAGTTTACTGACGGCGTGTCGCTGACCGTATGGCAGGATCCGGACCGGACGTACGCCGAGTTCGCCAAAGTTTCCAAGCGCGACGCGGACACGTTCCGTCGCATGTTGAACGAATACAAGGCCTACACCCAGGCTGTGCCGGAGAGCCGGTCCGGAGCCAGGGAAGTGAACATTCCCAAGGCCCGGGTCTGGCAACGCCGCATGGCGATGTCCGGCTATGACCTGATCCGCGAAATATATGAAGACGACCATGTCCGCAGTTTCCACCTGGCCGTGGGCCATTTTGGCGGCGTGCCGGCGGGCGATCCAGGGACCGGCGGGCAGGCCTTCTCGCTCATCGGCCAGCAATTGAACGGGCGCCCGATGCCGAAGGGCGGTTCCGGCATGTTGACCGTGGCGCTGGGCCGCGTGCTGGAAGCGCATCATGCCGTCATTCTCACGAACAAACCGGTGACGCAATTCCTCATTGAAAGCGGCAAGTGCGTCGGCGTGCGCTGTGCCGATGGCAGTTCTTATCGAGCGGCTAAGGCCGTGCTGTCCACTATCCATATCCAGCACCTGGTGGACATGGCGCCACGCGAGTTGTGGGGCGAAGAGTTCCTGGAGAACGTGAAGCTTTTCCAGCCGGAACACGCCATGTTCCAGTTCCACTACGCCACCACGGAACCGCCCAAGTTTCCGCTCGCCGGCGGAGGGACTATTTCGCCGGCCGAGACCGCGCTGCTTCCGAATCCGGAACGCATCCTGCGCCTGACCTACGACAACGACCGGGGCGAAGTGAACCTGGACGAACCGCCGCTGCAGATTGTGTGCCCAACTGTTGCCGACCCAACGCGCGCGCCTGCCGGCTATCACACCTTAAAGCTGGAAGGCACGCTGCCCTATCAGCTCAAAGAAGGCCCGCAGCATTGGGACAAAATCAAGGAACAAGTCGCCGAGAGCCTGTTTAACTACCTGCGCCGGCTATCTCCGAACCTGACACGCGACAAAATACTCGGAAAGTTCCTGGAAAGCCCGCTGGACATCGAACGCATGAATCCGGCCATGTGGCGCGGCAGCGCGCATCACGGCGCGAACAATCCGGCTCAATCGGGGGTGAATCGGCCGGTTCCCGGATGGTCGCAATATCGCATGCCGATTCCGGGGCTGTACCAGACCGGCGCCTGCACCGCTCCCGGCGGATCGATCACTGGAATGCCTGGCCGCAACGCGGCCGCGGCGATGCTCAAGGATTTCGGGACAAGTCTGGAAGAAATTGTTGGCAAGAAGGCGTGAGTCGTGAGGCATCTGGCGATTTTCTTCTTACTGATATCTTGCGGCGCGGCGCAACCGGCGGCCCAGCAGGAAGTTCCCAACAATCTGTCCGAGCACGCGGCTCCGGCCCAGCCTCTTCCGTTCAGCCACAAGACGCACGTTACGCGGGGCCTCACATGCCGGCAATGTCACACCAACCCGGAGCCGGGCGCCCAGATGACGTTTCCGGCCTCCCGTGTTTGCATGACCTGCCACGCAAGCATCGCCAAAGACCGGCCCGCGATTTTGAAACTCGCGGCGCTGGCGAATTCCGGGGCGCCGATTCCATGGGTTCGGGTGTATCAAGTGACTGCCGGCGTCACGTGGACGCACCGCAAGCACCTCGACGCCGGAATGCAGTGCGTGATGTGCCATGGCCAGGTTGGCGAACTGGACGCAATGGCGGAAACGACGAGCGTCACTAGCATGGGAAGCTGTATTGCCTGCCACGCAGCGCACAAGGCCGGCACGACTTGCAGCACCTGCCACGCCTGGCCGCCCGCCTGAAGTTGCGGGAAGATGGAAGTGGTGTTGGAGCGGCTAAAAGAGGAGCTGACGCGCAGGCGAGCCCTGTGGATCACTCCGTTCGCGTTCGCCGGGCTGGTTGCAGTTTCAACCCGCGAGAGCCATGATTCCGAGCCAGCTGGTGACGGCGACGGCCAATCCCGGGACGTCACGATTGTTCAATTCAGCGACTCGGGCGAGAACCTCGGGCCGGCAACCATGAAAAAGATCGCACACTCGACATCCGAGTGGCGACGCATGCTGACCGCGGAGCAATACTATGTGACGCGCCGGGCCGGCACGGACACCGCTCTCAGCGGCAGCTATTATCAAATGCACCAGCGCGGAATCTATCGCTGCATCGGTTGCCGCGACGCGCTGTTCAGTTCCGAGGCCAAGTTTGATTCCGGCACCGGATGGCCCAGCTTCTGGCAGCCCCTGGCGGAAGCAAACATCTATACGCGCAAAGACACCAGCCTGTTCATCGAGCGCGTGGAAGTACTGTGCCGCCGGTGCGACTCGCATTTGGGACACGTTTTCAACGACGGTCCCGAGCCGACCTACTTGCGTTACTGCATTAACGAGTCGGCCCTGCTCTTTTCGCCGTCCGCGACATGAACTAGAACACTCGACTGGACGTGATTCCGTTGTGAGCGAGGACGGCCGCCATCCGGGACAGCGCGGACTTGTGGATCTGTGACACGCGGCTTTCGTTGATGCCCAGGGCGCCACCGATCTCTCGCATCGTCATTTGATCGATGTAGTACAAGTGGACCACGCGCCGGTGGCGCTCGGGAAGGGACTCCATCGCCTCATGCAACACTCCGCGAAGCTGTTCATGCGCGCAGATGGAATCGGGGTGCGTATCGGGACTGCAAGGAAAATCGGGGGCCGCCGCGTCTTCATTATCGTGCGCCCGCGCCGAAGCCGAGACCAGACTGACGGTCTGGAGGTCGAATGTCGCGGCTCTCCATTGCGCGGCATCCAGGCCGAGCTTCTCGGCCACTTCGGCTTCGGACGGGTTGCGCTGCAGCTCACTGGCAAGTCTATTCGTAACCGCCTCGATCTGGCGCTGCCGGCGACGCATGTTGCGCGTGGCCCAATCGAGCTGGCGCAGGCTGTCCAGAATCGCGCCTTTGATGCGGTGCTGTGCGTAGGCGGAAAAGGGCACTTGCTTCTCAGGCGTGTACTTAGTGGCGGCATCAAACAGGCCGAGCACGCCGGCGTGCTCCAGGTCTTCCAAGTCCACATGCACCGGTAAATTCTGCTGATGACGTATTGCGATCGCCCGCACCAGGGACAGGTGTTCCAGCACCAGACGGTCGCGGCGAGTCTGTTGGGCAGCACGGGCACGTGCTGCTTTCCGATCCGTGTGATGGGTTCCATGGAGCGCCTTTCCGCTTGGAGCGGTCACGCGGCGTTCCGGCCGGAGTCCACCGGGAATCACTCGCAGGTTGGCGCTGCGCGCTGAATTAGCCGTTAGCATGGCGAAACCTCTTTCCTCATCGAGGGTTTTGGGCTGCCGGGGAGTACTTAAGGTCCAACCTCGGCCGCTCTGTCCTGTCAAGCCAGTAGTCGGGCCTTGCGGAAGCACGCGCCCTGCCAGCCGCGCGCACGTGCATTTCGAACGGTTTGCGGCGCACATCCTCCGGCGGTGAGACAGATTGGCAGTACGAGCGAGCGATTGCTTGCGACAAGTTGTCCGCATCGCGCGGCTGTGGACGCCGGGGCGATTAAGGGCCTCAGGTTGTCCCTAAGGTTGCGACAACTTGTCTCATTGCCCGCGTCCTGAAATGAGACTGGTCCTACACCCGCAGTTGCGGGGCCACGACGAATCTATGACATAAGGCCGGCTACGGCAAAATCTGCGGGGTGGTACAAGACATGCAGTATCGTGATCGTTCACGCATGCCAGCCCTCGGAAAAAACGTGCGTATGTCGGCGGTCGTCTATATCGCGGCCGGAGTAGTGGGTTGCGTCGTCAACTTGTGGCACGTTCAATCCAATGATCCCTGGCGTTTCCTGTGGTACCTGATTTGTGCCAACGTTGCCGCACTAGGGATCAAGATGATCGGTGCGCAGAGCCTCATTCCAGCCGGTTTCCTGATCATGCTGCTGGGCGTGGGCGACCTGAGCCTGCCCGAGCTGCTGTTTATCGGGTGCACGGCAACTTTGTTGCGCGACATCCGCAAGGTTCGGGGAACTTCCCAGCTACTGCCAGTGCTGTACGGACTGGCCAGCGTGACCATCGGGATAGCGGCGGCGCAGGGCGCTTACCGGCTCACTTCGTCGCTCGGTTTCAACGCTCTCTTTCCGGTTCCGGTAGTAGCCAGCTCGTTCGTGCTGCTGTTTAATTATGGATTGGCGACGACTCTGCTCACCCACTCGGAAGCCCCGCTGGTCGGTGTCTATAAGAGGGAATGCCGGCACTTGCTGCCGTGGTTTGTCGCCGCCAGCTACCTGGCCTATTTGGTCCGCTGCACCACTTTAGAGACAGGCTGGCAGCCGGGCGTGATCGCGCTGCCGATCCTCTTCGTTTTGGACTACGGATATCGCACCTGGTCCAGGGCGCAAGCAGAGCACAAGGAAGAACTCGAGTCTCTGCACCGGCGCACGCTGGAGATTCTGGCGGTGGCGATCGAAGCCAAGGATCATACCACGCAGTTGCACCTGCGCCGCGTCCAGACCTACGCGGTGGAGATTGGCAGAGAGTTGCAGCTCGGCGAATCCGAACTGGAAGGCTTGAATGTCGCCGCGCTGTTGCACGACATCGGAAAGCTGGCGATTCCGGATCATATTCTGGTGAAGCCCGGACCGCTCAGCCCCGAGGAGTGGGAGAAGATGAAGACCCATCCCGTGATCGGCGCGGAGATGCTGGCCCGAATGCGCTTCCCCGACTCGGTGGCGCCGGTGGTCCGCACGCACCACGAGAAGTGGGACGGCACCGGTTATCCCGAAGGCCTGTCGGGTGAGGCGATCCCGATCGGGGCGCGCATTCTCTCCGCGGTGGACTACGTGGACGCTCTGGCTTCGGACCGGCCGTACCGGCGTGCGATCCCGTTACAGGACGTCATGCAGAGTCTGGCAGCGGAGTCCGGAAAGAGCTTCGATCCGCGCATCGTCGAAGTTCTTCAGAAGCGTTATACCGAGCTCGAGCAGAAAGCCTGGGCTGTGGCTAAGAGCGGCCCCGCGGAAGCTCCGGCCGCAATCTCGGATTCGCACACGCCGGACCTCAAGGAACTGGCAGAGCGGCTGGCGCTGGACGCCGAGCCGAGCGTGGAGGAGGTGTTTGCACCCATCGCCTCTGCCCGCCAGGAGAGCCAGCTCCTGCAGGAGCTGACCAACGAAGTCGGCCGCGCGGCGAGTATCGACGAGGTATTCTCGTCGATTCACAAGTGCCTGGTGCAAATCATCCAGCACGACACGCTGGTGGCTTATATTGTGCGGGGTGAGACCCTGGACCCCGTTTGCGTCCAGGGCAAGCATAGCCACTTGTTTGCCCGCGAGCCATTCGCCTTGGGCAAAGGGCCCTCGGCCTGGGTTGCGGAGAATCACGCGCCGATTGTTAACGGCAATCCGTCCGTGGAAGGGTGCTACAAGAAAGATTCGGCCGTCGTGAACAAACTGCAGGCCGCGCTGGCTGTTCCTTTTGAAGGCCGCGACGGACTGGCGGGAGTCCTGACACTCTATTCTAGTGAACGAAACTACTTCAACCGTGACCATTTGAGAGTTTTGCAATCCGCCAGCCTTCGCGTCGGTTTGACCGTCGAGAATGTGCTGCGGTTCGAGCGGGCCGAGACCTCGGCGGTAACCGATCACCTCACGGGTATTCCAAACGCGCGGTCGCTGGCCACGCACCTCGACCGCGAACTGGCACGCGCCCGGCGCGAGAATGCGACGGTCGGCATCCTGCTTTGCGACCTGGACGGATTCAAGCAAATCAATGATCGCTTCGGGCATCTCAAAGGTAATGAGGTTTTGCAGCAGGTGGCGAAGGGGTTGCAGAACGCGTGCCGCGAGTCCGACTACCTGGCTCGCATGGGAGGCGACGAGTTCGTTATAGTGCTGCCCGGCCTGAAGCAGGACGTCTGCGACCTGCACCTGGAGCGCTTGCGTTCCGTGGCTGTCGAAGCGGGATGGTTGACATGTGGCGAAGGCTGCCTTGCGATGAGCGTCGGCGCGGCAATTTACCCGGTCGACGGCAACGACGGCGAGGCCTTGCTGGCGGTCGCCGACAAGCGCATGTATCGCAAGAAGAACGAAGGCAAAGAAGGCGCCGCGGAAGCTCCCTCATTGCCGGCACCGGATGCACCTCTATTGCCGGCCGGGGATGCACCCTCCATGGTCCAGGCCGCCGCCGAATAGCCGCGTTAAAGGATACTCATCAGAACTTCGAGCTGATCCTGGAACTGCGGCAGTATATCCGCGTCGTCGATGCCCAGCCCCAGCTCTTCCAGCGCCCGCCCGGTTCGCTCCTCCGGAGCTTTCGAGCCACTGATGGAAAGGCCCTGTTGATCGGTATAACAATCGGCGACATGAACGATATCGCACAGCGGAACGCCAGGCGAGAGCGCCCGGTCCGGATCGTCGAGCGGGCTCTCATGAAACCGCACCGCCATCTCGATGGGCGCCGGCAGTTTCCACGAGGCGACGATGGCGGCAGAGAGCTCCGCGTGCGAGAAGCCGAGTAACGCGGATTCGGCCCATTCCAGGCCGACGTGCTCCGATTGCTGCAGCCGGCGAAACGTCTCTTCCTCATCGCGCAGTAGCACCGCGACGATCAGCCGGCCGAGGTCGTGAAATAGCCCCGCCAGGAAGGCCAATTCCATCTTCTCCGGTGCGAGCGCCGACGCGATCGTTTCCGCGAGGATCGCTGTGGCGATAGAGTGCGTATTGAAGCGCGACGTGGACCAGGCGGCAGGCGTCGGGATCCGGTTCCAGTGGCCCGAGAACGAAACACTCAGCACCAGATTGCGAATGGCGTTGAGCCCCAGGCGGGAAACCGCCTGCCGGATCGATAAAATCGGAGCCGATCGGGCATAAAAGGCTGAATTTGCCAGCGCCAGCACCTTGCCGGCGGTGACTGGGTCTCGTTCGATCATGCCGGCGATTTCGGTGAGAGAGGTGCTGTCATCCGGCGCCGACGCCGCGGCCAGAAGATGCCGGACCATGGGGGACAACGGTGGTAGACCTTTGACCAGCGTGAGTGCCTGCTCCAGGCGCTCGTTTCCCCGAGAGTCGGCTACTTCCGTCATATGGATGCTTTTCCCTTTATATATCGGGCGGAACTACGGCGGGCGTTAGGGGCTTATGGCCGCAGTGGTTCGGGAATGGCGGCCCCGTCGGCCCGTGGGTCGGACGCCGCGTAATTCATTCCGGTCTGCGAGTTATGCAGGATAGCCTGGCCGCGTCCCATGGTCTCCACGTAGGCCCGGTCGAGTTGGATCTCGTGGCCGCGCTCGGAAAGCTGCTGGAGCGATTCCACCGGGATGCGCGACTCGATTGCGACCTCGCATCCGGCGGGGCCGCCCTTGAAGAACCGCGGGGCCTCCAAGGCTTCCTGCAGGTTCATCCCGAAATCCACCATGTTGGAGACAAATTGGGCGTGGGCCATCGGCTGGACCGAGCCTCCCATGATGCCGAAGCCGATGTGTTCGTCGCCTCTTTCCATGAATGCGGGAATGATGGTGTGAAATGGGCGCTTGCCCCCGGCCAGAACGTTGGGATGGTGCGGATCGAGGGTAAAGGCCGCGCCGCGGTTTTGCAGCATGAAGCCCATGCCCTCCACCGTCACGCGCGAGCCGAAGAACGAGTAAATGCTCTGGATCCAGCTCGCGATGTTGCCGTACTTGTCCACCATGGTGAGATAAGTGGTGTTGCTTCCCATGGGATCGCCGGGGCTGACGCCGCAATTGGCGCGATGTGGATCGATCTTCGCCGCGCGCTTTCGGGCGTAGTCTTTGGAAAGAAGCTGGGCGACGGGTGAATCGTAGGTGCGCGGGTCGGCGTTGTAGCGATGCACGTCGGCGTAGGCCAGCTTCATGGCTTCGATACGCTTGTGCAGCTCGGGCGCACTGAAGGCGCCTTGCGGCGAAGGCGGCGCTGTCTCCATGATGTTAAGCATTTCCAGAGCGGCCATGCCTTGGCCGTTCGGCGGCAGCTCATAGACGCGCCACCCGCGGTAATCGATGGACAGCGGCTCGACCCATTCAGCCGAGTAGGACGCCAGATCCTGCGCCGCCATCGTTCCGCCCAGGTGTTGTGAGGTCTTGAGAATCGCCGCTGCGATGTCGTCCTTGTAAAACGCCTCCGGGCCTTTGTCGGCGAGCAGGCGGAACGCATGGCCGAGGTCGGGATTCTTGAACAAGTCGCCCGTGCGCGGCGGCTTACCACCAGGGAGGAAGACGCGGGCCGATTCGGCGTTTTCCTTCAACGCTGCGACGATGTTGGGCGCGGCCCAAATCTCGTGCATTCCCTCATAGACTGGGAAGCCCTGCTCCGCGTACGCGATTGCATCCGTGAACAGGTCCTTCCAGGCCAACTTGCCGAACCGCTGGTGCATGCGATACCAGCCGTCCACGGCACCGGGCACCGTAACCGCGTGAATGCCCTCCTGCGGCATGTTTTTGAAATCGTGCTGGGCGAGGAATCCGGGCGATAGGGCCTTGGGCGCCGGCCCGGAGGAGTTGAGACCGGTGAGTTTTTTCGTTTTGGCGTCCCAATAGATGACGAACAGGTCACCGCCCGGGCCGCACATCAGCGGCTCCGTGACTGCGAGGACCGCGTTGGAAGCGATGGCCGCGTCCACGGCCGATCCTCCGCGGGCCAGGATCTGAGCGCCGGTTTGCGAAGCGAGCACCTGGCTGGTGGCCGCGATACCGCGGGGACTAATCACGATAGATCGGCCGTAGCTTCGGCCGATTTGGGCGTTCAAGGGTGTCATGGCAAGAACGGAAAGCCCGAGAATTCCGGCCTTCCACTGAGAGGCACTCCTTCGCGTGAGAATCATGGATGCGATTCAGCATATCGCAAGTGAGGGAGGTGGCTGGTAGCAGGTGGCCGGTAGCAGGTGGCTGGTGGCTGGTGGCAGGCGGCAGGCGGGCGCTACACCTTAATTAATCCCAGCCGGATGCCCCGGGTGACGGCTTCGGTTCGCGTGCCGGCGCGCAACTTGCCAAGAATCGAATTTACGTGGAATTTCGCGGTATGTTCGGAGATCGAGAGACCATGGGCGATGGCCTTGTTGCTCATGCCTTCCGCCAACATCTCCAGCACGTCCATTTCACGGGGCGTGAGCGGCTCCGCGTTGTCGTCTGCCGGACCGGGCGGAAGCAATGTGGCGCTGTCGTCCACAGGAACAACGGCTAATCCCGCGGCCGCAGCGTAGATCGCCGCGATGATCTGCTGCGGAGGGGCATCCGGAGGAAGTACGGCGCGGGCGCCCGAACGCAGCGCCTCCATCGACGGCGCTTCGTCCGCTAAAACGACCACCGGCAGCGCCACTGCGCCGTCAGACACCTCCGGCACCTCTTCACGAAGAAGCACGTCGGCCTCCGCCGCGCTGTTCACCACTTCGATCTCCGAGTGGCCCCGAAGGATCGCCTCCAGCCCGGCGCGCGTTACCGCAGACGCCGTCTCGATATGGACACGAATCAAGCCGCCTCCATCCGGGGCTGCGCCAGGAGCACGGAGACCTCGCGCTCGTGCCGGCGGTCGCCCCGGAGGAAGCCGACTCTGAGGACGCTGCCGACGGACTCATCGATGGCATGGCCCAGGTCGTCCATGGACCGAAGGCTGCGTCCGTTCGCAGTCACCAGCATGTCGCCAATTAGCAGCGACGCAGTCTCCGCCGGGCTGTTCGCGAGCACCTCCAGCACCAGCAGGCCGAGCCCGCGCGCGCGATCGGTAACAATCCGCACCACCACGCCGAGCGACGGCCGGCTCCCCTGCCTCAAAAATCCCGCCACCGTATCGCTCGGAATGGCCAGCGCCAGCCCGCCTTGCACAACCATGGTGTTAATGCCGACGACGCGGCCTTCCGCGTCGGCCAGTGGTCCGCCCGAATTGCCCGGCGCGAGCCGTATGGCGGCCTGCACCCAGCGCTTACGGCCCAGCCCGCGCACCGATCCCGAAGCATGCACGACGCCAGTGGTGAGCGCGCCGACAAATCCTAGCGGATTGCCGATTGCCAGCACCAGCTCACCCGGACGTAACAAAGCTGAATCGCGCCAGGTCACGGCCGACAGCCCTCCCGCCGGAAGCCGCAGCATCGCCAGATCCGCGCGTGCATCTCGCGCAGCGACCTGCGCCTGGAACGTTCGGCCATCCCAAAGCTGGACGCGCGCATCCGCGCCGCTGGCCACATGCGCATTCGTGATCACCGTGCCATCGGCGGACCAGATGACTCCCGATCCCACACCGCGAGCGTCGTGAGACTCGCTCACCACTTGCACTGTCGACCGCCGCAGCTTCTCGGCCACCTCACCGAATCCTTGCGGCAGCATGTCAACCCTTTCGCGGCCGTTCGCCGACCGTCACTTCCAGTTCCACCAAGGCTCCGCCTCGCAGCAGACGGGCCGCCAACTTCTTCCCAACCGAGCCAGAATCCAGCACCTCCTGAACATTCTCCGGACTGTGAGTGGTCCGGCCGCCCAGCTCCAGCAAAACATCGCCGATAGTGATCCCGGCTTGGCCTGCGGGCGCGTCGTGATCGACACTGATGACGATCAAACCTTGGGAGGCCCCAAGCTGCAGCTTGCTTTTGAGATGCTCGGGAATGCCGACCGGCTGCAAGCCAACGCCCAGATACCCGCGCGGGATGCGCCCGTGCGTCAGCAAGGCCTCCACGACGCGGTCCACTGTCGCGAGCGGAACTGCAAAGACGGAAACCCGCGAAAGCACCGGCGTAGCGACGCCAACCAGATGGCCTGCCGCATCGACAACCGCCGCGCCTGAAGCGGCCGGGTGCAGCGCGATGTCCAGCCGGACTACCTGATCCAGCCGGCCTCCGCGCCACGTCGGCGCCGCCGGCGAAACGCTGCTGAGCACGCCGAACGCTGCGCTAACACCGTCTTTCGAGCGTCCGATGGCCAGCATCACGCTGCCCGGAGTCGGAATTTTTGCGGCTCTCGACGCCACCGCGGCGTTCAGTCCGGAAACCCGCAGGACCGCCAGATCCGTCCCTGGATCGCGACCCGCTAATTCCGCGCTCAGCCGCGAGCCATCGGGCGACGTGACGTGGATATCTTCGTCGCGCCTCACGGTGTGATCCGCGGTCACCACCACGCCGTTGGTCCAATGAACTCCGCTCGAATCGAACCGGTGCCGCGCGTGCACGGCGACGATCGATTCTCCGACCTGTGCAGCCGTGGACGCCAATTGCTCTGAAAGAGAAACCAGGGGATTGGTCAAGCTACTTTCTCCTATCCACAGGATGCCCTCAGGCGTGCGTAGTGCGCACCGGCAAATCGGGTAGCTTCGGACCTGGCGGATCGGGTAGGAGAGTTACGCTTGGGCGAGCGCGGTGCAGACTTCGCGAATCTGGTCGGCGTGGCGCCGCGCATGCGCCGCAATCAACATTATCCACTCGGAACCATTGAGGACTCCAAACCGGGCGTGCTCCGTGGATATAGAGTACAAGTCGCCTGCGCGATCCTGGGCGAACCGAACCGTGTTGGAGCGCGCGGCGTTAAATCGCTCCAGCCCCTCCGCCAGGCTGGAAAAGCGCCCCGAGGGATGCGAGTACTCCGGAGCCTGAGCGCGGTTGGCCCGGTTGGCGACGCGCACCAGAAGCTCGGCTTCCTTCTGCTGGTCCACTTGCGGCGAATCCAAATGCTGGGCCTCTTGCAGGCGGCTCAGGAAACGCTCTTCCACGACAGTTACGTGCTCGACACAATCCAGGACTGACCACCGGCCCTCTTCCGGGCGCACCTTGGCATGCTGTTCACCAATTCCGCCGGCGGCGGAGATGAACTCCTGCCGGCTGTTTTCTAGAATTTCGAGGAGGTCAGGGCGAACTTCGGGAGCCATGAGGGCAGTCTACCAGACACCAGGGTTCGTCAGCCGCCGCGCAGTCCTTACACGCCCACCTTCACCAGCACTTTGCCCATCGGACCTTCAGCCAAACGCTGAAAAGCCGCCTTCACGTCTTCAAAAGGAAACACGTAATCCACGACGGGTCTCTGCTGGATCGAATTCAGGCTCGCGACGATCTGCTTCCAGGCGACTTGCGCCGACTCTGGCGTATAGTCCGACACTGCGACGCCGCCGATGCGGTTCCGCCGGAAGAATAGTGTCGCGGTGTTGAACTCGGGCACCGCGCCGCCGCTGCGGCCCACCACGCTGATTCGTCCTCCGTAACCGAGCATCGCGATCACTTGGTTGAACAGAGCATCGCCGACGTTATCGACGGCGATGTCCACCTTCTTCGGCGCGATGGCAGTCATGACTTGTTTGCGCAGGGCCGGGTCGGCGGGATTGAAGACGAAGTCGGCGCCCAGTCCCTTCAGCTTCGCGCCTTTCTCGGCGCTTCTCGACAATGCCACCACGGTTAAGCCCATCGACTTGCCGAGTTGCACCGATGCACTGCCCACGCCGCCGGATGCGCCAGTCACCAGCAGAACCGATCCGGCTGCTGGAGGAGCCGGCGGATCGCTCCATTGCGTCAGTGCCTGCCAGGCTGTCAGATAGACCAGAGGCGCGCCGGCCATTTGCTCGAGTGACCAACCGGCGGGCGGTGCGGCCAGGCTCGCGGCCGGAACGACAACCTTCTCCGCGAGCGTTCCCCACACTTCCACGCCCACGTCGCAACGCAAAATGCCAGCGATATCGCCGGCGCGAACATTCGTCACATCCGGCCCGACGGCCTCCACTTCGCCCACGCCATCGCGACCCAGAATGTGCGGTATCGCCGGCTTGGCGGGATAAAGATTCTGCGCCAGAAACGCGTCCGCAGGATTCAGCGCGGAATACCGCACTCGCAGTAATGCCTGGCCGGGCCCAGGTTGTGGATCGGGCGCATCGCCCAATCGCAGATTTTCCACACCGTTGTAGGCATCCATGAACCAAGCACGCATTTTCGTATTGTCGCGCACTCGGTCTATGGCGCGCGCACGCTTGCGCGACTATTTCTTCTCGAAAACGCTGAGGTCGATGGCGTCCGCCATGGCCTTGTAGCCGGCGTCGTTGGGATGCAGGTGATCGCGGATGTTGAAGTCGGGGCGAATCGTCTTGGGATCCGTGATATCGCGCGTTGCCGCCTCGAAATCCGTCACGGCATCGAAAGCCCCGCCGGTGCGGATCCATCGGTTCACGGCCTGTCGCTGCACCTCGCCCATCTCGCTGTAGTATGCAGCGCCTTCAAACGGAGTCAGCGTGCAGCCCATCACCTTGATTCCGTGTTCGTGCGCCCGATCGATCATCTGCCGCAACCCGACGATCAGATCGTCAGCCGTAACAGCGTCCGCGCCGTTGGCGTTCAGCCGGAACGGAAAACCAATGTCGTTGATACCTTCCAGGATGATCACCCATTGAACGCCTGGCTGGCTGAGCACATCGCGATCGAAACGGGCCAGCGCATTGGTCCCGATCAAGTCGTGCAAAATCCGGTTGCCGGAGATGCCTTCGTTCACCACCGCCAGGTTGGACGTGCGCGCGTTGGACTGAAGCCGGGCGGCGAAGAAGCTGGGCCAGCTTCGATCGGTATCAGGAGTGGACGTCGCGCCGTCGGTGATCGAATCGCCGAAAGCCACAATCGCGCCGGTGCCCGCAGGCGCGAGCACTTCCACGCGCGAGAGAAAATACCAGGACTGGGCGGTGGTGGTGTCGGGCAGGGAAGCCTGACCGGTAGAATCGCCCGGCACGACGTACGTTGTGTGCAGGCCCACCGAGTGCATCGTGAGCTGGCTGGTTTCTTCGGGCAAATAGATGCTGACGGCTAAGTCGGCGAGTTTTGGAACATCCAGGTCTACGGGATCGCTGAGCGCCGGCGCGCCGGCGGGGATGGTGATAGATGCCTTGCCGCTGAACGTGAGCGCGCGATCCGAACCCGCAACGATGGCCGAGCCTTTCTCCCGAAGGGCAACGTGCGCCGCGCCAACCACCAGCGGCATGTTCCCATGAGCGTTGGAGAGTTGAACTCGGACCCGGCGTCCGCCCAAGCTGGTGCGTACGATCATGCGCGCGGTCTGATTGTGGAAGCTTTGAATGGGACGCGGTCCGGGGGGCGCCGCAGCCTGGCTGGAGTTCGCCTGCGCCGGAGGCGGCGGAGGAGGCAATACAAATGGCTGCTGGGGAGCGGACGCCCAAGTGGCCACCCAATGTTCCCCGGAACCGTTTTGCGCGAACGCGCCGAAAGAAAGCGCCGCGGCCGAGACAACGAAAACCGCCGCCCGCTGATGACGCGCCAGTCCGCGAATCACTTGCCCTGCTTATCTTCTTTATCCGTCGGAGCGCCGGTGCCCTGCGACCCGATAAAAAGCTTCCGTCCGTCCGGATAAGTAATGTTGCTGCCATTGGCCCGGTTGGATTCGTCCTTCGCCTGCCAACCCTCGACCACGATCTCCGTTCCCGGAGGCAACGAAGCTTTTGTGAATCCGCGGCGGAGCAGCCCGTTCGGTGCGCCGGCTTCGATCAGCCATTCCGTCGTGCTGCCATCGGCATTTTTCACGGCCAGGTGAATCCAAGCATGGGGATTAATCCACTCCATCTTGGTCACTGTGCCCTTCAGGACCAGCGGCTTGTTGACGTCGAACTCCGCCGCAAAGGCGTGATGGGCCCAGACGGGGACCGCGCTCAACACCAGCCCGATCACGGCGGTGGCAAGTAAAATTCTGGTTCTCATCGGTATTCCTCTCTTCATGAACTACGGTTTGGCGGCACCAGCGGCGGCCTTCTTCGCAGCTTCGGCGCGAGCGGCGCTCAGCATATTGCGCATCGCCATGTTGCCTTCGTGGCAGGCGTACTCGAACAGTTTGTAACCCGGCTCCTGCGTGATGGGAAATTCAACGGTCCATGGCCCCGTGTAGGTCTTGGGGTCGTCCACCCGCATTTGATAATCGATCCGGTTGTCGGCAGTCCGGGTGAAGCGCTCCACCAGGTGCGTTTCATCGCTCGAAGGAGGGCCAGCGTCGCCATTTACGCCAATCGAGGTCTTGCCGATGAAATTAGTGGTGTCGACCACCAGGGTATTTCCTTCCCAATGACCGATCGGGTCACCCATCCAGGAGCGGTAGCCTGGCCCGGCGTGTTCCTGCGTGCCGAGCGGAATGACGCGGACATCGTGCACCATCTCATATCGAATAGCAACGTAACCGGGCGCTTGCACGATCTCCAACCCGTTGCCATAAATCACGGGGATAATCGAGCCGGCCACGCCGCGCGTAATGCAGCGGTCGTAATAGCTCCAGTCTTCCCAGGATTGCGGGTCCCGGCGGCGGGTGGCCATTTTCTCGTCCAGCAGCTTTTGCGCTTCGGGAGTAATCGGCGGGATTCTGCCATCCGGAGGATCCACCACCTGTGATGTCGCGTGCGATGGTCTGCGCGCAAACTCGCCCCAGTGTCCCGGAACCGGCGCGGCATCCACGCCCCGGCCGTAACGGCCTTGAGCCTGCGGAACGGCTTCGCCCTTTTCTTTTGCCTCAATCTGCGCGACGGCCGGCGAATGATTCGTGCCGCCCGTCTCGACAAACTCTTCCGACTGCTCGACGCGCTTCTGGCGGTCTTTCAATTCGTCCTCGGTCAGCGTCTTCCTGGTGCCGAAGTTCTTGGGCCGCTCGAAAGGCACGCCCCAGGTGTCGTCGCCGGTCCATGTGCCTTGCAAATCCGGGTCGCCCCAAGGCGTCTTGGGAGCCGCCCAGGACTTGTCCGACTTGGTCTTTGAGGGGTTCGACTGAGCCGCGGCTGGAAGCGTTGCCGCCACCAGCAGCGCCAGCGCGCTCAGCAACAGGAATATCTGTTTTCTCATCAGGGGGTCCTTCCGTTGGGCGATTGCATGGCCTTGAAGGTTACTCGTTGATATTGTAGTAGTTTATCCAATCATTTGCGCGCCGCTTCACACCGTCATTTGCCTTCGGCGGGCTTCTTGCGAAGGTCGCCGTACAGCAGCTCTTCAGTGAATTCGACGCACTTGAACTCCAGCATCCTCGCGTTCTTCTCGCGATGGCGATAGAGCGGCAAACTGATCTTCCAGGGCCGGCTGAAAACCGTCGAATCCTCGATGGTGGCCTCGTAGTTCAGGGTATTCGCATCCCGCAGGCTGTAGCGCTCCACGACATGCAAGCTGTCGCTGGCGTAATCCCCGGCGCGGTCGAACCAGGCGTTGCCGTTAAATCCAGTAACGTCCACCACCAGAGTGTCGCCCTCCCAGTGGCCGTTGGATGTCCCCATCCAGGTATCCACGGCGGCGTCTTCCTTCTTCCCCATGTTGATCACGCGATTGGTGGTGGCGAATTCGTAGGCGATCAGAATGTCTCTCTGGGACTGAATAATCTGGAGCGGAAAAGGCATGTAGTTGGCGCGCGGTACACCTGGCATGTAGCATTTCACAACAGGATCCATTTTCCAGCGATTCTCGTAATTCTTCTTTTTCTGCTCCAAGGCAGCGGGAAGGTAGGGGATCTCGCCGCCCTCGACGATGCTTTGCCCTGGCGGAACAGCTCCCGCCGCCCCCAACTGGTAAAAAGGACCCGCTTGCGCGCCGTGGTCCTCAATATCCCAGTCGGCGGTGCCAATGGATTGCCACAGGCCTGTCAGATTCGGCTTCCCGTCCGGAGTTCGGGGAATGCGTGACGCCGCGTTTTGCGCGGGCGTGGGAAGGGCTCCGGCCAGTACCGCCGCGCACGTGGCGGACAGAATCATTGTGTGAAAACTATTTCGCATTCGTTCGTTTTCTCTCCAGGTTCAGCTAAAGAGCATATCACCGCGGCGATGTTGCGGACTGCATGCGCGGCCGTCTGCAACGGTGTAAACTGACACCTAGTGGACGAGTTTTCCCTGTGAGTTCAAACGCGAGCACGAAGCCGGACGTCTCCGTTGTGATTCCGGCTTACAACGCCGGTAGCTGCTTGGACCAGTGCCTGGATGCTCTGGCGCGCCAGGAAATGCCGCCGCGGGAGATCATCGTCGTCGATGACGGCTCCACGGACGAATCCATTGCGCGGGCGGCCGAGCGGGGCGTAATCGTTCTCAAGACCTCCGGCCGTCGCGGCCCGGCCGAGGCGCGCAACATCGGGGCGAAGGCCGCTCAAGGCAGCATCGTTTTCTTCCTGGATGCCGACGTTTGCGCTCACGAGGACGCTGTCGGCCGCGTCGCCGCGGTGTTCGGCGACGCATCGGTCGACGCCCTCATCGGGTCCTATGACGACGACCCCTCTTCGAGCGACTTCCTTTCCCAGTACAAGAACCTGATGCATTGTTACGTGCACCAGAACGCGCGGAGCGAAGCCTCCACTTTCTGGAGCGGCTGCGGGGCCATCCGGCGCGATGTGTTCCTGGAATTCAGCGGTTTCGACGAAAGTTACAAGCGGCCCGCCATCGAGGACATCGAGCTGGGCTACCGGCTACGTAAAGCCGGCCGCCGGATCGTGCTCGATCGCGACCTGCACGTGAAACATTTGAAGCGCTGGACGTTTTGGAATCTCGTGAAGACGGATGTACTCGATCGCGGCATCCCCTGGACCGAACTCATCCTGCGCGACCAGAACCTGCCCAATGATCTGAATCTGCAAATCAGCCAGCGGGTTAGCGTCGGACTGGTTTACCTGATGCTCGGGCTGGCAGGACTGTATCTGGTCCGCTGGGGCGGCTATTTCCTCGCCCCGTTTCTCGCCGTGCTGTTCGTCCTCTTGATCCGTTATTGGACCGATGGATCGGAGACTCGTTCCCGCGGCGCCGCCGTGATGATGCTGTTGGTAGCGGTCGCGATTATCGTCCTGTCGCAACGCCAGAACATGCGAGGCCTGGTGCCGATCATCGTGAGCAGCGTGCCGCTCTTGTTCATTCGCCATCGCAAGTCCGTCACCGGCCGTATGCGCACGTTGAACGAATGGCTGAGCTGGCTCTATATCCTGGCGGTGATGGCGGTCTCGGCCCGATATCTGTACCAAGGCCGCTGGTTGTTGCTCGCGATCGTGGCCTGCGCGGCCTTGATCGCCACGCTAAACAACCGGTTTTATCTTTTTCTTGCCGAGAAGCGCGGCCGGTTGTTCGCCGTTGCGGCCTTTCCGTTCCATCTGCTCTACCACTTCTACAACGGCGTGTCCTTCGTGATGGGAACCTGTCTGTGGACGGCGCGTTCGCTGACCCCGCGCAAACCGGTTCAGACTCCCGAACCGCCCCTGGACGCGTAGCCGCCGCCTTACTTCTCCAGTTCGTAAGCGACAAAGTCGCGATCTTGATACAGCCGCTGCGAACGTCCGGCCGGCTGCGTGGCAGCCTCCAGCTCCTTCAACTGGGGACTGCTCGGGAGGATGAGATACCGCGCCTGGCTTTCCCGCAAAACTTGCTGCACAGCCGCCGGGGCATACGTCCGGCGGTCGTTATAGATATGCCAAAAGACCGCTGGATTTGGAGCGTATGCCACCGCCCAATCGCCCACGCTCGCCACCGGGTCGGACGGTGCAGCCCGTTTGGCGAGAAACTCCACCGCGCCGTAGGGCGGCAGTGTCTGGCGCAAGAACGTCGCTCCGTCAGTCTGCTTGAGCAGCAGCGGAATCTCCGCCGGCGCCATTTCCAGAATGATGATCACCGAACACCAGAGCCCCGGTAACAGCGGGAAGCGAGAGCCAACTCGGAATGAGCGCCAGCCTCCGCACGCCCAGTATGGACAGCAAGAGCAATGGCCCGATTGCGTAGCGGGGCACGGCGAAGGAGTAGGACCACGGCAAAAGATACAGCAGCAGAAAGAACCACAGAACTGCTTCCTTACGGCGGGACGACGCCTCCCTGGGGCGTACGAAGCACAAAGGGAGCAACAACAACAGCAAGAACCCTAACGGATTTGGCGTGGGGTAGGCGTACGTCTTTCCATGGAAGTGAATGAATATGGGAGACGATAGCCAGCGCCCGATTCTGGCAAGCTTTGAACTTCTCCGGCGCCGCGACATAGACACGGTATCAACGCTCGCGGGATACAGCGGGTTGCCCTTTGCCACATACGTCCGGGTCTGCCAGAACAGGCCGAAGACCACCAGAACGAGCAACAATGTCGCCGCGGCGCGAACTCTTCCTTGCTCGCGCCAGACAGCTTGCGCGTAGGCAAGACCCAACGGGAGGGCGCCGAAGATGGCGACGTCCTTCACACTGAAGCTCATCGCGAGAAAAAACGCGCTGCCCAGGATCCAGCGAAAGTTGTGGTCCTCGCGCCAGCACAAGTAGAAAAGTACGGCAGTCAGTTGAAACGCCGCGAATGGTAGATCATTCTTGATGATGCTGCCGGCCGCGTGCAGAAACGGCAGGGATGCGCCCAGGGCGACGCCGGCCGCCGACCACGAGCGCGCGATGCCACAGGTCCGCGCGATCCTGTAGGCCAGCGCCAGCGCCAGGCAAAAGAAGATCGGGTTCACCAGCTGGGCCGCGGTCTGTCCTCCCAGGGCATAGGCGGCGCTGAGCAGGACTTCGAACCCTTGCGGATAGTAGCCGTAGTTAAGCGGCGCCGGGACTGCGATCGAGTGCTCGATCAGATAGGCGCGCGCCAGCGCGAGATGCGCGCGAATCGCATCTCCCTCCCACGCGGGCGTGATGACGGCAGCGGCCGTGAACAGCGCCAAAATCAAACTCAAAATAACTGCCAGGCTGACCTGGGGAGCGGTACTCTCCGGATCGGCGACCCAGGCAGTCCTCATCGTCTGGAATCCCCTTGCCAACGAACCCAGGTTCTTCTTTCCGAATGCGGCGAGCGGAACGGCAAATAACAAGACGAAGACCCAGACGCGGAAACCACCAGCCAGTCCGATGGGAAACAAGGCGTAGGAGAACAAACCCAAGCCCGCCGCGATGCTGGACGCGGCACCCGCGTCCGTGCCCATCCAGTTCATGACTTGCTTGCCGGTCACAAAAGCGGCAAGTACGATCCACAACCCCACAGCGACGGCCAGAGGCGAGTAGAACGCCACGAAAAGAAGCACCGCTACTGGAAACACCGCGGGTTCGACACGCCAGAATCCGAGCCGGCGCACGAAATGATACGCCACGCCCCCCAGCACGAGCAAGGGCAACACCACCAGCAACCGGAGATACAGATGTGGGTCCACCCGGCGAAAAAGATTCAGATGCCATAGGAACGGCCGGGCCGCGATCGCAAAGATAACGACCACCCAAGCAGCCCAGGCGTACCGGGTCCAGTTTTTCCGCATCAGTGTTGTTGTAGCAGAACGCCCGAGGCAGGCCTACCCGGTGACGACATTTCTCAGGAAACGGTCCAGATCTCCGATCGCGTGCCGGATGCGCGCGGCGTCGCTGGCAAGCGCCGATTCTTCCAGTTCCGCGCCGATGGCGGTAATCTCGGAGAATCCGTAGCCGGCGCCACTGCCCGACATCTGGTGGCCGAGCGTGCGAACGATGGCATAGTCGCCTCGCGCTAGCGCTGCTTCGAGCGCGGCCACATCCCTCCGGCGCTTTTCGAGGTACCCGGGGACGACGGGCTTCAACCAGTCCGCCACTTCCACATGGATGGGCGCGCCAACCGGCCGCTCCGGCGCATGCCTTGAGATCGCCTCCAGCAGCGCAGCCTTTCCGATCGGCTTCGTCAAGTGGTCCGTGCAACCGGCGGCGAGGCTGCGATCCCGGGCCGCCTGTAGCGCGTGCGCCGTCAGAGCGAGCAGCGGAGTGGCCGGCAGCCCGCGCTCCGTTTCGAAGATGCGCATCAATCGAACCGCGGAATAACCGTCCATCACCGGCATTTCGGAGTCGATGAGCACCAGGTCGTAGCCACCTTGCTTGAACTTCTCCACCGCGTCCACGCCGTTTTCCGCGTCGTCAATCACGCAGGCTGTACCTCGCAGATAACCGCGAATCAGGAAGCGGTTGTCTTCCGAGTCGTCGGCCAGCAGAATCCGCAGGGCCAGGCCGGCGGCGTTCACCTGCCGCGGTGCTTGCGTCTCAGGCTTCGGGGCTTCATCGATCGCAAGCGGCACGATGAAACGGACGGTGCTGCCCGCACCCGGGACGCTCTCAGCCCAGATCCGGCCGCCCATCAGCTCCACAAACTTCCGCGAGATGGCGAGACCCAGGCCGGTTCCACCGTACCTGCGCGTGGTGGAGGCGTCCGCCTGCGTGAAACTGTCGAAGATGGTCGAAATGCGATCGGCGGGAATCCCCACGCCTGTGTCGCTGACGCTGAAGTGCAGCTCGCCTTGCTCCGAGCGGTCCACGCGCACCGTGATTGCGCCCCGATCTGTGAATTTGATGGCGTTGCTCAGCAGATTCAGTAGAATCTGGCGCAGGCGGCCGGGATCGCCCATCCAGCGCGGAGGAATTCCGGCTCCGATTTCGGAGGTTACCGCCAGACCCTTCGCCTCCGCACGCCACTTCACGATGTCCACGGCTTCCTGAACTACCTCGCCCAGATCGAAGCCGATGCGCTCCAGCTCAATTTGCCCGGCCTCGACCTTCGAAAAATCGAGAATATCATTGATGACGTTCAGCAGATTGTCGCCCGCACGCCGGAAAATGCGCACATATTCGCGCTGCTCGGCATCCAGAGGAGTTTCGGAAAGCAACTCGGCCACTCCCAGCAACGAGTTCATCGGAGTCCGGATCTCATGGCTCATGCGGGCCAGAAATTCACTCTTCGCCTCCGTCGCGCGCTCCAGCGCATGGCTCAGTTTCGCGATTTGCTCCTCGGCCAGTTTGGTCTCGTGCGCGTATTGCACGAAGGCTTGCGCTTGTTGGAAGCGCGAATCCACACGCTCAATCAGAAGCAACGGGCGGTCGGCCGCGATTGCTACCGCGCGGAGATGCAATTCCCGCCCGGAGTCGCCTGCCTGAGTCCAAAGGTCGGACGAAAGCCGCTGGCGGCCCCCGGGATAGGCCCAGTATGCTTCTGCGTCTTCCAGGAACAGCTCCAGAAAAGGAAAGGCTTCGGTAATTTCACCGTCAGGAAACCACCGCGGCGCATTCCCCAGGACGCGAAATGATCCGTCGCTGGTCTTCTCCAGCACGGCGTAGCCGAGCGCAGCCAGCAAATCGAACTGGGTCGATGGACTCACGGCTTCACGCTTCCGCACCACGCTCGTTGTTGAGCAGCCTCGCCGCCAGGCTTAAGAACATCTCCTCAACTCCGCTCCCGGCCTTGGCGCTGGTCTCAAATGTCGGCCAACCGTATTGCTCCACGTCCGCGTCCTTTACCTCCCATTGATCGCGCAAGTCGGCCTTGTTCATCACCAGCACGAACGGGAGACGGCCGAGCATCGATGTGATGCGGCGCTGCAGCTCCGCCGCCTTCTCCAAAGTTGCCGCGCGGCATCCATCCACGACGAGAATGTAGCCGGATGCCCCGC
>Ga0335071_10001879_pt1 | contig 22615 bp, 20 predicted proteins | sample Lox_Sample_15_FD_206724 | JGI IMG/M metagenome (GOLD analysis project Ga0335071, IMG submission 206724) | Soil microbial communities from Loxahatchee National Wildlife Refuge, Florida, United States - Lox_Sample_1.5 | ecosystem: Environmental > Terrestrial > Soil > Wetlands | place: USA... | reverse complement strand
ACAGCGCAGGAGTTTGGCGCGCGAATCGTGGCGCGTGCGAACTACTGGGCGGGGCAGTAAAGCAGCCTTCAGCTCTTGGCTTTTAGACGTCAGCTTGGTTTCGCCGAGGAACAGTCCGTGCATCCCCACGTCTCAAAAGCGAGACGTGGGGCACGAGGCTTCGCGAAAAGCAACTGTCGAATCCTTCGCTGCGCTCAGAATGACAACGTACAACTAGAGTTTGCACAGGCAAGAATTCGCCCCCACCCAAGCAAAGCTTGGATGGGGCACCCGATTTCGGTTGAGCCGCTTGTTCAGGCAAGGTGGTACGGTGCTCGGTATGCGCGCGAGAGCAGTTCACTCGCGCCGGGATCGTCGAGGATGACTTCACTAGCGGGATCCCAGCGGAGTTTGCGGCCGGTGAGCATGGAGATAAGGCCGAGGTGCCCGGGGATGGTGGAGTGGTGCGCGGTATCGACCGGCGTGATGGTTGTCTTGCGAGATCGCACCGAGTCAAGGAAGTTGCGGCGATGCTCGGTGGAGACGTAGAGCGGGACTTTGCGGAGGTCATCGGGCAGGGAAGTCATCTTGGCCCAGTCGGGATTGGAGGCATCGAAGCCGCTGCGATCGACCCAGACCCAGCCGTCGGTGCCGATCCACTTGGTGCCCATGGCAATGGCGGGCGAGCCACCGGCGATGGTGAGGTGGACGTCATTCGCGTAACCGGTGACTTCTTTGCGATAAGTACACGCTATGGTGTATTTCGTCGCAGTGTTCCAGATGGCGCCTGAAGGCGGGAACTCGCCGTGGCCTTCCACCTCGGAGGGGCCTGTCGAGTCGAAGCCGAGACCCCAGTGAGCGATATCGCCGTGGTGGCCGATCCAATCGAGAAGCTGGCCCCCGCCGGTGTTGTAGTTCCAGCGCCAATTCTGATAGACACGCACATCGATGTAGGGCTCCATGCGCGACGGGCCGATCCATGTGTCGTAGTCGAGAGTTGCCGGCGGATCGGTGACAGCGAGATTCCAGGCTGGCGAACCGGGAACGACGGTTGCCGGGTCGACGGGCTTATCGGAGATCGAGGCGAGGCGCTGCTGGAAGGCCGGCGTTGCGTGCGGGAAGTCGTGGTGGCCGCCGGGAAGGCCGACTTCGACGTGGGTGACATTGCCGATGAGGCCGTTGCGGACGATTTCAGCGGCCTTTCGAAATTCGGGAAGGGAGCGCTGCCACGAGCCGGTCTGCCAGATGACGTTGTTCTCGTGCACGGCGCGGACGATGGCCTGCTGCTCGCGGATAGTGCGGGCGAGAGGCTTCTCGCCGTAGATATCTTTCTTGCGGGCGGCGGCCTCAGTGGCAACGACCGCGTGCCAGTGATCGGGCACGGCGATCATGATGGCGTCGATGTCGCTACGTGCAAGGAGTTCGCGGTAATCGTGGAACGAGGCGCAGTCCTTGTTGCCATACTTTGCGTTGATGGTGTCGAGCGCGGCTTGCAGATGGTCCTTGTCGATATCGCAGGCGGCGAGAACCTGGCAATCGGGTTGTTCGAGGAAGACCTTGGTATTGGACGGGCCCATCATTCCCCAGCCGATGACGCCGAGGGTTATGCGATCGGAAGCGGGGACACGGGCGGCGCGGAGACGGCTGCTGGAGGCGATTGCTATGGAAGCTCCGGCGGAGGCGAGAAAGCGGCGACGGGAGATGGAGGCATTTGAGGTCATTGGCTGGTCCGATCGAAAGGCGGGGACAGCATAGCAGGAAGACAGGGGACGAGGGAACAAGGACAAGAGACAGCTATCAGCTGGGCTGGTGAAACGTGGGTTGCGATACATGGATCCGTCCCTGGATCCCAATGAGCGCCCGAAATGCAACCGCAGGATCCCTCGGCTCAGGATGACATTCGAGAATCAACGGTCCGTTACCTGGTAGCGGGCGGACATGCCGGCGAGCATGTGGTCGCTGATGTGGCAGTGGAAGAGCCAGATGCCGGCAGCGTCGGGGACCATGTCGGCAGTGATCATCTGTGCCGAGGTGACGACGAGGACGTCGGTTCGCTGGCCGGCGACGAGGACGGTATTGCCGTGCCAGTGCGGCGTGTGAGCGTTGTTGAAGTCGCCAAGCGTGGCCACGTACCAGCGCACGCGATCGCCTTTCTTCATCGTCATCATGGGGGTATTGCCGTAGATGTACCCGTTGATGGTCCATTTGACGTTGGTGTTGATAAAGCCCGTGTTGGCGGTGGCGGTAGAAAATCCGGCCGCGGTAAGGAGCCCGGTCTCCGCCTTATTCACTCCTTTGGGATCGGTAGTGTGATCGCGAATGTTGTCGTCGAGATACCAGCTTTCGTTTTCGTTGATAGCGATAAACATGGTAGCGAACTCGCGATCGACGTCTTTGGGGCGGCCGTCGGGAAGCGCCATGCCGCGACGGGTGATGACCATCATGCCGAACAGGCCTGAGGCTACGTCGCGGAGTTCGTCGCAGTGAGAGTGATAGAGCCACATGATCGAACTGGGATCTTCTCGCCCGGGTCCGGCACGCTCGGGAACCTGCCAGGTGTAGGTGTGCGTGGCGCCGGGAGCAACGCAGCCGTCCTGCTTGTCTGCGCCGGAGGTGGAGTCGTTGTAGTCGGCGCCTTCGGAGTCCTTTTCGTAGAGAACCCCGTGCGGGTGCATACCGAAGGGATGCGCGGCATGGTTCTGGAAGACGATCTTGATGGTGTCGCCCACCTCGGCATGAATCAGCGGACCGAGGATGCCAAGATACTTTTCCTCGGACGGACGCTCCTTCAAAGTGGAGAATGTTGCGTCGGTGTACTCGCGGTAGACGGCTTTCTTGTTGACACGACCGATCTGGTGCGGGCCGGACTCCGTAAAGCCCTTGGCGATAGGGTCGAAGTCCATGCCCATGGCTTCGTCTCGGCCCGAAGGCGCGTAATCCCACTGCACTTCATCTGCGGCGACGTAATAGGTACGAGTCTTACCACCGGGAACCGGTGCGGCGTGAACTGAATTGGCCTGGGCGCAGGCGGCCAGTACCGCGAGGCAGACAACAAGCCCTGCGGCTGGGCGGACACTGGGCATGAGGATCTTTCCTCCGGGGGAAGTCGGTTGAAGCTTCGATGCGCGAGTGTCTGCAACGATAAACGAGGTTATGCGGGCTTGGCAACGAGCCGGTGAGCTGCCAAGGCGATCTGCAGCCGAGTGAACCCCGCGAAGAGCATGCTGACGCCAATCAGCGTGCCGATGGCCCACTCGCTGCTCGATGGCCAGCTCGCGGCAATCATTCCTGCGAGAAGGAGCGCGACGGCGCCGTCGAAGAAGAGCCACCCGGAACCGCCGAGCGCACGAACGCGGAAAGCGAGGATGATCACCACAATGCCCTTGGCGAGAAGGTAGCCGGCGAGAAGGAGAGTGAGCGAGGCGAGCGCGACCGCCGGCCGAACCAGCAGGTAGATTCCCAGAGCGAGGTAGAGCAGGCCAATCAAGGACTCCCACAGCATGCCTCCTGTAGCACGCACATGCCAGGCAAAGGCCAGATGCGCGATGCCTCCAAGAACCAGGAGCCACGAGATAAGAATCGCCACAGCGATGCCGGCAGCGGGCGGGATGACGATGGCCAGAATGCCTGCCAGGATCAACAAAGCGCTCAAGACAATAGTCCAACGCACGGATTGTTTCGCGATTCCGACCAGAGATGAAGATGAATCAGACATTTGAACCTCCAGGTTTGAACTTTCAACTTGCTCGAGAGGATTTGCTTCACGGATACGTGCGACCGGCTCAGCCGAATGCCGAGACGGGTCACTCGGGGGTGGGAACACTATACACCGTGAAAGGCCGGGCTGGACGCTGGCCCCTGCAGTCTCAGAAAGCCGGGTGATTTCAGGGGGTTCGAGGCAATGGTTGGCCCGTCGCGAGCTTTTCCCCTGACAAGAGGTTCATGGTAATCTTTCAGTAGACACTTAAACGTGGACCTGAGAGAAAAAGAGGAGTATCTGACGCCGTGCTGGCGACTCAAAAGAAAACTGACCTGATCAACCGCTTCCGAACCCACGAGAAGGACACCGGATCACCGGAGGTCCAGATCGCAATTCTGAGCGAGCGGATCAGCGACTTGACCGAGCATTTCAAGACCCACAAGAAAGATCATGCTTCCCGCCGTGGGCTGTTGATGCTGGTGAGCAAGCGCCGCCGCCTGCTGGATTACCTGAAGACGCACGATTCAGATCGCTATCGCGATGTGATCGGCAAGCTGGGAATCCGGAAGTAGCCAGAAAGCCAACGTTGAACCGGAAGCACCCAGACCGGACAGTGGTCACGGTCTATCCATGCGGAATACCGGACCAAGGCACGTTCGGCAGCGAAGAGACGCTGCCTGGAACGGCGCACAGCCATCTATGCGCGAATCTGCGCGCATCTCGCACACATTTCCCAAGTGAAAAATCGAAACGAGGACACTATGTCAACCAAGCATGAAGTGGCGGTCGAGCTTGCCGGCGGCAAGCGGCTGGCCTTTGAGACCGGACGCATGGCAAAGCAAGCCAGTGGCGCGGTGCTCGCGACCACGGGCGAATCGGTCGTCCTGGCGACCGCCGTAGCATCGCCCGATGCCAGAGAAGGCATCGACTTCTTCCCGCTCACGGTGGATTACCGCGAGTACACGTATGCCGGCGGGCGCATTCCTGGCGGCTTTATCAAGCGCGAAGGCAGGCCGAGCGAAAAGGAGATTCTGACGGCGCGTCAGATCGACCGGCCCATCCGGCCGCTGTTTCCCGATGGTTTCCGCAATGAGATGCAGGTGATCGCGCTGGTATTCTCCGCGGACAAGGAGAACGATCCGGACGTGGTGGCGATCAACGCCGCGGCCGCCGCGCTGGCAATATCGGATATTCCGTTTGGCGCGACGGTGGGTGCGGTGCGCGTGGGACGCGTGAACGGCGAGTTCGTCGTGAATCCCACATATGCGGAGCGCGCGCAGACGACGGTGAACATCATGGTGGTCGGCCATAAAGACGGCATCGTGATGATTGAGTCGGGCGCCAAGGAAGAGACGGAAGAGGTCATCCTGGCGGCGATCGAGTTTGCGCACGAGGAGATAAAGAAAATTGTCGCGGCCATCGAGGAGCTGGTTGCGAAGGCCGGCAAGACGAAGAGAACGTTCACCGCGCCGGAGTTCGACGAAGCCTACTATAACGAGTTGAAGGCGAAGATTGGCGATCGGCTGAAAGACGCGCTGGACACGAAGACCCACGACAAGATTGAGAGCTACTCGCTGATCAAGCATCTGCAGGATGAGCTGGCAGCCGAACTTCCCGCTGACGATCCAAATGCGAAGAAGAAGCTTGCGCACTATTATGAATTGCTGCGCGAGCGGCTCTTCCGCGAGCAGGTGACGAAGGATCGCATCCGGCCCGACCGGCGCGCCTTCGACGAGATCCGGCCGATCACGATTGAAACCGGGGTGCTGCCTCGCACGCACGGATCGGCGCTGTTTACGCGGGGCGAGACGCAGGCATTGGTCACGGCCACGCTGGGAACGATGGACGACAGCCAGCGGTTGGAGTCGTATGAAGGCGAGCAGCGCAAGAGCTTCATGTTGCACTACAACTTTCCACCGTTCAGTGTCGGTGAAACGGGACGTATGACCGGCGTGGGCCGGCGTGAAGTAGGACATGGCGCTTTGGCGGAGCGAGCAATTTCGGCGGTTTTGCCCAGTGCAACTGAGTCGCCCTATTCGATCCGGATTGTCTCAGACATTCTGGAGTCGAATGGGTCTTCGTCGATGGCGACGGTGTGCGGCGCGAGCCTGGCGTTATTTGACGCCGGCATCGCCTTGAAGGGCGCGGTCGCGGGCGTGGCTATGGGTCTCGTGAAGGAAGGCGACGACTACGCCATCCTGACCGATATCGCCGGCGCGGAAGATCATTACGGCGATATGGACTTCAAGGTGGCGGGCACCCGCAAGGGGATTACGGCCCTGCAGATGGACATCAAGATCGGTGGGCTGACCCGGGAGATCCTGCAACAGGCGATGGAGCAGGCACGGCGCGGACGCCTTTTCCTGCTGGACAAGATGGATGCAGTGATCGACGGCCCGCGCGTGGAGCGCTCGAAGTACGCGCCGCGCATTGAGACCGTGATGATTCCGACAGACAAGATTCGCGACCTGATCGGCAAGGGCGGAGCAACCATCCGCGGCATTGTCGAGCAAACGGGCGCGAAGATCGATGTCGACGATACGGGGAAGGTCAGCGTGGCTTCAAGCGACGCCGAAGGCCTGAAGAAGGCGCTGGCGATCATCAATGACCTGACCGCTGTGCCTGAGGTGGGCAAGGTCTACCTTGGCAAGGTGGTAAGGATTGCCGAGTTCGGCGCCTTTGTGGAGCTGTTTCCGGGCACGGACGGCCTGCTGCACATCTCGGAGATCGCAGAACACCGTGTGAAGGATGTGAAGGATGAGCTGCGCGAGGGTGATCAGGTAATGGTGAAGGTGCTGGCCCTGGAAGGCAACCGCATCAAGCTAAGCCGGAAAGCGCTGATCAGAGAGCAGAAGGCGAAGCTGACGCAGGCAGCGCCTGCAGAGTCGACAGAGTTTGCGCCGCCGGCACGTTCCGCCCCGCCTGCGCCGGCGCGACCACGCAACGAGTTCGACGAGCGGCAGCCCGCTTCGAATCAGAGCACGATTTTGATTGAAGGTGGCGAGTTCGACGACGAGCCGGCGGGCGAGATCGACGAGGCGAGCGAGCCCAACTTCAATCGTGTCGACGGAGCACCCGCTCCCAGCGGACAGCACTTCGCAGGCGGGCGACCTCCCGCGGCCAGCAACCGGAGGCGTCGCCGCGGACGCGGACGCGGGCGCGGCCCGGGCGGAGGCCAAGGCTAGAACGAAGGGGAATGGAAAAGGGCCCGGACATTTCGTCCGGGCCCTTTCGGTTTTCGTTTGAAACCGAGGGCTGCTGGAGGCAGGGCGGTCCAGCTACTCAGCGAGCTGCAGACCGGAGCGCGACCCGGACGGTTGAGCAGAGCCGGGATGGAACGGACGCTGTGGGTTGATCCGGTTCTTTGCTTTCGATTCCTGCTTGCTGGCGTACATCCTGACATCCGCAGCGATACGAAGAGCTTCGACATCGCCGGCATCATCTGGGAAGATGGCGATCCCAACGCTCGCACCCACCTGGAGGCTGAGGCCGTTGATCTCAAACGGATTCTCGAGCATCTGGGCCAGGGAGTGCCCAACGCGAACGGCATCGGCCCGGCTCATAGGCTCCTCAAGGATGACTGAGAACTCGTCGCCGCCGGTGCGCGCCACTGTGTCGGAACGGCGGACACGCCCCAGGAACACGCTGCCTACGCGTTTGAGTAATTCGTCGCCGATATGATGGCCGACGGAATCGTTGACCTGCTTGAACTCGTCGAGGTCAATCAGCAGCAAGGCCGCCTGCGTTCCACTGCGCCGGGATCGTTCGAGAGTATTGGCCAAACGGTCCAGAAATAAGCGACGGTTGGGCAGGCCGGTCAATTCATCGTGCAAGGCGAGGTACTTGTTGTGTTCGATCTGGTCTTCCAGAAGCAGGAGAATCATGCCTACCGCAACCACGTATTTGGGCAGATTCCAGACTTCATCATCAAGGTGGAGATTGGGAAAGAAGACGAGGGTGAATGGCCCTATGACAAACACGCTGGCCCAGGCAAAGAAGCCCGCGATGGTGATGAAAGCCCCAACGGTCGCGCGCGGGTAAGCATGCCAGAAGTGGATGGCGCAGCAGAGATAGACAGTGAAGAGAACAGCGTTGAGGGCGAGAACGGCGCCATTGCCTTCGCGAAGCTGGTAGACCAGCAGAAAGATCGAGAGGACGACGTAGATGGCTACCGCCGTCCAGCGGAGGGGATGGTGAAACTGCGACAGGAAGAACAGCGAAATCGCGAGCGGCAAAACGCCGAAGAGCGCGGCCGCCGGCGCCAGCGTCCAGAAGGAGACGGGGCCGTAAACCAGGATGCCGATATAGATGGCACTCGCCGCAACCAGGGATAGAAAGATCCAGCGGCTCGATTTCTGGGCGCGATAAGGAACCGCGGCCCAGGTGAAGAGCATCCCGGCCCAAGCCAGGGCGGCGGTGCCCGCGTAGTTGGCAATATCACACCAGGGGCTGGGCGCAGGCAGGAATGCGTAGGCTCCGAAGTGGAGCATGATCATGAGCCAACCAAGCAGCCAGAGGCTGGACGAGGTTGGTTGCCCGCGTCGAGCGACAGAGGCAAAGGCCGACGTCAGCAGACCAACGGCAACAATATCCGGCAGTTTGCTCCAATCAACCAAGGCTCACCCAAAACTTGCAGAATTGCGGCACTTCACGAAGAGGTGCAGGGAGTCCGGAGCCAGCCGGTTCATCGTTCTGCACTGCTCTTGTTCCAGCGAGTTGTGAGGATCCCGAGCTTGTACCCCAGCGGCAAAATCCTGCTGCCGGCGGCCCTGGGCGAGCATCGCAACGATGAAGAACGATCGTTTGTGGCCCTGGGTTAGCCGCGCCGACAGACTTGAGGCGGCTTCGGTGTTTCGAACTTGGTGAAACGCACTCGTCTCTTGAAATGCCTACCAACAATAGGATCGGTGATTTTGGAAAAAGAGCGATAACGCTTTCGTTGAAGCCGTCTGTAACGCTAGTGTACACCGAAGTAACCATCATGACGTGAGGAAATGGAGTACCACTCAGAGTTACTGGCGGCTTCTGCCTGCGATCTTTCTGCTGATAAACCCGAACGTTAGTGAAAAGACTTGAGAGGCGGAGATATTTCCTGTGTATATCTCCCCGGATACGGGGCATTCTTCGCATCGATAAACGTGGCAGATGAACAAAATCTCATGCCGATGAAATCACCGCCGATAGATTCGATGGCGCTGTCTTCGCGTAGCGAGACTGCGAGTGAAAGCAAGAAAGGCGCGGATGATTTCACTCAAACGGTATCTTGAATCACCCTCGAAGCCTGGAGGCACTGAGACAGCCCGCGAGCAGGATTGGGCAAAGGCGGCAATCGGGGCCTATGGCGGTTCTCTCGTGGACATCGGAGGTTGCAGCGTGGAGGCTTGCCCGGGAATGGGCGAGAGTCTGCAGCGGAGGCTGGCCGACTTGAAGGCAGGGCTTTCGCCGGCCATGGGGACCGATGCACTGTCAAGAATAGAAGTCAACGTGCGGGAGGAACTGCGCGCCTGGGGACATGGCGCCGCGAAACACTATCAGCAGAAGGCATGCGAGGTGAAGGAGATGCTGCTGTCGATGGCGCGGACTGCAGAATCGGTGAGCGCGAGAGATGAGCAGTGTGCCGGCCAGATGAACGCGGTGACAGACCGGCTGAAGACGATTGCCAGCCTCGATGACCTGACCGAGATCCGCGCATCAATTGAGAGCAGCGCGGCGGAGCTGAAAGCCTCAATCGGCCGCATGGTCGCGGAGGGTAAGGCAACCATGGCCCATCTGCGCAGGCAAGTCGCAGAGTACCAGGCCAAGCTGGAGGAGGCAGAGGCAGTCGCGTCACACGATGCGCTTACCGGGTTGAGCAGCCGCTTGTACGTGGAGGAACAGATCGAGAGACGGATTACCGCGGGAAGAGCTTTTTGCCTGGGCCTGATTGACATCGACGATTTCAAGCGAGTGAACGACCAGCACGGCCACATGACGGGCGACGAGTTGCTCAAGCAGTTCAGCGCCGAGTTGCGATTGGCATGCCGCGCCACGGATGTTGTAGGGCGTTGGGGCGGCGATGAGTTTATCTTCCTCTTCGATTGCGGTCTCACAGATGCGGAAGCGCAGACGGAGCGACTGCGTAAATGGATCTGCGGCAACTACCAGATGCGGGGAAGAGGCGACGATGTGCAACTTTGCGTCGATGCGTCCATTGGCCTGGCTGCGCACGAGGCGGGCGAGCCGATGGAGCACCTTGTGGCGCGGGCCGATGGAGCGATGTACGCGGAGAAAGCGGAACATGGGCGTGCCGCGGAGCGCAGGAGTCCGGCCGCTTAGACGAAGGCGCAGGGGCGAATGCACCCTTGAAGGAAGTGGGCCTGAGAGGTGAAAAAATGGCCTCGCGGACATCGGGGCGCTTCGCGCAGGGCCGGGTGGCTGCTTCCCGATTTGAACCCAAGAAATCTATCCGCCCATTTCAGGAATGTCCTTCCATTCCTTCGTTCTTCCAATCTTGAATTTTCTTTCGGGTGGCGAGAAGGTGGATGTGTGCCTGGTTAACGCGTTCTCACTTTGCATGTGGTTGAGCGGGAACGGTGCTCGAAAACGAGGCACCTCGGCGCAGAGAAAAGCGAAAGTCGGTTTAAGAGCGAAGGATATCTATGAGGTTGCTTATCGCGGAAGACGATCTGGCATTGGGGACGTTCCTGAGCCGGGGACTCGAGGCGGATGGCCATCGCGTGCACCTGGCGTGCGACGGTGGAGAGGCGGTGGAAGCGTTTCGGCGGGAGCTACCCGACCTGACGATCCTCGATTTGAATCTTCCGGTGAAGGATGGCGAGCAGGTGCTTGAGGAAGTCCGCATGCTCGATGCCGATCTGCCTGTTCTCGTGCTCACTGGACGGCAGGAGGTTGATACTCGAGTTCGCTGCCTCGATCGCGGCGCAGATGATCTGATGACGAAGCCGTTCAGCCTGCATGAATTGCGTGCGCGCTGCCGGGCTCTGTTGAGACGCAAGCGCGAAACACGACTCATTTTGCGGGCGGGCGACCTGGAGTTGGACAGGCTGGAGCACACCGCGCGGCGTGGAGGAAACGCAGTTGTTCTGACGAACAAGGAGTTCGCGCTGCTCGAGTATCTGTTGCTCAACCGGGGTCAGTGCGTATCCCGAGTGGAGCTTCTGGACACGGTATGGAACCTGGAACCGGCACAGACCACGAACATCGTCGACGTCTATGTAAATTATCTGAGACGCAAGCTGAATGATCCGCCGCCGGGACGTTTGATTTGCACGGTGCGGGGCAGCGGCTACAGAGTTCCGCTGGAACCCGAGCTAGCGATCGAGACGATGGTGCTTCTTGTCGATTCCTCGTCGCGAGGGTCCGCCGGGGCGCACGCAGATCCCGCGAGCTTTTCTCCACGATAATCGTTCGAATCTTATGCCCGAAGCGTTGTTCTGGTCAGGAGCCATGATGCACTCGATTCCTATTCCTCTTCTTGCCTCCAATTCACGCCTTCGGCCGCGCACCGCCTTGATTGCAAGCTCCGACCGAAGCTTTCGCCAGCGCCTCTCAGCGTCGCTGGGCAGCCTTCGCTGGCAGGTTCGCGAAGCCGAAGGCGGCGCACAGGCATGGACCGAAGCCGAAGCGGCAGCGCCGGAAGCGGTGATCGTCGATACCTGGCTGCCGGATCTGGAAATGGGCGAGTTTCTCAACGATTTTCGCGGGCGCTTTCCCGGTGTGGATATCGTCACAGCGAGCGGGTCGACGGGCCTCGAGAGCCCGCGCGGACCGTATCGTCAGGAACTGCTGTATGCGCTGCGCAGCGTCCAGGAACACGACGCATCGGGAACGGACGCGGGAACGAGGTCAGACGCGCTGACCCAACCTCCGGTCAAGTTTCCGCCCGCCTCGGAGTACGCGATGCCGCTATCGCGTGAGGTGGTAGGACCCGGAAACGCTCTGAAAGATACGCCTGCCGCGGCTGTTCCTCTCCGTTCAACTTCTGACGGCAATGCACAAAAGCCGTGTTCGGCGGAGCGGCTGCCCGAGCTCGTCGGAAGCGCTCCCTGCATGCTCGAGATCAGCCGGCGGGTGCGGCTGGTGGCGCCACGCATGACGCCCGTGTTGATCGAAGGGCCAACAGGCTCAGGGAAGGAACTGGTTGCCGAGGCAGTGCACAGGCTGTCGCCTCGCAGCCAAAGGCCTTTGATTACCATCAATTGTGCGGCCATTCCCGAAGCGTTGCTTGAAGCTGAACTCTTCGGCCACACCCGGGGAGCATTCACCGGTGCGGTTCAGGGACGAGTGGGACGTATCGAGGCGGCCGACGGAGGAACACTCTTTCTAGACGAGATCGGCGAGATGCCCCTTAGTCTGCAGTCCAAGCTGTTGCGTTTTGTCGAATGCGGCGAACTGCAGCGTGTAGGCGACAACGACCTGGTGAAGGTCGATGTCCGCGTTCTGGCAGCGACACACCAACCCCTGGCTGAACTGGCGCAGGGCGGAAAATTCCGCGCGGACCTGTACTACCGGTTGGCCGTGTTTCTTATTCGCACTCCGTCTCTGGCTCAGCACTCCGAGGATCTGCCGCGCCTGGTCGAGCACTTCCTCGACAAGGCAGGTCGCCAGTCACCGGTCAAGCGCCTGGACGAGGGGGCACTGGCGAAGTTGGCGGCACATGACTGGCCGGGAAATGTCCGCGAACTTGAGCATGTGCTCGAACGGGGCGTGATCCTGGCGGGAGACTCTTCGGTGCTGACCGAACGCGAAATCGACTTCGGGCTCGCGATGAACTGAAGGGAGCCCTGGGATTGGCCCCGATCGGGATGAGGACTGCAAGCGCCGGAGGACCGGATATGGAGATTGGAACAGTCATCAGCGGACAGATCGAGCGATACCTCGATCTGGCGGCAGACGAGGCCAAGCTGACCGCACTCAACATGGCCAACGTGGACACGCCGGGTTACCGGACCATAGGGATGGATTTTGAGGCGGAGATGCGGGAAGCGATACACGATACCGCTAAAGGCCGCGCGCCGCACAAAGTGCGCGTCGCCGAAGTCGATGGCCTCGTCGCCAGACCGGACGGCAATAATGTGTCGATCGATCGGGAGAGCCTGAACCTGGCCGAAGCGCAACTGAGGTTCAAGACCGGGATTGCCCTGCTACGCCAGGAATACCAGCGTGTGATGGACGCGATCCATGCCGATAGCGGCAAGTGAAGGCAGAGATCGCGAGTTGGACGTCGTGGTTGCGCGGGTCAGCCCGATCAAACTGCCGCCGGCCGCGTCGGGTGCAATCAAGGTAGAGGGGGTGCGAGCGATGAATCTCTTCGGAATGATGGAAAGCTCCGGCGAAGCAATGCAGGCTGAGCGCGTGCGCGCAGAAGTGGTTGCGGTCAACATGGCCAATGCCGAAACCACGCGGACTGAGGCCGGGGGCCCTTATCGCCGGCGCGAAGTAGTCTTTGCCGCGCACGGCGCTGGTCCGGCATTTCTTGACTCCCTGAATAACGCCGGGGGCGGCGAAGGCGGGCTGACCGATGCCGCTCAGTTCTCTGTGCTGACGCTGCCGGGAGGCACTGGCCAAGCTCCGGGGGTTCACGTCGCGCAGATTGTGGAGGATCCATCGCCTGCGCTGAAGAGATACGATCCCGGGCACCCGGATGCGGGACCGGATGGCTATGTCGAGTACCCGGATATTAATCCCCTCACAGAGATGGTGGACTTGATGGGGGCGGCGCGTGCATATGGCCTGAACGGTTCCGCGGTACAGGCAGAAAAGGGCATGATCGCGTCGGCTCTGGAGATCGCGAAGAGCTGATGGCCGGTTTGGCAAGAAGGAAGCGTGGTGACGCAGATGGTTGGTTCAGTGGCGGCAAGTGCGGTAGCGGCGGGGGCGGGGTTGCCGGCGGGAGCGGCAACGGAGCTTGCCGGGCCGGGAAAGGATTTGGCCGCGTCACCCTTCGCCGAGACACCCTTTGCTGATTTGATCGGCGATGTCGTGGGCGATGTGAACGGGCTGCAGGCACAGGCCGGTGCGGCCGTGACAGGACTGATGACGGGCAGCGGCATCGATGTCCACCAGGCAATGATTGCAACCGAGAAGGCGAGCATGGCTTTCGAGCTGGCGCTGGCTGTGCGCAACAAAGCTGTTCAGGCGTACCAGAGCGTGATGAGCATGCAGTTCTAGCGCTGGGCGGGCATGCGGAACAGTGGAGCACGCAGGATTGCCGCCGGAGACGACAGATAACGACCCATGGCCATCGCGAACCAGTTGGAAAAAAGTCCGCCGGCGCCGGGAAGGATCCAACCAGGCGGGTGCATCGCAGGACTTCTGGGGATGGCGAGCGTGCGCTGGGCGCAATTGGCTCCCGCACAGCGCAACAGGGTCATTCTGGCCGCGATCCTTTTGCTCGCTCTGGCTGGTGGATTGACGTGGTTTGCGACACGCACCGACTGGCGGACTCTGTATGTGAACCTGGATGCCGAGGAGGCGCGCCAGGTCGGTGAGACTCTTGCGGCAGCCCAGATTTCTTTTGAACCGACAGCCGATGGCGGCGGCATCCGTGTTCCTGCCGAGCAGCTGGACAAAGCACGTCTGGTCACCGCGGCCAAGGGAGGCGTGAAGAGCGGGCGCCTTGGCTTCGAGATCTTCGACAAGCCCAACTGGGTGGGATCGGAGTTCGACGAGCAGGTGAACTATCAGCGCGCGCTCGAGGGAGAACTGGAGCACACGGTGGGTACCCTTTCTGACGTGGAGTCGGCGCGGGTGCATCTGGTGCTGCCGCACGACTCGCTGTTTCGCGATCAGGAGCGTCCCGCCAAGGCCTCGGTGGTACTGAAACTGCGGAAGCGGTCGCTGGCTGAGGGTGAGCCGGATGCGATTCGCAATCTGATCGCATCGGCGGTGGATGGGCTGGCGGCAGATCATGTAGTGCTGGTAGACGCTGCGGGCAACGTGCCCCTGGGACCAAGGACGCCCGAGGCGATGCACTTGAGCGTGGAGGAGGCCCTCGAGGACAAACTCTTGGCTACGTTAGAGCCGGTGACAGGAGCGGGGAACGTGCGCGCCTCGGTCACTCTCGATTATGACCCCGAGGCCACGGATGAGACGCAAGAGATCTACGAACCCGACAAAACGGTGACGCTTACAGTGCAGCGCAGCGAGCAGGTCTCGGGTCCGGAGGCGGTGGCGGCCGGCGTTGCGGGAGCGGCTTCGAACGCACCCAACTCCCAGGCCCTGCCGGTATATCCGCACCAGACGTCGCCGCCGCAGTCGGCCAAGACCGAGTCCAGCACGTACGGCGTGTCGAAGACCGTCAGGCACGTGGTTGCCGGCCCAGGGAGCGTGCGGCGCCTAACGGCGGCCATCGTGGTAAATGACCGGCTTCTTCAGGCTGCGAACGGAAAGCGCGCAGCGGTGTGGCAGCCGAGGTCGGCAGACGAGCTGCGCAACCTGACCGCGCTGGCGCAGGCGGCCGTCGGTTTTGACAGCTCGCGCGGCGATGTACTGACAGTGGAGAATCTCCCCTTTGCCGGCAACTCGCCGGAGCCCGCCGTGGCGATCCCTGAACGGGTGCTCGATGCTGCGGAAGGCTCGCCCATGTTGATCAAATACGGAGCGCTGCTGATCGGCCTGGCGGTGGTCGTTGTGTTTGCCGTTCGCCCTGCGGTGCGGCACCTTGGCGTCGCACTCGCCCTTCATGAGCCGGAAAAGGCAGCGAACCGCCAATTGCCTGCGGCCAGCGCCTCGGTGGGCGGCGGGCTTGCGACTCCCGCGGTTCAGGAGGTGGATCCCGAACGCCAGCACTCACAAGAGGTGTTCGAGCAGGTGAAGGCTCACTTGAAACGCGAGCCAACGCAGAGTTCGCGGCTGCTGCAGAGCTGGATTCACTCCGATTAACAGCGCCAGCGCGGGCGGGCAGGGAAGGATGTACAGTGGCCGAGCAGAGCATTGACGATGCGGCAGGCAAGCGACGCCTGACGGTCGGCTTTTCCGGCATTCGCAAAGCTGCGATCCTGCTTGTGGCCGTGGGCGAGGAGATGGCCAAAGAGATCCTGGTCGCACTTCCGGATCAGGATGTTCAGCAGCTGACCGAAGAGCTGGCCGATTTGCGCGGGGTCACGCCGGAGGTATCTGCCGAGGTTCTGCAAGAGTTCTGGGAGCTGCTCGACACGCAGAATTTCATGGTGCACGGTGGCCTGGACTATGCCAACCGGTTACTGGTGGACGCATTCGGCAAGCAAAGAGCCGAAGACATGCTGACCGTGATGCGGCGGTCCCAGGAGGCGGCGCATGGCAATCTGGCCAAGCTGCAGCGTACCGATCCGCAGCAACTTGGCAAGCTGCTCGACTCTGAACATCCGCAGACGATTGCGCTGGTGCTGGCTCATCTCGATCCGCGCAAGGCCTCGTCGGTTCTGGACAACCTGAGCGAGGAGCACAAGGTGGTCGCTGTGCAGAGGCTCGCCGAGATGCGGCAGTTTTCACCCGAAATGGCGCAGAAGGTGGCGCTGATCCTCCATCGGCGGCTGGAGAGTGTAGGGGACACGCAGCGACGTTGGTACTCGGGAAACAAGGCAGTCGCCGATCTGCTGAACCGGGTCAATGCCGAGGAGGCCAAGAAGATTCTCGAAGCGATCGAGGAGAGCCAGCCGGAACTGGCTTTGAGCATCCGCAACCTGATGTTCACCTTTGAGGATCTGATCACCGTGCCTCCGGCAACGATTCGCGAGGTGGTTTCGGGCGTGGACAAGCGGCAACTGGCGCTGGCGCTTCGTGGCGCGAACGACGAATTGCGCGCACAGATCTTCAAGTCAATGAGTTCGCGGGCTGTGGAAATGCTCAAGGAGGACATGGAAGTGCTGGGACCGGTGCGCTCGCGCGAGGTGGCACAGGCGCAACAGGAGATCCTCAACGTGGCCCGCAGGCTGGAGTCGGAAGGCAAGGTCGTGCTCAAACTCGAGACCGGTGACGAGATGCTGGCGTGAAAGGGCAGAGAGGGCGAGGGATCGAACGAGCACCAGAACGAGACAACAGAAAAAGGAAACAAACTGGTCGATTGGAGCAGCGCGCGATGAGCTGTCGGGAAGCAACGGTGGAAGAGGCAGCGCGGTATGAGCAGTCGGAAAACGATCACAAACATGAATGCGGGAAGCGCCGGCAGCGCAACCGTCTTCGAGTATCCGGTTTGTCCCGGGGCGGCGCCGAAGCCCGCATGGCCCGATGAAGAGGACCAAGCAGAAGAGTCGGAGCACGCAAGAGCTGGAGAGCAGCGGCCTCACCGGGCTGGCGACGCGATGAAACCCTCGGACAACGACGAAGCGGGTCTTGCCTTTGCATCCGGGAAAGTTCGCGGGATCGAAGAGGGCCGTGCCATCGAACGAGAGGCGCAGACAGCAGCGCGGAAGAGTGAGGAGGAGCGTTTCAAGCGGCAGCTTGCGAAGCTAATGTCGGACTTTGTTACGGAGCGAGGACGGTTTCTTGAGCAGGCGGAACAGGAAATAGTGGAGCTCGCCCTTGCTGTGGCGGCGCGGATTCTGCGCCGCGAAGCGCAGATGGACCCGCTGTTGTTGATGGGCGCTGTGCGAGTCGCGCTGGGGCAGCTGGCGGGAACCTCCCAGGTTGCGCTGCGCGTGCCCTCCGAACAGCTCAATCTCTGGGTCGAAGCCATGGATTTGCTACCCAATCCCGCGGTGAGACCGAAAGTGGTCGCCGAAGAAGGGATGCGGCTTGGGGACTGCGTGATTGAGAGCAAGGTCGGGACGGTCGACCTGGGGGTGCGGTCGCAGCTGGGCGAGATTGAACGCGGCTTCTTCGATCGTGCCGGTGCGACTGGCGGAGTACGAAGCGCAGACCGCGACGAGGCCCGGGCATGACGGCTCTATTGGAACGCTATCGTTCGCGTCTCAGGAGAAGACAGCCGTGGCGCTGGCGCGGAGAGGTCGTCGAATCGATCGGGCAGACTGTTGAATCTGCCGGTCCGCCCGCCTCGGTGGGCGAGTGCTGCGAGATTCAGGACCGGCTGGGCCTAGTGCATGAGGCGGAGGTGATCGGATTTCGCGGAACGAATGTGCTGTCGATGCCTGTCGCGTCGATGGATGGAGTTCGCCTGGGTGATTCGGTCTGGGGTCTGGGCGCGAAGCCCGAGATCGAAGTGGGTGCCGAGTTGTTGGGCAGGGTACTCGATGCGCAGGGCAGGGCAATTGATCAGCGCCGTGCTCCTAAGCTTTCCACGGTACTGCCTCTGGATGGGAAGGTGCGCCCCGCGCTCGACCGTGCCCCGATTCGCGAGGCGCTGGGCACGGGTATTCGCGCTATCGACAGCCTGCTGACGGTGGGACGAGGCCAGCGGGTGGGTATCTTTGGAGGCTCGGGTGTGGGCAAGAGCACGCTCATCGGAATGATGACGCGGAACACCGAAGCCGAGGTCACGGTGGTGGGGTTGGTCGGCGAGCGAGGCCGGGAGGTGGGTGAGTTTCTTGAAGACTCGCTGGGGGCGGAGGGGCTGGCCCGATCGGTGGTGATCGTCTCCACCTCCGACCAGTCGCCGCTGATGCGCCAGCGGGCGACACTTGCGGCGACCACGGTTGCGGAGTTCTTTGCCGCGCAGGGAAAGCACGTCTTGCTGGTGCTGGACTCGTTAACCCGGTTCGCCATGGCAGCGCGTGAGATTGGCCTGGCTGCCGGTGAACCTCCCACCGCCAAGGGCTACACGCCTTCGGTCTTCGCGAAGCTGGCGCGGCTGGTGGAGCATGCTGGTAACTTTCGCACCGGTTCGATTACAGCCTTCTACACAGTATTGATGGAAGGAGACGACCAGCAGGATCCGGTGGTGGATGCCGCGCGGTCGCTGCTCGACGGACATGTGATGCTCTCGCGCTCGTTGGCCGCCGAAGGATGGTATCCGCCCATCGAAGTGCTGGATTCGATCAGCAGGCTCATGCCGGCTGTTGCCGGAGAAGAACATCGTCTACACGCAGCATTATTGCGCAGGTTGATGGCGACGTACGCGCGATCGGAGGATCTGGTTCGCATTGGCGCGTACAAACCGGGTGCCGACGCGGAACTGGATCGTGCCTTGCGTTCGCGAGACCGGATTCGCGCTTTCCTTACGCAGGAGGCGAGGGAGAGGGTGTGCTTTGCGGAAAATCTCGAGCGGCTGTCGGACCTGGCCGGGGAGATCTAGACGATGCCCGTATCCCGTGGCATGCGCCGGCTCCTGCGCGTTCTGGAGAGTGAGGAAGAGCAACGCAGGGCGGAGATGGAAGTGGTGCTGGCCGAAGTGCGAAGTCTCGAACAGGGGCTGGCGGCCACGGAAACCCGAAGCCGGCTCGGACGAAGGCTGATAACAGCGAGCGCAGCCACAGGCGAGTTGGCGGACAGGTTGGCCGGGTTGGAAGAAACCCGAGAGGCGCGTTGTGCCGGAGCGGTTCTGAGGCCGAGGATTGCGGAAGCGCAGGCGGCGCTCTATGCGAAGCGGGCGCAGTTCTTGAGCAAGCGGACGGAGCGCAGGCAGGCAGAAGCGGTGATTCAGCGGGTCGAGGCTGTGAAAACGATGGAGGCCGCGCGGCGCACGCAGCGGGAACAGGATGACCGGTTTCTGAGCAAAGTGCGGCCCGGGAAGGCCCGGATGGCTCCGGAGGTTGGGCCGCCCCAGGGAACAACGGGGAAGGAGAATCTGAAGCCGGAGCCGCGCCACGGCTGAAATCGGGCGGCGGAAGCTGAAGGGAAGAGCGTCTTCTCGCAGCTAGTGAACGAAACTTGAGACGAGAAGTGCCGTTACAAAGAACGGATTCCCGATTCAGGACGGTGCTTCCTCCTATGACAATCTTCTAAGCTCCCCATCCGACTTTTGGAACGCCTTCTGCAACGACTCCTCGCATGTCGGTTGCAGCAACGATCGTGGTGGTTGGGGCGAAGGGAGGCGGCGTAGCGCCTGTAGAGAGCGGGGCGAACAGTTTGCCGGCGATAGGGGCAGCCGGCAGCGAGAAGAACCTCAGATCATCCGACACGAGCGTCCTGTTTCGAATGCAGTGGGAGGCACATTTGCATGCTTTCGACACCGGCGTCGGAGCACGAGCCGGCGTAGGAAACGGAAACAGCCAAGCGGTGCAGGCTGATGCAGAGCCTGGGGTTGAAGCCAAGGAACTGGACATATACGGGAAGGGCCGCGACAGGGGCAAGACAGCTGCAGACACATCGCTGCCGCGATCGGAAACCGCCGAGGGGAAGACGCGCCTGGAGAGCAGCACAGATCAGCAATCCGGCGCCGCGTCTTTGCAGCCAGGGGACCTCCAGGCGCTAGCCGCATCAGCCGTTGCAAGGTTTATGAAGCCCACGACGGTCTTGCGAGAGCCGGATGGACCGGAAACATCGAAAGCGGCGGGACAAGCTGCGCAGAACAAGTCAGCCGAGACACGACCTGCGAGGCCCGTCGAGCAGGCGCCTAACGGAGCCGAAGGCGACGCGCAAGCCGCAGTCGCCGCCTCGGTCACCCCGCAGGTTCCAGCAATGCCGGCGCCAGAACCCGAAGTCGGCGGAGGAACGAGAGGACATCTGAAGCCTGCGGAAGGCAGCAATCTTCAGCTGCAGCAGGCAAAAGCTGCTGGCGGTGTCGCGGAAACATCGGGGAAGACCGCAGTCCGAGCGGAGACGATCCTTCGACCGATGGGCGACACGACGAGCCATGATTCTCTCACTGAGCAGGCGGCCGATACCTTTGCGTTTTCCTCACCGCCCAAGTCTGCTGCGCAGCTATCGCAGGCAGCGGCAGGTCGTGAGGAAGGAAGAACTCGGAACTCATATAGCGAGACGCAACCGGCGCCGACGCAAGGTGCCCCGGCTCCTGTGCCGAATCTCGATTCCGGACCGGATGGCGCGAAAAGTGTTCCGGCCAGCGTTTTTGGCGACGAGGATTCGAACGCCGGCGGCAACCAGCATGCAACGCAGAGAGCCGACGGGGGGCGCCAGTCGGAAATCAAGACAAGCAGAGCGGATGCTCTTGCCAAGAGTGCTGATCGGGTGGCGGGACCGGGCAGAGGCGCGGAGGCATCAATATCGAAAGCTGCTCCTGCTGCCGGGCCTGTGGCGCCTGCCACAGTTCCGCCCCACAGCACACCTTCGTACATGGTGTATGGGTCTAGGGCAGAGTCCAGCGAAAGCGATGCCTTTGCCGCAATCGATCGAGGAACGGGGGTCGGGGCAACCACCTGGATTCACGCCGGATTCCACCGAGCCGAGGCAGGATTTGACGATCCTGTGCTCGGCTGGGTGGGCGTGCGGGCGGGAACCATGGGCGATGGAATTCACGCAACGCTGTTGCCTGGATCGGCCGAAGCGGCGCAGACGCTCAGTGGGCATTTAAGCGGCTTGAATGCTTACTTGTCGGAACATCACGCTGAAGTTTCCAAGTTGACGATGGCTTTGCCGTCATCAAACGGACTGTCATCGGGCTCGGAGAGCAACGGGCAACAGGACACACATCCTCACGACGCACAGAGTAACTCGGCTGCGGCGCAAGCTTTGAGTCATGGGGTTGGCACAGTGCAAGCGGCAGGGCGCGCGGATAGTAATGGAGATCGGGCCGGATTGGACGCGCCTGATGGATGGCGCGGCAGCAGGATTTCAGTGCTGGCCTGACCCGGATCTGACATGGGTTTTTCTGAGCGCACGCGGCATGAATCGGGACGGGCTCGAGAAGTCAGACGAAGCAGGGAGGGAAAGATGGCGGCAATGGCGGGAGTGCTGAACCATGCAGTTACACCGATCGCGGACGCGCTGAAGGCGAAACCAGCGCCCGCAGATTCTTCGACGCAGTCCGCAAACGGGAGCGGCTCAGACAGCCCAAGCAGCGCTACCATCTCAGCCAACGATTTTCTCACGCTGCTGGTGACCGAGATGCAGAACCAGGATCCTACTGCGGACACGGACCCCAACGAGTACATCAATCAGCTTGTGCAGGTGAACAGCCTCGAACAACTGATCGATATCAATCAGACACTCAACACAGATCTGAGTGGGACGACGACAGCGTCAACCAAGAGCAGCACGGCATCGGGACAAGCGGCTGTACCGGGCTCCACTGCAGCCGTTGCAGGCTCTGCAGGTGTGGGCGGGGTGACGGGGGCAGCGGGAGTTCTGAATTGGGCGCATGTGGGGAATCACGATGGCGTTCAGGCCCTGGATCCTCGAACCGCGATTTCGCAGACGACTCAGGGGAACCTGGCCGTGCCCGCCAGCGGCCGGGCCGCACATCGTGTGGCGGGTGCTCTGGACGGGAGCACGCGGGCACTGCCGAAGATGAGCAATTCTTCGGCCAGGTAAGTGCAACGCGCCGGGGTTTTGCCAGGCCGACGCAAACGAACTCACGACAAACAGGAGATGGACGATGGCAAGCTTCTTTATTCCGCTGACCGGACTCGAATCCGATTCGACTGCATTGAACACAATCGCGAACGATCTGTCGAACATGAACACGACGGGTTTCAAAGCACAGACCACGAATTTTTCGGATCTCTTTTACCAGCAGATTGGTTCAAGCGGGGACGGCGATCCGATTCAGGTAGGAGCAGGGGTACAGGTGGCGTCGAATGAGATCTCCTTCAGCCAGGGATCGATCAATTCCACGGTTAACTCGACAGACGTGGCGTTGAATGGAAGCGGGTTTTTCGTCCTCAGCAACGGCGGAAACCTGGAATACACCCGTGCCGGCAACTTCTCCTTGGATTCGAATGGGGACCTGGTATCGGCCAATGGGCTGAACGTCATGGGATATCCCGCCGTGAACGGTGTGGTAAACACCAATGCGCCGCTGACCGCCATCAACATTCCTGTTGGCACGGTGGAGGGATCGCAAGCCACGACGAGTATGAGCATGACAGCGAATCTGGACTCGATGACAGCACAGGGAGCATCATTTCCCGCCCAGTTGACGGTATATGACTCCCTGGGCGA
>Ga0335071_10001876_pt1 | contig 22633 bp, 23 predicted proteins | sample Lox_Sample_15_FD_206724 | JGI IMG/M metagenome (GOLD analysis project Ga0335071, IMG submission 206724) | Soil microbial communities from Loxahatchee National Wildlife Refuge, Florida, United States - Lox_Sample_1.5 | ecosystem: Environmental > Terrestrial > Soil > Wetlands | place: USA... | reverse complement strand
ATCGGCCGCGAATTTCTCATCTCCGGCCTTCGCTCCATCGCATCGTCCGAAGGGTTCACGATCACCGCCAGCGAACTGGGCAAGCTGAAGACCGTCGTGCAGATTGTCTCGGTGACTGCGGCGATTCTCGCTCATCACTGGGATCATTGGCAGATCGGCGTGGTCGTCGTCCCCATCCGCTGGTATGCCATCGCCGCGATTTACTTCACGGTACTGGTGTCTACCATCTCCGCAGTCGATTACTTCGTAGGCTTCTGGAAGAAGATCGATCACGCCTCGAAAGATCGTCGCCAGGCCGCGGTATTGTCGCGCGGCAAGAGCGTGCGCATCTCGTAGAAATGCGGAGCCGAACCAGAGCTCGGCCTCTCAATCTCAGCTCAGCCCTGCAAAACCGGCGCCTCAACCTCGATCCTGATCTTCGGCGGCGCCAGAAGCGTGTTGTGGATCAGGCAGCTATGCACCACGCGCAGCATCGCTTCAGTCTGCTGGTCCGTGAGCGGTACCGGGCTCTGCACGCTGATGTGAAAATTGGCAAGGCGCGCCGGATGCAGCAACTTTTCGGCGCTGACCGAAACTTCTACGCCTGTCCCGGAAAGCTCGCGAGTCCGCAGATATTCTGCCGCGTAGAATGCGGCGCAGGAAGCCAGGGCTCCCAAAAACATCTCCGGTGGAGTCATGCCGGTATCGGTGCCGTGATTTTCGACCGGTTGGTCGCAAACAACTACATGCGATCGGGCCTGAACGGAAAACTTCACGCCTTCAATCTGCGAAACCTTGACTTCCACGAAACACTCGCTTCCTGACCTCTTCAAAGCTGTTTCATGGGGAAGCTTGGTTCCAGATTAGCCCATTTTCTTGGTCGCGCGCCACTGGGCGGCGGGAACGGCCTCTGCTCCGGCCGCGTCCACCAGAGCACGGATCGATTCCAGCACCAGGGCAGGCTCATCGAGATGGATCCAGTGCTCACTTTGGTCGGCGATCACCTCGCACACATTGTCGCCGATATGCTCCAGTTGATTTGCGTTGAGCCGCTGTGACTTGCCGGGAGTGAGAATCATCACGGGAATCTCGCTGATCGGTTCGGCAACGTGCATCTCTCTGACCGTATCGGGAATCGACTCGAGGTGGCGTCGCACCCCCGCGTAAAACGAAGGACGCGACCAGTGCGCCGCCACAATAGGCCACACTTCGCGCGGCATCTTCCTCACCTCTGTGGTGATCCGGTCGAGAGCGTGCTTTCCGTTGGGCACAGCGGCGCCGGCCAGCTTTCCTGAAAACCTTCCCACGCGGCGAAAGAGCAGGGTGACCGCGAGGCGCGCCAGTCCGCACTGCGTGATCGGCAGCGCATAACGAATCATCTTCTTGCCCAGGTCGAGCTGCGACTGCTTGCTGGGGTCCAGAGGCGGCCACTCCTCGCAGCGCATGGGATCGATCAGCAACACCCCCGCGACCTCGTCTGGATAGAGCAGGGCAAAGCGGCGCATGACGAGACCGCCAAACGAATGGCCCACCAGGATGAATGGAGGCTCCAGCCCCGCGCCCTGAAGCATCTCGTGCATCTCACGGGCGACGTTTGCCGGTGTGCGCCTGGTGTGCGAGGCGCTGCTCCAGCCCAATCCCGCCCGATCGTAAGAAACCGTAGTGGCAATCGGCGCGATCGATTCCTGAATGTGACGCCAGTTCAGATGAGTTGCGCCAATGCCCGATTCAAAGATCACCTTGGGCTCGCCGTCCCCCATCTCGAAGACAAAGAGGTCGCAGTCGCCGCTGATCGGAACCCATCGGCCCGAACCGGTAAATCGCTTGCAGTCACGACGGCTTCCCAGGTGCTGATACACCGCTCCGGTGAGAATCAGAACCAGCGCGCCGACGGCAATCCAAAGAACAATGAACATTGCTTTCCTAAAAACGCGTAAGTTGCGCCGGGTTGAAATCATTCAGCGTGAGGTGGGCCTTGGGAGTACCCCGGTCGATGATCAGAAGTGTCGATCCACCCTGGCCTCGTGTCTTCATTTCGATTTGTCGCGCCGACCACACACCGCCCTCGTGGCGCAGACCGTAGGATGTGAATTCCTTCACCGCGCCGCTCTCCTTGACCGTCTTCTCCAGGTAAACGGGAAACGTGATCTCGCGATCGATCCAGGTCTTCACCTCGCTATAGTGGGTCTTCACCCCAGGCCCGGGAGTGCTTTTCACCACAATGCAATCGCGCGCGCCAAACCTGGTCTGCTCCACAACACGCTGGTCCGGCCAGAAGATCTGTTCTTCCAGAAAGTCTTCGTAGCTGAATTCCGAGCCAACCGGTCCTTCACCCCACTTGTCGAAGGCGAGCGGCGCGGCTTCTTTGTCTCCTGGATGCGCGATCCAGATCGTGTTCTGGCCGTTTGGCCTCATCTCAATCAGCGCGTGCGTGGCTGTCGCACCCTTCGTCGCACTTGAGCCTGCCTTTGCCTCGCTTCCCAACTCCGCCTTGATCCGCAATACGCCGGGGAACCAATGTGCCTTGAGTGCGATGGGATAGCTGATGCGCGTGCCGCTCGGCTGCACCCAGACAAGATGCCCCGTGGCGCTGAAGTCTGCAGCCTCGATGCGCTGCCGCGACTGGGTGAGGATCGCCTGTAAGTCGGCGGTCTGTGCGCAAACCAACGGCGCTAGAAGCGTCATTCCGGCCCCCAGCAGCGCCTTCATGCTTCGATCCTTCCGTCGCGAATGCGAATATGCCGGGGCGCACTCTGTGCGATATCGCTTTCGTGGGTCACGATCACCAGCGTCATCCCGAGCCGCTTCTGGATGCCACGCAGAATCTCCATGATATTTGCTGAGTTTGCGGTGTCGAGATTTCCGGTGGGTTCATCGGCCAAAAGGATCGCCGGATCGTTAGCCAGAGCGCGGGCGATGGCCACGCGCTGCCGCTCGCCGGCTGAAAGCTGGTTCGGATAGTGATTCACGCGCTCCCGCAAGCCCATCTCATCGAGCAGGGCCGTGGCACGTTCCGCCCGATGGTTGCCGCGCTGGCTCAGAGCCAGCATCGCCACCTGCACATTTTCAACGGCGCGCAGCGTGGGCAGAAGATGAAATGCCTGAAAGATAAAGCCGACGTGCTGCGAGCGGTAAAGATCGAGATCGGCGTCCGCGCCCAGCGGCGAGCCACGAAAGAGCACCGTGCCCTGGGAAGGCGTGTCGAGCCCGCCCAGCATGTGCAGGAGTGTCGACTTGCCGCTCCCGCTTGGCCCCGTGATGGCGACATACTCGCCGGCCTCGATCGTGGTGTCGACGCCGCGCAGCGCCTGGATGCGCCCGTCGTCATACGACTTCACCAGGCCCTTGGCCTCGAGAATCGGGCTACTCATAGCGCAATGCCTCCACCGGCGAAAGGTGAGCGCCGCGCCATGCGGGGTACGCGCCGGCGGCAACCCCCGAGGCGATGGCGATGAGCATCGACTCTGCAAGGTGCAGCGGAGAGATGGAGGCAGATGCGACACTCGCCGTCTGCGGCAGGGCCGCGAGCAGCCGAAGCGCTCCCCAGCCGACAGCGATCCCCGCCAGTCCGCCCACCACTCCCAGAGCCGTAGCCTCGGAGAGGATGAGCAGAATCACGTGCCATCCCTTCCAGCCCAGCGCGCGCAGAATCCCGATTTCGCGCGTGCGTTCAAACACCGACATAGCCATGGTGTTGGCGATACCCAGAATGCCGATGAGCAACGCGATCGTCGAGGTTCCCCATGCCACTGAGTGCGCCATCGAAACCAGCCCGTTGTTGGCGGCGCGGTCGGCGGCGGGATCGGCGTGAACTCCGGGCACAGCCGCTTCAATTTCCTTCTCCGCGCGTTTCACATAGCCGTCATACGACTCGCCGGGCGGCGCGGGCCGAAGCCTCACATGGAACGCGGTGACCTTCCCATCCATGCTGGAGATCACCTGCATCTGGTCCAGGGGCATGATCACCGCTCCGTCTTCGAGTGCCGTGCCGCCATGATAGACGCCTACCACCTTGAAGACCGTGCCTTGGATGGGAAGCGTGTCGCCGGTCCGTTTCTTCAGGTCGTCGGCGAGAAGGTTGCCCAGAATGACCTCGGGTTGGCCATCGTGAAAGCGCCCCCCAGAGAGAAATGTGAGGGAATCGAGTTCATAGGTCGAGGCCTGCCATCCGTAGACGAGCGAGTTGACATCGGGAGTAAGGTCGATGAGGTTGAAAATCATCGGCGCTACGCGTTCCACGTCGGGCACAGCGCGAATCTTGCTGTCGAGGGATTCGTTCAGCGAGGTATTGATGAAGTTGGTCTCCACGACCGCAAGGTCGGTGCCTGCATTTGTATAAATGCGCAGCCACTCCCGCTCAAAGGCTCGGGAAAAACCCACCAGGGCGACGAATGCCCCGATGCCCATTGTGATACCCCCGAGCGTGAGCAAAGTTCGCAAACGTCTGCGCCAGAGATTCTTCCAGGCGAATCCCGCGAAAGAAAGTTGAACGGCCATCGTTATGGAATGAGCCTCGACGGGATGGATCTGCCGGGGGGTCTTGGCGTTAAGTGTATCGGGCAATATTGCTTCTGTCTATCGCTGAAATTGGTTTCAATGCCATTGCAAGTACCATACAAACTACCTGCAAACCGACTGCGGCGAGCGGGACCCAAGGCCTCCTTTCTCGCCGCAGACACACCTCCTCCTGCGGCTCGAGGCGAGCCCTCGGAGAAGTGGCAATTGGGAAAGAAACCAGCCGGTGCTCCGGCTGAAATTGGCTTCAAATTTCGCTTGGGGGACTTGCGGCGGTCGAAGCCTCTGGACGCGATCAGCTCACGCCCTCATTCTTCCTCCGCCGCCTGAGCCTTTTCGCGCCGTATAGCAATCCCGGCAATACACCGGCCGGTCGCCCCTCGGTTCAAATGGAACGGTGGTGGGCTGCCCACAACCCGAACAAATAACAGGTGTTCCCTGTGAAGGAGCCGAACGGTAGCCGCCCCCACCTCCCCCGTCGTTCTTCTTTGCCATGCGGCAGGGCTTGCAGCGCTTTGGGTTCGAATAACCGCGTTCCTGGAAGAATTGCTGATCGGCAGCGCTGAAGGTAAATTCCTGCCCGCAGTCGCTGCATGTGATTTGCATGTCGCCGGCCATATTGCTCCTCGTGACGGAATTGTACAGCCCAATTGAGAGATTGAGAACAAAGATTGTTAAGGAATAAAAGGGAAAGCGCGAATCCCGGAGCGGCAGCAGCTTGATCGCGCTTGGCTGGGCGGGCGGTTCTTACCGAGCTCCGCGCGGATTTAAGCTGAAGACTAGCCTGAAGCGATGTCAAATCAACCCAGTCCGGAGTTGGAGGCGGAGTGCATCCGGCGCATTCTGGACGGGGAGGCATATCTCTTCCACTCGCTGTTCCAGCCTTGCGAGAAGTCGGTCTATTTCCTGCTGCTGTCGCTTCTGCGCAACGAGGCCGAGGCGGAAGACGCGGCTCAGGAAACCGCGGTGAAGGTCTACAGGAACCTGCGCCTGTTTCGAGGCGAATCCCGGTTCCGGACCTGGGTTCTTTCCATCGCCCGCAATGAAGGCCTGGCACGCCTGCGCAAGCTTCAAAATCGCCGTGAAGATTCCCTGGACGCGATTACCGAGGATGCCGGAGACTTTACGCCGGCGATTCTGACCAGCTGGCGCGAAATCCCTGCCGAGGAACTCGAGCGGCAGGAATTACGGAGGATGTTACGCGAGGCCATCGAAGGCTTGCCTGAGATTTACCGTAACGTCATACTATTGCGAGACATCGAAGAGATGGACGTGCGTGAGACGGCTGCTGCCCTGGGCATCTCGGAAGCAGCCGTCAAGGTGCGTCTCCATCGGGCGCGCGCCTTGTTGCAAAGGACGTTGTCTCCACGGCTGAAATCGTTTGCACCTCGAAAACGCGGTTTGTTTGGATGGGCCGGATGAGGATCGACTGCAGGCACGTTTGGGAGCACATCTCCGCCTACATCGACGGAGACGTGGACGCGAACCTGCGCGCAGAAATTGACAAGCATCTTGAAACCTGCGAAATCTGCTCCGCGGTGATCGATTCAACTCGCAATGTGGTTGTCCTTGTCGCCGATAATCGCGTCTTCGAATTGCCTGCCGGCTTCAGCGAGCGTCTCCACGCGCGCCTCGATCGAGAGATTGCCTCCGGCGGCGATTCAATCCCGCACGTACCGGGCGCCTGAGCTTTGCACCAGCCTTGTCACTGCAGCCAGGGCCGGGGCGCTAGCGGTGAAGTATCGCATGAGTCCAAACCTCAAGCCCCACCAGTGCCAGCGTCAGAACGGCCATTGCGATCTGCAGCCGTTCCGACCGCCGCTGCTTCCTGGTCGGCTCGCGGCGTCGCCATTGTGCCTCAGGCCGGGCGCGCAACTTCCTGACCCATGCCAGCACCAGCAGGTTGATCAACGCACCCGCGGTCGCGATCATCAGCATCGGGATCCGAATTGCGTCACGATGGAGCGGCACCAACGGCCCGGCAATGCTGCTCGCGGTCAATGCCGCCAGTCCAATTCCCAGCCGTACGCTATTCACCGTGAGGACTGCCGTGCACAGGCTTTGCAACAACGCCATCGCGACACTGCTCCCCGATACGACAGCCATCGCCCTGGTGCCTTCTAACTTGGCGCCTTCGAATCCGGCGCCTTTCAAATCGCTGCTTTCCAATCAGACCTCTCAAATACCCCGGTCCGGACGTCGCTCCGGCCTCCGAGTCCGCAACGAGCCTGGCTCAGGTCAGGGTATCTCACCACCTCCAGCCCATCCAATTCCTGACTTCAGGCGTATAACCCCTAGAAGCATGCAACGGTCCCAGCAAAAATCGCATGTAACCAATTTTTCAGTTGACCACTCCTAGCAAGGGTACGCAGAATTCAGCAGGGGGCGGATTTCCCAAGCCGCCCTATTCCCCAAACCATGCGGAGAGTTTCCGCCGAACCTAACCAAACGAGGTCAAATTCATGAAGAATCAACTGAATGCTCTGCTTCTCACTGCTGCGTTGGCCGGTCTCACGGGCGGAACTACCATTGCTGCCCATGCCCAGAACACAGCCCGCTCTCACTCCAACAAGGTGGCCAAGGCTGGTCTTCGCTATGCGGGCTTTGACCAGACCCCGGCAAAACACTCCTGTAAAGGGAAGAACGACTGTAAAGGCCAGGGTGGCTGCAAGAGCGGCGACAACGGCTGCTCAGGCAAGAACAGCTGCAAGGGCAAGGGCGGCTGCGCGACCGATGGATCGAAGACGCCTCAGGCGCACTTCGCTTAATGCCTTCGGGGATCGGCGGCCCACCTGCGTTTCTCGACTCCAACCCTCCGGTCCCCGCAACCCATTGATTCCTGATCTCCGGCCCCTGAAACCTGACACTTGGTCCCTGTCTTCTATGCCCGGCAATCGCTTCAATGCGTTTCAAGACCACGGTGTCGGAATCGGCCTCCGCATTCCGCACTACCAGCACATCTTCTCGCGCAAGCCCGTCGTCGATTGGTTCGAGATCATCTCAGAAAACTTCATGATCGACGCCGGCCGCCCCCTCGCCATGCTTGACCAGATCATCGAGCGCTATCGCGTGGTTCAGCATGGCGTTTCCATGTACTTCGGTTCCGTCACTGCCCCCGATCCCGAGCACCTGCGCCGCCTCAAGCAACTCGTCCGCCGCACCCAGACCCCCTGGCTCAGCGACCATCTCTGCTGGGGTAGCGTCGACGGCACCTATACGCACGATCTGCTGCCGCTGCCTTATACCTGGGAAGCGGTCGATCGCACGGTCGAGCGCGTGCGCATGGTTCAGGACTACCTGGAGATTCCTGTAGCCGTCGAAAACGTCAGCTCCTACGCTCAATTCACCGCATCGGAGATGACCGAGTGGGAGTTCCTTACAGAAGTCGTCGAGCGCGCCGACTGCGGGATTCTTCTGGACGTAAACAATATCTACGTTTCCGCGATGAACCACGAATTCAACCCCTTGGATTACGTGAACGCCGTTCCGGCGCATCGGGTGGCACAGATCCATATCGCCGGGCACTCCAAATACGAGAAGTACATCCTCGACACTCACGACCACCCCGTGATCGATCCAGTGTGGAATCTCTATGCGCGGGCCATCGAACGCTGTGGCCCAACTCCCACGCTGCTCGAGTGGGACGATCGCATCCCGACCTTCGACGAAGTCCACGCCGAAGCAAAGAAGGCGGAGCGTTATCTCCTCCATCATGCAGGCGAGCTCTCAGGAGCGGTGAAGTGAGCACCGGAGCCATGAGCCTCGAAAAGCTCCAGCGCGAAATGGCCGCCGCCGTGATGCAACCGCTCACGCGCGACAACGGAATGCGCACTCACTCCGCCGATGGCCGCCCCATGACAGCGGTCGCTGCATCGTTCATCGCTCCCAACAGCCGCCTGAACGCCTTCGAGCGCCTCGAAATCTACAACCGCCAGTACTGGTTTCGCGTGCTCGGAGCACTCAGCGAAGATTTTCCGGCATTGCGCGCCGTCGTCGGCCCGCTCCGCTTCGAAGCCATCTCCGTCGCCTACCTCACGAGCCACCCCAGCCGTTCGTTCACCCTGCGCAATCTTGGTTCGCATCTGCCTGCCTGGCTGGCGGCTCACCCCGAGCAGGCCGGGCGCCGTCATCGGCTGGCCCACGACGTCGCTCGAGTCGAGTGGGCTTTCATTGAGGCCTTCGACTCTGCTGACCGCGCGCCACTCACAGCAGGCGAAATCGAAACCCTCGATGGCGAGTCGCGCCTCGCGCTCCAGCCGCACCTTCAGCTCGTCGCGCTCAACTTTCCGGTCGATGACCTCGTGCTCCAGCATCACAAGCATCAGAAGCGCCAGACGAGCGAAGCCGGCCTTGAACCGGATCGCGAAGAGGAGCAGGAGAAGCCCCTCGAGCTTCCCCGGCTTCGTCAACGCGAAACGTGGCTGGCCGCGCATCGCGTCGAAATGAGCGTGTATTATCGCCGCCTCGAGCGCGAAGAGTTCCAGATGCTCTCCGCGATCCGGCAGGGGCTGCCGCTTGCGCAGGCCATTGCCGCGGGCTTTGCCGCTTCGCGGATCTCCGCCCATCGCCAGGCGCTCAAAGTCCGCGAGTGGTTTGCCACCTGGGCCGAGCTGGGCTGGATCTGCGCACCCGAATTGGAATCGCTCATCAAACCGTGAATCAGAAGCCCGGATTGAATTGAAATGTCACCCTGAGCGGAGTCCGCAGCAGACGGAAGAAGTCAAAAGCCTGCCCTGAACGGAGATCGCGAAAGCGATCGAAGTTGAACGGGGATCTGCAGTTGTTTTTTATGGACGCCAAGGTGCGGACAAAGGAAATGAAAATCGAACCTGCTCGAACGCGCTCCCTTAGGGAGCAAGGAAGTTAGCCCAGGACGAAGTCCTGGGTACGATGCCCAACGAATCGGTGAGCCCCGTAGGGGCGGTGGAACCCACAGCCGGTTTTCAACGGAACGAGGAAACCTCATGCACAAGATTGTCCAACTGATCGGAAGTCTCTACTCGCGCGCCACTCGCCTCCTCGCTTCGCTCCAAAGCCCACTCCTGCTCGCCATCCGCCTTTACTGGGGTTACCAGTTCACACAGGATGGCTGGGGAAAGCTCACTCACCTCGGCAGGGTCACCGATTTCTTTACCTCGCTCAACTTGCCCGCTCCCGGCGCCGCAGCGCTGTTCGTCGCGTCCGTTGAGTTCGTGGGCGGAATTCTCTTCACAGCAGGCATCGCCTCGCGTCTGGTCTCGTTGGTTCTGTTCGTGAACATGACCGTCGCTTATCTCAGTGTTCCCGACGACCGAGTCAATTTCTCGCACATCCTTTCCAATCCCAGCGATTTCTACGGCGCCTCGCCTTACACGTATTGGTTCGCGGCGCTGCTGATTCTGATCCTCGGCCCCGGCTGGATCGCCGTGGACACCTGGCTCGGCAAGCTCTTCGCAGCCAAGGCGCAGGACTGAAAACCGCCGGACTGATTGAGCGGGATCATTTCGACGCGCTGTGGTGTCTAAAGCACAAGAAGTCGCACTTTCGATCGCAATGAAATCTCCGAAGGCATCAAAACCTGAGGAGCGAAGGAGGATGTCGTCCTATGACAACGGGAAATGACCGTGTCCCCGGTCAACTATGGGGTGACATCAACGTGACCCCCTTGATCGACCTTCTGTTAGTGCTGTTGATCATCTTCATGGTGATCGTTCCGGTCTTGCCTCGCGGCCTCGATGCCGCACTGCCCCACCGATCCACGAGCTCAAGTCTCGGTCCGGAAAATCCCATTGTCGTTCAGATCATGAGTGCCCGCGATGGACAAGTCAGCTACAAAATCAACCAGAACGACGTCGGTATCAATGAGCTGGGAAGCCGGTTAGGCGCCATCTTCTCGCTTCGAGCAAACAAGGTAATGTTTGTCAAAGGCGACGAGAATCTTGGTTTCTCTGTCATTGCCAGGGTAGTGGATATCGGAAGGGGCGCTGGGGCAAATCACATTGGGTTGCTTACATCCAAGGACCCGCTGTAAACGCTCCGCGGAGACAGGGACAAGCGAGTGATTCCGTATCGTTCTTGAATACCTTGATCGCCGTGCTGTTCTTTGCCGAGCGCGGTCAGATCAGTTGAAATCCGTCGAGGCGCTTGGCAGCATTCTTATCAAACGTCAAGGTTGCGGAGCATCCCCGCCAAGCACCTAGAGCGCCGATCAAAGCATCCTCGAACAGCCCGGAGCCGTTTCTGAGGGCAACGACGGCCTGGTAGACCTCCGGTTCATTCTGAACTTCCAGTGTGTCAGCCGCCAGGATCATCTCAATGTGGTCGGCAATTTCCACACGCGAGCGCTTGTATAGGCTTCCTAGAACCCAGACGATTTCCAGGATCGTCACAAGGCTGACAAATCCGGGGTCTCCGTTCGTTAGATGGCCTTCGATGAGCCCGGTCGCCTTCGGCGATTGCGTCGGATGGTCTTGAGCCAGGTACCGCAAGAGAACGTTTGTATCCAGACCAATCATTCCTATGGCCGATCATTTCCCCGGCGGAATCTTGCCGTCGCGCCTGCTGCAATTGCGCGGTCGATTTCTTTGAGAGTGACCGGCCGCGCCAGCCTGGGCACACTGCCCTTGAGACGCCTGGTCGAAACTCTGGGCAGAATGATCACGCCGTCTGGATGGAAAAAGAATTTGAACCGATCACCCGGCCTGATCTGCAATCGTTCTCGAACCGCCTTGGGAATCGTGGCCTGCCCTTTGCTACTCAGCTTGGCTTCCATCATCTCAGCTGCCTCTCTTTACATTGTAGCAGAAGTAAAGGGGCGACAAATCCAGATCACAGACACCTCGGTGCGCATCGTCTATGATCCTCCCGAATCAGTTTTCATCAAGGTACGGGCCCGATGCGGATTCTCTATGTGCTCACTTCGCTCGGCATGGGCGGAGCGGAGAAGCTCACGCTTGCTCTCGCCGAGAGCATGCAGAAACGCGGTCACACGGCCGCTTTGCTCGTGCTAAGACCGCGCCTCGTTGAGGAGTGGCCAACCGGCCTGGAACCCGTCCATCTGAACATGCGGCGATCGGGGCTCAGTTTTCTTCTGGGGCTTCGCCTAGCCCGCCAATTCGCCACGAAATTCCAACCCGACCTGATTCACAGCCACAGCTTTCATGCCAATTTCTTTGCCCGGATGCTGAAGATCTTCGTGCCGCGGCCAGCCGTCATCTCGACGGTCCACAATGTCTACGAAGGCGACGTGCTACGCATGATGGCCTATCGGCTGACGGACAGCCTGAGCCGGCAAACCGTCGCCGTCAGCGATGCGGCTGCCGAGCGATTCATAGCGCTCAAAGCCGTTCCCGCGCGCAAGTGTCGCGTCCTCGTGAACGGAATCAACACCGGTGAGTTCGCTCCCGATGCAAATGTGCGTGCCCCGATGCGGGCAAAGATGGGGATCGCTCCAGAACCAGGAGGAGAGTTTATCTGGCTTGCGTCCGGCCGCATCTCACCCGCCAAGGATTATCCCAACCTGCTGCGGGCTTTCGCGCGAGTGCGTGCAAATCGGCCGGATGCGAGATTATGGATTGCCGGTGACATTGCCGGGCCGTTGTTCCCGGACCTCGAAGGCTTGACGACGAAATTGAATCTCAACGGCTCCGTGCGCTGGCTCGGCCTGCGCCGCGACATGCCCGCCATTCTCGATGCCGCCGACGCATTCGTCTCAGCTTCGGCCTGGGAGGGGATGCCCTTGGCCGTTGGCGAAGCCATGGCTATGGAGAAACCCGTGGTTGCAACCGACGTAGGCGGCGTGCGCCAGCTCGTTGGTGACGCGGGCATCGTCGTTCCCGCGCACGATCCCGACGCCCTGGCCGAGGCCATGCTCAACATGATGGGACAGGGCAGGGAAGAACGCCGAGCCCTCGGCCGCGCCGCGCGCCGACGCATCGAAGATCAATTCAGCATCGATGCAGCCGCAGACCGCTGGGAGGCGCTCTATCAGGCTTGTTCGGGCACGCAGTGATCTGCAAATCGTCCGCTCACTGATCACAGATCCCCGTCGTCAGAACTGAAACGCGACGTTGAAATAAATTCGCCGCGAAGCCGTGCTACCCGGGGAAGAGAACATCCCGCCCGCCAGGCTCGTGGACTTCCCGAAGCTGTTCGCGGTGATCTGCCCGACCGGCGTTCCCAGGTTGATGTTGTTGAACAGGTTCAGCGCCTGCACGCTGAAGTTCAGCGAGTACTTGCGTCCGGTGCTGGCCGAGCCTCCCGGCGGGCCGCCGCGCATCCCTCCGCCGCTGAAACCACCCGGTCCGAAGCCTCCGCCGGGCCCACCGCCCGATCCTCCGCCGCCAGGACCACCACCTCCGGGTCCACCACCTCCCGGCGGTGGGCCTCCGGGGGGTGGCCCGTTCTGCGACTGAGATTGATTCTTCGCCGCTGATTCGATCTTCGGTCCAACTCCAAACGAGCGGCCTACGCGCAGGTTCAAAGCGAAGCTCGACGGGCTGTTGCCAAGATTGGGAGACACGATCGTCTCACCGCTCTGCGGAACCGCGTCGAGCGTGCCGAAAGTCGTCTGCACCGCGTCGGCAGGATTGGAGCCTGCGAACGACGGCCGGTTGTTGAAGAACGCATCTCCGGTCAAATCGTATGGCGTCGTCAGATTGTAGGGCCGGCCCGCCTCATACACGAGAAATGGGTTGAAGGTGATCGCCCACGGGGCGGTGTAATTGCCCATCAGGAACAGCATGCGGGGATGAATGAAGCCGGCCCGCCCGTAATCCTGCCTCAGGTTATAGGAGTTGGTCGGGTTCGAACCTCCGCCACCATTCGAGTTGCCCTGCGTCCAGTTGAAGAAGCCTTGCACGCTGAGCCTGGCCGACAACTTTGCATTGATATTGGCGATGATCTGGTTCTGGTTGTAGACCGCCTCGGGAAAATACTCGTCGACAATGCCCAGGCTCGAGTTGGGCCGCACGCCCGTCAATGTAGCGCTGCCATATTCAAATGTCCCGGGCTCATACGCATTCGAGTCGCGCGTCACGAGTTGATGCACGCCGAATGAGTGCAGGTAGGTCACGCTGACGGTTGACACCTTCGTCAATTGCCGTTCCAGGCTCGCGCCAATCTGCTCGGCGTAAGGCGCGTGATAGCTGGAGCTGATCTGGTCGATCACCGGCGTCTTTGTCGTTCCCGTACCGCAGGTCGAAAAATCGATCGCGTTCAGGCTCGTGGCCGAGCCGCACATCGGATTCGCGATCGAGACCTGCGACTGGCTCTTCGCGTTGCCGCTCAACATCTCCAGGTTCATCTCATTGCTGATGCCGAACCGATCGTAGAAGAAGCCGAAGCCGCCGCGCAACACGGTCTTGGTCACGCTGTTCTTCTGGTGGCCGTCCAGCGCGTAGGCAAACGCCACGCGCGGAGCAAAGTCGCTGTGATCCGCCGTATGATTCTGTCCTTCCCAGCGCAAACCGCCCGACAGCGTCAGGAACCTGTTGTATTTCAAGTCGTCCTGGAAATAGAGCGCTGCGTCGAACACGTTGCCCGAGAATTTCTCATTGCCTGTGGTGTAGCTCAGGTTGGTGGGCAGGCACCCGCCGGTTTGCGTCGACGGGCAGGCTGCGGCGATCTGCCCGAAGGTTTCGCCGGCCACAAGCCCGTTCCACGTATCGATGAACGCTGTCATGGAAGGAAATGTGAAGCTTCCGTTGAATCCTCCGTCCGTGGTGGTTGATTCGTGGTTGTCGCGCAGCCAGGTGCCGAACTTGATGGCCTGCTTGCCGTGCGTCATGGTGATCGCGTCCTGCAGCTCCAGGTGATCGGAATGGCTGTTCGAAGTCTGGCCGTTGTTGCCGCCTCCCGAGAAGGCTCCCGGCACTGAGAAGAATGAATCGGTGCTGTCCGGCGTGCTGGTCTCGTCAGATCGGCGGTATTCAAACCGCGTCTCGTTCACAATCTTGTCGCTGATGATGTGCGAATCGCTGATTTGCAGGTCGTTGTCGTTGGAATCGGAGTTGCTCGCCAGCGTCGGCAGTGCAGTCGATCCGTTCAGCGAATCGGTCACGCGGTTATGCGAAAACTGGTAGCGCACCGTCAAAGTGTCCTTGGCCCCTAATTGCAAATCAACGCGCGGCGAAACCGAGATGCGCGTTCCGGGGCTGAACAGACTGCCTGAAACCGACCCGTTGCTCGGCGCATAGGTATTGGTCGCGGAGTCGAAGACCGGTCCGTTCAAAATCGAGTAGACGCTGTCCTGCTGATTGTTGCGTTGCTCTAAGCTGAAGAAATACGACGCCCATTTCGACATCGCGCCGCTCACCGATGCGTTGTACTGATAGCTGTAGTACGAAGGCAACTCGGTGGTGAATGGGTTCCCCGTATTGAATACGTTGTCGTTCCCCTGGCCGAAGACGCGCCCGTGCAGCGTATCGGTTCCCGGCTTGGTCAGGATCTCGATTCGTCCATAACCCAGCTTGTCGTACTCGGCCGAAAACGGATTCTGGTTGATGCGGATCTCGCGGATGGCCGACTTCGGCGGCAGGCTCCCGCCCGAAAATCCGTCGATGTAAATCTGTCCGCCGTTCGGACCCGCCGAAGGGCCGGCAAGCGCGGTCAACTCATTGGAAAGCTCGTCGGGATCGTCGGAAAGCGCATCGAGATCGCTGCCCTTCAGAATGATGGCTCCCGCATTGTTGTCGGGATCGGTGCTGACCGTCGGCCCGCCCTCGTCGGTCACCACCACCTGCACATCGGCGGCTTCGATCGCCATCTGGATCTCGACACTCTTGCTCTGCCCGTTCGTCAGCGCGATCGGCTTGGAAACAAACGGCGCAAATCCCTGAAAGTTAGCCTGGATCACGTAACTGCCGGCCGGCAAACTGCCAACCTGGTAGGCGCCGGTCGCATCAGCCGAGATCATCGGCCCAACCTGCTCGCCTTTTTGCGCCGTCGACACAGTGATCTGCGCTCCCGGAATCAGCGCGCCCGTGGGGTCAGTAATATGGCCGTGCAAAACCGCAGTTCCCGTCGCCGGCCCGGATCCAGCTGCAGCTGTCAGGGTAGGCGCTTGGGTCGTTGGCGTTGATTGCGCAGGCGCTGTCGTTGCCGCCGATGCCGGAGCTTGAGATGGCGATGAAGACGCGTCAGCGCTCGACGCAGCTTGGGCCGGTGCGGTCTGGCTCGCTGGAGTCGCGTCCGAACCAGCAGGCGCTGCCGGCTGAGCCGATTGCGCTTGCGCCGCCGTTCCCGCCAGAGCCAAGGCAAAGACGATCAAAATACTTGCAACAACGTGCGATTTTGCGTACACAATTCCCTCGTTCGTTTCTGATTCAGAAAACCTGATGTTGCTATTGGCCTGTATCGGCCGACCCCTGATTCAAACTCCAGCTCGCGAGCAGATCCTGCGCCTCGGGTGCTTCCAGCAACGGCTCAACCCCAGCCAGCAGCTTGATCGCGTTCACGCCCGTCGAATCCTCTGTCGCGACGATCATCACCGCTTCGCCCTTTTGCAGACTGCTCAGCTGAACGGTTTGCGCACGCTCCAGGATCGTTTCCAAATCTGCGCCACCCGCTCCCGCCTGCCCGAACCCCCGCTGGCCGCCGCCGCTGCCTTGGCTGAAACTTCTCTGCCCGCCGCTTCCGCCCGCGGCGCCAGTCCCGCTTTGCCCACCCTTCAGGCGCGCCGCAATCATCGTCGCCACGCGGTCATCCAGCCGCCGCAATTGTGTGTCGGCTGTGATGCGCACCGTAATGGTCTTCTTGGCTGCGAGGTCCTTCACCGTCACGGTCGATGCGGCCGTATCGGTCGAAACAACGGTCCCCGGAATGCTGCGAAAACTGCCGGAGACAATCTGCTGCGCCGCAACGGAACTCCCGTCGGCGCTCTTGGTTCCGAGAACGAAGATCTGGTCGCCTGTCTGAATCGCGCTGATCGGTGCCGGCTGTGCCTGGCTGAAACTCACCGAGCCTGGCGCGTACCTCTTCAGCGTCGTCGCCGGCGCTGTGTTCACGGTGACCAACTTCGTCACGGCGCCCGCTCTGGTGTTGACCTGAATCACGCCCGACCCGGTATCGACGCTCTTCACCAGGCCATGCACGCCCTGCGCCCAAGCCGCGGTCTCAGCCTGCTGTTTCTTGGCCACATCAGCCTGTTTAATGGCAATCACCCGTAGCGCCTGCGGCGTAGCGCCGCTTGCGTTCGGATCGAGGTTCACCAGGACGCGATCGCCCACCGCCAACCCACTGAAATCGATCGTCTCCGCTTTGCTTAGATCGGTCTGCCCAGGTTCGATTCGCTTGAGTTGCGCCGTCGATGGAACCTGCACCTGGCGCACATCGCCCTGGTCCGTCTTCACCGCCAACGTATCGCCATTGATGGTGGTGATGGAGCCCAAAAAGCGCGTCGCTGCAGCCGGCGTGGCTGTCTGCCCCAACGCCGGCAACCCGACCACCGCGGCCATTGCCAGAACACAAGTCAGCCGCATCGTCCGTCCCGTTGTCATAAAGTCTTGCACCGCTATCCTTTAGCCGTCGGCACTTCCGAAATGTGGCCGGGGCTTATTTGCTAGACGATTCTATCCCGCAAATGGTCGAGAGGAGTTCCCACAATCTGCGCCAAAGCAGGCACCCCCTCACTTCCGGGGCGGGTGCCCAGGGGGCATCAGTATCTGCGTGATAACTCGAAGTAGCAGGTTTTCGGCGCGTGAGTTGGAAGGAGCAGCAGCCTTTAGGCTGCTGAGTGAAGCGCAATCTATTCAATAGGCTTCAGCCACGGGCTTCTCAGGTGAACGTGCCTCGCGGCTCGGGTTCCTATGCGAGCGCAGTGCGCTCAGGCTAACTGGCCAGCAGCCCGCCCGATGTCGGCGCCGTATAGAAGTTTCCGAAGACGCTATTGATCGCCGACGCGACACTGTTGACAGCGGTGACACACGCAAGGGCGATGATCGCAACCAGCAGCGCGTATTCCAGCAGGTTTTGTCCCTCTTCACAGGTCGTCAAATTACCGAGCGCCACTCTCAGATATATATATAAGTTTGTCATTCCTGGCCCCTTCCAAACCTGGCAAACAGCGCGACCTCCATTGCCACACTAGTAATATTGAAATCCGTTACCTTCGCAGGTTCAATGACCCGAATGGGCTATCGACTGACACTTCGGCCCCTCCCATTGATCTCTAGAGGTATGGAAAACTGATGGCGGCCCGGCGACCCGAGACGGCGCGCACCCACGACTACTGACCACCGATCACTCGCCGTTGCTTCTCAGCCCCTGTGCCACCGCTTCCACCAGCCCCGCCACGTCGGACGGGTTCGCCTCGGCCGCCGGTTCCCAGCCCAACTCGCGCAGAGTCCTGCTCGTGATCGGCCCAATCGAAATCGCTCGAACTCCGGGAATTGGGAAGGGAATTCGGGCTCGCTTCGCCGCTTCGGCCAGATGTGTTGCGCTCGATGAGCTGGTGAATGCCGCTGCATCCAGACCGGACGTGAAGGCCGCACGGAGTCTTTGCGGTGCATCCTCAGGCATGGCGTTGCGATAAGCATCGACAACGTCGATATGCGCCCCCGCCGCTCGCAGAGCATCGGGAATCACGTCGCGCGCAATCGCGGCGCGCGCCAGCAGCACTCGCCTGCCCGTCACTTGTGGGGCCAGCTCGGTGACAAGGCTTTCAGCCACATATTCCTTCGGGGTGAGAGCTGCCTCGATGTGAAGAAATACTCTCGCCGCCTGCGCTGTCGCCTTTCCAACAGCGGCAACGCGTGCCTTTAACTCCGAGAGCGCGATACCTAGATCCATCATGCGCACCCGAACGATAGGAATCGCGTTCGCGCTGGTGAAGATCACCCAATCGTAGGCGCCGATCTGCCGCAATGCGAGGTCGAGTGCGTCGCAGCTTTCCGGAGGACGAATTTCCAGCACCGGCACTTCTACGGGTTCAGCGCCCAGAGCGCGAAGCGCATCGCTCAGCTTTGCGGCCTGGTGCGCGGCGCGTGTCACGAGGACGCGTTTTTCCGCGAGCACACGACTTCCCGCAAGCGGAGGTGCGGCCATCAGGCCGCTCCACCCGAAGCCTCTTCGGCGGCCGCCAGCAATCGCTCGGCTCCGGCTTCGAGCAGCATCGTCGCCGCCATCTCCCCCAGCGTCCTGGCATCGGTATTCTCAAGCGGCGCGTGCAGATGAACGCGGGCGATCTCACCGGTTTCGGGCGACGCCACCACGCCGAAGATCTCGTTCCAGCCTTCTCCCTCATTGTCCTTGCCGTATTCGCGCCGGCAATGGATCCCGATAGGAACCTGGCAGCCACCACCCAGTGCCGCGAGTGCCGCCCGCTCTGCGGTCACCGCGAATCGCGTGTCTGCGTGGTCGAGAAAAGCGAGAGCCTCAAGCGTCGCCGCATCGTCCTTTCGCGTCTCGATTCCCAGCGCGCCCTGGCCCGCTGCCGGGCAAAAATCGTTGGGTTCAAGCCGCTCGCGCACCCAGTCAGTTCTTCCCAGCCGGTCGAGTCCGGCGCCCGCAAGCAGAATTGCCTCGACTTTTCCTTCTTCCAGCTTGCGCAGGCGCGTGTCCACGTTGCCGCGAAACTCTACCGCCTGCAGGTCGGGCCGCAGAGCCTTCAGCTGCGCGCGCCGTCGCTGGCTGCTCGTGCCCACCTTCGCCCCCTTTGGTAGCGACGCAAGATTGTCGTATCTCACCGAAACCAGCACATCTCTCGGATCGACGCGTACCGGCGTTGCCGCCAGCGTAAAGGGTTCGGGCAGCTCCGTCGGCAGGTCTTTCAGGGAATGTACCGCCAGGTCTACGCGGCCGGCAGCCAATGCCTCTTCAATCTCCTTGGTGAACATGCCCTTGCTGCCAACTTGCGCAAAGGTCACCTCCTGCAGCCGGTCGCCGGTGGTCTTGATGATCTCGATCTCGACAGCATGGCCCTGGCCGCGCAGCAAGCCGGCAATGTGGTTAGCCTGCCACAGCGCGAGTTGCGATCCGCGGCTGCCGATGCGCAGGTTCAACGGCTCACCTCCGCGCCGCCATTCTTGACCCGGATGCTGACGACCTTGCTCTCTTCACCCGGCTTCGCTTCCACCGCGCGCCGCTCGGTTTCCTGCGGTCCGGCAAGCGAAACCGACCACTCATCGCAGAGCGCATCGAGCTTCGCCGCATCGCCTTCTCTCGCAGCCTGTTTGAGTGCTTGCATGGGCGGATGCAGGAACTTGTTGACGATGCCGCGCGTCAGCGCTTCAACCGCCGCGAGCTGTTCTTCGCTCAACGCACCAAGCCGGTTGTGAATGCGTTCCAGTTCGGCCCGGCGAATCTCCTCTGCCTTGCGCTGCAGGGCGACAATGGCCGGAGCCGCGCTCACGCTCCGTTGCCGCTGCCGGAAGCGCTCGACCTCGGCGGCAATCATGGTCTCCGCATCCACCGCCTGCCGGCTGCGCTCTTCCATGTGCGCCGCGGCCACCTGCTGCAGGTCGTCAATGTCATAAACGAAGATGCCGTCGAGCTTATTCATCTCCGGATCGACGTCTCGCGGAACTGCTATATCGATAAAGAACATGGGCCGGTTGCGCCGCCGATGCAGAAATGCCTGGCCATGCTCGCGGCGGAAGATCGGCAGCGGCGCCCCCGTGGAACTGATCACGATGTCGGCCTCGCTGACCGCTTCATAGAGCTGCTCGAAGCGAATCACGCGCCCGTTGAACTGCCCCGCCAATGCACGGGCCCGCTCCTCCGTGCGATTGCTCACCAGGATCGCCCCGGCTCCCTGCTGGACCAGGTGACGCGCCGCCAGCTCGCTCATCTTGCCCGCGCCCACGAGGAAAACCGTGCGTCCTTGCAGCGATCCGAAGATCTTGCGCGCCAGGTCGACGGCCACCGAGGCGATCGAAACTGAATTCGACCCGATTCCGGTTTCCGTCCGTGCCTTCTTGGCCGCTGCAAAGGCGCTTTGCAGCAGATGTTCGAGCTGGCTGCCGACGGTTCCCGCTGCCCGCGCCACAGCAAAAGCCTCTTTCACCTGGCCGAGAATCTGCGATTCGCCTACGACCATCGAATCCAGGCTGGCTGCCAGCCGGAACAAGTGTCCCACGGCTTCCTGTTCCTGATGCACATAAACGTGCGGAAGCAACACATCAGGTTTGATCCCGAAGTGATTGGTGAAGAATTCTGTTAGTTCAGTGTGATGCTCTTCGGCAACTGCCAGCAGTTCGACTCGGTTGCACGTCGACACGATCATGCATTCTGCGATCCCCGGCGTCGCCGCCAGCGCGCGCACGGCATCGGGCAGCTCGTCTCGGCCGATCGCGATCTTCTCCCGCAGCGCAATCGGCGCCGTCTTGTGGTTCACGCCCAGGATCGTCAGGGTCATGGTGCACCGAACCTGTGGACGTGGCTGACCAGATTGGCCGCCCACACCGCCATCATCACCACCAGTGCGAAACCGGAAACGTAGGCTGCCCGGCGGCCGCGCAATCCGGCTCCGCGCCGCACCAGAAGCAAAGCCACGTAGACCAACCACATCGCGAACGAAGCAATCACCTTGGGATCGCGAAAATAAGCTGCGCCGAGGGCCGTTTCCTGCGCCAGCACTGAACCGATGATCAGGCCCACCGTCATGCACGGAAAGCCGAATTCCAAAGTGGCATGAGAGATCCGCTCCAAGGTGTCGAGCGGCGGTATCCAATCGACCGGTGACCAGCCCGTTTTCTTCTCTGGCTTGTGCTTGGCCTTGATTCTCCGTTCCTCGATCAGATACATCAGACTCGCCAGCAGGCTGAAACAGAGCGCGGCGTAGGCCAGCAGCAGGGCGACGATGTGTGCCACCAGCCAGCTCGTTCGCACTCCTTCTGACGGGAAGGTGTAGCGGTCCGGACCTAGGGCGGGGATGAAAACCAGGAAAAACGTCGCCGGCAGCGCAAAAATTCCGAGAGAGATGGCGTCGTAGATCCACCAGACCAGGAAGAACAGTCCGGCAACGGCAAAGCCCAGCAGCGACTCGATCTCCCGAACGCCCCCTGGAACCCACCGATGGGCCCCTACAAGCATCTCCACGACGGAAACAAAATGGAAGAAAAAGGCCAGCCCGCCCAGATGAACGCAGCTCTTGCGCCAGGGCAACGAATTGTTCAGCACGGCCGGGAAGACCGCGACACAACCCGCCGCGTACAAAATAGCCGCAACTCGTAGCCAGAGAAGGTACATGACCAGCCTTCACCTTAAGACGCAACGGAACCGGGGACTGTGATGCAAATCACCTAGCGTGCCTCGGTATCTCCCTGAGTATCGCAGAGTATCTCGCTCTTGTTGAAGGGGTTCGATTGCAGTTGAGGACCCTGCAAAGCGCGCCGAAACCCGCACCCGGCGTCACTCGCGCGAAAGGCGTCTTCTCGGCCTGACCGACAATTGAGAGGCCCCGCCGGTGTCGGGGGGCCCGTTTGGTCATCGAGGCCGAGGTGCGGGTTGCTCGCCCCAGCGCCCTCCGCCTCGACCCATGCTATTGCTTCTTCGCCGTGAGCGTGGTTGTGCGTCCCGTCACCTTGTCTGAATCCACAATCGTCATCATCAGGCCACCGTGGGAAACCGTCATCGTGCTGACAGCGATAATCCGCCCGTCCCGTTTGGTCGTTTCCTCGATGGTGTCGGGATTCAGACGCCGGACGGAAACCGTGTCATAGCTGTAGGCGCCTTTGTACGGCGAGTCGCCTCCACCGATTGTGGCCGAGTAGTTTTCCCCGTCGGGCTGGCGCATTGAGATCCGGTCGCCGTCCACCTTGTACGTCGTGATGAAGGCCTCGTCGCTCCCCTTTTCCTGCTGCACGATCCATCGGCCCGAAGTGGCGTGGACTCCTGGGCGGGCCAGGCCATCTCGCTTGGCCTTCGCCTCGAACGTCAGCGCCTTGTCGCTTTCTCTCGGATGAGAAGTGGTGTGCACGGTCAGGGTCTTGCCGTCAGCCGAGACGCTGCGGGTCTGTTCCGAGGCCACTTTGCCGTTTTTCCTGGTCGTGATCGAAATCGTACGATCATTCACCAGGGTAATCGCAATGGTGTCGTACGACTGCCCTGCGACCACGTGATCCTGGCCGTCAGCCGCCACATCGAAGGTGGGATTGCAGGTAACGCAGTGATACCAGCCGCCGCTGATATAGAAGATCAACGGCTTGGGGCTCCACCTTGT
>Ga0335071_10001875_pt1 | contig 22635 bp, 21 predicted proteins | sample Lox_Sample_15_FD_206724 | JGI IMG/M metagenome (GOLD analysis project Ga0335071, IMG submission 206724) | Soil microbial communities from Loxahatchee National Wildlife Refuge, Florida, United States - Lox_Sample_1.5 | ecosystem: Environmental > Terrestrial > Soil > Wetlands | place: USA... | reverse complement strand
CGCTCCCATCACCGCCAAGCTCGTCGCCGACCTCATCGAGGCCGCCGGCGTGACGCGGGTCGTCTCGATGGACATGCACGCCGGGCAGATCCAGGGGTTCTTCAACATCCCCTTCGACCACCTCTACGCCGCGCCGGTGATGCTCGAGCACATCCGCAAGCGCTTCGGCGGCAGCACCGGCGACCTCGTCATCGTCTCCCCCGACGCCGGCGGCGTGGAGCGCGCCCGCGCCTACTCGAAGAGGCTCGGCGCCGGGCTCGGCATCGTCGACAAGCGGCGCCTCAAGCCCAACGTGGCCGAGATCATGAACGTCATCGGCGACGTGAGCGGCAAGGTGGCGGTGCTCCTCGACGACCTCATCGACACCGCCGGCACGCTCGCGCAGGCGGCGGTGGCCCTGCGCGAGAACGGCGCCCGCCAGGTCTACGCCTACTGCACCCACGCGGTCCTCTCCGGCCCCGCCGTGGAGCGGATCGTGAAGAGCCCCATCGAGGAGCTCGTGGTCACCGACACCATCCCGCTGCGCCCGGCCGCCGCCGCCTGCGGCAAGATCCACGTCATCTCGGTCGCGCAGCTGCTCGCCGAGGCGATCCACCGCATCCACAGCGCCGACTCGCTCTCGAGCCTGTTCGTGTGACGGGCGGCGGAGCGGGCCGCTCGCACCAGCGGCTCGCACCAACACCTTGACGCCACCGGGCTTTCCGGCTATACGCCCGTCCTTCGCGATTCACATCTCACCCAGGGCCGGGGGCGTTTCCACCACCGGCCCCTCGCCGCGCCGAGCGCGCGGGTCGAGTCCACTGGGAGGAACACATGGCCGAACTCGCCTCCAACGTCCTCGTCGCACAGGCCCGCCCGGAGCACGGCAAGGGCCACGCCCGCCGCCTCCGCGTCGGGGGACTCATCCCCGCCGTCGTCTACGGCCGGCAGGCCGAGCCCACGCCGGTCGCGGTGAACGCCGCCGCCGTCCTGAAGGCCATCGCCACCCCGCACAAGCGCAACACCCTCATCACGCTCAAGCTCGACGCGGGCGAGAAGCGGGTGCTCTTCAAGGACTACCAGGTCGACCCGGTGAGCCGGGAGCTGCTCCACGCCGACTTCCTCGAGGTGGCCCTCGACAAGCCGGTGAAGGTGCGCGTCCCGGTGGTCACCACCGGCAAGGCCGAGGGCGTGGTGGCGGGCGGCATCCTCTCGGTCGCCGCCCAGGAGATCGTGGTCGAGGCGCTGCCGGAGAAGATCCCGGTCCAGATCGAGGTGGACGTCACCCCGCTCAAGATGGGCCAGTCGATCCACGTGTCCCAGGTGAAGGCGCCGGCCGGCTCCAAGCTGCGCTTCGCCACCGACTACGTGGTGGCCTACGTCGCCGTGCCCGAGAAGGAGGAGGTCGTCGCCGCGCCCGCCGTCGTCGCGGGTGCCCCGGGCGCCGTCCCGGCGGAAGGCGCCGCCGCCCCGGCTGCGGGCGCCGCGCCCGCCCCGGGTGCCGCGCCGGCCGCCGCCGGTGCCGCGCCGGGAAAGCCCGGAGAGGCGAAGCCCGCCGCGGAAGCCGGCAAGGGCAAGGGCGGTGGCAAGAAGTAAGGCCATCCCTTGAAGCTGCTCGTCGGCCTCGGAAACCCCGGCCTCGAGTACGCGCGCACCCGGCACAACGTCGGGTACCTGGTGGCCGAGGAGGCCGCGCGCCAGCTCGGGGTCGGGTTCACGCTGCGCAAGTTCGCCGCGGAGGTCGCCGAGGCGGGAAGCGGACCGAACAGGCTCTGGATCATGAAGCCGCAGACCTACATGAACCACTCCGGCGAGTCCGTCGGCCCGGCGCTCCGGTTCTGGAAGCTCGGGCCCGAGGACCTGGTGGTGGTGCACGACGACCTCGAGCTCGACTCCTTCCGGGTGCAGGTCAAGGTCGGCGGGGGCCACGGCGGCCACAACGGGCTGAAGAGCCTGAACGCCCACCTCGGCACGGCCGACTACGGCCGGGTCCGCGTGGGCGTGGGCCGGCCGCCCCCGCAGGTGGACCCGGCCGACTACGTGCTCGGCCGCTTCGGCAGGGGAGAGGACCGCCTGCTCGCCGAGTGCGTCGAGCGCGCGACCTCGGCGGCGCGGATGGCCGTCGAGGAGGGCGTGGTGAAGGCGATGAACGAGTTCAACCGCCGGCGGTCGCCGGCGGAGTAGGGCGCGCCGGGGCAAGAGGGCCCCGGTGCGAACGGTGACTCCTCGCGGCGGGCGAACCGCCGCTTTCAAACCCGAGGGGAGCAAAGCGAATGGCTGAAGCCCAGAAGCGTTTCGTGCGCGAGTACGAGACCACCTACCTGCTCAAGGCGGAGACGCCCGACGACCAGGTGGAAGAGATCAAGGAGCGCCTGCGCGCCGTCGTCGGGCGCGAGGGCGGCAAGGTCATCCGGTTCACGAACCAGGGCAAGCGCAAGACGGCCTTCCCGGTCGCCAAGCAGGCCAAGGCGCTCTACATGCACTGCCTGTACGTGGGGCGCCCCGGACTGGTGGCCGAGTTCGAGCGCAACCTGAAGATGATCGACTCGGTGACCAAGTTCGAGTCGGTGCGGCTCGCCGACGACGTCGACTTCGACGCGCGGCAGGTGGAGGCCGACGTCAAGGTGGCGCCGGTCGAGGAGGAGCAGCGCCCGCGCGCCGAGTTCGGCGAGCGGACCGAGGAGGGCTTCGAGCCCGGCTTCGAAGAGCGGGGGGAGGAATAGCCATGGCGCGACCGGACATGGGTGAACGCAAGGGCCCGCCCTCTGGCGGACGTTTCGGGGACCGCGGCGGCGACCGGGGCGGGGACCGCGACCGCGGCGAGCGCGGGGACCGCGGGGACCGCGGCGGCGACGAGGGCGGGCGGCGCGGATTCGGCCGGCGCAAGGTGTGCCGCTTCTGCGCCGACAAGAACCTCAAGGTCGACTACAAGGACCAGGGCCAGCTCAAGTACTTCCTCACCGAGCGCGGCAAGATCATCCCGCGGCGGATCAGCGGCAACTGCGCCAAGCACCAGCGCGAGGTGGCGACCGCCATCAAGCGCGCCCGCGTGCTCGCCCTGCTGCCCTACTCGGTCGCGAGCGCCTAGGAGCCCGACATGAAGCTCATCCTTCGAGAAGACGTCGAGAACCTCGGAAAGGGCGGCGAGCTCGTCGAGGTGAAGCCCGGCTACGGCCGCAACTTCCTCATCCCCCGCGGCCTCGCCGTGCTCGCCAACCCGAAGAACATCCGGGACATCGAGCACCAGAAGGCGGTCGCCACCGCCAAGGCCGCGAAGCTCCGCGCGAGCGCCGAGGCCCTCGCCAAGCGGCTCTCCGACACGCCCATCGCGCTCAAGCGCAAGGTGGGCGAGCAGGACAAGCTCTACGGGTCGGTCACCGCCATGGACGTCGCCGAGGCGCTCGCGGCCCGCGGGCTGCAGATCGACCGGCGCAGCATCGACCTCGGCGAGCCGATCAAGACCCTCGGCGACTTCGAGGTGGGCGTGAAGCTCCACTCCGAGGTGGTCGGCAAGGTGAAGGTGAAGGTCGAGCCCGAGGCGTAGCCGGGTCCCGCTCCGACGCACCCCGGGGGCCGGTCCGCGCGGGCCGGCCCCCGCGCCTTGTCCCGGGGGCTACTGGCAGACGGCGAGCGGGCGACCGGGCTTCTGGGGCTTCTTCGCCCCGAGCCGCCGGACCCCTCTCTTCCCCTCGGCGCCCGCCTCGGTCTTCTTCGCCTTGGCGGCCTGGCCGTAGCCGTCGAGCGCGCGGCGCAGGGCGTCCTTGCCGCCGCCGTGCCAGTAGAGCTCCTCCTCGGCCCGGCCGACGAGGAGGTGGGCCTCGGGGGCGAGCGGCGAGTCGGGGAAGCGCTGCAGGAAGAAGGTGGCGCGGCGGGCCACCTCGGCGGGGCCGCAGGGCGCGGCGCGGGTGACGAGCCGGAAGCTCGCCTCCTCGGCGACCCGCCCCTCACCCTGCACGAGCGCCTCGAAGGCGCCCCCGTAGCGGGCCTTGCCGCTCGCGACCTCGAGGACCGGCTCCCCGATGAGCTGGGAGGCGCGCTCGGCGCCGGCGAGGTCGGGCGCGCCGGAGGCCGCCATCCGCTCGGCCAGCCGGCCCGCGGCGAGGAGGACCTCGCCCTTGGCCGGCGACCCGGGCAGCAGCTTCGCGAAGCCGGCGGCGAGCACCAGCGCCTGCCCGGGGCGGTCGGCGCGGGAGAGCTCGTCGACGAGCTTCAGGACCGCCTGGCTCGAGGCGCCGTTCTGCCCGAGCGCCACCACCTGGTAGGCGCCCTCGCCGCGCCAGGCCCGGACGCGCACCAGGACCGGGGCGTCGGGGCGCGCCGCAGCCGGGAGCCGCAGGAGGAGCACCTGGCCCAGGTCGGCCTCGCCCGCCTTCTGGAACCGCCGCCGGTCCTGCGGCCGCTCGCGGCCGAGGTCCTCCTCGTCGGGCGCCCAGGCGTAGGCCTCGAGCGCGACCTCCGGCGACGGCACGAGCCCCAGCACCTCGGGCAGCTGCCCGGCGGCGCGCGGGGCCACCGAGAAGGTGTCCCAGTCCTCCTCGCTCGTGGCGGCCTGGATCACGTTGCCCTCGCCGAGGGGGTTGCGCTCCGCCAGGTCGCGCCACTGCGGGTAGCGGAGGTAGCGGGCCGCCACCGACTCGGGCTCGTCGTTGGGCTCGACCTCCTCGCCGGCCCTCGGCTCGGCGAGCCACACCTTGAGGCTGTACCAGTCGCTGGGCTTCTCGACCGGCTCCTCGCCCTCGGGGTGCTTCTCGCGGACGGCGAGGTAGTAGACGCCCGGGACCACCGCGGCGGTCAGCTCGGCCGGGTGCCCCGGCCCGCCCCGGTCCACCTTCGCGATGAGCTGGGCCGAGCGGCGCTGGTCGCCGCCGTCGCGCTCGCGGTTGAGGCTCAGGACCACGTGCAGACCCCGGATCCCCTCCCCGGGCCGGTCCCCGCTCCATTCGGCGTGCAGGACGAGCGGACGCCCCGAGCGCGGGACCTCGATGCGGTAGACGTCCACGTCGCCCGTGACGGCGTTGAGCTTCGCGCCGATGTGGCCGCGCACGGTGGCGACGCCCATGGCGCGGCGCCCGTCTGCGCCGGGCGGGAGCGGGAGCCGGTTGGCGAGCGCCGGCATGTCGTTCGGCTCGTGCTCCTCGCCGTCGTAGAAGTCGGCGGGGCGCATCGAGGCCGGCAGGGACGCCGCCAGGGACGGGGCCCGCTCGTGGAGGAGCACGTAGACGTCGCTCCAGCGCCAGGCGGCCACGGCTGCGAGCGCGATGGCGGCGAGGAGGGCAGCGGGCGCGAGCGCCCGGGCCCGCTTGAGCGCCCGGATGTGGTCGTCGAGCTCGGCGAAGTCCTGCCGGCGCGCGATGGCGAGGTCGCCGGTGACCCCGGCCGGGTCCTGGGCCTCGAGCGACAGGGTGGACTCGGTCGGCTCCACCGCCCGCTGCAGCGCCACCCGCATCTCGTCGGCGGTCTGGAAGCGGTCGTCGGGGCGCTTCTCGAGCGCCTGGTGCACCACGGCGGCGAAGCCCGGGGAGACCCCGGGCGCGAGCTCCTGGAGCGGGGTGGGCTTCTGGGTGAGGTGGGCCGAGACCACCGCCATGGGGTTCGAGGCGACGAACGGGGGCCTGCCGGAGACGAGCTCGTAGAGGACGGCGCCCACCGAGTAGAGGTCGGCGCGGGCGTCGAGCACCTCGCCGCGGGCCTGCTCGGGCGAGAGGTAGTTCGGCGTCCCGATGATGGCGCCGGAGCTCGTCTCGCTGCCGTCGCCGGCCGCGTCCCGGAGCTTCGCGATCCCGAAGTCGAGGACCTTGACGAAGTCCCCCTCGGTCCGCGTCTGCAGGAGCATGACGTTCGCGGGCTTGATGTCCCGGTGGACGATGCCCGCCTCGTGGGCCTCGCCCAGCGAGCCGAGCAGCTGGTCGGCGATGTGGACGGCGCGGCCCTCGGGCAGGCGGCGCTGCTCCCGGAGCACCGAGGCGAGGTCCTTGCCGGGCACGTACTCCATGGCGAGGTAGAACCCGCCCTCGCCGCCGTCGATCTCGCCGAAGTCGAAGACGGCGATGGTGTGGGGGTGGGAGAGCCGCGAGACGATCTGCGCCTCGGAGCGGAAGCGCGCCACGGCCGCCTCGTCGCCGGCGAAGGCGCCCCGCAGCACCTTGACCGCCAGGGCCTTGCCCATGCGGACGTGCTCGGCCTTGTAGACGGAGCCCATCCCCCCCTCGCCGAGCAGGGACATGAGCCGGTACCGGTCGGCGATCACCCGCCCCAGCCAGGACTGGGACGTTGAGTGTAGGTTGCTCGGGGCCGGGCGCAGGTCGGTGCCGCACTTGGGGCAGAAGTTGAGCGCGCCCGTCGAGGGCTCGGACAGGTAGCCGCATCGCGGGCAGGGCGAGCGGAGGGGAATGAGGGCGGCCTGCGACATCCGGTCGCGTCGAGCGTAACAGCGATGCGCGGACCCTCCAAAGGACCGCCGCCGTGGGACACGGGGGATGTCACACCGATACCCGCACAGTCGCACCCCCGATCGGCGGATGCTGGGAGTGCGGCGGAGAGTGTTCCCCGCGTCGTTGCCAACATCCCGGTCCCTGCTATAGTCGCCCACCCCGGACGACCTCCATCGTGCTCGATTGGCTCCACAACATCCTGTCCCGTGATCTGGCGATCGATCTCGGGACGGCGAACACCCTCATCTACATCCGCGGCGTGGGCATCGTGTCGAACGAGCCCAGCGTGGTCGCGGTGCAGCAGGATGCGCGCGGCGGGCGCCGGGTGCTGGCGGTGGGCAAGGAGGCGAAGGAGATGCTCGGGCGCACCCCGGGCAACATCGTCGCCATCCGGCCCATGAAGGACGGCGTCATCGCCGACTTCGAGATCACCGCGGCGATGCTGCGCTACTTCATCCAGACGGCCCACAACCGCAAGTCGTTCGCGCGGCCCCGCATCATCATCGGCATCCCCTCCGGCATCACCGAGGTGGAGAAGCGCGCGGTGCGCGAGGCGGCCGAGAGCGCCGGGGCGCGCGAGGTCTACCTCATCGAGCAGCCCATGGCCGCCGCCATCGGCGCCGGCCTGCCCATCACCGAGCCGTCCGGCAACATGATCGTCGACATCGGGGGCGGGACCTCCGACGTGGCCGTCATCTCGCTCGGGGGGATCGTCTACAGCCGCTCGGTGCGCGTCGCCGGCGACAAGATGGACGAGGCGATCATCCAGCACATCAAGCGCAAGTACAACCTCCTCATCGGCGAGCGCACCGCCGAGCTCATCAAGATGGGCATCGGCACCGCCTACCCGACCGAGGAGGAGCTCACCATGGACATCAAGGGCCGGGACCTCGTCGCCGGCGTGCCCCGGACCCTGACCGTCACCTCCTCGGAGATCCGCGAGGCGCTCGCCGAGCCCATCAACGGGATCGTCGAGGCGGTGAAGGTGACGCTCGAGCGGACGCCGCCGGAGCTCGCCGGCGATATCGCCGACCGCGGCATCGTGCTCGCCGGCGGCGGCGCCCTGCTCAAGAACCTCGACACGCTCCTGCGGGAGGAGACCGGGCTCCCGGTTTTCCTCGCCGAGGACCCGCTCTCCGCGGTCGTGATCGGCGCCGGCAAGGCGCTCGACGAGCTCGACATGCTGCGCCAGGTCGCGCAGCGGTAGCGCCGGGCCGACCTTCCATCCGTCGGGTTCTCGCTGCGGCCCGTCGGGAACCCCCGACGCCGGCCGCGCTCAAGTCCCCGCCATCGCGGGGCCCGCCTCCCGGCGGCCCCCGTGCATCCACGGGAGGTCGACCACGGGTGGCCGAGTGCGCGGCGCCCCACGGGAGACCGCCATGAAGCGCAACGTCCCCTCCCTCGTCGGTGCCGCCGTCGGACTCGCCCTCTTCCTCGCCGTCGCGCTGCTGCCGGCGCTCCTCTACGGCGGCTACGCCGGGGTGCTGCTCGCCGGCGGCAGCTTCGGCGCGCCGGTCGAGCCGACCTTCCTCGTGCGCGCGCTCATCGTCTTCGGCATGGTGCTCGGCGCCGTCGGCGTGGCCTCGCTGTTCGCCGTCACCGGCGCAGCGGCCGGCGCGGCGGTGGGCGCGCTCTCCGGCGCGGCGTCGCCGCCGCGCCCGCCGAGCAGGAGCGCCAAGCGCAGCGGACTCTCGCCCTCAAGGCGTCGGCCCGCGCCGCCCCGGCCGCGGCGGCGCGAGGCGCGCACCGGTCCTCGCGTCCTTTTCCGGCGCGGGCGATTTGCGCGCAGGATCTGCGCCGGCGCCACGCGGGGATGCGCAACAAAACGCAAAGAGTCCGGGTGGTTGCATGGCGTGGCCGCAGGCACACCCCTTGCTCGCGCGCACCCCGACCATGCGCGCCATTGCCCTCTTCGCCACGCTCGCCCTCGCCTCGCCGGCGGCCGCCGCGGACGCCCCGCCGGCCGCGACGCCGAACCCCAACCAGGCCTGCCTCGACTGCCACGAGGTGTCGAAGCCCGACGAGCCCGGGGTGCGGGCGGTCCCCTTCGGGAAGTCGGTCCACGGGGCCTTCGCGTGCACCGACTGCCACGCCGGCTACGAGGCCCCCGGGCCCCACGAGCTCAAGCCGCTCGAGGGCGCCGACGCCGCCTTGGTGAAGAGGATCGAGGAGCTGAAGGCGAGCACCGCCCCGCGCGCCTACCTCGCCTGCCCCACCTGCCACGCCGACGTCGCCGAGCAGCTCGCCGCCTCCGTCCACGGCAGGTGGCTCAAGGAGGAGGGCGCGACGGTGGCGGGCCCCACCTGCGCGAAGTGCCACGGCACGGTCCACGAGATCACGAAGATCGTGAACGAGCCCGCGAGCCGCGCCACCCACTACGCGCCGGCCGACCGGGCCATCATGAAGCGCTGCGAGGCCTGCCACGGGAACGTCCACTTCGCCGAGAGCGCCGGGCTCAAGTCGGAGGTGGAGGGCACCTACCGCGACTCGATCCACGGCCGGCTGGTGGCGGTGGGGTCGCAGCGCGCCCCGGCGTGCCCCGACTGCCACGGCGTGGCCGAGAAGGACGACCAGGGCGTCGTCCACCCCAACGCGCACCGCATCCTGCCGAAGACCGACCCGGCCTCGACGGTGAACCCCGCCAACAAGGCGAGCACCTGCGCCCGCTGCCACCCCGGGGCGAGCGCCAACTTCGCGGCCCTCATCACCCACCGCCCGCCCTGGGAGAGCGACCACAAGGTCCCGCACATCCTCCACGTGGCCTTCTCGTGGCTCGCGGCGCTGACCCTCCTCTTCTTCGCCTTCCACGTGCTCGTGGACTTCCTCTACGAGCTGCGAAAGCGCCTGCGCCGGCCCAGGGAGCCGCTCACGAAGAGGGACGAGGCGCTCGAGCACACCTTCGTAGACCGCTTCGACATCCACCAGCGGGTGCAGCACTGGTTCATGCTCTCGGGCGTGATCCTCCTCGGCGTCACCGGCTGGCCGCTGCGCGGCGCCGGCTCGCCGGAGGCCGCCGAGGCCAGCCGCAAGATCATGGGCCTGTTCGGCGGGCCGCACGGCGCCGCCACGGTCCACCGCGTCGCCGCGGTCATGATCATGTTCGCCGGCCTCTACCACCTCCTCTACCTCGTCACCAAGGCGTCGAAGCGGACGCTCCCCATGTCGATGCTGCCGGTCCCGAAGGACGCCATCGACATGCGCGACAACCTGCTCCACATGCTCGGGCTGAAGAAGGAGCGGCCCAAGTTCCCCAAGTACAGCTACCTCGAGAAGTTCGACTACTGGGCGGTGTTCTGGGGAATGATCATGATGGTCGGGACCGGCTTCGTCCTCTGGTTCCCGGTCTTCTTCGCGAACTACGCCCCGCACTGGATGCTCACCTCGGCCCAGATCATCCACGGCGAGGAGGCGACTCTCGCCATCCTGTTCCTCTTCGTCGTGCACTTCTACAACGCGCACCTGAAGCCCTCCATCTTCCCGATGAGCTGGACCTGGCTGAACGGGAAGATCAGCCTCGAGATGATGAAGGAGGAGCACGAGGCGGAGTTCGAGCAGCTCGAGCGCAAGCGCGCCCGGGACGCGAAGAAGAAGTAGCGGCTTCTCCCGGCGCCGGCGGCCCGCGCCTTCTACGGGCCGGGCCGCCCGGCGGGCTTCCTCGCCGTGAAGGAGTGGCACTCGGCGCAAGCCCGGCCGCGCGCGTGAACGGGCGCCCGGGCGTGGCAGCGCAGGCAGTCCGCCGCGGACGCCCGCCAGACGTGGGCGGCATGGCAGCCGAGGCAGCCGGCGTGCCCCCGGCCGCGGTGCAGCCCGGCCGACCCGATGCGCGTGTGGCAGGCCGAGCACCCCACGAGGGCCTGACCGGCGGTGGCGGCGTGGGGCTTGTGGCAGGCCCCGCAGTCGAAGCGCATGGGGGCGTCCTCGGCGAAGCGGGCCGGGTGGACGCCCGAGGCCTGGTGGCAGCGGAGGCAGTCGCGGCGGGTGGGGCGCAGGCCCGGGTCGGTGGAGAGGAAGTCGTGGCAGGTGAAGCAGTGGAGCTTCGCCATGCCCTGGGCCCGGACCGCGTGCTCGCCGTGGCACTGCTTGCACGCCTCGGTGAGCGGGCGGAACCCGTGGACGCCGGCGGCGTGGCAGGTCACGCAGGCGATCCGCTGCTCCTGGTAGTGGATGCGGTGGCCGCGGGAGGCCCCCACCTGCGGCCAGCTCCCGTCGTGGGAGAGGTGGCACTGGGCGCAGGCGCCGATCTCGACCGGGGCGTGGCTCTCCCCGCCGCCGGGGGACCGCCCGGCCAGGAACGACCGCAGCATCGCGAGCGCCTGCTGCGGGCTGGAGTGGTGGCAGCGCTGGCAGGCGACGCTGCGGTGGCTGCCGCCGGCCCAGAGCGCGAACTCGGGGCTCGCCCGGTGGCACTGGGCGCACAGGCGCGGATCGGAGTCCACGAAGCGCTTGATCCGCGCCACGCAGAGCGCGCCGGCCCCGGCGGCCAGGGCGACCAGGGCCACCGCGTAAAAAACGGGCCGCCGGCGCATGGGGGTGGCATTCTATGCGAACGGCCCCGAATCCCGAAAAGCGGCCCCGGGCCGGCGGCGCCGACGGGGAAGGTCCCCCGGCGCGGGACCACCGAACGTGACCCTTCGGATCAAGCTCTTCGTGCTGGTGGCCGGGCTGGTCGTCTTCGTGGCGAGCGGGGTGACCGCTGTCGCCCTGTGGCGCGAGGTGGAGCGCGGGCAGGAGCTGCTCGCCCGCGAGGGCAGCGCCATCGCCTCGGCCTCGGCGGCGTCGGCGTCCCGCTGGCTCGGCCCCGACGGGCCGGAGCCGGGCGGCGCCGACCCGCTCGACACCATCGCCCGCCGCGTCCTCGAGGCCGGCCCCTTCGAGCGGGTCTGGGTGGTGGACCGCGGCGGCGCGCCGGTGGCCTGCGCGGCCCTCTCGGGCCTGCGCTGCCCCGAGCGCACCCCCCCGAGCATCTTCCTGCGCAGCGCCGGCCCGCTCGAGGCGCTCGAACGCCTCGTGCACCCGGAGGGCATCGTGGCGAGCGCCCCGGTCCTGCGGGGAGGGGAGCTCGTCGGCGCCTTCCACGTCGAGTACAGCCACGAGGAGATCCTCGGCAACGCCCGCCGCCTGGCCTGGGGCGTCGCGCTCATCGCCGCCTTCTGGATCGCGGTGGGCCTGGGGCTCGCGGCCTACCTGCTCCACCGGATCGCGCGGCCGCTGGAGCAGGTGGTGGAGGCGAGCGACCGGCTCGCCGAGGAGGGGGGGGTGCAGCTGCCGGTGCCCTCCGACCGGGAGCTCGCCGAGCTCGTCAACGCCGTCAACCGGATGTCCTTGCGCCTCGCCGAGCGGCGAGAGGAGAACGAGCGGCTCATCGCCTCGCTCGAGCGCCGCGTCGAGGAGAAGACCCGCGAGGTGCTCCGGGCCGACCGCCTGGCCACGCTCGGGGGGATCGCCGCCGGGTTCGCCCACGAGCTCGGCAACTCGCTCAACGTCATCCGCGGCTACTCGGCGGTGGCGCTGCGCGAGCTGCCCGCCGACCACCCCAACCGGCCCGATCTCGAGGCCATCCGCCGCGAGGTCTCGCGGGCGGCGAGCCTGATGGAGCGGTTCCTGGTCTTCGCCCGCGCCCGCCCCAGCAAGGCCCACGTGCAGTCCATCGAGCCGGTGCTGCGCGAGGCGGTGGAGGTGGCCGGGCCGGCGGCGGCCGAGGGCCACGTGGAGACGGAGGTGACCTTCGCCGCCGACGCGCCCGAGGTGAAGGCGGACCCGGTCCTCTTGCGGCAGGCCTTCCTCAACCTCTGCGTCAACGCCGTGCAGGCGATGCAGCCCGCCGGGGGGCGCCTGTCCGTCCGGGCGGTCCGCCGCGACGGGGACCTGGTGGTCGAGTTCCAGGACACCGGGCCGGGCATGGACGAGGAGACCGCGCGGCGGGTCTTCGAGCCCTTCTACACCACCAAGGCGAACGGGACCGGGCTCGGGCTCGCCATCGTCCGGCAGGCGGCCGAGGCCCACGGGGGCTCGGTGTCGGTGGACAGCCGCCCCGGCCGCGGAGCGACCTTCCGCGTCCAGCTCCCGGCGGCGGAGGAGGCTCGCCCATGAAGCCCCGCGTGATGGTCATCGACGACCTCGACTCGGCACGGCAGATGGTGAAGCGGACCCTGTCGCCGGCCTGCGAGGTCTACGACTTCCCGTCGGTCGCCGAGGCGCTGCCGGCCGTCGACCGGGCCGAGTTCGACGTCATCGTCACCGACCTTCGCATGCCGGGCATCGACGGCCTCGAGGGGCTGCGGCGCTTCAAGGCCAAGGTCCCCGAGATCCCGGTGATCGTCATGACCGCCTTCGCCGCCGTCGACACGGCCGTCGAGGCCATGAAGGCCGGCGCCTTCGACTACCTCCGCAAGCCGTTCGAGCCGGAGGAGCTCGAGCTGCTCGTCGCCAAGGCGGCGGAGAGCGGCGCGCTGCGCCGCGAGAACAAGCGGCTCCGGGCCGAGCTCGCCGGCACCTTCACGGTCCAGGGCATGGTGGGGAAGTCGCAGGCCATGCGCGACGTCATCGCCGTGGTGGAGCGCATCGCCCCGTCGGACGTCCCGGTCCTCGTCGAGGGCGAGAGCGGCACCGGCAAGGACGTCCTGGCGCGCACCATCCACGCGCTCTCCAAGCGCGCCCAGGGGCCCTACCTCGCCCTCAACATGAGCGCCATCCCCGAGAACCTCGCCGAGGCCGAGCTCTTCGGCCACGAGAAGGGCGCGTTCTCCGGCGCCGACCAGGCCCGGCAGGGGTTCTTCGCCGAGGCCGAGGGCGGGACGCTCTTCCTCGACGAGATCGGGCTCCTCCCGCTGCAGCTGCAGCCGAAGCTGCTGCGGGTGCTCCAGGACGGCGAGTTCATCCCGGTGGGGAGCCGCAAGCCCCAGAGGGCGAACGTCCGCGTCGTCGCCGCCACCAACGAGGACCTGCGGCGCAACGTCCAGGAGGGGAAGTTCCGCGAGGACCTCTTCTACCGCATCCGCGTGGTCCCGCTCCGGCTCCCCCCGCTGCGGGACCGCCGCGAGGACATCCCGGCGCTCGTCGAGCACCTCGTCGGCAAGCACGCGCTGCGGCTCTCCCGGCCGCCGCTCATGCCGGACGCCGAGGCGCTGCGGGCGCTGCTCGACCACTCCTGGCCGGGCAACATCCGGGAGCTCGAGCACGCGCTCGAGCGCGCGCTGCTCCTCGCCCGGGGCGACCACCTGGCGCTCGGGGACTTCCCCCCGGAGATCGCCGCCGGCGCCGCGGAGGTGGCCGGCGAGGGGCGCTACCGCGCGGCCCGCGACGCCTGGGAGCGGAGGTACCTCGAGGACCTGCTCCGGGAGGCCGGCGGATCGGTGGGCAAGGCCGCCGAGCTCGCCGGGCTGCACCGCTCGACCCTCTACGAGAAGCTCGCCCGCATGGGCCTCGTCGAGGGGGGAAAGGACCGCGAGCCCTGACGCGGGCGCTCGGGCCCGGTCACAGCCGCCCGCAGGGGCGGCGGAACGGGCAGCGCCGGCAGGCCTGGCGGTCCTCGACGGGCGGGAAGCGCGCCATCGAGGCCTGGTTGCGCGGCGGGTCGTCGAGGAGACCCTTCATGGCGGCGATGCTGCCCCGCATCTTCTGCCGGGAGGCCTCGAGCGCCGCCGGGTCGACGTCCACGTCGACCCGCTCCGCGCCGCTGCCCAAGTAGACGAGCCCTCCCTGCACCGCCTCGGGGGGCGCCCCCCACTTCTCGCGGGCGTACATGGCGTAGATCGCCACCTGCATGTGGTCGACGTCCCGCTCCCGGCCGGTCTTCCAGTCGAGGACGTGGATGCGCCCGCCCTCGTCCCGGTAGGCGAAGTCGATGGCCACCCAGACCTTCGTGCCCTCGAAGGGCCAGGAGTCGAGCTCGTCGACCGTCAGCCAGCGGTCCGGGGGGACGGCGCGGATCCGGTCGAAGGTCTCGCTGCGGTAGAAGGCGCGGATGGAGCCCTCGATGACCTCCTCCCAGAGCCGCTTCCACTCCTCCGGCGGGACGGGCTCGCCGTACTCGTGCTCGAGCAGCCCCTCGATGCGGGAGGCCTCCCGCCAGTAGCTCTTGTCTCGGGAGGCGGACCACACCGCCCGCGACCGCTGGCGCGTCTGGGCGAGGAGCTCCTCGAGCCCCTTGCGGTCGCCGGCCATGCGGGCCCGGTTGAGCATGTGGCGCAGCGCCTCGTGGACCACCGACCCCGCCCACTGCCAGCGGGTCGACAGCTTCTTCAGGACGTAGAGCTCGCGGCTGGCCGAGCCGGCCGCCGCCTCCCAGCCCCCCCAGCTCCCGTAGTACTGGTAGTAGTAGGCGCGCGGGCAGTCCTCGAACTTCTCGTGGCGGGACTTCGACCACGAGAACTCGTTCTCGAGCACCCTGGAGGCGCCTCGCATGGCACTCACCCGCCGACTCTAGCCCGCGGGCCCGACAGCGCCGCCCCGTTCAGGGGGCGCCCGGCGGGCCGGCGCGGACCTCGAGCGGGCCGATGGGCAGGCCGTCGAGCTGCGGCTTCACCACCTTGGCGTCCCCCACCATCACGGTGACGAGCCGGGACGGGTCGAGGTAGCGGCGCGCCACCCGCTGCAGGTCGGCGGCGCCGACGGCGCGGACCGCCACCGCGTAGCGCTCCCACCAGTCGTCGGGCAGCCCGTAGACCACCTCGTCGGCGAGCTTCCCGGCGATGCCGGCCGCGGTGGCGAACTCTCCGGGGAGCGCGAGCGCGAGGCTCGCGCGGGCGTCGGCGAGCTCGACCTCCGGAACCGGCGTGTCGCGCACGCCCGCCACCTCGGCGAGCAGGTCGCGGACCGCCTGGCCGGTGGCGTCGGCGCGGACGCTGCCGCCCAGGTAGGAGACGCCGCCGAGCCGCTGCGCCGACTCGCGGGCGGCGAGCCCGTAGGTGTAGCCCTTGTCCTCGCGCAGGTCGCGGAAGAGCCGCGAGGCGCTCCCGCCGCCGAGGACCTGGAAGAGGACCTGGGCCGGGACGTAGTCGGCGTCGCCGCGCGCCATGCCCGGCATGCCGAGGATGAGGAAGGTCTGGGGAGCGTCCGACTTCCCCACCAGCACCGCGCCCAGGCTCGACCGCGGGGCCTCGGCCGGCGGGTAGCGCGCCGGCGCCGGGCCCGACCAGGCGGCGAAGGCCTTCTCGAGCAGGGCGCGCAGCGACGGCTCGTCGACGTCCCCCACCACCACGAGCTCGCTCGCCCCGGGCCTCCAGTGCTCGGCGTGGAACCGGGCGAGGTCGTCCCGCGTGGTGGCCGCCACCGAGCGCTCGGTCCCCATGACCCAGTGGCCGTAGGGGTGGTCCCCCCAGTAGAGCGGCCCGAAGGTCTTCGCCGCCACCGAGCCGGGCTGGTCCCTCTGCTGCAGGAGCGCCACCTTGCGCTGGTCCTGCACCCGGGCGAAGTCGGACGCCGGGAAGGCCGGGTGGAGCGTGACGTCGGCGAGCAGCTCGACGAGCTTGGGGAGGTGGCGGGAGAGCGAGTACCCGGAGACGTAGGCCGCGTCCATGCTGGCGCCGGCGCCGAGGCTCGCGCCCAGGAAGCCGAGCTCGTCGGAGAGCTGCGTGGAGGTGCGGGTCTTCGTGCCCTCGGTGACCATGGCGGCGGTGAAGCTCGCGAGGCCCCCGCGGTCGGCAGGGTCGCCGACCGCCCCGCCCTCGAGCAGGACGAGGTGGAGGGCCACGATGGGCAGCCGGTGGTACTCGACGAGCCGGACCTTGAGGCCGTTCGAGAGCTGGAAGTGCCGCTGCGGCGGCAGCCGCAGCTCGGGGGGGAGGCCGAGGGCGGGGATCCGGGCTCGGTCCGCCGGGGCGGCCGCGGCCGCCTCGGGGGCGACCTGGCGGGCGGGGGCGGCGCAGGCGCCGAGGAAGAGGGCCGCGGCGAGCGCGGCGAGGCGGAACGGGCGCATCACTTGGCCTCCGGCGTGGCGGGCGGCGCCGCATGGGGAGCGTGGCCGGGCGCTTGCGACGGGCGCCCGGCGCGGGGGACGACCGACAGGACGACGCGCCGGTCGGGGCGCAGCCAGCGGGCGGCGGCGGCGCGCACGTCCTCGGGCGTGACCGCCCGGTAGCGCTCCAGGTCCTTCGCCAGGTACCCGGGATCGCCCGTCTCCCAGTAGTAGCTGTTCAGGTGGTTGGCCCTCCCGCCGAAGCCCCCCACCGGCTCGAGGCCGAAGATCACCTGGCTCTCGATCTTGTTCTTGGCGCGCTGGACCTCCTCGGCGCTCGGGGGCTCGCGGGCGACGCGGGCGAGCTCCTCGTCGACCGACCTCAGCAGGGCCTCGAGGGTCACGCCCGGCTTGGGCGTGGCCACCACGAGGAAGCTCCCGGCGAGCGCCTCGCTCTGCTGGGCGGCCATGACCCCCTGGGCGGTGCGCTCCTCCATCACCAGTCGCTTCACGAGCCGGCTCGACTTCCCGGAGGCGAGGATGTCGCCGAGGATGTCGAGGGCCGCGTCGTCGGGGGCGTAGTCCTTCGGCGACTGCCAGGCGAGGTAGAGCTTCGGCAGCTGGACGTCGTCCTCCATCGTCACCCGCTTCTCTGCGGCGAGCGGCCTCGGCGTCGGCGCCGCGTGCTCCGGGGCAGCGGAGGCGGGGATGGCCCCGAACCACCTCTCGACGAGCGCCCGCGTCCTCGCCGGGTCGATGTCCCCGACGATGGCGAGCGACGCGTTGGCGGGTCCGTACCAGCGGCGGAAGAACCCCTGCACGTCCTCGAGGTTGGCCGCCTGCAGGTCCTCGTGGGAGCCGATGGGCTGCCAGTGGTAGGGGAAGTCGGGGTCCCAGAGGTTCTCCCCGAGCGCCTTCCAGGCCAGGCCGTAGGGCTGCATCTCGTAGTTCTGCCGGCGCTCGTTGCGGACCACCTCGCGCTGGTTGTCGAGCTTGGCCTGGTCGAGCGTGGGCAGCAGGTACCCCATGCGCTCCGACTGGATGAAGAGCATCTGCTCGAGCGCGTTCGACGGGACCTGCTCCCAGTACTCGGTCCGGTCGGGGCTCGTGGCCCCGTTCGAGGACCCGCCGGCCGCCTCGATGAGCCGGTCGGCCTCGCCCTTGGGGAGGTGCTCGGTCCCCTGGAACATGAGGTGCTCGAACAGGTGGGCGAAGCCGGTGCGCCCGGGCCGCTCGTCCTTCGAGCCCACGTTGTAGAGCATGTCCACGCCCACCACCGGCGCGGTGTGGTCCTCGGAGAGGATGACGTTGAGCCCGTTCGGGAGCTTGAACTGCTGGTACGGAATGGTCGGGACGGCGTCCGCGCCGGAGGCGGCGAGCGCGGCCGCGCCGAGAATCGCAAGGATCGAGTTCATGGCCTTTCCCTTCTTATGCCGAACGCGCCGCGGCGTCACGGGCTTCCGGGCCGCGGCCGAATTCACTTATGGTGTCTAGCAGGCGGCCCCGGAGCGCGCTCCCGAGCGCGGGCCCGCCCCGCCGTCCCGCACGCGGGGCCGGCGCCTGCCCGGGCCACGCCCATCGGGCGTACCCCGCACGGGGTTCAACGTTCGCATAGGTCAGTCTGCACCCGGGGTGACAAGGGAGCGCGGCGGGAATACTGTTGTTTCGGGGAGACCCGATTGGGCGAGAGGTACCGCTTTCTCATCGCTGACGACGACCCGGGCGCGTCGCGCCTGTACCAGACGTATGCCCAGCGCCGCGGCCACGACGTCCTGCTCGCCCGCGACGGCGCGGAGACGCTGCTGCTCGCGGCCGCCGAGCACCCCGACGTGATCCTGCTCGACGTCGCCATGCCCAAGCTCGACGGGCGCGACGTCCTGCGCCAGCTCAAGGCGAACCCCCGGACCGCGGCCATCCCGGTGATGGTGGTGAGCGCCATGGCCGGCGACCAGAACGTCCGCGGGCAGCTCGTCGACCTGGGGGCGCACGACGTCGTCGAGAAGCCCATCGACCTGGCCGTGACCTTCTCCAAGGCCGAGCGGCTCGCCGAGCGGGCGCGCCGGGACTAGGTCGCGCAGGCCCGTCAGCCGCGCGGCTCGATGTGCATCCCCTTGGGGATGACGACGATGCCCGTCTCGGTCACCTGGAAGCGCCGCCGGTCCTCCTCGGGGTCGAAGCCGATGACGGTCCCGGCCGGGATGTCGACGTGCTTGTCGATGATGGCGCGGCGAATCTTGCAGTGCCGGCCGACGTTCACGTCCTCGAAGATGATCGAGTCTTCCACGTAGGCGTAGCTATTGATGCGCACCCGCGGCGACAGGATGCAGTGGTGGGCGTGGCCGCCGGAGAGGATGCAGCCCTCCGAGATGAGCGAGTCGGTGGCCCGGCCGATGCGCTGGTCCTTCTCGTTGTTGAAGACGAACTTCGCAGGCGGGTAGTTGTAGCGGATGGTGAAGATGGGCCACTCGAAGTTGTACAGCGAGAAGACGGGGTCGACGGCCACCAGGTCCATGTTGGCCTGGTAGTAGGCGTCGAGGCTCCCCACGTCGCGCCAGTAGCCGCGCTCCTTCTCGCTCTGGCCGGGGACCACGTTGTTCATGAAGTCGTACACGTAGACCCGCTTGCGGTTGAACATCGACGTGACGATCGACTTCCCGAAGTCGTGGGCGCTGTTGGGGTCGCCGGCGTCGCGGACGATCTCCTGCACCAGGGCGTCGGTGGTGAAGAGGTAGTTGCCCATCGACGCGAGGCACCGGGTCGGGTCGTTGGGCATCGTCTTGATGTCGGTCTTGGGCTTCTCCACGAAGCCGACCATCCGGCCGTCGGGCGACATCTCGATGATGCCGAACTGGTCGGCCTCGGCGATGGGGACGGGGATGGCCGCCACCGTCAGGTCGGCCTGCTTGGCCTGGTGGTAGTCGAGCATCTGCCGGACGTCCATGCGGTAGACGTGGTCGGCGCCGAAGACGAAGGTGAAGTCCGGCTCCTCGTCGGTGATGATGTTCAGGTTCTGGTAGATGGCGTCGGCGGAGCCCTCGAACCACTTGGGCCCGTAGCGCATCTGCGCCGGCACGATCTCCACGTACTCGTTGAGCAGCGAGGTGAGCCGCCAGGCGCGCTGCACGTGGGTGTTGAGGGAGTCGGACTTGTACTGGACGAGCACCTTCATCCGGACGATGCCGGAGTTGGCGAAGTTGGAGAGGACGAAGTCGATGATGCGGTAGCGACCGCCGAACGGGACGGCGGGCTTGGCGCGCTCGCGGGTGAGAGGATCGAGCCGCCGACCCTCGCCGCCCGCCAGGATCATCGCGAGAACCTTGGACATCCGGACCACCCCCTGCGCCACTCTAGCAGGCCCCCGCCCGCCGGCAACCACCGCTTGGATCCCGGCGGCCGCTTCGCTATAACGGCCGCGCCGTGAAGGAGACGAGCGCACTCGCCCACTTGCCCGCCCGCGCCCTGGCGAGCGTTCCCCAGGGATGCACCCTCTGCGGCGGCGGCCGGCTGGCGCTGCGCTTTGCGGCCCGCGGCGAGGCGGCGGCCGCCGACGCCACCGCCTGGCGCTGCACGAGCTTCGGCCACCGCACGCACCCTCCCATCTGGTCCTGCGGCGACTGCGGCCTGCTCTTCCAGTGGCCCATGCCCGCCGCCTCCGACCTCGCCCGGGCCTACGCCGACGTGGTCGACCCGCTCTACATGGCGGAGCGCGAGAACCGCATCCTCACCTTCCGCAAGGTGGTGCGGGCGCTCGGGCCCGCCGGGGGCCGCCACCTCCTCGACGTCGGCGCCTACTGCGGCTACTTCCTCGAGGTGGCGCGCGAGCGCGGCTTCCGCGCGGAGGGGCTCGAGCTCTCCCGCTGGGCGGCCGACCACGCCCGGCGCTCCGGGTTCACGGTGCACTCCGAGCCGCTCGTGCAGCGCGCCCGGGCCGGGACCCGCTACGACGTGCTCACCATGTGGGACGTCCTCGAGCACCTGCCCGACCCGAGGGAGGAGCTGCGCGCGGCCCGCGCCCTGCTCGGACCGGGCGGCCGCCTCCACCTCTCCACCATCGACACCGGGAGCCTGATCGCGCGGCTGCTCGGCGCGCGCTGGCCCTGGCTCATGGACATGCACCTCGTCTACTTCGACCGGGCCACGCTCTCCGCCCTGCTCGAGGAGACGGGCTTCCGCGTGCTCTCGATCCGGACCTACAGCCACACCGTCTCGGCGGGCTACCTCCTGCGGAAGGTGGGCGCGAGCTTCCCGGCGCTGGGAGCGCTCGCCCGGGCCGCCGCCCGCGTCGTGCCGCCGCGCTGGCCCATCCCGGTCAACCTCGGCGACAACATGCTGGTGAGCGCCGAGCGCGCGTGAGCGCGATGGCGCCGGCCGCCCCCTCCCGCCCGCGGGCCCGCCCCTCCCGGCGGGTGCTCGGCGCCGTCCTCGCGTGCTCGCTCGTGCTCACCGCGCTCGTCCCCCTCACCAACGCCGGCCCCTACGGCGACCTGTCGCAGGCCTACACCGACCACCTCCACCACGCCCACGCCACCTGGGTGTTCCTGCGGAGGGGGCTCGACGCCTACCGGCTCCCGCTCGAGGAGTCCTCGCGCGGCGTGACCTTCCCGCAGGCCTGCGGCGCCTGGCCGCAGATGCCGGTGAACTACCCGCCGGGGATGTTCGCGGTCTTCCTCCCGCTCGCCCTCGCCGGCCGCTTCGTGCCCATGTCGCAGGAGACCTTCGGGCGGGTCGGGATCCTGTGGCTGCTCGTCCTCGCCCACCTGGCGCTCGGGGCCGTCTTCCTGCTGCTCTCCGAGCTCCCCTCGGGCGGCCGCGCCGTCGTCGGGGTGCTCGCCTGGATCTACTTCGTGCGCCTCGCGCTGCAGGGGTTCTACGACGTCGCCTTCCTCGGCGCCGGGGCGCTCGCCCTGCGCGAGCTCCACCGCCGCCGGCCCGCCCCGGCGCTCGCCTGGGTGGCTGCGGCGGCACTGCTCCACTACCGCGCGGTGGTGCTCTTCCCGGTGGGCGTCGCCGCGGCGTGGATGGCGGTGCGCGGCCGCCCGCCCCGGGAGTGGCCCTGGCGATCGCTCGCGCTCGTGGCGGGCTCGGGCGCGGCGGTGGTGTACACCTTCCTGCTCATGTGGCCGGTGGCGGACCGCTACCTGTCGACCCTGCCGCCCTCGCTCGCGGCGGTCGGCGCCGGGCCGCGCTTCTGGGCCGTGGTGGCGGCGAGCGCCGGGGTGGCGGTGGCCTGCCTCTGGCTCGCGGACTGGCTCGTCGCCGGCCTCGTGCTCTCGGCCATGGCCATCGCGCTCACCGACATCTACGACTGGTGGCACGGGGCGGTGCTCCTGTTCGCGCCCATGGCCGTGGGCGTCCTGCGCGCCGGCGCCGCCTCCTCGGCCCGCGCGGTGCTCGTCGGCTGGCTCCTGCTCATGCAGCCGCTCGGGTTCGACCAGACCCCGAGCGACCTCTTCCGCGACTTCGCCACCCGCTACCGGCCCCGCCCGTAGGGGCGGGACCCGCGCCGTCAGGGACGCAGGGCCGGGGCGTGCGCCGCCTCGTGGGCGAGGAGCTTCGCCTTCACGTCGACCCCGCCGGCGTAGCCGCCGAGCCGCCCCCCGGAGGCCACCACCCGGTGGCAGGGCACGAGGATGGCGACGGGGTTGTGGTGGTTGGCGCCGCCGACGGCCCGGGCGGCGCCGGGCCGGCCCATCCGGCTCGCCACCTCCCCGTAGGTGCGCACCTCCCCCCAGGGAATGGCGGCGAGCTCTCGCCACACCTCCCGCCGGAAGGGCGTCCCGCGCAGGTCGAGCGGCGGGAGCCGCGGCGGCCTGCCCTCGAAGTAGTCCGCGAGCGCCCGGATCGCCCCCTCGAGGTTCTCCCGCGTGCGCGCGGTGATGGGCGGGCGCGGACGCTCGCCCCCGCCGAATCGGATCCCGCACACGCCGGCGTCGCTCGCCTCGACGGTGAGCATCCCGACCGGGGAGCGGAACTTGGCGACCGCCGTCACGGGGGCGAGTGTAGACGGAGCGGGCCCCGGGGCGAAGGCCCCCTCGGAGCCGTCCTCGCGCTATCCTCGCCGCCATGGCCCACTGGCTCGAAGCCTTCCTCGTCCAGCTCGCCGTCTCGACCCTCGTCCTCATGCTGGCCGTCGCCTGGGTGACCCCGAAGAACCCGAGGAACACCTTCGCCCGCGGGGCGACGGTCTCGCTCGTCCTCGGCGCCGCCTGGACCCTCACGCTCGCGCGCTTCGCCTGGTTCCTGCTCGTCCCGCTCGCGCTCTACGCGCTCGTCTGGATGGCGGTCATCACGCTCGCCTACAGGGTCTCGTAGGCCCGGGCGCTCCTCGTC
>Ga0335071_10001872_pt1 | contig 22648 bp, 16 predicted proteins | sample Lox_Sample_15_FD_206724 | JGI IMG/M metagenome (GOLD analysis project Ga0335071, IMG submission 206724) | Soil microbial communities from Loxahatchee National Wildlife Refuge, Florida, United States - Lox_Sample_1.5 | ecosystem: Environmental > Terrestrial > Soil > Wetlands | place: USA... | reverse complement strand
TGCGATCTCGAGCTTTATCAGTTCATCTTTTTGTTCTCGCAGGGCCGCCGATATCCGGGCCACAAGACCGGAGCGCTCTTCCTGAGTTTTTCTGGACCAGGCGGGGAATGCCTTGCGTGCTGAGGCCACGGCCTTGTCCACATCGGATTTGCCCGCCAGAGGCACTTCCGCGATTACATCTCCATTGGCCGGGTTGTACGTGCGAAAAGTTTTTCCCGAATCAGCATCAGCCCATTTGCCATCGATCCACATCTTGAACTTATCCATTATTTCTCCAGGAATACTGATGTTTCCGCGAATCTTGGGAGCGCCAGCATCTCAGCAAACAGAAGGCCGCTAAGACGCTGACGCTCCCGGGAAGCCTAAACTCCCAGTCTGTTCTTTTTCGCCATTGTATCGGCGACGTGCTTAAGTCCGTAACCTTCCAATGTTTTTCTGGTAGGCCAGCCGTGTTCTTTGTCCCAGCCTTCCAACGCATAGTAATGAGTTTTGAACTGATCCACGCCCTTTCTGTCCAGGTACATATCGGGGGCCTCATCTGAGCGCCAATTGCCGTTTTCGTACATTGGAACCCCGCCCCAGAAAGTCATGCCTGATGCGCCGGGCTTATACATGAAGGGAGCCAAATCTTCGGTCTGACGGCTTCTTCCGTGCATAGTTCGGATCGCGCGTTCCAGAGTCCAGATCTTTTGACCGATACGAATCGTATCGGCGAAAGAATCCTTCTTTCCGGTCACCGCAGCATAGTATTTCATCTCAATTTCGGGGCTGATGGTTTCCAGGTTGGGGAGGAACATCTCGCAGAAAGCCATGGATTCGTTCCAGAACGAAGCATAATGCCTGCTCCATGCCACTTCCTTCGCCTTATGCGGGGAATAGATGCCGGTCTTATAGGCCTCGTCGCCTTTCCACACGTAGTTGAACATCATGAGGTCATCGGTATATGGGATCGTCTTCTTCGATAGTTCCGTCAAAGACTGCTCGAGTGTTTTGCCGCGTGGAGCGCCGACAGCCGTTACCAATCCATGCCAACTGGGATCGCCCGCGCCGAGCATATAATTATACGCCCATTCCACGCTGGGCAGCGTCCAGTGCCCGGTGGCTCCCCAGGCCGGGAAGCGTAGTGCGCCGCTTTCCATGTCCTTTTCCAGCCGTCCCCACTTCTGGGCTGCGCGGCAGCAACCTTCGGCCAGAGCGTCGCCAATTCCCACGCGCTTGGAGATAGCATCCAGGAAGGCCAGGCGGAAGCTCAGCTCACCCCATTCATCCATCGGCAGCGGAGAGGATTCGATCCTCTTTCCCGGTCCCAATTCACCGATTTCATGGAGGTAACGGATATACCACCCAATCCCGGTCTCCACCGGCACCTTCTTGTGGAAGAATGCAGGAGCGCCGGGGATGTCGGATACAAACAAGCCCAGGAAATGGGCAGACCAGCCACTGGCGCCGTATTTCATCAGAGCTTCCGACGCAAGATCACGTTCGCTGTCGCCTTGACCAGTCGACGACATTCCCAGTCCTTGCTTTTCGGGATTATTGAGCCAGAACTGATCGACGCACATCGTCTCGCCGGCACGATAGACATTTCTACGCCGGTCGGCGCGCAGGCAAGGGTTACAGGAACCCGATCCGGCGCTCGCAGGCGCGAAACCGCCGGTGACGAGTCCGCCGCCGGTCATTTGCCAGAGTCTGGCATCCAGAATTGCCTTCGGATCCGCCATCTGAACAGTGCCGGAACCGATTACGCTGATGGCCTTCAGGTTCTTCGCTCCGAAAACCGCTCCGAAGCCGCCGATGCGTGCGCTGACTCCGCTGCCTGTGATCAAGGAGGCAAGCCTTGACTTCGCTTCTCCGACGGGGCCGATGCAGACGATCTGGGGTCTGCCCGTAGCATAAGTATTGTTCTCAAACTTTTGCCATTCTTCGCCGAATCGGGTTCTTCCTCCCACCATGGTAGCGATCTTGTCCTGCGTTTCCCATGTGTCCCGGCCCCAAAGATCTTTGGCATCTTCTATTTTGATTTGATCATTGACGATGTTGATCCATACCGGTTTATCCGCCTTGCCTTCTACAACCACTCCGTCCCATCCGGCAAGCTTCATCATCGTGCCGAAACGGCCGCCGAAATTGCCCCGCCAGAATTCGCAGGTGGGGAATGTCTCGGGAGATATGCCGCAGACGCTGGTTCTGCCGGCGCCAGGAACGCCCGTGGCTGCCAAAGGTCCGACCATAAGGGGAAGGACGTGCCGAGGATCGAAGGGATCCTTCAGATCCCATTCGCCCGGGGCGACTGCGAGCTCCCAAAAGATGGCGGCGCCCATACCGTAACCGCCTCCGAATTCCTCGTACTTGGCGGTATCAAGGGTGCTGATTTCCTTCGTTGTCAGATTTATTCGTGCAATTTTTCCTGTGTATCCGTTAGCCATTCTTCTTCTCCTTCCCTATGACTTCGATGCCGGTTGCTTGCCCATTGGTGTTCCCGGAACACGAGGCGGCATCTTTGGCCGTGGTTGATCCAGATTGACGTCATATCCGGCCACATCCTCTTGAGGAGGAGGTTCGGCGACGAGTTTGAGTGCATGAGCAGGGCAGCCCGCAACGCATGCAGGTTCTCCACCGGGCCCGCCTTTTTTGCTCCAAAACGGGGCGTCGATGCAAAGATCGCATTTGGAGGATTTTTTCTTGTAGGGATTCCAGACCGTCCGATGCGGACGCTGAGGACACATTTGGATGCATTTTTTGCAGCCAATGCATTTGGCCTGGTCGATAACCCGGACGTTGCCGTGCTCGGCGTCGACGTGCGCGGCTCCGGTAGGACAATTCTGGACGCAAAGCGGCGTAACACATTGCCGGCATGGTGCCATGACGACGTCGAGAGGATACTTCGTGAACGATGGAGCATCCCGGATAATCTGAATTCGGGACAGGGCAGGGTTTGCCTCCCCCTGGTGGCTCGACGAACAGGCAAACATACAGCTCTGACAGCCCCAGCACAGCCTGCTGTCATAGACGATATACCCCGTGGATGGAGCATAGGATGGCTTTGCCGCCGGCGTTGTCTCCTGCGCCAGAGCCGCCGCCGATTCAGGCGCGCATATACTCAGCGCCCCTGCAGCAATCGCGACGCCGCTTCCGGCCAGAAAATCGCGCCTTAAAAATGTTTTTTTTCTTTCTCCGGCCTTTTTGGATTCAGCCATAGAGTGGTCTCCTTCTGATTACAACTTTTGATTAATTTTAAAAGGGACATCCTTCAAGCCATCAGTGGGTGCGCCAATGCTTCGGGACTTAAAAAATGTCTCTGCCCCCAATTTCCCTCGCATTCTCCAGGAATGCCGAAGTGCAATCTGAAGACTGTTCGAGAAAGAAATTCTCACCATTTACTTCCTGACTATTTTTAAGGTTTGAATGGACGTGTATTCTTCGAGTCCATAATTGCCGAACTCGACGCCATATCCCGATTCTTTCACACCTCCGAAAGGAGCGTCCGGTTGAATGGCGCTGTGATCGTTTACCCACGCCGTGCCGCACTCAAGCCTGTCTGCAAGCGATTTCGCTTTTTCCAAATCGTTCGACCAGACCGATCCTCCGAGTCCATAGCGGCTGCGGTTAGCCCTCCGAATGGCGTCATCAACATCGGAGTACTTAATGATCGGGAGGATAGGTCCGAATTGCTCCTCATCTACCAGACGCGTGCCGTCCGAGATATCTGCAACGAGCGTAATCGGGAAAAAGTAACCTGGCCTCTTAAGACGCTCGCCGCCACAGAGAACGCGTCCGCCTGTCCTTTTGGCATCCTCGGTAATTTCGCAGACGAAATTCAACTGCTCCTCGTTCTGGACCGGGCCAAAATCGATTCCTTCTTCAAGTCCATTGCCGATCTTGACCGTGGCGGCAATCGAGGTCATCTCCCTGCAGATATCCGTATACACCGATTCGTGCACATAAAGTCGTTTCAGACAGGCACAGGTCTGTCCGTTATTGTGAAAACCCACCCTGAAAAGCTTAGGAGCAACTTCTTTCGGATCGACATCGGGAAGCACTATGCCGGCGTCATTTCCGCCAAGTTCCAGGGTGCATCGCTTAAGGTTTACTGCTCCGTTTCGCATGATGCTCTTGCCCGTCGGCGTGGATCCTGTGAACACGATCTTGTCAATCCCGGGGTGCGTGGCAATGGCGCTGCCAATCCCGCTCTCAGCCGTAACGACGTTTAAAACGCCGGGCGGGAGAATTCCGCTGGCCAATTCAATAAATCTCAAAGTGGTCAATGGGGTCAGGGACGACGGTTTGATGACCACGGTATTTCCCGTCCGAAGCGCGGGCATGATATGCCAGATGGCGATCATGAGAGGCCAGTTCCACGGCGGAATGGAACCTACGACGCCGATGGGCTTGCGATGGACCTCTATTCTGGCTTCCTCGTTGTCCTGGATGACGTCCACCGAGAGACTAAGTTCGGCGGTTGCCCGAGTCCATCCGATGGCGCCGCCAAGCTCCATTCCAGCCCCGATTCCCCCATATCCCTTCAGGGGTTTGCCGTTCTCTCGGACCAGCAGTTTCATCAACTCATCCGTGTGTTTTTCCAGAAGACCGGCGAGGGCGTGTATCATGGACCTTCGATCGGCATCGTCCATCCTGCTCCATGTCGCGAACGCCCTGTGTGCCGCCGCAACTGCTTGATCCAAATGGCCAGGCGAAGCAACCGAGCAGTGCGCAAAGACTTCTTCAGTCGCCGGATTGCGAACCCCAAAGGTTTTATCTGTCAGTATTTTTCTTCCGTCAATAATTAGTCCGTAAGGATTCATAGCGCCTTTACCAGAATGTTTTCCAGGCATGAGCTGCTTTTCATTGGACAGGAAGGCCAGAATTTCCTCGATCGCAGTTCTGGACGTCCTGACCGTCGAGTCAGCTGGGGAGCGGTCAACCTATATCCACGTAAAGCATCAGGGTAATTGTGAAGAAAAATCAAGCAACTTTTCCTAAAACAGTTTCGGTGTTACTCTATCAAATTATGACAAAGAATTACAAAAACAATTATAGTCACGCAAAATTAGTAATTGACATTTGAAGTAGCTATGCTCTTTACGTTTATCTCCGGACCGTCCATGAAGCAAGGACGGCACACTAATATCGGGAAGGATACAGACGAATACCGGAGGATGGTGTGCACGCTGCAGACGAATGTATGCAACAGTCAGCAGCAGCGGTGGATTGACAATTAGGGGATCAACGAATGAATGCAGAAACAGCCGACACTGCCCATAAGGAATCGATGATCCGATCCGATGGCTTCCTGGAGAAAAGCAAAAGGACCAATTCGGTTCGTCTGCAGCTCAAAGAAGAACTCGAGCTGCCGTTGGAGGCCGAGGTCCTCACTCCCGATGTGATCGGAAGCCTGTCGCGGGACGAGATCCTGAAACTGCCCGTTATTCTTGGCACTCGGCGGTATCAGGTGAGCGATTTCTTCGAAATTGAGGGTGAAAAGAGCCGCTGTCTGGAGCTTCACGGAAACCTTGCGATGGTCAAGACGATCGGGCGCAATATGACGGGCGGCAGCATCGTCATCCATGGCAATGCAGGAATGCATCTTGGAGCTTCCATGTCCGGCGGATTGATCACCGTCCATGGCAATGCTTCAGATTGGCTCGGCGCGGAGATGAGCGGCGGATTGATCCGCATCCGCGGGAATGCGGGCGGACGGGTGGGGGCAGCCTATAGCGGCAGTCTTAGCGGCATGCGCGGTGGAGTGATCTTAATCGATGGCACGGCGGGGATCGAGGTTGCCAAGCGCATGCGGAGGGGTCTTATCTGTGTTCAGGGAGCTGTTGGCGACTTCGCCGGGCTCCAGATGCGGGGGGGCACCCTTTTTCTATGCGGCACAGCTGGAATCCGGGCTGGCGCATGGATGTCGAGAGGCACGATTATCGCGCTGGCGCCGCTTCAACTCCTGCCAACTTTCATTTACGCATGCACGCATGAATCGGATTTTCTGCACCTGCTCCTGAGACAACTGCACAATTCGGGCGTGGCCGACCTCGGATACGGGTGGAACTATCAGGTCAAGCGTTACACGGGAGATACTTCCCGACTGGGCAAGGGAGAAATCCTTGTCTGTGCACCCGCCGGTGTGCAGTAAAAATAACTACTATCTTTTATAACGGATTACTCCTTCTCATAGACGACTTTACCGGTCTCATACGTTTCATAGCCGCCCATCCGGGTAATGCCTGATTTGAGCTCTTCCGAACGGAGGGCATCGCAAAAAGCCCTGACAGCTTTGGATGAATAGAATTCTGTGGGAATGACCAGATCAAACCGTTCGGTTGCCAGAGGGACAAAATCCAGCCCCAATATTTTTGCCACCGCTTGAATTGCGATTCCCGCATCGGCCGAACCCTTGAAAACTGCAAGCGCAACCTCCATGTGCGTATAGGCTATTCTTGAATAGCCGGCAATCTCCAGCGGATCGATTCCAAGTTCCTTGAGTCTATAATCCAGAAGAACCCTGGTGCCGGATCCCTCCTGCCGGTTGACAAAAACGGCCTTTCTCACTGCCAGATCTTTGATCGTTTTGATCCCTAGAGGATTTCCCCGTTTGAGAACAAGCCCCTGTTCTCTGTGCGCCAAATTCAGCGAAATGACTTTTAGACCTAAACACTGTTTTTTGATATAGGGGCTGTTGTACTCACCGGTTTCGGTATCCAGCAGATGCGACGCCGCAATATGACAAGTCCTGTTTCGAAGCGCAACGAGTCCCGCCAGGCTGCCAACGCTGGAAAGGGACACTGTGAAGTTCTGGTGTTGCAGGTACGCGTTTTTCGCCAGAAGTTCGAGAGCAAGGTCGTTGCTTCCCGCAATGACTATCTGCCTGTCGAGCGATGATTGCGTTCTCTCGTCTTCCAGGCTTTTCCGGGCATCTGAGGTAATCCATTCATCAATCAGTTCCTTGGGGAATAGCCACTTTCCTGTAATTCGAGTGGCCGGAAGTTTTTTTCCCCTGATCAGGCGATAAATCTGGTTTTCGTTAATCCGCAGGTATTCTGCCAGACCCTTTGTCGTGAGCAACTCTTTGTTCATAAGGACAAGACTCTCTGCTAATACCGCCCGAAAAAGGATTATGATATTTGCTCTGCCAAATTATATTCAATTGAATGGAATTGGGGCTATCAAATAATTCGGCGGCTGAAAAGCAGAGCTGTTTCGCCAAAAGGAAAAGAACGGTTCGATATTGCGGAATTTAGCAAATCTGTGCTCAGGCCCATCGATTAGTCGTAGAAATGACCACCCCTATGCGCATCAGTCGAAAAGCGAAAACAGGCTCACTCTCTCACATGGTAGTCCCCTTCGGCTATCCATTTGTAGGTCGTTAGTTCGCGCAATCCCATAGGGCCCCGGGCATGCAGTCGCTGTGTCGAGATGGCCACTTCCGCACCCAAGCCGAACTGACCTCCATCGGTAAAACGCGTCGACGCATTGACATATACAGCTGCAGAATCAACTTCGTTGATCCAGCGAGCGGCATTGGCCTCATCTTCTGTAAGGATCGAATCGGAGTGGCCCATACTGTGCGCGTTTGTATGATCGATGGCTTCCCCGATGCCGTCCACGACTTTCAACCCGAGCACCAGCGACATCCATTCCGTGTCAAAATCATCCGGTCCCGCCGGTTGAATCGGTGCGGTTTCCGGGTTTCGGTGCGTAAGAAACGGCATAGCGGATTCGTGCGCCCTGAACGACACACCGGCGGGCGCGAGAAACTCAACGATACGGGGGAGAGCTTGCTGGGCAATAGCACGATGCACCAGCACAGTATCCAGGGAGTTACACACGGAAGGGCGTTGCGTTTTCGCGTTGAAGATTACCGGCAGAGCTTTGTCCAGCGCTGCGGATTGGTCCAAAAAAATGTGGCAGATACCGATCCCGCCTGTAATGACCGGAATCTGGCTGTTCTCGCGGCAGAATCGGTGCAGTCCTTCGCCGCCCCTCGGGATGATAATGTCGACAAATCGATGCAACTTGAGAAGTTCCAGCACAAGAGCTCGATTAGGATCCTCGATGAGTTGTACAGCGCCAATCGGAAGGCTGTTTTGCTCCAGTGATTTCCGCGCCAGGTCTACCAGAATGCAATTGGAATGGACTGTCTCTTTGCCTCCGCGCAGGATGGCGGCATTGCCGGTTTTTATCGTCAATCCCCCCACGTCAATAGTGACGTTGGGTCGCGACTCGTAGATTACGCCTATAACACCAAGCGGCACGCGGCGCTTCCAAAGCTTCATGCCATTGGGCAAAACCGTTTTGTCGAAGCATTCCCCGACCGGATCGGTCATTTCGGCCAACCGGCACAAATCTTCAGACAGGCCATCCAACCGTTTTGGGGTTAGTGTCAGCCGGTCAATCAACGCATCGTTCATGCCTGAAGCCCGGGCTGCAGCCACATCAGAGTTATTTGCCTCCAGAATTTCCGGGCAAGATCGACCAATCAGGGCGGCCAATGTTCGCAGGGCCTGGTTTTTTTTGTCGGTGCCGGCCATCGCCATTTGCCGGGACGCGGTTCGAGCGGCCTGGCCGATTTCCTTCAGCATAAATGCACCCTCTTTTGATTCTCACAAAACATAAACACGTCACCTGTACATGGCTTGCCAATTCAGAGCAAAACCAGATCGTTGCGGTGTATGACTTCGTCGCCAAAATGATATCCAAGGATTGACTCGATCCGGTCCGACGGGCATCGGACGAGTTGCGTAAGATCGCGGCTGCCGTAATTCACTATTCCCCTGGCAATTTCGCTGCCGTCCGGACTTGCCAGACGGACCGTGTCTCCGCGCTCGAATGATCCAGCGACGGCAGTCATGCCAACCGGAAGCAGGCTCCCTCCTCGATGCAGTGCCTGAACTGCACCTTCATCTATACTTACCAAACCCGGAGCACGCCTGGCAGAGAGAATATAACGTTTGCGACTCTCAAGGGATGTGGCTATAGGTGAAAAATAAGTACCTGGTTTTTCGCCATCCGCTATGCGAAACAAAACGTCTTGCTCTTTTGCGGAAGCTATAATGCAGGCAGCTCCGGAGCGTCTGGCCAGATCGGCAGCCTGCAGCTTCGTGATCATGCCTCCAGTACCCAATCCGGTTTCGCTGCCGCCGGCAGCGCGCCAAAGCTCGGGCGGTATCTCGCGGGCCGTCACTTCCATTACCAGTCGTGCGTTCGGATCGATACGCGGATCTGCCGTGTGAAGCCCCGGTTGATCTGTGAGGAGCGCCAGACAATCCGCATCTACAAGATTGGCAACCAGAGCTGACAGGTTGTCATTATCCCCCACACGGATCTCCTCTGTAGCCACGGTGTCGTTTTCATTCACTATCGGTATGACTTTCTGCTCGATTAACGCGATCAGGGTATTGCGTGCATTCAGATAACGCCGCCGGCTGGCTAAATCCATGCGTGTAAGAAGAACCTGCGCCACTATAACTCCATAGAGCCCGAAAATCTGTTCGTAAAGAGCCATAAGGCGCGGCTGCCCAACGGCAGCCAACATCTGTTTTGCAGGTATGTCCTTCGGCAGCTGCGGAAATCCGAGGCGCTCCCGCCCTATCGCAATCGCTCCAGATGAGACCAGCACTATCTGGTTTCCAGCGGATTGCAGCTGGCAGACCTGTCGCGCAATCTCAATGAGCTGCGGCGGCACCAGACGGGGGGTACTGTCGGTCAGGCTGGATGTGCCAACTTTGACTACAATACGCATGGACATCCCTCCGGGTACAAACAGCGAGCTCTGCTAGTTATTATCGCTTCCTTCGTGCTCCACCGACTCAAGGATCCTCTGGAGAAAGGATTCTTTTTCAAACGCAATTTCGCCGTTGATTACGGAAAGGGGATGAATTGCAGCCGCCGATACGAGGGCTTTGTGCGCAATTGCGGGCATCACGCTGCCCCCATCCGCCATCAGCCAGTTCTTCAGCTCCTTGCTTTCTATCATCATGGCAAGGGCCTGGAGCCTGTAGATGATTGCCTTTGCTTTGCCCGGAGCCTCATCATAGAGTTTTTTTATGGTGACCAGTCCGGTCATCGTGGAACACATGCCTATTTCAGTGGCCCATTTTGCGTCGTTGATGATTTTGAATAACTCTTCTTCCTCTAAAACCACAGCATTTAAATCGTCAATCGAGTTTAGATTTGATGCGCTTTGTCTCATGTAATACCAGCCAGGCTTGGATCATCGTCAGGCAAAACAGGTCGCCTGTCCTCTGCCGAAGAAACTGCCGTCAAATCAGCTTAAAACAACTTGTGCAGCTCTCCGCGTTCCATTCAGTTCGTAACCTATAATAAGTAATTTAAATTGACAATAACTTATTAATTGTTAGTTATTGTAAGATTTTTGCCATAACTATATTTTGGGGGCGCCGCTTTTTAGGCATTTGTTAGCAATAGCGATGGAGAAGAAAGAATGAGACTAACGAGGTTGAGTTTGACGATCAACGGCGTTGAGAGATTTGTTGTCTGCAACCCTGAAAAGGACTCTCTGGCGGAAGTTCTACGCCGAATGGGCCTCACAGGCGTGAAAGTCGGATGCGGCACCGGCGTGTGCGGTGCATGCTCCGTGATCATGAACGGCAACGTAGTCCGTTCCTGCACCTACAAGATGAAAAGGGTGCCCGAATTCAGCGAGATCACAACCATCGAAGGCGTCGGCACTCCACAGCATCTGCATCCGTTGCAGCAGGCATGGATCACATACGGCGGTGTGCAGTGCGGTTTTTGCACCCCCGGCTTCATCGTTTCCGCCCACCAGCTCCTGGCCGAGAATACCTCTCCTACGCGTGAAGAAGTGCGCGAATGGTTTAGGGAGCATCGAAACATCTGCCGCTGCACCGGCTACAAGCCACTTGTTGATTCTGTAATGGAGGCTGCCAAGGTCATGCGCGGCGAAGCGGCCATGAAAGACATTACATATGATTTTGCCGGTGAGAAAGAGATCTACGGATCAAGGCGTCCCAGGCCTTCCGCTCTTGCGAAGGTTACGGGCCTCGCGGACTACGGCGATGATGTCGCACAGCAGATGCCCGAGGGTACAGTTCACCTCGCGGTGGTTCTCTCTGAAGTCTATCATGCTAACATCATCAGCATCGATACCAGTGAAGCGGAGAAAATGCCGGGCGTCATTAGGGTCATGACCGCCAAGGATGTCAAGGGCACCAACAACTTGCCTGTTCAGGGGCACGTTGCCCGGCAGAAGGGCACAGGCGCCCGAGAGTTTCCCGTTATCGCCGGCAAGAGGATACGCAGGCGCGGAGATGTCGTGGCCCTGGTCGCGGCCGATACCGAAAAACATGCCCGGGCGGCCGCCAAAAAGGTCAAGCAGAATCTGGAGCTCCTGCCATCCTACATGACCTTCCCCGAAGCCGTCATGCCCAACGCAATCCAGCTTCATGAGACCGTCCCCAACTTCTACCTGGAGCAACCCTGCTTAAAGGGCAAAGATACAGCCGAGCTCTTCGAGACCGCCCCTGTTGTAGCCGAAGGCAGCTTCCATTCCCAGCATGAACCGCACCTGCCTATCGAGCCCGATGTCTGCCAGGCATACTGGGGTGCCGACGGGATGATGACTATTCAGTGCAAGTGCCAAAATCTCTCGGAGAATAGCGAAGCCATTAGCATCGCCTGCGGCATCCCTCGGGACAACATCCGGATGATTTTGAACTGCGTCGGCGGTTCTTTCGGCTACACCATCGCCTCGAACACCTTCGCGTTGGTCGTCACGGCCGTACAGAACGTGGATGCACCCTGCAGCCTGAGCTTGAGCTACGAGGAGCACAACCATACGACCGGCAAGAGATCCTCCACTTTCACCAACGGCCGGATCGCCTGCGATAAGGAAGGCAAGATCATAGCCGCCGAATATGATGTTGCCCTCGACCATGGCGCCTACGCAGTCGTCCCTATTTTCAACAACCTTGTCTCCGTCGGATTCCACGGCTACAACATCCCGAACTTCAAGGCTCTTGCCCGCGGTGGCTCCTCGAATCATGCTTTCAACACCGCGTATCGCGGCTTCGGCTCTCCCCAGATCTACACCGCAACAGAAGCCCTCATCGACATGGCGGCCGAAAAGGCAGGCATTGATCCCTGGGAGTTCCGCTTTAAGAACGCAGCCAGACCTGGTGACCTCAGCATCAACAGCCGTCCGTATCACGACTACGTCTATCCAAAGCTGCTCGAAATAGCCAAGCCGATATACGACCAGTGCAAGGCAGATGCCGAGGCGGCCAGGGCTAAAGGCAGGCACATGGGTGTCGGCATGAGCATGGGCGGTTTCATCATCACCATTGGTATGTTCGACAAGGCCGAGGTGGCTCTCGAGCTCAACGCAGATGGCACTATTACCCATTTCAACACATGGGAAGACATGGGCCAAGGTGGCGACATCGGTACGCTGACCCATACTGTGAAGGCGCTTGCTCCCTTGGGCATCAATGCGGAACAGGTGCGACTGGTGATGAACGACAGCAAGACCTGCCCGGATACCAACCTGGCCGCCGCCAGTCGTTCCCACTACATGGCGGGCAACGCCACCATCGACGCGGCAAAACAGCTGATGGATGCCATGCGCAAAGAGGACGGCACGTATCGCACCCATGCTGAAATGGTCGCTGAAAAAATCCCAACAAAGTATGTTGGTCACTACGACCAGTTCAATATAGGTCTGCCTGCAGGGCTGGATCCCAATACCGGCGAGGGTGAAAAGAACCCGACCTATATGTACGGTGTCAACATCTCTCAAGTCGAAGTGGATGTCAAAACCGGCAAAACCAAAGTTCTCAGATTTGCTTGGGTCGGCGACGTGGGCGTTGTTGGTAACCTGCTCTCCGTCGAGGGCCAAGGCTACGGCGGAATTTCACATTCCATCGGCTTCGCGCTCAGCGAAGACTACAACGCCCAGGACAAACACGGCAATATGGTCGGTTGTGGAATACCTACAATCGACATGATCCCGGACGATATCATACTTATCTTCCATGAGACGCCGCGTCCGGCCGGACCTCACGGATCCTGCGGCTGCTCCGAAGTTTTCCAGAGCTCCAACCACATGGCAGTGATCAATGCCATCAACAATGCTTGCGGCGTTCGTATCTACGCTCTGCCCGCGACTCCTGAAAAGGTCAGGGCCGGCTGGGAAGCCAAACAGCGTGGAGAGGACCTGACGCCTCCCAAGTACTATCTTGGTACTGATTTCGAGGAGGAGCTGGAAATGATCAAAGCCAACCCGCTTTGAGATGAAACGGTTTTGATAAAGAATAAGGAAGTGCTCAAAGAGCTATGCCGGCCTGCACCGACGGGACGTCAGTCTGTGAGCACCCGCGCAGCCCGTTGTCGGACAGTCTCATAATTCACTGACAATAATTAATTTATAACAATCTATGTGCGGATTTAGGAGCACTGGTGCCGCCGCCAACAATCCTGAACCTAAAATTAGGGACGAACACCATTTCCTGGACATCCAAAATGTCAGAAACCCTATATTGTTCCGAAGAGTGGAATTCTTTTCCGCTATACGATACTTTGTGGACATTAGGTAATTATTTGTTATTATTTCCATCTTTTTAGTACTATTTTGAATTTGAGGCTCTATCTAAAGTGCATTTAAAGGGGGAAAATGCAAAAAATAACACTTACGGTAAATGGCATTCGCCAGGAGGTTTTGGCGAGTCCGGACATGGTTCTGATAGATGTATTGCGCGAGGACCTGCGTCTTACCGGGACAAAGCAGTCATGCGACCGCAAGGGACAATGCGGTGCGTGTACAGTTATCGTCAACGGGAAGGCGACCCGTTCCTGCATCACGAAAGTGAGTAAGCTGGACGGTGCAGATATCATCACTGTCGAGGGACTTGGTACACCCCAAAATCCTCATTTGATACAGGAAGCTTTTGTTTTGTCGGGTGCGATCCAATGCGGCTTTTGCACGCCGGGCATGATTATGGCTGCCAAGGGCCTTTTGGACGAAAATCCAGATCCCGATGTTGCGGCGATAAAAAAGGCTTTGGCCCGCAATCTTTGCCGGTGCACCGGCTACAAAAAAATCATTGAAGCGATTCAACTGGCCGGACGGTTCATTCGCAAAGAGACTACTCCGCAAGAAATTCGCAGCAAGCTGGGCAAAGCGATGCTCGGCGTATCCCACGAAAGGCCGACTTCGATGGTCAAGGCTTGCGGCGTGGCGCAATTCGGTGCTGATATTCAGCTGCCGCCCAACAAATTGGAAATAACGGTTGTGCGCAGTACCGAATATCATGCGCTGATCAAATCGGTCGACACATCCGCGGCCGAAACGATGCCGGGCGTCGCCGGTATCGTAAGAGCATCGGATATCAAGGGTACGAATCGCCTCCGGCAGGTACATCCGGACCAGCCGGTTTTGTGTGAAGACAAAGTCAAGATTCTGGGTGATCCCGTTGTGATCGTCGCGGCGGACACCAAAGCCCAAGCGGATGCGGCTGCCGCCAAGGTGAAAGTCACATATGAGGCTCTGCCGGTCGTGTTTGAACCTGAAGACGCCCTTAAACCCGGAGCCTATGTCATCCATGCCCATGCGCCGGATAACATCTGCGCCAAGCAGCCGATCCTCAAAGGCGATGCTCAAAAGGCTCTGGCAGAAGCGAAGGCTGTTGTTGAGGCTTACTTTACGACTCAGACCAATCACCAGGCGCCGATGGAACCGGAAACATGCGTGGCATACTTCGAAGGCGAAGGCGAGAAGGAGGAATTGGTTGTTGTAGGTCGCAGCATTAATATCCACTTCCACCTGAATCAGCTCAAGGAAGCGTTGGGCTTTCCCAACATGCGGTACAAAGAGCCCTTCTCCGGAGGCCAGTTCGGCATCAAAACCTGGAACACCTCTGAAGCCGTTACCGCCGCAGCCGCGATACATTTCAAACGACCTATTCGATACATTCCGACTTTGGAAGAATCGATTCTCATTTGCAATAAGCGGCATTCCTATCACATCAAAACGAAGCTTTGTGCCGATGCAGAAGGACATATCTCCGCCTTGTTCTGCGATTGGCTGATGAACAAGGGCGCTTACACCCTGAACGGTCCCGTCCTGCTGGGCCGGTCCATCATGATGTTGTCGGGTTCGTATAACATCCCGAATCTGGAGGTGATGGGCAAATCGGTATATACGAATAATGCCTACACCGGATCGGCACGGGGCGCCGGGCCACCGCAGACCACGTTTGCTACGGAATGTGCGGTGGATATGCTGGCCGAAAAGCTGGGCATTGATCCATTGGAATTCCGCCGCATGAATTCGCTCAAACCGGGCCAGACGAAATCGACCGGTATGGTCGCCAACGAATGGTCGTTTGTCGAGGTCTGCGACGCCATCAAACCTGCATATGAAAAGGCCAAAAAAGCGGCGCAGGAATTCAATGCAAAGAACAAAGGTCCAGTCAAACGCGGCGTCGGCATCGCCGCCCATTCCTTCGGCGTCGGCGGAGCAGCGGATTCCGCAACGATGTCCGTTGAAATCGATCCGGATGACGGCGTTACCATCTATGCTGCAGTCGCCGACCCGGGCGAAGGAAACGACAGCATGCTGGCTCAGATTGCCGCGCATCAGTTGGGTCTTCCCCTGGAGAAAGTGCGTTTGTACACCCGGGACACGGATAAGACTGTGTTAATGGGCCCCGCAGCCGGCAGTCGGATGACGTTCATGGCGGGCCATTCCCTCCTGAAGGCCATCGCAAACCTGGAAGCCGCCGCGAAAGAAGCCGGAGCAAGAACTTTCAATGCTTTGAAAAAAGCAGGCAAGCCGACGCGCTTCGAGGGCGTTCAAAAGAATCCAGGGCCGGCCGGCCTTGACCCCAAAACGGGTCAAGGGAATGCCCAGGTGACGGAATGCCACAACATCCAGATGGCCGAGGTGGAGGTAAATACCAAAACCGGCGCCGCCAAAGTAACAAAGATGACTGTTTCAGTGGATGGTGGCACGATCATCAATCCTCATGCGTTCGAGGGACAGTTGGAAGGAGGCATGGACCAGGGAGTCGGGTACGCTCTGCGGGAAGAATATACGCTGGGCAAAGAGAAAGACTATGTCCAGTTTAAATTCCCAACCATTCGGGATAATTTTGAGGTGGAGATGATTGCGCTCCAGACGCCTCGCTCGAATGGCCCGCTGGGGGCCACCGGCGTCGGCGAAATGACCATGGTTTCAACAGCGCCCGCAGTGATCAATGCCATTTACAACGCGTGTGGAGCTAGAGTGTTCGACTTGCCGGCCACACCAGCCAAAGTAAAAGCGGCGCTTGCTGCAAAATAGCCAAAAGCCACGGATTTCGCGGATTTTGGAAATCTGCTGAATCCGTGAGATCCGTGGCTTTTTTATGCGAGATAGCGCTGAGCCTGGACAGCAAAAATCCGATGGACGAATTCAGAAACAATTTCCCGCCATTAAAAAGACAGCGCAATGGAAAGCCTCCCATTTACCTGGATAACGCATGCACAACGCTTGTGCCGCAACAAGTCATCGAGTCTTTAACCGGGTATTACAGGGATCATCCTGCATGCGGCGGCAGAAGAAGCCATCACTGGTTTGCCGGAGAAGTAACCGCCAGCCTCGAAGGAAATCCCGGCAAGGGCATCAAAGGTTCCCGGCAGTTGATTGCCGAGTTTATTCATGCCGGGTCTGAGAAAGAAATTCTGTTCACTTTAAATACAACGCATGCCATCAACACCGTAGCTCTCGGATTTAACTTCGAGCCCGGAGACGTCGTTTTGCTGACGGACAAAGAGCATAATTCAAACCTTATTCCCTGGTTGCGCCTGCAGAATGTCGGACAAATCCGCGTAGAACGTATCGGAGCTAATCAAGACGATCGTTTCGATCTCCAGGCATTCGAGCAGCGGCTGAAAAATGGCAGGGTTCGACTGGTCAGCATGGCCCAAACTTCAAATTTGACGGGGCACACTATCCCCGCAAAAGAAATTATCAAAATCGCCCATCAATATGGTGCCCGAGTCTTGCTTGACGGTGCCCAAACGGTGCCGCATCAATCCATTGATGTTCAAACGCTGGATGTCGACTTCCTGGCCTTTTCCATGCACAAGATGTGCGGGCCGCGAGGCATTGGAGTGCTCTACGCCAAAAAGGAGCTTCTCAGCTCCAAGCCAAAAGGGGAATCCGGAACCGGCGACATGCTTCATCCGACAGTTTTGGGCGGCGGGACCGCAAACGATACGACCTATCAGGATTACAGCCTTTTGGACGCCCCGGACGGATTTGAAGCAGGGATACAGAATTACGCCGGCACGATTGCATCTGGCGCCGCGATCCAATACCTCCAGCAGGTGGGAATAGATCGGATTACAGCTCACGAATATAGACTGAACCGTTTTTTGACAGAAGAACTGCTGGATCGCTATGGAGACACGGGATGGTTCAAAATATTCGGCCCCCAAGATCCGGCGCTACGAGGTGGGATCCTGACCTTTGAAGTAAAAAGGCCCAATGCAATCGGAATAGCCAGCGAATTGGATCGGAAGAACAACATCATGATCCGAGATGGCGTTTTCTGCGTTCATTCCTATTTTAACAACCAATACGGTCAAGGATGGATGCATCCCAAGTCTCACCGCGAGCACAGAATGATCTATCGCGTTTCCTTTTACCTATACAACACGATCGCGGAATGCCAGGCGTTCGTCGAGACCCTGGACGAGATATTCAAAGAGCGCTGCTACATCTAGGATCGGGCTTCCCGAGCAAATTTGGGGATCGCGTGGACGAAGCTGTTATCAAATACTATCGCTGGTTACTGAAAACGGATTTTGGGAATGCCGGTTCGTTTGAAAACGCATCGATATTTGTCGAAGCCGTTGGCGAAAAGATGATTCATTGTGGTAATACCGGAAACTACATGCAGCTTTATCTTAAGGTGGTCAACAACTGGATAGACGATATCAAGTACCTGTGTTCCTGTGAACCAACGGCCAATGTCGCCGTCGAGGTTCTATGCGATCTGATGAAAGGCAAAAGCTTGGATGAAGCGGCTGGAGTTTCCGAACAGGCTTTTTATCAATGGATTGGTTGCGATGGCGAGGAACTAAAACTCAAAGTCAGGGGTCTGCTGGAAATGATGAATGAAGGAATCGCCAGGTATAAAGCTCAAATGCTAGCCTCCAAGAAAGTCACCGACAGTCCCCAGTGGTAAGCAATACAAATCCTCGCGCAAACGCCGCGCGCGAGGAAATCCGAAATTTTGAGCAGCAGGTAATCATCCAAGTGAAAACCATAACGATCCATTGTGAACATGTCGCCACCAACATTCGTCTTCGCATCGCCGAGAGTAATATGTGCTGCATACAGTGTGGCCTTATCCAAATCGTCCTGAGCCGACGGCAGGCAGCCAGGGTGCGCCGCCATTGTTTTTGCATGATGTCAGCGCTGCAGTACGAGTCCAAGAGCGATAAGGGCCGTGCAACGATGACCATAGATCCCTCTCAGTTAGATCTCATGGGAGAGTACATCGCCTCGTGGCTGATCGGCTAGAGTTCCTACTGTTCCGTATAGAAAACGCTGAAGTTGCTATCTAGAGGAGGCAGCCTTAGCCTCCATGAGGAAGACCCTATATGGAAATCATTATTGGTTGAAAGCCGACTGCCCTCTTACGCTCCCGCTAGGACTGAGTGTCCTGGGGCGCTTCCAAAAACGAATTCATGAGCAGTCTGGCTGCTTTCGACAAGTACCGATCCTTGCTCCAAGCCAATCCTGCCTCGAGCAGGAGCGGTTTGGACAAAGGCCTTCCTATAACCTCGGGGTACTTCGTGACGATCGTGTCGAGCAAAAAAGATATTCCGACTCCATGCCCGACCATCCCCATGACGGTTTCGATCTGGCTCGAGGTGAACACAATGCGGGGAGTAAACTTGTTCAGGGCGCACTCGTCCAGAATCATTTTCCGGCTGTATGTATCTTCACGAAACATAATGAAAGATTGATCTCGAAGTCTGGCGAAGGGGATTTTTTCAAGTTTACCCAAAGAATTGGAGCGCGAGAAACAAGCGAGCAACTGCCCTTTGGCCACGGGCACGGTTTCTAGATGCGATGATGTCTGGGAGGTAATCATCATGGCCAGATCCAGTTCTCCGCGTGCAAGCCTCTTCCTGAGGGACAACGATCCCTCCTCAATAACGGCGACCTGAACACGGGGGTGCATCTTTTGAAACCTGGCAAGAGCCGCAGGAAAGAAATAGGCCCCGATGACCGGCGTGATGCCGATCTTGATGATTCCCTTCTTAGCGAACCGGTAATCATTCATCTCTGAGACTAAATCCCGTATGCGTGCGAGAATGTCATCCGCTCGCCTCAGGCATACGTGGCCTTCCGGCGTGAGCGCGATCTGCTTCTGGCTCCGATCCAGGAGGGGCACGCCAAGCTCTTCTTCGAGTTTCTGAATTGCAACGGTGACCGAAGGTTGGGAGACGTGCAACTCGCCGGCAGCTTTGGTGATACTCCTCAGGCGCCCCGCTCTTTGAAAGTATTCCATTTGACGAAGTTCCAAGGACTCGCTCCTTTATCATAATTATCTTCTATGATTGTATAACTAGATAATATTTTACATCAATGCAAAAGCCGAGTTACCCTTCCAAACGGAAAGGCTATATATGCCTTGAGCGAGCGGCCATAGGCAGAGGGGGGGAGATATAGGCGCATGGCAAAAATTGTTAGAGTAAACATGGAGACAAAGGAGATTGCCCAGGAGGAGGCCGGATTATATAACGGCTACGGCTCCCGGGGCTTTATCGCCCGCTTCATGAACAATGAGGTCGATCCGACCTGCGAGCCTCTTGGCATCAACAACAAGCTCATTATCTGCACAGGTCTGCTGGGCGGCACTGCGGTTTCCAGCTCCGGCAGGCTTTCCGTGGGCGGCAAGAGCCCGCTCACCAACGGCATCAAGGAAGCCAGCTCCGGCGGCACGGCCGCCAACGACCTGGCTAGGCACGGCATCCGCGCCATCATCTTCGAGCGATTACCCGCGCCCGACGACAAAAACACCTATGTCCTCGTGGTTTCGGAGGAGGGCATAAAGCTCGAGGTCATGAACGAGCTGCTCCACGTGGGCGCAAGGAATACCATCGATACGTTGCGGCAGAAGTTCGGCGAAAAGGCCGGCGTCATATGCAACGGCCCCGCCGGCGAATATATGATGCGGGGCGCCGGTGTCGTATGCGCGGCCCCCAAAGGAGAGATGCGCTTCGCCGCCCGCGGCGGCATGGGCGCCGTCATGGGCAGCAAGCGGGTCAAGGCCGTGGTCATCGTTCCTGCCGTAACTTCGAAGCTGGAATACTTCGACAAAGCCGTATTTACGGAAGCTGCGAAGGAATATCACCAGATGCTTGTCGATGCCATGCCCACGATTAAGAAGTCCAATCAGCTTTACGGCACCACCGGAATGTTCAAAATTGTCAACGAGCTGGGGCTGTGTCCCACGCGCAACTTCACACTGGGCGCTTTCGACAAGCACGCCGAGATCGGCGGCGAGAAGATGGTCGAGCTCATCCATGCGCGCGGCGGTGAGGGCAAGACCGGACAGGCCTGCATGAACGGATGCATGATCAAGTGCCTTTCTATCTTCCCCGATAAAAATGGGAAAACCATCTGCTCCACTGTCCAGTATGAGAACCTATCCCTGTTAGGCTCCAACCTGTATCTCGACAATCTGGACAGTATTGCCCGCCTGAACGACAAGGTAAACGATCTGGGCCTGGATACCATCGAGACCGGCGCCGCGCTGGGCGTCGCAGCTGAAGCAGGGCAGGCCGAGTTCGGCAACGAGGAGAGCTTCATGAGGCTGCTGAACGAGATCGAGGCCGCCACGCCGCTCGGCCGAGTGATCGGCAACGGCGTCAAGACCACAGGCGAGGTGTTCGGCATAAACGATTTGCCCATGTCGAAAGGCCAGGCCTTCCCGGGATATGATCCTCGCGCCTTAAAGGGAAACGGTGTCACCTTCGCCATGACCTCCCAGGGCGGCGATCACACCACCGGCAACCTCTACGGCGCCCGAGCCACGATGCCGCCTCTGGCCTGCGAAGGTCAGGGCGACCTATCTCGCAAAACCCAGCTGCAGATGGCCGGGCTGGAAAACATGGGCTTCTGCATCTTTGCCCGGAGCTACCTGTTCAAGAAGCCGGAGCTGTTCACAAAGTTCACTTACGGCATCTGCGGCGTCAAGCTGACGGTGGAAGAGTTCTGGGAGCAGGGCCACGAAACCGCGCGCCTGGAGTATGAATTCAACGTCAAGTCCGGCGTCTCACCGGCTCAGGACAAGCTTCCGGAGTATATGTACAGGGTTCCGCTTCCTCCGCACAATTCTGTTTTCGATCTATCCGATGAGGAAATGCAGAAGGGCCGACTGAACTAGAGGAGGGCAAGGAAAGATATGATCGAGATAGAGTTCAATTTAGGTCTGGCACATCGGATGGGCAGAAAACGCCAGACGCTGGATATCGGCGAGTCCCTCAGCCTGTCGCAGCTGGAGGCCAAACTCGGGCTTACTGCTGACGACGTGGGCATACTGCTCATCAATGAAGCCTGGGCCCCATTGGACAGCATCATTAAAGACGGCGACTCAGTCAAGATCTATCCCTTTATGGAGGGAGGATAACCAGAAAACCTCAAACGGCGGGAGCTGTATTTGCAGTTCCCGCCGCAGACAACAATGGTTCGATGCACTTTTTTATTCCCGGAATTCCATGCCCTGACAACGAGCGGTGCTGCCGTCAACAGCTAAATGCAATAGTGTTGTCCATGCGATAAGCAAACCATGAGCGATAGGATGAAGCGACAATGGAATCAAGCGAAATAGAGTCGAATTTCATGTAGCAGGATCATGATATGCATCTTTCGCAGGCAAGGGGATGGTAGCCGGTTGGTGCGAGTCAGCGCACCTTGACCGCCCGCCAGGGGGCAGGCGATGCGGAGTCTTCCACAGGCTCGACAAACAGTACTATGCGCCCGCCGCGCCAATTCGGGCGCAGATGTTTGCCGATATCGATCGGGCCGGTCGTAACGAGATCATTGGTATGGAGGTGGCGAATCTCTGCGACGCCGCGCGCCGCAAGCAGATCGATGTCCTGCGGGCCGTTGAATGAATCGTCCGGATACGGCCACGCATGGAGATGAACGACGCGGCCGTCATTGCCGTCCGCAATCAGGGAGACGGCGGCGAGAGCTCCTATCACCCCCTGCTCCGTTCCCCCCAATCCCTCCAGATGGCAGCCTGCTCTGGCAGCGATGTCCCGAGCCTCCTCCTGCGTCACCACTTCACTCTTGCAGCGCTGGCTGAATGCTTTCATCTCTTCGTTCACGGATGTGGCGATGCAAAGGCCCGGGTCGCTCCCTGCCACAAACCAGGCGCGCATCGTTTCCCGAACGGCTTGGGTCAGCTGCTGCGTGTGCGAGACATCCAGGTGCGGCAATTGAATGGATGCCGATCCATTGTGGCTGGTGTACGGAATGCGCGGATCGAAAAAGAGCTGGTGGCGGCAGATAATGGAATTACTGGCCGTTTCGCCCAGACGCTTCAGAATAACGCGTGCCAGTTGATTCGTGCCGGGAGTGCCGACAATATCCGTGTCGTCGATA